>Ga0207684_10005496_pt1 | contig 11673 bp, 9 predicted proteins | sample KBSK5501metaG_FD_184342 | JGI IMG/M metagenome (GOLD analysis project Ga0207684, IMG submission 184342) | Corn, switchgrass and miscanthus rhizosphere microbial communities from Kellogg Biological Station, Michigan, USA - KBS K5-50-1 metaG... | ecosystem: Host-associated > Plants > Roots >... | reverse complement strand
GTCCACCGCCGAGATGGCGGCGTTGACGGAGGCCATGCGCGATTCCGGCGACGCGTGGGACCTGTCGGACCTGGCCCCGGTCGTGGACAAACATTCCACGGGCGGCGTGGGAGACAAGGCGACGCTCGTTCTGGCCCCGCTCGTCGCGGCCGCGGGCGCCCGAGTCGGCATGATGTCGGGGCGCGGCCTGGGCCACACGGGCGGCACTCTGGACAAGCTCGCGTCGATCCCGGGCTTCCGCACGGATCTGGATCTTCCGCGTGTCCGGGAGGCGCTGCGCACGGTCGGCGCCGCCCTCTTCGCGCAGACCGACTCGATCGCGCCCGCCGACCGCACCCTCTACGCGCTGCGCGACGTGACCGGGACTGTGGAATCGCTCGGACTGATCGTGGCCTCGATTCTCTCCAAGAAACTCGCCTCCGGTACGACGGGCATCGTCTTCGACGTCAAGACGGGCAACGGGGCGTTCCTGAAAACAGTCGACGAGTCCCGGGCTCTCGGGCGCGCGCTGGTGGACACCTCGCGGGCCGCCGGAAGGCAAGCCTCGGGGTGGATCACGGACATGAGCCGGCCACTCGGCCGGGCGGTCGGCAACGCCCTGGAAGCGGAGGAGTCGATCCGCGTGCTCCGCAACGAGGGACCGGCCGCGGTACGCGATCTCTGCCTGGTGCTCGGCGTGGACATGCTGAGGTTTGCCGAGCCGTCTCTCTCGGAAGACGAAGCCCGGCGGCGCTTGGTGAAGGCCTTCGACTCGGGCCAGGCTGCCGAGAAGTTCGGCCAGCTCGTCGAGTTCCAGGGCGGGAACCGCAAGGCGATCGACGACGTCTCGCTCCTCCCGCAGCCGCGGCGAAAGGTTCCCGCGACCGCGCCGCGCTCGGGGGTCGTTCAGTCCATCCAGACGGAGAGGATGGGCATCCTCTCGATCGACATCGGGTGCGGGCGGCTCAAGCGCGAAGACACGATCGACTTTGCCGCCGGCTTCCTCGTCGAGAAGACCGTCGGGGATCGCGTCGAAAAAGGCGAGCCGCTCGCTATCGTCTGCTACGGAGACCGCCCCGCACCCCGGCCCGACTTCGAGCGTGAGGTGGCGGAGCTGTTCTCGATCGGCGACCAGCCCGTGACTCCGCCAGTGCTGGCGATCGAGAAGCTCTAGCAACCCGCCGGTGGCCGCGACGAGGAGCGCCTGCGACGCCTCGTCGCCTCGGCGTAGACGGAATCCTGACGGATGATCCGGCTCTCGAGCGGCTTTTTCGCGAGCAAACACAGACTTCAGCGGCCGGGCCGGTCATGTCAAAGCTGACATATGGACTGTCCGGGGCCGGCCGGCAACGAAGTCGTGTATCCTTGTGCCTCCGAGATATACAAAATGCTGCAGTTCGTTCGGCGGTCTTCTCCGAGGGGGCTTACCCGCGTCGAGGGCGTCGTTCTCCTCACCTTGCTCGGCATCGTCGCGCTCTTCGGAGTGACCTATTTGCGCGCGATTCCCCGCCGTGAGCGGCTTCTGCGCGCCAGCCGAGATGTTCAGACACTGCTCCTGTCGGCCCGGGCGAGCGCGAGGCAAAGACATAAGCAGGTCGTGGTCTGGATCGACGGCAGGTCGCGGCGAATCATCTGTTGGGCCGATGACAACGCCAACTACGTGCAGGATGCGGGCGAACCGACTCTGGCCGAGCAGAGCATCCCTTCCTTCCTCGCGCTGCGCGCCGTTGCCGCCGGGGAGCCCGCGGACGGGCCGAGCGCGGTTTGCTTCGATGGTTATGGCGGAAATGCCTCGTTGTCGGACCGGGTCGTCTTCCAGGCGGATGGAACCGTCGCCGATCCGCAACGGCACGAATGCGGGTCGCCTCGCGCCCCGCGTCACTTTTCTGCCGCGATCGGACCCGGATCCATCGACTGCGATCCGAACGGCCGTTGCCGCGGCATCTTCCTGACGGACACCGGCGCCGGCGATTCTCCAGCGGCCGATGCGTTTCGTGTCGGGGTGGATGACCCCGGACAGCCCGGCACGGTCACGATCCTGAAGTGGCTTCCCGCGTCACAAGGTGGCAACCCCGGAGAGAACAACTTCGTGCCGCCCCCCTGGAGATGGTCGGACTGATGGAACCGGGTCGAGGTCGAGGAGCGTCGCGGAGATCCGGGGCCATCTTCCTGGCCCTGGTCAGCGCCACCAACGTCGTCGTCTGGCTGGAGCCGATCGCGCGGTCTCGAGTCGCCGGAGACCTGGCTTCGTCTTCGGAGATCCGGGTCGGTCTCTTGTCCTGTCTTCTGGCCGTCGGCCTCGACATGACGGCCTGGGTCTTTGGACGGCGGCCGCGCGCACACGGGCCCGAGAATCCCAAGGCCCGCCGTTACGGGCTTCAGCTTTCGATCCTCTCCGCTGCTTTGAACCTGGGGCTGGCCGCAGCGATTCTTTTCCGGGCGCCACACTTCACCGGACCGGGCGCGCTTCTGACGATGGTCGCGGCCGTGTGGTACTTGGTCCTGCTTCCCCTCCAGATCGCCGCCGCCTACTGGTCGGGGCGCGGAACCCTGCTCGAAAGACGACGGACCGTGGCGACGGCGACGTAGCTCTCAGCTTAGTCAAGTTTTCAGTTATCAGTGATCAGTTATCAGTTTCATGCGAGCTCGCGACCGCTCTGAACTGAAAACTGACAACTGAGAACTGAAAACCCCTCCTCCTGATAAACGCCGAGAGCCGGCTTAGAATCTCCTCGTGCTCTATCGCTTCGAGAACGTCCGCAAGTCCTACGGGCCGAAGGAGGTGCTGCGCGAGATCACCTGGCAGCACAACCCCGGCGAGAAGGTGGGGCTCATCGGCCGGAACGGCGCGGGCAAGACGACGCTGCTCCGGATCGCGCTCGGCCGCGAGGAGCCGGATGGCGGTTCCTTCGTGAAAGCCAATGCCGTTCGGATCGCGACGGTCGATCAGGCGCTTCCGGCCGACCTGGACGAGACTCTCCACGACTACACCGCGGGGGCCTTCGAGCACCTCCACGCGATGGAATCGGAGATGCGCCGTCTCGAGCATGCGATGGCCGATGGGGACGACTCGGCGTCGGTCCACGATCGCTACGATGCGCTGTCTCACCGCTTCGAGAACGAGGGCGGCTACGACATGGTGGCCGAGGTCGAGAAGACCCTCTCCGGTCTCGGCTTCGAGAAGGACCGCTTCGGGAGCCGGCTTTCGGAGCTGTCGGGCGGTCAGAAGAACCGGGCGATGCTCGCGCGCGCCATTCTCTCCAACCCGGATGTGCTTCTTCTCGACGAGCCGACCAACCACCTGGACTTTTCCGCCGTCGAGTTTCTCGAGGAGTATCTGGCGCGGTCCCGGCGCGCTTACCTCGTCGTCACGCACGACCGTCGGTTCCTCGACCGGGTTGCCCAGGAGATCGTGGACCTGGAGAACGGGCGGCTCACAGCCTACTCGGGAGGCTATACGGCCTACCGCCGGCAAAAGGCCGAGCGCGTCCTCACGGCGACGCGCGCTTTCGAGAAGCAGCAGGAATTCATCGACAAGGAGAAGGAATACATCCGGCGCAACATCGCCGGGGTCAACTCCCGCCAGGCGAAGGGGAGGCGGACCAAGCTCGCGCGCGTCGAGGTTCTGGAAAGGCCGACCGAGGACGTCACCTCGGTCGGGTTTCGTTTCGAGGCCGCGCGCATCGGGGGACGCAGCTTTCTGCGAGCGCGCGACCTGTCGGTCGGTTACGCTGTCGGGACGCCGATCGTGGCCGGCGTCTCCTTCGAGCTTCTCCGAGGTGAACGCCTGGCGATCCTCGGGGAGAACGGCAGCGGCAAGACCACGTTGCTCAAGACCCTCGCGGGAAGGCTGCCGGCGCTCGCGGGGAGCTCTTCGACCGGGCACGACGTCTCGATCGGCTACTACGATCAGGAGCTTTCGGATCTGGATCCGCGCCGCCGCGCCATCGACGCAGTCTGGGACGAACACCCCGAGGAAACCGAAGAGGCGATGCGATCCTATCTGGCGCGGTTCGCCTTCCGCGGGGATGAGGTCTTCGCGCCCATCTCGGGGCTCTCCGGCGGCGAGAAGGGGCGGCTGACCCTCGCGGTCGTGATGCGCCAGCAGCACAACCTTCTGCTGTTGGACGAGCCGACCAATCACCTGGATCTGGACTCTCGCGAAGCTCTGGAAGAGTCGCTCGAAGCTTTTCCCGGCTCGATCGTTCTCGTGTCGCACGATCGCGCCTTCATCGATCGGTTGGCAACGCGGGTCCTGGACCTGCGAGCGGGTCGGGCTCTTCTCCTGCCCGGCAACTACACCGGCACAGCGCAGGCGCGAGCGGAAAGGCGGCGGAGTCCGGAGGCCGTTACTCCGTTGGCTGGGGTTTCGGTTGCCGCGGCCGTCGCCCCTGCCGGCAAGCCGGTTCGAACCCTCGAAACCCGGGAGGATCGCGAGGCCTCCCGCCGCCGCCGGCGCATCCGAACACTGGAGGAGAAGGTCGCCGCCCTCGAAGGTGAGATCGACCGGATCGAAACCCGCCTCTGGGAGGAGGGGCTCACGCTCGGTCCGGTCGCCTCGCGGGACCTCTCGCGGGAGAAAACCGAGAAGAAGCAGCAGCTCGATCGATTGGTGGAGGAGTGGGCGGAGCTGTCCGAGCTGGAGAGCCGAGAGGCTCCCTCGGCGAGAGAATGAAAGAGAAAGAGAGTCTCCGCGTCCCCGCGTCCCCGCGTACTACTCTGCGAAGCAGCGCTTCGCTGCGAAGTACGAGTCCCCGCGTCGGCACTCAGGCCGCGATCCTCGCGATCGGCAGCGAGATGCTGGGGCCCATGCGGCTGGACACGAACTCCCAGTGGCTGTCCGCGCGCCTCGAGGAAGTGGGAATCTCAGTGGTGCACAAGGCGATCGTGGGCGACGATGTGGAGGCCATCGGAGACGAGCTTTCCCATGCGTCGCGAAGGGCGAGCTTCCTCGTTACCACCGGCGGTCTCGGGCCGACCGCCGACGACGTGACGGTTTCGGCCGTCGCCCGCTGGTCGGGAGCCGCGGTCGTCCGCAACGAGGAGTTTCTGGTGCGGATGCGCGCGCGCTTCGAGCGGCGCGGATTTCGGATGCCCCTGACCAACGAGAAGCAGGCGGACTTCCTCGTCGGAGCGCAGGTGCTGGAAAACCCGCGCGGGACCGCTCCCGGCTTCTGGATGCGAACGGACGACTTCGAGCTCGTTCTCCTGCCCGGAGTGCCGTCCGAAATGCGAGAGATCATGGAGTCGAGCGTGTTGCCTCGCCTGCGGGAACGCTCCGGCGGCGTCGTTTCACGCCGGCGCGTGCTTCGCATCGCCGGCATGGGGGAGTCGGCCGTCGAGGAACGCATCGCCGCGGTCTACGAGAAATGGAAAGAGCACCCAGTGACCATCCTCGCCTCTCCCGGGGAGGTCCAGCTTCACCTCTGTGTTCGCGCGGAGCCTGGCCACGCGGAGGAGACGGTCGCCCGGATGGAGCAGGACTTCGGTGAGGTTCTGGCCGGCCGCGTGTTCGGCCGCGACGACGAGGACCTTCCCGCGACGGTTGGCCGCCTCTTGCGCGATTCCGGGCAGACGGTGTCGCTGGCGGAATCCTGCACGGGCGGCATGGTCTCGTCTCTCCTGACCGACACTCCGGGATCCAGCGCGTACTTTCGGGGAAGCGTGGTCGCCTACGCCGATTCCGTCAAAGAGGAGATGCTGGGAGTTTCTGCCGAGACACTGAAGAAACACGGCGCGGTTTCGGGGGAGACGGCCCTGGAAATGGCCGAAGGCGTTCGCGCGCACTTCGACACGGACCTGGCCGCCGCGGTCACCGGGATCGCTGGCCCGGACGGCGGGACGCCCGAGAAGCCCGTGGGAACCGTCTGGTACGCGTTGGCGCAGCGCAACCAAGAGGGAGTCGCGAAACGCAGGGCTTTCGGAGGAGACCGGTCGATCGTCCGGCGGGCCGCGTCTCTCTATGCCCTCGAGCTCTTGCGCCGGCGACTTGTCGGAGACCCGCGTGCCTGAGGCAGATCGCGTGCGCGCCTTCCTCGCGCTGCCCCGCGACCGGATGTGGGTCGAGAGCACGAGAGGCCTCGTCGAGCGCCTCCGATCGACCCTTCCCAAAGCCTCCTGGACGAAACCCGAGAGCTGGCACCTGACGTTGAAGTTCCTGGGAGACGTTCCCCGCTCCAGACTGGAGACATTTGGAGACCAGCTCGCGAGCGCCTGCGCCGAGGCGGTCGCCGGGGAAATCGTCGCGGATGGCCCCGTCGTCTTCCCGCCGCGGGGAGAGGCGCGGGTGCTCGGGTTGGGGTTCTCTTCCAACGAGGCTCTCGCATCGGTGGCGCTCGTTGCGCAAGCAGCCGACCGCGCCGCGCAAGCGCTCGGGGTCGCGCCGGAGAAGCGCGAGTTCCGGCCGCACGTCACGCTGGCGCGGTTGCGCGACCGATGGCCCTCGGAGGCCATCGCCTCCTTCCGCGAAACGACAGGTTCCTGGACATTTCCCCCCTGGCAGGCCCGATCCTGCGTGCTCTACGAGAGCCGGCTCGAGCCGGCCGGCGCCGTGCACACGCCGCTCGCGGAATGGTCCTTCACCGGCGGCCCCCGCGGGGTGCGGGCATGAGCCCGAAAGAAATCCTCCCGGTCGTGCCGGCTACCTGATCGGCTCTCTCTCTTTCGCCGTCCTGCTCGTGCGATGGAAGACCGGCAAGGACATCCGGAGCGAAGGATCCGGCAATGCGGGAGCGACCAACGTCCTGCGCGCTCACGGAAGAGTTTTGGGGCTGACCGTCGCCTTTCTGGACATCGCCAAGGGAGCCGCGGCGGTCGGCCTCGCGAAGCTCGTGACGGCCAACCCTCGCACGGCGGCGGCAGCCGGCGTCGCCGCCGTCCTCGGCCATATCTTTCCGCTCTTCTCGGGCTTCCGGGGAGGCAAAGGGGTGGCCACGGCCGTGGGGGCCTTTCTGGTGCTGGCGCCGCTGGCCACCGTGGCTTGCCTCGGTGTCTTCGTCGCGACCGTCGCCGTGACTCGGTACGTTTCGGTTGGGTCCTGTCTCTCGATCGCCTTGCTCCCCTCCGCGGCGAAATGGATCAGCCATGCCCACCCGGCCGTCATTGTGGCGGCCGCCGTCACCGCCGTCATCATCGTGTTGAAGCATCTGGACAACTTCAAGCGGCTGGCGCAGGGACAAGAGCGCCGCCTGGGGAGCGGAGACCGCAAGGCCTCTCCCTGAAGCGATGACACGCCGGTGAAGGTTTCCATTCTCGGCGCCGGATCCTGGGGCACCGCGCTCGCGATCCATCTGGCGCGAACGGGACACGACGTCTGCCTCTGGGGCCGGGACGCCGAAGTCTCGGCCTCGATCGAGGCGACCCGGCGGCACCCCCGGCGCTTCAGCGATCTGGAGATTCCGCCGACCGTGCGGGCGACCTCCAGTCTGCCCGACGCCGTCGCCCACTCGCAGACACTCGTGCTCTCCGTTCCGTGCGCCTCTCTCCGATCGGTTCTCGAGGCGGCGGCGCTTCCGCCGGGACCTCGACGTTTTCTTTCCACCGCGAAGGGGATCGAGCCCGACACCGGCAAGCGGATGTCCGAGATCCTCCGGGACTACGCGGCGGGCTCGATGGTGGCGGCGCTGTCCGGGCCGACCTTTGCGGAGGGAATCGCCCGGGGCGATCCGTCGGCGGCCGTGATCGCCGACTCCGGAGAGGGGTTGGCCCGCGAGCTGCAGCAGAGCTTCTCGAGCTCCCACTTCCGGCTCTACAGCTCCGACGACCTGGTCGGCGTCGAGCTCTCCGGGGCGCTCAAGAACGTCGTGGCCGTCGCCGCCGGCATCGTCTCGGGCCTGGGCTACGGCCACAACACTCTTGCCGCGCTCGTCACGCGGGGTCTGGCCGAGATCGGAAGAATCGTGCGCGGCAAGGGGGGGCAGCCGCGTACCGTCGCGGGGCTCGCGGGCATCGGCGATCTGCTGCTGACCTGTACGGGCAAGCAGTCGCGAAACCGCCGAGTCGGCGAGGAGATCGGAAGGGGACGCAAGCTCGCGGAAATCCTGATCGAGATGCCGGAGGTCGCGGAAGGCCCGCGCACCTGCCTGGCCGTGCCGAAAATGGCGGCCGAGGTCGGTGTCGAAGCCCCGATCGCGGAGGCCGTCGTCAAAGTGCTCTACGAAGGAGCCGATCCCAGGGAGGCCGTCGAGAACCTGATGACGCGCACGTTGAGGCCGGAGTGATTGGAGCAGTCGGTAGTCGGTAGTCAATAGTCGGTAGTAAGAGGTCGGTCCCGGTTCACTATCGACTACCGACTAACGACTACCGACACGTTACATTCACAGAATCAACGTCACGTCGCTCTGCGCGACGGCGTTGCCGGGACTGATTCCTTGAGCTGTCATCTGCGCGACGATCGTCAGCTTCTTGGTGCTTTCCGTCGGCGCCAGCACTCCCATGACGGTGATGTCGAGCTTCGACTCGCTGTTGGAGTCGAGCGTCCCGAAATCCCATTCCACATTCGCCCCCGAAGGCCCGTTGCTGAACGTGGCGTTCGTGCCGGAAGGGGCAGTGACGGAAAGCACCGTCAGAGGAGCAGGGATCGTCACGCTGACGTGGCTGTTGTGAATGCCCGCGAGGCCGACGTTCAAGGCGCGAACCTGGACGCCAAAGGAACTGCCCGACTTGGCGGTGCCCGGCGTATCGACCGAGAGGCGGACGAGGGACTGGTTCGCGGCGGTGACGTCGCTGTTGTCGTCGTGACACGCGGCCATGGCGATGGAGAGCGCGAGCGCCGCAAAGATGACGAAAACCGAAAACCAGAGGCGTCGCATGGGACTCCTTTCCGGTCCCCGCGGAGGACTACAGGAGCTGAGCAATCGCAGTGCCAAGGCCGGGAGTCGTTCTCGCAGCCGACGGCGTCCGATTGCCTTGAGCCGTGGCATGAAGGCGACTCGCAATCCACGTGTCGGAGTACCGAAAAAAGTTCGAAAGATTTTCTAAAGATTCGCGCGACAGTGATTTCGGTCGCCGGAGGGAGACCTATCATCGCGCCGAAGCGATGGAGAACCCGGACCCGCCACAGGAGACGCCAGAGCGGGTCAAGAAACCCTCCCTCACCGGCACACTCCGAAACATCGTCATCGGCAAACCGCGAGATCCGACCGACCCGCGGATTTTTCATTCCGTCTCTTTGATCGCGTTCCTCGCCTGGGTCGGTCTGGGAGCCGACGGCCTGTCCTCCTCGGCCTACGGTCCAGCGGCAGCATTCGAAGCGCTCGGCCAGCACACATACCTCGCCGTGTTTCTCACCCTGATGGTTGCCGCTACGGTCTTCGTCATCTCTTTTGCCTACAGCCTTCTCATCGAGCACTTTCCGGGCGGAGGAGGGGGATACCTCGTCGCCACGAAACTTCTGGGTCCTCGTCTGGGGGTCGTCTCCGGATGCGCCTTGATCGTCGACTACGTGCTGACGATCACTGTGTCGGTCGCCACCGGCTGCGACGCCGGGTTCAGCTTCCTGCCCGCGAGCTGGGCCCACACGAAGTTGACCACGGAGGTCCTTGTCTTGATGTTCCTTATTCTTCTGAACCTGCGCGGAGTCAAAGAGTCCGTGACGTTCTTGCTCCCGATTTTCCTCGTCTTCGTGGCTACACACGCTGTTCTGATCTCGTTCGGAATCTTCGCGCATCTTTCCGGACTTCCCACGGTCCTTCGGGGAGCGGTCATCGAGGCCCGGCAAACCTCCTCTTCCATCGGGCTGCTGCCGACGATCTTTATCCTCCTTCGGGCTTATTCGTTGGGGGGCGGTACTTATACGGGGATCGAAGCCGTCTCCAACGGCGTTCAGATTCTTCGAGAGCCGCGCATCCAGAACGCCAAGAAGACGATGCTTTACATGGCTCTCTCGCTCGCGTTTACCGCCGGCGGCATCCTTTTCTGTTATCTGTTGATCCAGGCGCATTCGGTCCCGGGGAAGACTCTGAATGCCGTTCTGGCTGAGCGGCTCTTTGGGCCCTGGCGCCTGGGACAGTGTCCGATCGGTTCCTACCTCGTGATCGTCACGCTCGTCTCCGAAGGGGCGCTTCTCTTTGTCGCCGCCCAGACAGGCTTCATCGACGGCCCCAGGATCCTGGCCAACATGGCCGTCGACTCCTGGGTGCCACACCGCTTCGCACAGCTTTCGGAGAGGCTGGTCACGAAGAACGGGATTTTTCTGATGGGAGCAGGGGCCGTCGCAGTGCTCCTCTACTCGAAGGGGCAGAGCGATCTCTTGATCCTCATGTATTCGATCAATGTCTTTCTCACCTTCACGCTGACGGAGCTGGGAATGTCCCGCTACTGGATCCGGACTCGCCGCGACCCGGAGCACAAGAGGTGGCTCCGCAATCTCGCGATCCACGGCACAGGCCTGACGATGTGTCTGTCTATTCTGATTGTGAGCATCGTCGAGAAGTTCACCGAGGGAGGGTGGCTCACGGTCGTCGTGACCTCCGGTTTTATTGCAATCGCTTATGCCATCAAGAGACACTACTCCCGAGTCCGGGAGCAACTGCGGCGCCTCGACGAGACATTGTTGAACCTGCCCGTCCGGCCGCACGATGCGCCCGAAGGGCCTCCTCAGCGGGACGAGTCGGTGGCCGTGCTTCTCGTCAACGGCTTCAGCGGGTTGGGAGTGCACACCCTTCTCTCCGTCCAGAAGCTCTTTCCGAAGCAATTCAAGGCTTATCTCTTCGTGTCGGTCGGAGTCATCGACTCGGCGAGTTTCAAAGGCGCGGCTGAAATCAACGCTCTCAAGCGGCATACGGTCGAGGATCTCGAGAAATATGTGGCGTTCGCCCGCCGGCTCGGCTTCCGCGCCGATTCGCGTTACGAGACCGGCACCGAGGCGGTCGACAAGGTCGTCGAGCTCTGTCAGGAGATCCGCCGCGCGTACCCGCGGTCGATCTTCTTCCTGGGGTCTCTCGTTTTCGAGAAGGACAGCCTCATCTACAAGATTCTTCACAACGAGACGGCATTCGCGATCCAGCGGCGGCTCCAGTTCTCCGGGCTCGAGGCCGTCGTGCTTCCCATCCGGGTCATGAAGGCCCGGTTAGCGGCCGTGAAAGCCGCCTAGCCGAAAAGGGGAGAGGCGGCTGCCCGTAGAATCCTTTCCCGTGGCTATTCCGATCCGGTCGCAGCGGCTGGGCTATCCGGCGGCAATCCTGCTCGTGGGGTTCACGATCGCGGTCCTGAAGCTCTTCCCGCGCCTGGCGGATACCTCGGTCGCCCTGCTCCTGCTTCTCGCCGTCTTCGCTTGCGCCTGGATCTGGGAGAGTGGACCCGGCGTGGTGGCCGCGATTGTGGCGACCCTGGGATTCAACTTCTTCTTTCTCCCGCCGCTCTACACCTTCACGATCGAGGATCCCCGCAATGTCGCTGCTCTGGTCGTGTTCCTGGTGACCGGGCTCCTGATCGGCCGCCTCTCGGCGACCAATCGCGAGCGCCTTCGTCTGGTTGAGGCGGAGCGGACGGACCTGGCCAATCTGACGCGCCTCTCCCAGGCATTCCTGTCCGACACCAATCGGGAGTCGCTTGTGGGCGTCGCGGCGAACCGACTTCAGAACGCGTTGGGCGCGGAGTCCGTTTCGATTTACCTGGCCGACGACAAAGGAGATCTCCTGCGGGCCGCGACCAAGTCGGACGACGCGGTCCGGCAGGATCTCGCGGACTTGGCGT
>Ga0207684_10005495_pt1 | contig 11675 bp, 6 predicted proteins | sample KBSK5501metaG_FD_184342 | JGI IMG/M metagenome (GOLD analysis project Ga0207684, IMG submission 184342) | Corn, switchgrass and miscanthus rhizosphere microbial communities from Kellogg Biological Station, Michigan, USA - KBS K5-50-1 metaG... | ecosystem: Host-associated > Plants > Roots >... | reverse complement strand
CGATGTCCGGCACAAACTGCCGAATGGCTTCTGCCGCAGCGATCCCATCCCCACAGAGTGCGACCACGTTGATGTCTGGCTGCGCTCGAAGAATACTGGCCATCCCGTGAAGCACGACGGGGTGATCATCGGCCAGAACAATGGAAATAGGCGGCCCCGGGCTGTTCATGCCAATGGCATCCGTATCTGGAGCTCGGTCCCTAGTGGAGAACTACGTACATCCAGCGATCCGCCAAGTTCAACAACACGCCCGCGCAGCGAAACTGGGCCTAATGCGGCATCGGCAGGCTCTTTGTTGTCGTACCTGCAATCTGAGCCGGTGATGCCACGTCCATTATCTTGAATTTCTATCGCGAGATGTTCGTTCGTTTTGCGCATACCAACCCGGACCGTTGAAGCTCCGCCATGGCGAACCGCATTGGAAATTGCTTCCGCCAGCATAAGCGAGAGATGAGCACCTAATTTTGCCGGGACACTCGCGTCCTGTGGGTCGACGGAGAAAGAGGTCGTACATTCCCATAGTTCACCGAGTTCGGAAACAACCCGCCGCAGATCCCGGCTCAATACGAGTTCGGTCGCGGCGTCCGACTTTGGCAATGTCTGGCGTACGAAATCTCTGATCCTGATCTGTTCGTTATTGAGCAACAGTTTGATCGTATTGAGTCGTGACTGAGGGTTTTCATCGCGCTGGCCATCGCTCAACAGCTTGAGCTGAAACCTGGCCGCCGTGAGGCTTTGCAGAATGCCGTCGTGCAGGTCACGGGTGAGCCGTATCCTTTCTCGGGCGGCCGCAGCCTCTTCGGTTTGGCGCTGCAAGATTTGCCGGTCGAGCTCCATTCCGAGCCGGGACGCGACAAACTTGATCAACAGCAACAGGAAATCACCCCAGCTACCACGGTCCAGAATGAACACCCGCCCCCTGCAGAGAATTCCCACAAAGGGTGCCGTCCCGACGCTACGAATTTGAAATCGTCTAATGAGTTCATCGTTCATGATTGGCGGCTTTAAGCGAGCCGCACCACTTTGCATGTCGACAAAACCGGATCTCACATTGGTGGTCACAAATATGGAATCAGAATAGTGTTTCGATCGAAGGAAATCATCGAGTCCTCCGGCAATTTCCCGCGTATGCTCATAAACATTATCCTTCCACACCGCGACATTGACGAAAGGCTCGTCCACTTCTTCCCAAACAACCAGCACCCGTGGCACTTCGAGGGCACGGGCACAATGGCTGAGCACTGTTGCCAGGCTGGGAGAGCTCATGTGTGACGGGTCGGGACCCGGCCAGTCCGCGAGCTTTGACAGCTGCTCGCGCCGCCGCACTCGCAAGGCGCTGAAGTAGGCCAGGAAGGCCCCGGCTGCGATCAGGTTCACGCCACGGACAATCGCCCCGTTCAAACCAACGTCGTCGGATGCGGTCGCAGGATCGGACCGCAATGCGACCGCTCCCACGCCCAGCATGATCACGGCGAGCACGGCGCCCGTCGCCAGCACCCCCTGCCAATCCCAGCGCAGGGCAGCCGCGAGGAGAATGACAAGTGTAAAGAGCGCAAAAAACGGACCGGGCCTGGCGTGGCTCAGCATCACCAGTGCCGCGAGAAATGCGATATCGGTAGCGTGAACGACATATCCGGCCACTGCGCCAGGAAACTTCCAAAACGGAATCGCGAGCAACGCGAGTGCAAGCGCTGAATATGCAAGGAGCACCTTTGTCGCAATCGCGGAATCAGCCAATTGCGCCGGATCGAGCCAAATCGCGAACAGAGACAACGCGCAAAGAACAATCCGGCCTTGTGCAATGACGCGCTCGCTGTGGTCGTCGAATACGTCCGCTGGGGTGATCTTCTCCCCAAGCAAGATCCTTCTGGACGAACGCAAGAGCGGCATGGCGCGTCCTATCTGCTGACCAGCCAAATTAGCCAATTTTGGCTAAAAAGTTGAGGGGGATGAAAAACGCTCGTGAGCCTTGCACAGGGGCCAAAAAATAAAAGACTCCATTTATTCCATTTTATTCCCGGCGACGTGGGGGGCGCCGGAGCACGGAGACCACCCCAGGACACGGGACTGAGCTGCCCGACGCCCGTCCCTATGACGAACGATATATTTGCAACGGTGTCGGGATCAGTTAGTGGGCAAGTGGCTTTGGACCATGGCTCGCGGCGACGGCGCGGGGCCTGCATCGCAACAAACGCTCGGGAATTTCCGCCTCTATCACCGAGTCTCCTGCACAAGCGTAACGCACGTTGGGCCCACGCAACTCAATGGTTAGACGAAAGTCGAATGCCGCGACAACCAGCACATTCGGCACTGCGATCGAGAACGGTATGCAGGGACCTTTAATGGAATTAGCCGGGACTGACAACACTGTGTCCTGGTGGCCAGCAGGAGCTAGATAAAAAGAGACGAATAATGATAGCGACACTGAAGCAGCATTATGAGCACTACCACGCCGGGGACTTGACGGCGCTGAAGAAGCTTTATGAGTACCATGCGGAGAACTGTGTTAAGGCGGCCGAGCTGACGGAAGACACCCGACAGCGTGAGGAATATCTCAAGCTGGCACGCGAATGGACCGAGGCGGCCCGCTCCGCTCTAGACATGAACGCACTAGACGCGAAGTATCGACGTAATACTCGAGCCACGGTCATCCCCGACGAGATGCGGGCAGCAGTTGTGGAAGCAAGGGGCCGGAGCTTGCGCACAAGTTGGTCCCCAAGATTAAGCCCAACCAGCCCATAACGGGACCGCTGGCTCGACGCCACGCTCGATGTGGCGAGAGGATTGAGGTCCTCGGTTTGGGAGCGCCTTCTCGAGAAAGTGGCGCCGAGTGCGGCCTGTGTCGCGACCGTCGGCGCAGGACACCGTGATCGGCTGCAGCACGCCCTCATGGAGGCGCTCGGTTACCTAAGCCTCCCCCAATTCGAGGGTCACCATGCCCGGCAGGTGCTAAAATTGCTGTTTGATTGTAAGCACCCAAGGGGGCGCACTCCAATCATGGGTTAGATTTGGAAGCGGGCCAACTTGCGAGCAGGGCCGAAATATTAAACACTGCAACTTTACGAGCGTTTTTGAGGAAGCTCGAAATGCGCCGTCTTTGGTCAGTGATCGCGGCTGTCGTTGTTGCGTTCACCACCTCTGCTTCAGCTCAAGAGCAAAGCGTCAGCCGGGTGGCGCGTGGAGAACCTAACACGGATATTCGTGTGGGAGTGTATCTCAACGTGCGGCCGGACTGTACGTCAGGCCCACTTCCTTCGATCTAGCTGACGTCGCCGCCTGAAAATGGCAAGGTCACCGTCAAGAAAGCGATGGTAACCGCCACCAATTACAAGCAGTGCTTGGCGCTGGAGGTGCCCGCGTTCGTTGCGTTTTATCGCTCGCGTGCGGATTTTGTGGGCGTCGATGTTCTGACGTTGGAGGTGAAGTTTCCCAATGGCAAGGCGCAAGTGCAGCGAATTAGTGTTACGGTAGGAAGTGGAGCGCCCGGACGAAGTACCTGAACAAATCGGCTCCTGACGCGCTCGATGCGCCTGGAGCGAAGACCGCCCACACTAGGGCGCCATCAAATGGGGCGGAGCAAGCAACGATATATTCGGCTTTTTCGGGAAGCGGCAACTCCATAAGTCAGTTTGGCTTCGCTAATTTGATTGCGCCGCCCTCCGCCAACGCCGGCACGCTTTGAGTTGATGCACACTTGGTGTGAGTGTCATGAGCTTCCACCGGTGGCGCAAAGCGCCGCCTACACCTGCCAGCTCAAGAAGATGAGATCCTTGGGATCAGTGCGTCACCAGGCAGCCGGCCGTGATCTTCTTCTCGGCCGCGTATTTTGCCGCAGCCTCCTTGACCATGGGCGCGATCAAGCTGTCATCGCTGGTGTACCAGTCGGACGTGACCTTCCAGTCCTTGCCGTCCCAGGTCTGGATGCGTGCGACGCGCGCGCCCTCGTGGTCGGCGCAGGACACCTTGATCGGCTGCAGCACACCCTCGAATCCGAGCTGCTTGAGGCGTTCCGCAGTCAGGTTGAGGTTTTCGAGGCCCCACCTGACCTGCTCGCCAGTGAGCGGCTTCTTGCCGAACCGCTCCTGCGCGGTGCGGATGGCCTCGACGCCGAGCATGGCGTTGATCAATCCGCGCACGTAGAGGATCTCGCCCGTCTCCTCCCATTTCGCCGCGCCCAGGCCCTTGTCATAGAGGTACTTCTTCAAATCCTCATGCAGCTTGAATTGACCTGCGGTGTGCTGAAGGGCGGCGGCGTTGTATCCCTTGGCGCCATCTTCGGCCGGCCGCACGTCCGGCTCGGCGCCCGACCACCACACGCCGTACATCTTTTCGCGTGGATAGCCGACGGCGACCGCCTCCTTGATGGCGGTCGAATTCATCACGCCCCACCCCCACAGCAGCACGTAGTCGGGACGGTTCTGGCGGATCTGCAGCCAAGTTGCCTTCTGCTCGACCCCGGGATGGGTCACCGGCAGGAGCAGGGTCTCGAATCCGTGCATCTGCGCGCGCTTCTGCAGAAGAGCGATCGGCTCCTTACCGTAGGGCGAGTCGTGATAGACCAGCGCGATCTTCTTGCCCTTGAGCTTGTCGAACCCGCCTTCCTTCTTGGCGATGTGCTGCAGGATGATGTCGGCGGCCGTCCAATAGGTGCCGAGCAGCGGGAAGTTCCACTGGAATACCGAGCCGTCGCGCGACTCCGAGCGGCCGTAGCCCATGGTGATGAGCGGGATCTTGTCGAGCGGCGCCTTCTCCGTGAGCGCAAAGGTGATGCCGGTCGAGAGTGGGAATACATAGGCGGCGCCGGTTGGGCCTTTGCCCTTCAGCCGCTCGTAGCACTCCACGCCGCGGTCGGTGGCATAACCGGTGTCGCATTCCTCAAACGCGATCTTGACGCCGTTGATGCCGCTATCGCGCTCGTTGATGAGCTTGTAATAGTCGGCGACGCCATTCGCGACTGGGACACCGTTGGGCGCATAGGCGCCGGTGCGGTAGACGAGGTGCGGGATGAATTGCTCGTTCAGCGCAAGGGATGGCGTGGCGAGTGCCGCGATGCCAACAAGGGACGCAAGCGCTATCCCGACACGTTTTCCATTCATCGGCTCCTCCATTGAGACGCCGGAAGTGGCCATTGCGGGGCCGCCGATCCCGCGTTCGGACACAACTCTCGCGGCCCCAATATGGACCCCAGGGGGTTGGCGTAGGTTCAGCGACCTCCCACGGCTTGGCTCCGATTTGCCGCGGCGAGCACGGCCGATGGGCGGAGGGCCGAGAACGTGCCGGGGGCCCTAAACGTCCTCAGACCACATCGGCGACCCTGGCCACCGCGGGCGCTTACTTTCAAGTTAAAAATGCGTAAGCCGAGAGAACACTTGGATGGTTATCGGTATTGGAATAGGTCAACGGGAGGCATGTCGCCATCGTGATGGGCGAGGGATGGCTTCTGGGACCACGAAACCCCTGCACACGGGGAAAGAAAAAGGCATCAACGGCGGCTTGCTTTGTCCATCTTCCCGGCGCACTCGTTCCGTTTGCGGGCCACGCTCCGTGTAAGGTCCTGCGTCAGCGCTTTGGGTTCCTGCAAGTCTGCCGTCTTGCCGGTTTGCGGCCCAAGCTCCGTTTAAGGTCCTGCATCAGCGCTTTCGCTTCCCGCAAGTCCGCTGTGTCCAAGTCCGTTGTGTCAAAGCCTTCTGTGAATTGCTCGTAGATCGCTTGCACCACCTTTAGGCCCTCTCTCCCTCGACCTTGACCTTGCCAAAGGCGCGCAAGATCACACGCGGCGCGCAATTCCCAGCAACGCGCTTGTTGAGCTCGCGCGATTTCCAGGCTGCTGCGGAGGATCATCTCTATTTCTTTGGTTTCTGCCCCCGCTACCGCTTTCAACAAGCCGGCTTTGACGCGTAGCACCTCGGCGATGGCCCAGCGCTCGCCGGTACCCTTGGCAATGGCGAGGGCTTCCTCGATAACCACTAGCGCGGCGTCACCGCGACCCGCTTTGGCGCAAGCCTCCGCCTCCAGTGTCAGAAAAATCGGCAGCCACAGCCGAGCTCCTCGTTTGTGCCAAGCGGCGATACCTGCCCGAAGTAATTCGATCCCCCTGTCCACCTCGCCGAGGCATATTTCGGCCCAGCCCTCGAAAATCCAGCCACAGTTTAGCCAGTGCGAAAACCCATTCTCGGTGCTGAGCGAGACAACCATGGCTGCATACGATCGTGTATCTTCATGGCGGCGGCTAAAGAGATCGATGAACGCACGAACGTGGCAAATTGTGTAAACGAGCGTGTGCGGATGGGATAGCTCTTCGGCCCATTTCATCGCCTCGGTAGCGACTTCTGACGCCCGATCAACATATCCGAGATGCCACAGTGCCCAGCTTAGGTAACACAGTGCCGCCGCCCCGATGTCTTGGCCGTACTGGTGTCGGTAGCGAGAATGATGTGCCGAATCGTACAGCGCTCGTGCCTGCTCGAGGTGATGGAGTCCGGTAGCGAATTCCCCTTTCGTTACGCACGTGGTCCCGAGCATCCGATGGGCAATACACAGCGCCGCCGTGTCTTTATATCGTTCGGCCTCGGCCAGGAACTCCATGGCTGCGTCCGTCAGCTCGGAGCCTTCGCCTCCGACATAGTGGCCCGCCCAAATCCCGTAGAGGATGGGAAATTTCTGCGAGGGATCGGTTAAATCGTCAAAGCGCGTTTTCGCCCGCAGCAGGACGTTTCTCGTCTCGGGTGCCGCGTAGCCGCGATCGGCGATCATTGCTTGACTGAGCATCACCTCCAATCCGAGCGCCAGACGCTCGCGTTCGGGACTCTCGGGAAGCGATTCCAGCATTTCGAGCGCGCGCGTCAGGTGCCCAATGGCCTCCGCATTGGCTGACCGTTCGATGGCGCGGCGCGCAGCCTTTCGGAAATACTCAATGGCCCTCTCGGTAAGCCCCGCTTGAGCGAGGTGATGGGCCACTAGCTCGGGTTGTGTTTCGACCGTTTCAGGAAATCCCTGCGTTAGCGCATCGGCAATCCGACTGTGGAGTTGTTGGCACTTGCTGCGTACCATAGTGGCATAGGCCGCATCCTGAACCAGTGCATGCTTGAAGATATAAGTCGAATCCGGCGGTTCCCCGCGAACGAAGATCAACTCGGAAGCGGCAAGGTGCGCGAGAGCAGTCTGCAGGGTGGAGCTAGAAACCGGGGTGATGGCAGCCAGCAGCCGATACGAGAACTCGCGACCGATGGCGGTGCCAATCTGCGCGATCTCCCTGATTTCACCAAGCTTATCAAGGCGTGCGGTCAACGAGCCTAGCAGCGTCGTCGGAACGGCGAGAGCCGGTAATGGGCCGACTGCGACGTATCGGTCATCTGCATCTTGCAGCAGCCCAGATTCTAGCACTGTCTTCGTGAGTTCCTCGGCGAACAAAGGAACGCCGTCGGACTTGCTGACTATCTGTTCCTGGAGTTCGCGTGGCAACTCCTTGCTTCCGGCTACGTCAAGAATGATGGCCTCGATTTGTTCGCGCGCAAACCGATGGAGCCTCAGCATGGTTACGTGCGACTCGTCGAGCCAGGGCGGGAAGAATTCTGGCCTGAAATTGATCAGGACGAAAACACGCGCAGCCTTGATTGACGCGATGCATCGGCTGAGCAGCTCGAGGGTGCTGGAATCGATCCAATGCGCATCCGCGAGCACAACGACTACCGGCCGCGTAAGCGCAAGATCGCGAAGCTGTCGGACCAGCGCGGCGATCGTCAGCCCCCTCTGCCGTTGTGATGTCAGATCTGGCGATGAATTAAATTTGTCCGTTGGGATCGACAGTAGGGATGCGTACAGGCGGGTATCCGCCAGCGTTGCTGCGCCGGCCTGAGAAAGCATAGCTTCCAGCTTTCTGAGCTTCAGGTCTGGCGTGTCCTCTCGCTCGAAATGAGCCGCGCGCTCGAGGTGACTGATTATGGGATAAAATGGGCTGTTGGTGTGGTGTGGAGAGCATTGATACCGGATCAGGATATGCGGTTCGTCGGCGATAAGATTTAACCAAGTCTTGGTGACACGGGACTTGCCGATGCCGGGCTCGCCGCAAAGAAGTGCGACTTGACCTTTGCCGGCCTTGGCCCGCTCCCAGAGGGTCGACATCTGCTGCAATTCATGCTGCCGGCCTACGAATTGTGTAAGCTTCGCCGTCTGGCTGGCGACGAATCGCATCTGGATCGCTTGTCTCCCCGTGACCTGGTAGGTAGCTTCCTCCCCCAAGACTCTTTCAAATTTAGAGTCAGCATAAACGAACATGTCGCCGAGGAGCTTGCGTGTGCTTGCGGTCACAGTAACTGAATTAGCGGGCGTTATGTCCCGCAATCGGGCAGCCGTGACGACGGCTTCTCCGATGACAGTCCGATTTTCGCCGATAAGGACTAAGCCGGTCGCAACGCCGATGCGCACCTGCAACGGGTCACCGGACTGTGATCGGACGTCGCCCATTCTTTCCACAAGATCGAGGCCTGCCTGCACGGCGCGCTCGGCGTCATATTCGTGGCCCTTGGGATACCCAAACGACGCAAGAATCTCGTCGCCCACAAAATTGATAACAGCTCCACCCCAATGCGTGATGACGGAGGTGCAAACTTCTTGGAAACGACGGATGGTGCCGCCAAAGTCCTCCGGATCCAAGTTGGCTGCGGGCGCTGTCGAGCCGACGAGCCCGCACGACAGCAACGTCAGCTGGCGCTTTTCTGGCTCGGAATGTGGTGCGTCACGACCCTGGTCCGGCGTGCCTGCCGCGACGGCCTCGTCGCGGCTGGACTGGTCGAAAGGTTCCGGCTCAAGGGCTGGCGGTGCCTCGCCGTCCGCGGCGCTTTGCGGCCGTACGTCGAATTTATACCCGACGCCTGGCACGGAGAGGATGAATCGTGGCGCCTTTGGGTTGGGCTCTATCTTGCGCCGCAGGCGGGCGACGAGCATATCGATGCTGCGATCATAGGGTTCGGCGCCACGGCCGGCGACGGCGTAACGCAGTTGGTCGCGCGACAGCACCCGGCGAGGAGTGTCTACGAATGCGGTCAGCAGCGCGGTCTCGGCGCGGGTCAGCCGCACTTCCCTGCCGCTGCCATCGACAAAGGTATGGCCGGCCAGGTCGAGCTGGCAATCCTCGATTGTTACTGGCGGTGGGACGGTCTCATCGCCCGTGCTCCCTGGCGACGCCGCTGGTTGGCTCAGCAGATCGAGCAGCTTTTGCTCGTCCAGAGCGTCTTCAGGGAATGCATCCATCCCCTGAAGCGAATCGCGCGGCCGGACGATGTCGTCGGTTCGGTGCCCCAGCAAGATCGTTGTTGGAATCTTGTCGCGTAACTCCTGCCCCAGGCCGGCCAGGTCGCGACTCTGCACGACGATTGCGGCTTGGATGTCTTTACGCCCAGCAAGCTCGAGCGCCCGCTTCGGGTTCTCGGCGAGTTCGGCGCCGTAACCCGCGGATTGCAGCACACGCGCAATCCTCGCTCGGAGCTCGATCCGGTCCGCTACAACTAAGACATTCTTCCTCACTCTGCAGGGTCCTTCGTCCTAGGCAGTCGGAGAAGTTGCAACGCCCAGCCTCCCCCGGAGTTGATCTAAATCAACGCCTCCGGTCAGATTCGGTCCTGGGGCCATGTCGGTCAATGTCCCGATTACCCGAAAGTGGGACACGACTGGGCGATCTGTGAGTACGCGGCATTCGGGCCCGACAATTTTCCATGGCCGCACACTCACTCGGAGGCCAAGTCGAGGCGTTAACTTTGTCTTGCAACGGCTGCGGCCGCTGTGATGTCCATCACAAAATCGTCGATTGGGTGAAAAAACCGGCCCTCGCGGTTAGCTTTTTTCCAAGTGCGTAGTTGAATACCACAGCCGCCAAGTGGAGCTTATAGGATTTTGATATGTCTCAGTACTTTGGTACTGGGAATGTTAAGAGCGATATTTGGCGGGAGGGGGCGCCACCAACAAGAACCAGAGGGTCAATATATGAGACAAGCGTCGTCCGTGCCGCCAGGTGTCGCAGACACCTTCGTCTTGGGCGTGCCGCATTGATCAGCCGTGGGCGAGCGGCAGGAATCTAATTATTTCCCCGCTCGCGGGCCGGCTGTACGCGCAACTCCCCCCTACAAATCGCTCATCCAGCGCCTGCGAGCAGGCTGTCTCCCGCGAGCTTTTGCTGCCTTTGACCAAGGACACGGTTCTCGCGGCGGTGCCTTGGCTCAAGTCTTCGCCGAAAGCGCGACACTAGCCGTAATTATCCCACAAGCAATGAACCGATCACAACCGGTCGAACCGATCATCCGCCACCGGCCGTTCGTTCGACTGACGTCGTTCGGCGGAGAGGGACGCGCCGTCGACCGGCAAATTGCGACCATGTCGTCGGCCTCAAAAACAAGCCGGCTGCGCCCTGAAGGGGTTGGTCGCGTTCTATGACGATGGCAACCTTCGATCGATGATCGTGGTGTGGTCAGCAAAGTTCTGGTCAGCCCCGGCTCGGTGGTGCGTCCGGGCGAACCAATGACCGAGATCATCGGCAAGCATCGGTTCGTTTTGGCATGGTTTCCGGTCTCGCGCCTCTATCGCCTCGCCGAGACCGCACCAGCCCTCGCTTTTATCTCCCCGCCCGACTCAGGGCTTTACCGCCGGAACGCGAGTGGTCGGCAAAGCCGTATCAGGCAGATGCTTTGCCTTTTGGAATGCAGTATTGTCTGCGGAGGCTCAGGGAACCTTAATGAAAATTCTTGTGGTCGACGATCACGCCTTAATTCGCGAGGCTTTGCACGGCGTCCTAAGGAAACTCACGCGCGATGCGGTCATATTGGAGGCCTCAAATGCCGCTCAGACGATGGAGGCCGTTGCGAGCCATCCAGATATTGGCCTCATTCTGCTTGACCTGAATCTGCCGGATCGAGATGGGTTCTCGATGCTCGCTGAATTACGTGAACGCAACCCAGCAGTGTCAGTCGTGGTTCTGTCCGCTGCTCAGGATCGCGCCAATGTCATCAAAGCGCTCGACCTTGGTGCGATGGGCTATATCCCGAAATCGGCCCGGAATGAGGTCATGCTCAGCGCTCTTCAGCTGGTCTTTGCGGGGGGCATATATATCCCTCCGGAAATTCTGGCCCGCGAGCACTTGTCACACACTGCAGCGCCATCTGGAGGCGGTAGAGCAATCGTGTCACCTGGGGATCTCGGCTTGACCGATCGTCAGCTCGATGTGCTCGCGCTGATGATGCAAGGGAAGAATAACAAATCGATTTGTCGGACGCTCAATTTGGCGGAGCCCACGGTGAAAAATCATGTGACTGCAATTCTCAAAGCGCTGAAGGTCACCAATCGAACCGAAGCAGTCATCGCCGTAAACGAGTTGGGCTGGAAATTATCAGCAACTCCCAATCCGTGAGATGCTCGGTTTAAGCGGCGTGATCGCTTGTAGCACACCGAGACCTATTCGTTTTCGCGCCCTCGTTCACTTATTCTCACGTACGTCGTTTCCAGGGCTTGTGCCGGATTCGCGATCTGGTTCCCTCTTGCGAGCATACGAAGATATAGAACGGAGTTCGCCGTCCGATTCTGATCTGCACACGTTGCAATGCGGGATCGTGCCGGTTCAGGGGATCTCTTCAGATGACACCGATTGCAGGCGACCGGGACACGATCTAGCACTACTTTGGCAGATTTAT
>Ga0207684_10005494_pt1 | contig 11676 bp, 10 predicted proteins | sample KBSK5501metaG_FD_184342 | JGI IMG/M metagenome (GOLD analysis project Ga0207684, IMG submission 184342) | Corn, switchgrass and miscanthus rhizosphere microbial communities from Kellogg Biological Station, Michigan, USA - KBS K5-50-1 metaG... | ecosystem: Host-associated > Plants > Roots >... | reverse complement strand
GGTTTTGGAACCGAGATCAAAGAACATCCCGCTGGAACAGATGATTCAGGAGAACGAGCGCTTCTTCGACAGTTATCATCTCCCCTCGCCGGCCGCCATCCGCACCGATACTTTCGAAGCCGATATCATGACGATGTACGCGTGGCCCGCATTCCGGATCGCGAACGATTGCGCGACGGTCGGTTTAAGAGATCATGCTCGAAAGTGGTACCAGCGCGCGCTTGCGATCAATCCGCAGTTTCCGAAAGCGCGCGAAGCGCTGGCCCGACTGGAACATTGATTCGCATCGAGTAACTGTCATCTGTCATGGCAGTGCCGCGACAAATCCAGATCGTTAGCGCTTTCGCCGCGCTCTATTTGATTTGGGGCTCGACATATCTCGGAATTCTTTTCGCCATTCAATCGATCCCGCCATTTCTGATGGCGGGCGCACGCTTTTTTTTCGCCGGCCTCATCATGTTCGTGATCGCGCGAACTCAAGGCCCGCTAAGATCGACATGGGCCGAGTGGCGAACATCGCTTATCGTCGGCGCGTGTTTGTTGTTAGGCGGAAACGGCGGAGTGACGCTCTCAGAAAAGTTTATTGAAACCGGACTCGCCAGTCTGATTGTCGCGACCGTCCCGATTTATATCACTTTGCTTGGTTGGCTGTTCGGCATGAGCCCGCGACCAAGCGGAATTGTTTGGCTCGGACTGGCCGGCGGATTTTTGGGCGTCGCAATTCTGCTCGGTCCGGCATTGCGATTTTCTTCCGCGACCAGCAGCCATCCGCTAATCGGGATGTCGATCTTACTGGTCGGATCGTTCCTTTGGTCGGCAGGCTCGCTCTATTCGCGTGGAGCAAAGCATGCGGCGTCGCCCGTTCTCGGCGCAGCTCAGCAAATGTTTTGCGGTGGTCTGCTTTTGATGCTCGTCGGATCGTTCGTCGGTGAGCCGCGAAATTTCCACCCGGGCAATATTACGACGCTGTCGTTAGGCGCGTTCGCTTATCTCGTGTTAATCGGCGCGATCGTGGGTTACACCGCCTACTTTTGGCTGCTGCGCCATTGCGATCCGGCAAAGGTGGCGACGTATGCCTACGTGAATCCAATCGTCGCGGTGTTGCTCGGCGCGTTGTTCGCCCACGAAACAGTAACCTTGCGCACACTGCTGGCTGCGGCATTAATCATCGGTTCGGTCGCGCTCATTATCACCGTGCAACAGCTCAAAACAAAAACGCTGGCGCCGATTACCGCTGCAATACAGACCGAATGCGCGCGATGAAAACCGAGTCCGAGCAAGATCGACAGGAGACAGTCGAAGTGGTGAAACGCAACTGGCGTGCGGAAGTGGAGACCGCGCAGGTGTATCGCGAGCTCGCTGCGCGCGAGACCGACGAAAAACGAAAAGGTATTTTGAATCGCATGGCAGAGGCGGAAGAACGCCATGCCCAACGCTGGGCAAAAAAACTGGCCGATCTCGGCGAACCGATTCCGACACTGCCGGATTCATTAGGTCGCCGTTTGCAACGCTGGCTCAATCGCGCGCTCGGGACTGAAATCGCAATTCGCCGAATGGAAGCGGCGGAAGAAAAACACGAAGCCACATTTCGCGATCAACGCGAGCGCGTTCTCGCCGGCGAACACGACGTGAAAGATTTTCTCCGCGAAAGCGCGGTCGAAGAAAAAGCGCACGCGCGCGCGCTTCAGACAATGGTGCCGCAGCTCGGCCCGCGCACGGTGCTCGACACCATTCTGAAACGCGAACGCTGGCATGGGCGCGGTGGCAGTTGGGTGGCCGACGCAATTTATGGAGTGAACGATGGACTCGGCGCCGTATTCGGAATTGTCTCCGGCGTCGCGGGTGCGACGAACAATCAGCAACATTACGTCCTGATCTCGGGTCTCGCGGGAATGTTGGCGTCGTCGTTGTCGATGGGCGCCGGCGCGTACCTGGCCGTGAAAAGCGAACGCGAAGTTTACGAAGCGGAAATCGCGCGGGAAAAAGCCGAAGTCGAAGAAAATCCCCAGGAAGAAATCGAAGAGATGTCGCTCTTTTACCAATTACAAGGATTCAATCCGCAAGAAGCGCAACGAATGGCGGAGCGCTTGGCCGAGCAACCGGAGCAAATGGTGCAGGCAATGGCGCAAAGTGAGCTCGGACTTTCTCAACAACATTTCGGCAAACCGTGGACGTCGGCATTTTCAGCCGCGCTCTCCACTGCCATCGGCGCGTTCATTCCGATCATCCCATTCTTTTTTATGAGCGGTATTCCGGCGATCGTCGCCGCATTTGTGATCAGCATTATTGCCCATTTCGCCGTTGGCGCCTTGAAATCACTCATCACCATTCGCTCCTGGTGGGCGTCGGGATTGGAAATGACGATCGTCGGCGTAATCGAAGCCGCGGTGACCTACAGTCTTGGCCTCGCCTTCGGCGCGATTAGCTAAGATCGACAAGTTGCACTGAGAGCGTGTTCGAGTTTGCGCCGACGTTGCATATCGAAAAGGAATGCGCATCTTGCTGGTTCCTTGTCTTAGAATCATGCGCCTACAAATCCTTTTCTCCATCATCGCGGCCGCGCTGGCTGGCTCGACATCATTTGCACAAGATCAAACCAAATTAACGCTCGATGAGCTGGTCGCGAAAAATATCGAAGCCAAAGGCGGCGCCGACGCGTTGCGCGCTCTGCAATCACTCCGGAGCAACGGCAAAATGATCGTGAATGAAGGGCAGCTTCAGCTCGCTTATGCTCAAACCAAGAAGCGCCCCGGTGAAATTCGGACTGAGTTCACGTTGCAAGGTATGACCGCGGTTCAGGCGTACGATGGTAAGGAAGGATGGAAGATTTCGCCGTTTCAAGGTCGCAAGGACCCTGAAAAAATGTCGGCCGACGATGTGAAGCCGTTGATGGAAGATGCCGAAATCGATGGGCCGCTGGTGGATTGGAAAGCGAAGGAGACCACGCTGGAGTATCTCGGGCGGGAAGATGTCGATGGAACGTCCGCCTACAAAATCAAAGTGGTGCGGAAAAACGGCGATGTGAGTTTCGTTTATCTCGATCCGGATCACTTTCTTGAGATTCGGATTTTAACTCAGCGGATTAAACACGGCGCCCAGGAAGAAGTAGAAACCGACGTCGGCGACTACGAAAAAATCGGCGGCGTGTTTGTTCCGTTTTCGATCGAAGCCGGCCGCAAAGGCGATCCAGACAAACAAAAAATCGTCATTGAAAAAGCCGAGGCCAATGTGCCAGTGGAAGACGCAATCTTCCATTTCCCGGCAGCGGCTTCCAAATAATTAATCCCATGTCAAAACTTTGCCTAATGCCTAGGCTTTTTTGTTTTTTAGTAATTTCCGCGCACGCGGAGGAACCAGGTTTTGCTTCGGCTACGATTTCCGGTTTGGGGGCGCGCAACATCGGCTCAGCCGCGATGAGCGGACGCATCTCAGCGATCGCGGGCACAAAACAACCTTCGGGGAAAATTACGCTTTTTGTCGGAGCAGCGAGCGGCGGCGTTTGGAAATCAGACGACGGCGGCACGCGTTATCGGCCGGTGTTTGACGAACAGTCCGCTCAATCGATCGGCGCGATCGCGATCGATCCGAGCAACACGAAGAATGTTTGGGTCGGGACCGGCGAATCGTGGACGCGCAACAGTGTCTCGATCGGTGATGGAATTTACAAATCGACCGACGGCGGCGAAACGTGGAACCATATTGGTTTGGAAAAATCGGAACGCATCGCGCGCATCGCGATCAGTCCGAAAAATAGCGACACCGTTTTTGCGGCGGTGCCGGGCGCGCTCTGGAGCGATTCATCGGATCGCGGTCTCTATAAAACGAGCGACGGCGGCAAAACATGGAAACAAGTTCTAAAAGGAGCGAATCTTTCGACCGGTTGCACCGACGTCGCGATCGATCCGACAAATCCCAACACCATGTTTGCCTGCATGTGGGATTTTCGCCGCAAAGGCTGGGAATATCGATCCGGCGGCGATGGTCCGGACAAACCTTCAGCGAGCGGGTTGTTTCATTCGAACGACGGCGGCGAAACGTGGACAGAAGTTACACCGGAAACCAACAAAGGTTTTCCGAAAAAACCTTATGGCCGACTAGCGATTGCGATCGCGCCTTCAAATCCGAAACGCGTCTATTGTTTTGTGGAATCACCGGCGAGCGCGCTGTTCGTTTCCGATGATGGCGGCGCGACCTGGGAACAACGCGACAAAAGCAATTGGATGGTGTGGCGCCCGTTTTATTTCGCGCGGTTAGTTGTCGATCCAAAAAATCCCGATCGCGTTTTCAAACCGGACGGCGCGCTGATTCTTAGTGAAGACGGCGGTAAGAGTTTCGCCGTGGTTGGCGGTTTTCAAGGAAGCCACGGCGACGATCACGATGTTTGGATCGATCCGACGAATCCACAGACCGTGTTTGCCGGAGACGACGGAGGGATGTGGTATTCCTACAACGGCGGAAGCAAATGGTGGAAAGGGGAAAATCTTCCCGTGTCGCAGTTTTATCACGTGAGCGTTGACGACGAAGATCCGTATCGCGTTTACGGTGGGCTCCAGGACAACAGTTCGTGGGTGGGCGATTCGCAATATCCGGGCGGAATCACCAACCATCGTTGGGAAAATATGTATGGTGGCGACGGATTCTGGATGTTTCCCGATCCGGCCGACGCAGACTACATTTACGCAGAATATCAGGGCGGCGAAATTGCGCGGGTGAACCGACGCACGCACGAAGCGCGCAATATCAAGCCGCGGCCAAATTATAACGAGAAACTCCGGTACAATTGGAACGCGCCGATCGCGCTCTCGCCTAACGAGAAAGGGACCGTTTACATCGGCGCGCAATTTTTATTCCGTTCGCGCGATCACGGCCAGAACTGGGAGCGCATTTCGCCTGACCTGACCACGAACGATCCGCAAAAGCAGAAGCAGGAACAATCCGGCGGCGTGACAGTCGACAATTCGTCTGCGGAAATGCACACAACGATTTATTCGATCGGTGAATCGCCCAAAGACAAGAATTTGATCTGGGTCGGGACCGACGACGGAAATCTTCAGGTCACCCGCGACGCCGGAAAAACCTGGAACAACGTCGTCGGCAATATTCGCGGCCTCGCGAAAAATTCCTGGGTGAGCTGGGTGCAAGCCAGCAACTTCGATGCAGGCACGGCCTACGGCGCGTTTGATCGACATACATTCGGCGACATGTCGCCGTACGTTTTTCGCACGACGGATTACGGGAAAACGTGGACGCCGCTCGTCAATGCGCAGGATGCCAAAGGCGTTCGCGGTTACGCGCATGTGATTAAGGAAGATTTGGAAACACCGGATCTGCTTTTTCTCGGGACCGAGTTTGGTTTGTGGGTGTCCATCGATGGCGGAAAAAACTGGGCCCAGTTCAAAGGCAATCATTTCCCGGCCGTCGCCGTTCGCGATTTGGCGATTCAACCGCGCGAGAAGGATCTTGTCCTGGCGACGCACGGCAGGGGCATTTGGATTGTCGACGACATTGTCCCGCTTCGTAACCTAACGAATGATGTAACCTCACAGGACGTTGCGTTTGTTTCCGCGCGTCCGGTGCAGCAACGCATTGAAGGAAGTGGCGGTTGGGCCAACGGCGACGCCGTGTTTGTCGGTGACAATCCGCCGGACGCTGCGGTCATCACCTATTATCAGCGCGAGCGCCATCTCTTTGGAAAAATGAAGATCGAGGTTCTCGATTCGACTGGGCGTGTAGTCGATGAAGTTCCGGCGAGCAAACGGTCGGGGTTGAATCGGGTAACCTGGAGCATGCGCGAAAAACCGCCGCGCGTCCCCCCCGCCGCGCAAATTGCTGGCGCTGGCACACGCGGTCCTCGTCTTGTTCCCGCCGATTACACGGTTCGCCTGACGAAAGCCGGAAAAGCGTACGAGACCAAGTTCACGGTCGGGTTGGATCGGCGCGCCAAATTTACGCTGGAAGATCGCAAGGCGCAGTACGACGCGGCCATGAAAGTGCACGCGCTCTTCAACGACGAAAGCGCGTTGATGGACCGGATTTTGGTCTTGCGACGCGACGTGACAAAAGCCTCTTCAACGATTTCAGAAAATGATCCGTTGAAAAAGAACATCAAAGCCTTCGATGACAAGATCGAGAACGTGCGCAAGAAAATCGTCGCAACGAAAGAAGGCGGCGCCATCACCGGTGAAGAACGATTGCGCGAACACACCGATCAGCTTTACGGCGCGTTGCTGAGCTTTGAGGGCAAGCCGGGCGATTACCAGCTCGCTTACATCGACGCGCTGCGCCACGAGTTGCAGGACGTCACGAAAGACTTCGATCAGTTGCTGACGAAAGATCTGCCGAGCTTGAACGATTCGCTCAAATCAAAGGGTCAACCGACAATTTCGGCCCCGCCGCCGAAGGTCGCGATCACCGAAACGCAATTCGGTTCAGGAACAACTGCGATTCCCGTGCTTCGAGACTGAGGAAGAGGAGCAGCAGTGTCGCTCAGCGGTAGAAACCGTGAAACCGATAGCCGCCGTCTTCGACAACGATCTCCGTGGCTTCCCACAGCGCGGTAAACGAATAATTCTGGCCGGGCGCTAGATCGATCGTTCGATGAGTGAACTTCGTCTTGCCGTAGGGCGATGGCGTGTCAGTGACAGTCAGCCGATAATGGCCCGGCCGCACAATGGCCTGATAACCTTCGCCGCGGGAGAGCGTCGTAATCGGAATTCCATCAATGTAGATGCAGAGACCGATGTGATTACCGAAATCCGCGGCTCTCCAGATCATCAATCCGCTGTTGCCCATCAATTCACTGCGCGAGTAATCGTAACCACTGCCCGCCCGAACCGAAGCCGTGATTGCAAGACTCGCGGCAACGAAAAGAAGAACGCTTAACTTACCGCCCGAGTAGCATTTTTTCATAAGGGACCTCCTCTAGCGTCGACCGGGTACTCAAATACCAAAAACGCCGCGCGCAACCAAGATCTTTCATGCCCGAAGCACTTACTCTAAGAGCGCTTGCTGAAATCGAATATCGACGCAATAATCTCTCTCCGATTTCCCCGGGGGTATAGCTCAGTTGGTAGAGCGTCTCGTTCGCAATGAGAAGGTCAGGGGTTCGAATCCCCTTACCTCCACAAATTAGGATGGCAAATTCCGGCAACTGATTCTCCATTCCACCAGCCCAAATCTATGAAATCAAAAACTTACCTTATTGCCGCGGCTATTATTACTCCCCTGTTTTTTTCACTATCTCTCGCGGCACAGACGCCAACACCGTCTCCATCGGCGGGCAAGCAGATGAATCGCCCGGTTCCTTTTCACGGCATGGTCTCAGCGGTCGATCAAAAGAATAAAACGTTCACGATTAGCGGCAAAGAAGCGACGCGGGTTTTTAAAGTCACAAACAAGACGGGCATCATGAAAGGCGCGGCGGCCGGAACAATGAAGGACATTACTGATAATGAAGAAGTGAGCGGCGCTTATTGGAAAAACCCAGACGGCACTTTGGAGGCAAAATTTGTAAAGCTTGGACCGACAGAAAAGAAAACTGCGAGCCCGGCGCCAAAAGCGTCGACGACACCGAAGTCTTAAGGCATGGGCAAGATCTACTCGGCCCCTGCGGCTTTAACCGCAACCCGAAGATCGGCGACGAAGTTTTTGTATTCGCGATAGCGCGATTCTTCATCTGGCTGCCGCAACAGCGACGAAGGATGGACCGTAGCCACGACTTTGGGCGCGAACTTTGAAGAAAGAACCTTCCCGTGCTCGCGCGTGACTCGAAACGAAGGCCCGAAGATCGCCTGACCGGCGGTCGAGCCGAGAACGACAAGCAATTTCGGCCTAACGAGTCGCAACTCCACTTCAAGCCACGGGCGACAAGCGGCGACCTCGCGTGAGTTTGGTTTCTGATGGATGCGGCGTTTACCGCGCGGCTCCCATTTGAAATGTTTGACCGCATTCGTGACGTAAACTTCTTTGCGATCGATCCCGGCTTCTTCGAGAGCGCGATCCATGATTTTTCCGGCCGGTCCGACAAACGGTTTTCCCGCCACGTCTTCATAATCGCCGGGTTGCTCACCGACTAACATCATCGCCGGCTTCTTTGGTCCTTCGCCAAAAACGGTTTGCGTGGCACGCTTGTACAGATGACAAGCAGTGCAATTCTCCGCGGCCTCACGGACAGTTGTCAGGCTCGGTGAATCTGGCGGCGTCGCCGGTCGGGCGTATTCTTCGGTTTTCGTTGGCATCTTTCCTTATTAAATCGCAACCCGCGCGCGCTTCGTCTTTATTTGTCCCGATGGCGGTTCTCGAAACTTCGGGTTTAACTTTGCACCGCTTCTGCGAAGATGATGTCGATCTTCTCTCTGGGTTGATGGCCAACCAGGACTTCATGCGTTTCTCTCTCGGCGTTTATACACGCGAGCAGACGCTCGGAGTTCTGGAAAAAGTTCTGGCGCGGCAAAATGCAAACATGCCGTCGCTCTTTGCGGCGATGCTCCGAAGCAATGGAATGTTGCTCGGCTATTGCGGTTTTGAAAAAATCGGAATGAGTTTGAAGAAGCAGACTATCCATCGAGGCTTTCTGACAAACGTGTTCTCTCGGTCTCGCGCGCGATGGGGAAAAGAGAGTGGCGCTTGATGAATTCTCGCCCGAGCGCACGATAAGCGCTGGCGCCGGCACCGCTCGGGTCGTACTCGAGAATCGATTTCCCGAAGCTCGGCGCTTCACTTAAGCGCACCGTTCGCGGAATGACCGTTCTATAAACGCGCTCGCCGAAATGCTGCCGCACTTCGTTCACCACTTGCTCGCTCAAATTCGTCCGACTGTCGAACATAGTCATGACAATGCCGCCGATCTCGATCTGATCGTTCGCGCCCGAATCACGCACTTGCTCGACCACGCGCACGATTTTGACCAAACCTTCGAGCGCAAAATACTCGCACTGGATCGGCGTCAGGATTTCGTCAGCCGCGGCCAGCGCGTTAGTCATGAGAATACCCAACGACGGCGGACAATCCAAAAGGACGAGATCGAACGTTTCGTCCGAACGAAAGGTCGACAATGTCCTGGCCAGCCGCGTGAGATGGTCCGGCATTCTGGCAATCTCAACTTCGGCGCCAGCAAGATCGAGATCCGCGGGAATGATGAACAGGTGATCGAGGCGACTCGGCAATATTTTGTTCTGGATGGACGCACCACCAAGCAGCGATTCGTAAATACTCTCGCCTTCAACTTCCTGCATGCCGAGCGCGCTGGTCGCGTTCGCCTGAGGATCGAGATCAATCAAAAGAACACGCAGTTTTTTTTTCGCCAACGCCACACCAAGGTTCACCGCGGTCGTTGTCTTCCCGACTCCGCCTTTTTGATTTGCGATCGCGACAATTTTCATGAACGCGGGACAATTAATGTGCGCAGCTTAAAGCTGTGACGACCATTCGATTCTTTCCAAAACAAATGTTCCGGGTCAGGCAACATTTCCATTACCTTGATCTCGCCCGCTTTAATGAGCCAGCGGTGGAAAATTTCCAGAAACAAATAGCTCTCAAGATCGACAAAGACTGGCTTGGTACCGTGTTGGCGGTTACAGGAGTGGCCAAACGTTCGACCGTGTCGAAAGGCGCGCCAGCTAAACGAATCAAAAAAATTCACGATCTCGGCAAATCCTCTCACTATCGTTTGGGGATATGTCCAGCTGCTGGCGCGGCCGTCGCAGCTGGACCGTGAAGGCCGACGATTTGATCCCGGGCAATTACCGATTCTAAACGCTACATTAATTCCAGTCATTATATTTTATGCGGCCGGCGTAAGTCGCGTTGGACTTTTTTCGCGAACCCGCAAAGGAGATCCCTATCAGCTGCGCGCTGGGCTGCATTGCTTGCCTGAAACCGAAGAATTGCAGTTTGGAGAGCGCGACGCGCTGGTGCGCTGGTTTGAATCACGTGCCCATCTCATTTCACGCGCCAATCTTCTTCGAACTCAAGATCACAGGCAGCGCACAATCATGCGGCGCGCGCTCGACATGTTCGGCGCCGAAGCGATCGTGCCGCTTTATGCGCGCGGCTCCATCATCGGCTGGGTTTTCTTTGGACAACGTGTCACCGGGCGGCTCTTCGATGACCGGGATCTGGAAGGCCTCACGACGCTGGCCGAACACGTTTCGACCATTCTCGAAAATGCTCTTCTTTACGAGGAAGCGACGGTTCAAAAAACGCTGGCCGAAACACTCCTGAAATCGATTCCACCCGGCATTGTCGCCATCGATGAGGACGCGATTGTTCGGTGGTTTAATCCGCCGGCGGAAAAAATTCTCGGTCTGTCCGGCGCCGCCGCTTTGAATAAACCGGTTGAAAGTATCGGCACCAGACTCGCTGGCTTGCTGCGCGAAACGCTGGAATCGAAAACGCCGATGCCGCCGCAACATTGGATCGGCAATAACACGCAACGATCGCTTTCTGTGGAGACGCGACAGCTTGCCGGCAACGGCTCGCCCCTTGGTGCCGTCGCTGTGATTCAGGATCTGACTGCGCAGGAAACTTTGCGCGAAAAACAAGTGTTGCTCGATCGAGCGACGTTTTGGGCCGACTTGGCCGCGAGCATGTCTCACGAAATCCGCAATCCGCTGGTGGCGATCAAGACCTTTGCGCAACTCCTGCCGGAACGCTTCGGCGACGCCGATTTTCGCAAGGAATTCAACGGGATTGTGGTAAGCGAGGTCGATCGTCTGGATAAAATTATTACCCAGATCAACAATTTCGCGCATCCACCCGAGCTTGTGTTTAAACCAATCGACGTTCGGTCACCGGTCAAAAAGGGCGTGGAAATTGCCAGGTCTCGCTATGGCCTCAACGGGAAAGTGGAATTGGAAACGTCATTGCCCAGCAATCTGCCGCGCGTGTTGGGCGACGAGGCGGCTCTGGCTGAAGCATTCGCCCACCTTGTCGCCAACGCCGCCGAAGCCACCGCGGATCGCAACAAGCCGCGCATCACACTTTCGGCGAAACCAGTCCGGGAAGGACAACATTCCGCCGCGGTGGTTGTGACCGTGCGCGATAATGGCTCAGGCATCTCTCCGGAAATAAAAGAGAAAATCTTTTCACCGTTTTGCACGACCAAACCGCGAGGAATGGGTCTCGGTCTGCCGATCGTGAAACGAACGGTATTTGATCATCACGGCCGGGTAGAAGTCGATTCGACCTCAAAAGGAACGCAGGTCAGCGTGCTCTTGCCCGCAACGAGCGGCCAGGGTTAACGAAAATTTCGAGTTGCGATTTGCGGCCAGCGATTTGAGGCTTCGCAAAAGCAAATCAGCGTTTTTCCCGCGTTTATGATCGTCACTACTGCTCAACTCTACAAGGTGGCCTACGGCAAGTTTGCTATCGGCGCCTACAACATCAACAACATGGAGCAATGTCTCGGGCTTTTCCGCGGCAACGTGGAGAGCAAAGCACCGTTCATCATTCAACTCTCGAAGGGCGCGCGGAAATACGCCGACAAGCGAATGCTGGAAGCCATCATTCGCACAGCTGAGGGAATCTTTCCCGACGCAATCTTTGCGGTTCATCTCGATCATGGCGACGAAGAAGCTTGTTACGATTGCATCGCCTCCGGGTTTTATAGCTCGGTCATGATCGATGCCAGCCATGAGTCGTTTGAACAAAATGTCGCGATCACAAAACGCGTTGTGG
>Ga0207684_10005493_pt1 | contig 11676 bp, 8 predicted proteins | sample KBSK5501metaG_FD_184342 | JGI IMG/M metagenome (GOLD analysis project Ga0207684, IMG submission 184342) | Corn, switchgrass and miscanthus rhizosphere microbial communities from Kellogg Biological Station, Michigan, USA - KBS K5-50-1 metaG... | ecosystem: Host-associated > Plants > Roots >... | reverse complement strand
AATCTGTCGACCCGTCAACCCGAGACCCTCAAGATATTCGCGTGTCGACAATTTGTCTGCTGTCCGCGCCGATGTCGTTTCCTCACGATCGAGAATTTCCGAGGGAATGTAGATACCGCCGGAGAGCACCAACTGAATGGCGTTGAGCATGACCTCGCGTTCCGTCGTTTTCGGGATGAAACCCAGAGCACCGAGTTTGAAAGCGCGTTTGACGGTGTCTTGGTCATCCACGGCCGAGAGAACGATGATCGCAATGGTCGCATAGCGCTCGCGCAGCTCGCCGAGGACGGAGAAACCATCTCGATCAGGCAAATTGATATCAAGCAGAATGAGGCTGAGATCGGGGTGTTCCTCGACTATTCGCATCGCCTGACGGCTGTTCGAAGCTTCAAATATGACGGTCTCGCGCTTCAGTTCTTTCAAGACAGCGTGCAACGCCTCGCGAATCAATGCGTGGTCGTCGGCAATAAGAACCTTCATACGAAGGTCTCCCGCATTCTCCATTGCATGGAGATTCTACTCACTTGCGCGTTCTTGGCGAGACCTGTGTGCCGAAATTGTAATCACCTGGCGGTGGTCCTGCACAGGAGATGTCAAATTCATGCCGATATCGCCCACATATGACCTTGGTCATATGACCTAAGAACTTCTCTGTAGGACCTCGGGCCGCTTTACGCTCTCCGTCGATGCATGATGATCTGTATACATCGCGCATCGCCAGTCTTGGAGGTTGCCATGGACATCCCCTTGGAGGTTGCCATGCAAGCCCATGCCGATGCGTTGCCACTGGCTCTAGAGCGCGCCGGTGAGTCACGGCGGCAACAGCCGGTCGCGCCGCAAGTCCAAGACCGCCGTGATATCTGCGAAGTCGACAGGCGCGCAAGCGGGCCGGATGTCCGTCCGCCTTACGATACTCAAGGGCTGCCGGCCGTGGCGAGCGCTTGGCTCGCATTCTACCTCATCGCCGCCATCGCCATGACGATCGGCGCGACGGCGCAAGCGCAGGCCGGGCAGTTCGCCCGGGAGTGTGCGCTGAAGGAAACCATCGTCTTATCACCTTGATCGAGGATCATGGGGCGGCAGAAGACCTGCCCGCGGATCGGCTGGGCGACGCGGGGCTGACGATGCTGCGTGCTCGATTGGCCTGCTACGAGGGCCGTGTCGGCGAGGCGCTCGCGCTCTACCAGAGCATTTTCGATCTCGGGCCGGTCGCGTCCCTGCGCCGGCAACGACCATGATCGCTCGTCTTGCCGCACGGCGTTCGCAGCGTCCCGATCGCGCCTCTGCCGGCGAGCGGCTCGCTCGGGATTGGCGGCAATCGACTGACAACCAGTCCAGGCTCAATCGCCGGGTAGCTTGAACCTGAGATGAGGTGCGGCCGTGAAGAACGTTGCGATTCCGGTGGCGGTGTTCCCGGGCGGAGTCCGCGAGTTAGGATGTGGCTGCTCGGCGTCGCACACCGTCGCCGAGAGGCGACGACCGGGCGCCTCATACGACGGCGCCCGGGTGTGACCGTCGCCCTGCAATAGACAACACCAGTGCCGTCGGGAGGCACAATAACACTCTCTACGTTTGATGTTGGTCCGTGTTGCGGAGGCAGTGGCCAGCCACAACCGAAACACCTGGAAGGCACTGCAAAGCGCGCGCGCTGACGGGAGGGAAGAGAATTATGTCCCGACTCATGGATTTGGCATTTGCGGCTTGGCTATTCGCAATCGCAAGCCCAACCAGCGTCGCGGCCGCCGACGCCAACTGGCCAAAGTCTCTCACCTTGGCGACGGCCTCGCCGGGCGGGATATATTACGTCTATGGCGAAGAACTCGCAAAAATATTGACGGAACAGTTGCGCATTCCGGTCAATCCGCTGCCCACCCAAGGCGCGATCCATAACGTAAAGCTCCTCGATAACGGTGGCGCGCAGCTCGGCTTGATTACGATGTCGACCGGCCTGGAGGGCTGGAACGGCGCAGGCGATTGGACCGGCGGAAAAAAATTCCGCATCATCCGGGCGCTGTTCCCGATGTACGATAATCCTTTTCAAGCCGTGGTCTTGCAGCGATCCCGCATCACCACCTTCGCACAGCTCGATGGCAAGCGCATCGGCGTCGGACCGCGTTCGGGGAACGGCAGCACCTATGGTCCGGTCATATTCAAGATTCTCGGGATTTCACCCGAACTCAGCTATGGCTCGTACAACGACGTAGCCACCGAGCTTCTCGCCGGGCGCATCGACGCTTTGGTGACGCTGCTTGGAGCGCCGGTTCCCGCGATCCAGGAAGTAGACGCCAAAGAGCCGGTCACATTTCTCAGTCTTTCTTCCGAACAAATGAACGCAATCCGTAAAGCGATTCCGGCATTTGGACCCGCAAAGATCGCCGCTAGAACCTACCGCCTTCTGGACAAGGACTATGTCACCATCGGAGTGCCTAATTTTGTGATCGGGCGAGCCGATCTGCCGGACGATCTGGTCTACCAACTGGTCAAAGCAGTCTTCGAGAACCAGCCTCGCCTTGTGAAAGCCACTTCGGCGGCAAGCGAGACCCTCCCGCAGAATGTCGTGAAAGATACCTTCCTGCCGTTCCATCCCGGCGCGGTCCGCTACTATCGCGAGATCGGCATCACTATACCCGATGCGCTGGCTGTCACGAATTGATCGGTCCGGCGGCCTGCGAGAGGGCAGCGTTATGCGACGTAATTCGCTTCCCAGCGTGATCGCGGTTCTCCTCGCGGACGATCTGGTCTACCAACTGGTCAAAACCGTGTTCGACAACCAGCCTCGCCTCGTGAGAGCCGCTTCGGCGGCAAGCGAGACCCTCCCGCAGAATGTCGTGAAAGATACCTTCCTGTCATTCCATCCCGGCGCGGTCCGCTACTATCGCGAGATCGGCATCAGCATACCCGATGCGCTGGCTGCAACGAAGTGATCGGTCGGGCGAGAATGTCGATAGCATACGGATCGAAACCGGCGGCGTTCGGCAAGGGCTTGCGTGAACGATTGCTGTTCGCGTTCATCGCGATCAGCGGCTTTGCTGTTCTCGCCGCGGCGGTCGGCAATTACGCTTTCTATGCCATTGGTGCAGCACTTCATCAGGTCACCGACAAGTCGGTCCCTCCGGCGATCGCGACGTTGGAGCTGGCGCAGCATGCCGAGCGCATCATCGCTGCCGGGCTCACGCTGCTCGGCGTGACCACGACGGAAGAATTCAAAACAGCTTCGTGGGCGCTCGATCGGGAGCTTGGCGCAGCTGAACGCCTGCTTGGTCAACTGCCGGGTCAGGGCCTGTCATTGTCGGAACTCGCTGAAATCAACAGCGTATACGATCAAATAACCGCCAATCTCAAAAGCCTGAAATCGGCGGTACAGGCTCGGATCGCCGCCGCGGATCGCAAGTCGGCCCTGGTTGGCGACGCGATCGCGGCTTATAACCAGTTCCGCACGCTGTGGACCCCGAAATTCAACGAATTGAGGGGCCATATTTCTGCCCTGCAGCGCGCGCTCAGTGCCGCAAGCAGCTCGCCCCCGGACAGACTCGCCGCCTTCGACCGCCTCAACACGGCGATCCGCGATCTCACGCCGCTGGAACAGATTCAGCAGGAGGCTGCGGACGCGTTCGAGGCGCTTGTCAATGCTGCCAGCGCCGACACGCCGGACGCCATAGAATCGGCCCGGGTTCAAGCCGAAGGGTCGGTTCGGCGCATCGACGATCTTGTCTCCGGCCTCGATCCCGATGTGTCGTTTGAATTGATCATCCCGCTTAGTCATTTGCGAAACGCCGCAATCGGCAATTCAAGCATCATGGCGGCGCGGCAGGCCGAGTTGAGCGCCACTCAGGAAGGTCGCCGCCTGACAGTCGAGAACGCCGAACTCTCGGTTCGATTGAGCGCCGCCGTAGGCGCATTGGTCGCGACATCGAAAAACGGAATCGCGGCGGCAACCACCCGGATTGAATCGGTGCGGCGTTTTGGCACTGCCGGACTGCTCGCCGTGGTCGCTCTCAGCTTTTTGGGAGCGTTCGCCGGTGTCTTCCTGGTGCGGCGGATGATCGGACCCATCCAGGCGCTGCGCGCGGGGGCCGAGCGCATCGGCCGTGGCGACCTCGCTCAGCGCATCGAGATCAAGACCGGCGACGAGCTGGAAGACCTCGCCGACCAATTCAACGTCATGGCGGGCCGGCTGCGGGAATCCTATGCGGACCTGGAAAAGAAGGTCGAGCTGCGCACCCGCGAGCTCTCGGAAGCGCTGGCTCAGCAGACCGCCACCGCCGATGTGCTCAAGGTCATCAGCCGCTCGACCTTCGACCTTCAGGCCGTGCTCGATGTACTCGTCGAATCGGCAACCCGCCAGTGCGAGGCGGACATGGCGGCCATCGTGCGGCAAAAGGGATCGACCTATCAGCATGCTGCCACTTGCGGCATGCCTCCGGAGTTCAACGAGTATATGGCTGGCCGGGCGATTTCGCTCGGGCGAGAAACGGTCACCGGGCGCGCCGTGCTCGAATGCAAGGCCATCCACATCCCGGACGTCCTTGCCGATCCCGACTACGCCATGACCGATACCCAGAGGGTCGGGGGTTATCGCGCCATCGTCGGCGTTCCGCTTTTGCGGGACGGACATCCGATTGGCGTTATCGTGCTGATGCGACGCGCGCCGAGGCCGTTTACCGATCAGCAGATCGAGCTGGTCACGACCTTAGCCGACCAGGGGGTGATCGCGATCGAAAATGTCCGGCTGTTCGCTGAAGTGCAGGCGCGCACGCGCGAGCTGGCGCGCTCGGTGGAGGAGTTGCGCGCGCTCGGCGAAGTCAGCCAGACGGTCAACTCGACGCTCGATCTGGAAACAGTATTGAGCGCGATTGTCAGCAAGGCGGCCCAGCTTTCCGGCACCGAAGCTGGCACTATCTACGTGTTCAACGAAGCAACGCGCGAATTTCAACTGCGTGCCACCTACGGCATGAGTGGATCATTGATCGACGCGGTCAAAAACCAGCACGCCGAAATCTCCAAAGCCGTCGCGCTCGCCATCGAGCAGCGCCAGCCGATGCAGACGCCCGATTTGGGCGCCGAGCCGCCTTCGGTGGCCCGCGATATCATGCTCCAGGCCGGTTATCGCGCGCGCCTCGTGGTGCCGCTGCTCGCTGCCGACCGCATCGTGGGGGCGCTGGTGGTGCGGCGGCAGGCGCCGGGCGACTTCCCCACGACCGTCGTCGAGCTGCTCAAGACGTTCGCGGCCCAGTCGGTTCTGGCGATCCAAAACGCGCGGCTGTTCCACGAAATGGAGGAACGAACGACCGAACTGCGACGTCGCGGCGCAGAGCTGCGGGTCACGTTCGACAACATCGTACACGGCGTCGGCATGTTCGACAGCAATTTCAAGCTAGCCGCATGGAACCGCCGGTTTACGGAACTGGTGGATCTGCCGGAGGATTTCGTGGCCTCTGCGCCGACTCACGCCGAGGTCGTCCGCTTCCTCGCTGAAAGAGGGGAGTACGGCTCCGTTGACGTCGAAAATCAGATTCAGCAGCGAATACAATCGGCGCAGCAACGCCGAGTGTTTGAGCGCACGCGGCCGAACGGCACCGTGGTTGAGGTTCGGCACAACCCACTGCCCGAGGGTGGACTCGTCCTCATCTACACGGACATCACGGAGCGCAAACGGTACGAGGAGACGCTGAGAGCTGCGCGCGATCAAGCGGAGGCGATGAGCCGAACGAAGTCGAGCTTTCTTGCGAACATGAGCCATGAGCTGCGCACGCCGCTCAACGCCATCATCGGTGTCACCGAGATGCTGCGCGAAGACGCCAGCGACCTCAATCGGCAGGATGAAATAGAGCCCCTCGATCGCGTCCTAAGCGCCGGGCGGCATCTGCTCGGATTGATTAATGACATTCTCGATCTGTCGAAGATCGAGGCCGGCAAGATGGAGGTCCATATCGAGGAGTTCGGGATCGCTCCTTTGATCGACGATGCGGTCAAAACCATCGAAACGCTGGCGGCCAAGAACGACAACCGGCTGATGGTCGATTGCGCGCTGGAAATCGGAGTCATGCAGGCCGACCAGACACGGGTCAGGCAAGCGCTCCTCAACCTGCTGAGCAACGCCAACAAGTTCACCGAGCGCGGCACCGTTGCGATCAGGGCGGAGCGCCATCGGGAATCCGGACGCGATTGGATCACAATGGCGGTCAGCGATACCGGCATCGGCATGACGCCGGAGCAGGTGGGCAAGCTTTTCCAGGAATTTTCTCAGGCCGATTCCTCGACGACGCGCAAATATGGCGGGACCGGCCTCGGGCTCGCCATCAGCCGCCGTTTCTGCCAGCTTATGGAGGGCGATATCACGGTCGAAAGCGAGCTTGGCCATGGTTCGACCTTCACGATTCGCTTGCCGGCATCCGTTGCCGGCGAGGCGTTGGCTGCCGTTCATCAAGCTTCTCCGGCACCAAGCGTCAAGACTGGACCCAGCCATGCGCCGTTGATCTTGGTCATCGATGATGACGCAACGGTGCGCGACGTGATTGGCCGCTTCCTGGAACGGGAGGGGTTTTCGGTCGCGAAGGCCGACGGTGGCAAGGAGGGGCTGCGCCTGGCGCGGGAGCTCCATCCGGCCGCGGTGACGCTCGACATCATGATGCCCGATCTCGACGGCTGGACGGTGCTCGCCGCAATCAAGGGCGACCCGGAGTTGGTCGACCTGCCGGTCATTCTGATGACCATCGTCGACGAAAAGAATCGCGGCTATGCGCTTGGCGCCACCGAGTATCTGGTGAAGCCGGTCGATCGCAGGAAGCTGGTCGACGTGCTGCGCGCGCTGTGTGGCTCCACCGGCCGTCCTCTTCTCATGGTCGATGACGACGACCTTGGACGCCGGCAGATGCGGGCGGCCCTCGAACAGCAGGGTTGGACGGTGACCGAGGCGAGCGATGGACGCGACGCGTTGACGAGACTGAGTGAAGCCCGGCCTGACGTGATCGTGCTCGACTTGATGATGCCGCAGATGGACGGTTTCGAATTTTTGGAGGAAATGCGTCGCAACGCCGAATGGCGCAACATCCCCGTCGTAGTGGTAACCGCCAGGGATCTCACGGACGCCGACCGCAGCCGTCTCAACGGCGGCGTCGAGCGCATCATTCAGAAAACCAACTGTGACGACATGCTGCGCGAGGTGCGCAGCGTGCTGACAAAATGCGTGGAGCGGCAGCGCAGCATACCGCGCGCAGAGGCGTAAATGAAAATTTTGTACGTCGAAGACAACGAAGACAATGTCTTCATGCTGAAGAACCGTCTGACCCGGGCGGGTCACACCGTCGTCATCGCCAACGACGGTGCGCAAGGCGTCGCAATGGCGTCGAGCGAGCGGCCCGACATTATCCTGATGGATTTGAGTCTGCCGGTGCTCGACGGCTGGCAGGCAACGCGTCAAATCAAGGCCGCCCCCGATACCAAGCATATTCCGGTGATCGCCCTGACCGCGCATGCCATGGCCGGCGACCGGGAGAAGGCATTATCCGCGGGATGCGATGACTTCGATACAAAACCCGTCGAGCTGCCGCGCCTTCTGGGAAAGATCAAAGATCTTGCTGAGAGAGCTGGATCGTGAGTGCGGACGGTCCGGCGCTGCTCGTCGTCGATGACAACGATGACAATCGCTACACCCTTACGCGCCGGCTGACACGCGAGGGCTATAGCAATCTGACGACGGCGACAAACGGCCGTGAAGCGCTCGATCTCCTTCAAGCGAAGCCGTTTGATCTCATTCTCCTCGACATCATGATGCCCGACATGAACGGGTATGAGGTGCTGGAGCGCATGAAGGCGGGCGCCGAGCTGCGTAACATTCCGGTCATCATGATTTCAGCGCTGAGCGAGCTGGACAGCGTCATCCGCTGCATCGAGCTCGGTGCCGAGGACTACCTGCCGAAGCCGTTCAATGCGACGTTGCTCCGCGCTCGCGTCGGCGCCAGCCTGGAAAAGAAGCGGTTGCGCGACGAGGTGAGGGCAAGCCTGGCGCGGTTGGAGCAGGAGATGGATTCGGCGCGCAAGCTGCAACTCGGCATGTTGCCGCTGGTTTTTCCGGCGTGCACGCCGGAGCAGCCGGTCGAGATCCATGCCTTGATGGAGCCCGCGCGCGAGGTGGGCGGCGATCTCTACGACTTCTTCTATGCTTCGGAACATCTGTTTTGCTTTCTCGTCGGCGACGTCTCTGGAAAAGGAGCCGCGGCCGCGATGTTCATGGCGCGCACGCGCAGTCTCGTCCGGATGGCCGTACAGCTTTGGCGGAAAACGAGCGCAAATCAGATCGCTCCAGTGCGGATCATTGAGGCAGTCAATCACGAGCTTTGCCAAAACAATCGCGATCGCATGTTCGTGACGCTGTTCCTCGGCGTGCTCGACACCAAAACCGGCGCGCTCACCTACGTCAACGCGGGTCATCTCGCCCCGTGCGTGCTGCACGCTTCCGGCCGCATCGAGCCCTTCAACGACAAACCGGCAATGCCGCTCGCCGTTCGCGCCGGCGCTGCGTACCAGGAGCGGACCGTGACTCTACTGCCCGACGACACCGTGTTCGTCTTCAGCGACGGCGTGGTCGAGGCGATGAATGTCGCGGACGAGCTCTACGGCAACGAGAGGCTGCAAGCCGATTTGTGCGCTGCGTCCGCACTGACGCCGGAGGAAATAGTGCGGGCGATCAAGGCCAAGGTCGACGGCTTCACGGGAGAGGCGCCGCAGTCCGACGACGTGACGATGCTCGTGCTGCGTTGGCGGCCTGCAGGGGCCCGGGCTGCAAACGAGCGCGATTTGACGGGATCCGACAGTTCGTAGCGAAATAGCCGATGTCCTTGCCGCAAACCACGCACATTGTTATTCGCAACGACATTGCAGACCTTGCTGCTGTGACCTCGGCGATGGAGCGTGTGGGCGCCGAGTATGACATGCCGAAAACGCCACTGTTTCAGCTGCAGGTCGCGCTCGACGAGATGGTCAGCAACGTCATAAAGTACGCGTGGCCCGAGGGCGGCGCCCACGATATCGAGATTCGCATCACGGCACGCGACGAAGGTGTCGAAGTGGAGATCATTGACGACGGGCGGATGTTCGACCCGCGCGACGCGCCGAAACGCGACAAACCCCTGCCCGGCGAGAGACCGCAGCCGGGCGGAGTGGGAGTGCAAATGACCAGGCACCTCGTTGACCGCATCGATTACGCAAGAATAGGCAGTCGCAACCACACCACGCTGACGAAACTCTGTGCCTTGGGTCCCACGGCCGCCAGTGGGGAACAAACATGAACAAAACCGCACTCAGGATGGAAGACAGCCATGCCGGCCCGGTATGTATTTTGTCGATCGGCGGCCGGATCGACAGCGGCAACGCTGCGGATCTCCTGGACCGCCTGAACGGATTGCTTGCGGCGGGAGAGAAGACGATTTTGCTCGACCTCAAGGAAGTACTCTATCTCACGAGCGCGGCGTTCCGCGTGCTGCTCGTCGCCACCGACGAGGCGGAACGAAACGCCGCACGCGTGGCGCTGTGCGGTCTCGCCGGCCAGGTACGTGAGCTGTTCGAAATGGGCGGGCTCCTTGAGGCCTTCACGATTCACGGTTCGCGCGAAGACGCGCTGAACCGCTTGTGACGATCCCTGGACGCAGCAAATGACGCGTCCGCCTGGACTGCTCTACTCGGTCGACGATACGCCGCCGTGGGCTGTGCTCGTCGTGGCCTCGCTCCAACAGGTCGCGGTGATGTCGAATTCGCTCACTTATCCGATCATTCTAGCGCGTGAGGCTGGCCTCTCCGCGACCCACATGCTCGATTTCGTCTCTCTTTCCATGCTGACTCTGGGCATCGCCACGGTGTTGCTGTGCGCCAGATCGCGATTTATCGGCTGCGGCTATCTCTGTCCGGCCGGCTATACACAGATCTATTTGGGGCCATCACTCTTTGCGGTGAAGATCGGCGGGCTTGCTCTGGCATATGGCATGATCATCGTGGCGGGCTTCCTGCAGCTTGCTATGGCGCCGATGCTGCGCCGCATGCGCGCATTGCTGCCATCCGAGATTGCCGGGCTCGTCATTGCAATCGTCGGATTGTCGCTTGCGAGTCTTGGGCTGCAATATGGCCTTGGCATCACCGACCGGAGCGGGTTTGAACCCAAGCATCTCGCGATAGCGGGCGTCTCGCTCGTCACGATGATCGTCTTGAACATCTGGACGAAGGGTTATGCGAAGATGTTCTGCGTGCTCATCGGCGTGTCAGTCGGATATGTCGCGAGCGCGGCGTTCGGATTACTGGATATTACGCCTCTGTTGCCGGAAGACGGTTTGGGCATCCTGCGCCTGCCGAGCGTCGAGTACATCAGTTGGCACTTCGATTTCACTCTGCTGGCGCCCTTTGCGGTCGTCGCCGTTGCCACGACGCTGCGCGCGATGGGCGACATTGCGAACGCCGAACGTCTGAATGACAACGAGTGGGTACGGCCCAGATTCGGACCGCTCGCAGGCGGCGTCGCGGCCAACGGTTTGGCGTCCATATTGTGCGGAATTGCCGGAACGACCGGCCTCAACACCTACAGCGCTGCGGTCGGATTGTCCGGCGCGACTGGAATTACCAGCCGCGTGGTGGGCTATGGCGCCGGGGTGGCGTTCGCGCTGCTGTCGTTGGTCCCCGCGGCGGCGGTCGGTTTCGCGGCGCTGCCAGCCCCAGTGATCGGCGCCTCGATGTTCTTCTCATCCGCCTTCGTCTTCATCGCTGGTCTTCAGATGATCACCGCGCGCCTTTTGGACTCTCGCAAGACCATCGTCATCGGCTTGTCGTTTGCGATGGCGGTCATGGCGGACGTCTACCATGACCTGTTCACGCACGTGCCGCTGGTACTCCAACCCATATTTGACAACGGGCTGGTGCTCGGGACGGTTTGTGCCGTGCTGTTGAACCTGATCATGCGCATCGGTGTCCGGCAGCGCGTGACGATGAAGCTCGATGCCGGCCACGTCAATCGGGACACGATCGAGCGGTTTCTGACCGAACAGGGCGGGCGATGGGGCGCACGGCGCGAAATCATCAGCCGGGCCATCTTCGGTGTCGTGCAGGTGCTCGAGGTCGTCGGCGATGTGCCGGAAGGGACCGTGGTCGAGGCGAGCTTCGACGAGTTCAACCTCGATGTCAGGGTGAAATATAAGGGCGCGCCTTTGATAATTCCCGAGCGGAAGCCTACCCCGCGGGAGATCATCGCCAGCGAAGAAGGGGAGCGGCTGCTCGCCGGCTACCTGTTGCGCCAAAGCGCGGATCGCATCAATTGCAAGGCATTCGGCAATGTGGCCGAGGTTCAACTCCACTATGATCATTGAAGCGGATGTCTGTCGTTCCCGAAAATTCAATGTGCTTTGCCCTGAAGCGTCGCTCACGCTACTGTCATTCCCGGACAGCGGCTTGAGCGCTCACGCGTGACATCCTCCCCCACAATCAGGCTCGGCGTCGATATCGGCGGCACGTTTACCGACGTGGCGCTGGAAATCGGCGAGCGGCGCTTTACGGGCAAGATCCTGACCACGCCGCACGCGCCGGAAGACGGCGTGCTCGCCGCTTTGCGTTCGGTCACGGCCGAGGCCGGCGTCGAGCCCGGCGAGGTCGGCGTGATCATCCATGGGACGACGCTCGCGACCAATGCGCTCATCGAGC
>Ga0207684_10005492_pt1 | contig 11676 bp, 11 predicted proteins | sample KBSK5501metaG_FD_184342 | JGI IMG/M metagenome (GOLD analysis project Ga0207684, IMG submission 184342) | Corn, switchgrass and miscanthus rhizosphere microbial communities from Kellogg Biological Station, Michigan, USA - KBS K5-50-1 metaG... | ecosystem: Host-associated > Plants > Roots >... | reverse complement strand
CCCAATATCCATTCGAGGCGAGGGTCGGGCCTCTCGGCCTCGGGTCTGTCGAAGTGGCGCAAGACCAGCTCGGAGGCGCAAAGCGACAGGGCCAGCGCGACCGCGACGCGTAGCACGCCCCCCACGGTCGCCCGCCGGCTCGCGGCGATGGCGCAGGCGGTGAGAACGAGCCCGAGCGCGAGCACCCCGACTCGCAGGGCCGGGAGGGTCCAGGCCGCAGGCGGAAGACGGTACGCAGGCACGAGGACATGGCGCTGGAACCAGGCGTCGTTCGCGACCGCGGCGAACCAGAACAGCGTGGCGGCGGGCGCGGCGATCGAGAGGCCGACGATCCTGCGGAACATCTTGACTCCAGCGTACCAGTCGCGCGCGACTGGCATGTGTTTCGCAACGACGAGTGGAGCGGCTTCGTGTGTCCATCGAGCTCGTCAGATATTTCTGGCAGCTCGGCGATCTGCTCCTCCATTCGCTGCTTCCGCGGCGCGATTCTAAGAAGTGTCATAAATCTCGTGACGCGTGCGACCCGCGCACTAGTGTGAGTTCATGAGGGCTGCGCCTTCGACGATGGACCTTCTTCTCGTGCCCGTGCACCGCTGGGTCTGGGCCGACGTCCATCGCCGCGCGCGCAAACTGTTGCGCTTCTCCGAGACGGAGGCGGATGGCGCGCGCGATCTGACTCACGCCGCAGAGCTGACCCGCGACCCGTCGCTGCGGGTCCTTTATCTGCGCCACGCCGACGACGAGCAGCGGCACGCGGTTCTGTTCCGGCGGCGCGGCAGCGAGCTGCTCGACTCGTCGCGAGCCCGCGTCTTCGAGGCGAACTGGCTCGCGCCGGGCGAGCGAGGGCTCGACGACCTCGACGTCGGATCGGAAGGAGACGAATCGCTTCTGGCGTTCCTCCACTTGTCGGAGAAGGCCGCGGCTGGCCGATTCGTCGTCTACGAAAGAGTGCTCGACTGCGATCCGCAGACGCGGGCGGTCTTCGCCCGCATCCTCAAAGACGAGGAGTATCACATGACCTATACGCGCAAGCAGCTCGCGCGGCTCGCGCCGCGTCAGCAGGGTCTGCGGCTGTGGAAGGCGCGCGCCGGGAGGCTCTGGAAGGCCTACCTTCGAATCGCGACCGCTCTGGCCTCGGTGCTGGGGACACTCATGCTGGCGATCCAGTACTTCGTGGTCCTGCCCTTCTTCGCCGTTCTCGCCAAGCGCGCGGCGCGGCGCGAGCCGGAGGGCTTTTCCGCCTCGCGCGCCAGGGTCGCGCTGGAGGGCCAATACTGATGCGAATCCTCGGCATCTCGGCGCACTACCACGATTCGGCCGCGGCGCTGCTCGACGACGGCGTGCCGGTGTGCGCGGTCCAGGAGGAGCGCCTCTCGCGGCGCAAGAACGACGCCTCTTTTCCCCTCGCGGCGATCGAGTGGTGCCTCGACCGAGGCGGACTGGAGCCGGGCGATCTCGACGCGGTCGTCTTCTACGAGAAGCCGATGCTCAAGTTCGAGCGTATCGTCACCATGGCGCTGCGCGGCTTTCCCCGGTCGTGGCACAGCTTCCCGCGCGCCATGAAGAACGCCCTCGGGGGCAAGCTCTGGGTCAAGGGCATCATCTCTTCGCAGCTCGGCGTGCGCGCCGGCCGCATCCTCTTCGCCGAGCACCACCAGTCTCACGCAGCGGCGGCTTTCCTGACCGCGCCGACGAGGCGGGCCGCGATCTTGACAGCGGACGGCGTGGGCGAGTGGGCCACGCTCTCCATGGGCCGCGGGTCGATCGCCAGCGACGGCGCCGTATCGCTCGAGCTCCTGCGCGAGCTGCGCTTCCCCCACTCGCTGGGGATGCTCTACTCGACCTTCACCGCGTACCTGGGCTTTCCCGTCAACGAGGGGGAGTACAAGGTCATGGGGCTCGCCTCCTACGGAAGGCCCTCGTTCGAGCCGCAGGTGCGCAAGATGGTGCGGCGCACGGCCGACGGCGCGCTCGCTCTCGACCTTTCCTATTTCGAGTTTCACGAGGGGGCGCGGCGCAGCTTCTCCGACCGTTTCATCGCGGAGCTCGGGCCGCCTCGCGATCCGCTGGAGCCGATCGATCTGGCGACATCCGAAGGGCAACGCCATGCCGACATCGCGGCCAGCGTGCAGCGAGTGCTGGAGGACATCCTCGTCGATCTGGCCCGCCGGCTGCGGCGCGAGACCGGTCTGGACGATCTCTGCCTCGGCGGTGGCGTGGCGTTGAACGGCTGCGCCAACACCCGCATCCTGCGCGAATCGGGATTCCGCAACGTCTATGTCCCTTCCGCCCCCGGCGACGCCGGCTGCGCGCTCGGGGCCGCGCTGGTGGCCGACCGGCTCCACTTCCGCCGGCCTCACCGGGAATTCCCCGACCACCCGTACTGGGGGCCGGAGATCGACGCGCAGGAACTCGCCCGGATCGCGCGGGAAGACGGCCTCGAGCTCGCGGAGCTGTCGAGCGAATCGGAGCTGATCGATCGGATCGCCCGCGAGCTCGCGGAGGGCCGCATCGTCGGCTGGCTGCAGGGGCGCACCGAGCTGGGCCCGCGCGCGCTCGGCAATCGCAGTATTCTAGCCGCGCCCCATCGCGCCGAGATGCGCGATACCCTCAATCGCCGCATCAAGTATCGCGAGGAGTTCCGGCCCTTCGCGCCGGCGGTTCCCGTCGAGCGCGCGGATCGCTTCTTCGAGCTGCCCCCGGGCGGCGCCCGCCTCGGACGATTCATGTCGGGTGTCTTTCCCGTGCGGCGCGAGTGGCGCGATCGGCTCGCGGCCGTCACGCACGTGGACGGCACCGCGCGGGTGCAGACCGTGGACCCGGAGATGGCGCCGCGCTTCCACGCTCTCCTCGAGGCGTATGGAGTCCTGACGGGCATTCCCGTCCTTCTCAACACCAGCTTCAACCTCGCCGGCCACCCCATCGTCAATCGCGCCGTCGAGGGTTATTCGACCTTCCGCCGCTCTGGTCTGGATCTCCTCGTCGGGGGCCAGGCAATCGTGAGCAAGCCACAGGCGGCGCAGGTCGCGCCGGAGGCCGTCGCATGATCAAGCGCCGGAGCAAATTGACGCGGACGTTTCTGATCCTGGGAAGCGCATTTCCCACCATCGCGGACGGCGCGCGGGGGCTGTGGCGCAACGAATCGGGGCGCAAGTGGATGGTGCCGCTCGTCATCTTCCTCTGCGTGACGGGGCTCGTGCTGGTTCTGGCGGCCGCCGTCGAAGCCCTGGCGCCGTTCGTCTATGCCATCTTTTGAGGACCTGCTCGCCTGCCCGCGCTGCGGCGCCGGGCTGACTCGTTCGAGCGGGGGACCTTGCGGCCCCTCGAGCCCTCAGGCGCGACTGCGCTGCGGTGCCTGCGGAGAGCAGTACACGGCGCCGGGCGGCATCCCTAATCTGCGGATCTCCGCCGACGCGCGCACCGAGAAGGTCCGCGACTTCTACGCGCGCGCGCCTTTTCCGGGCTATCCCGCGCGCGACACGCTCTCGTCGCTCCGAGCCCGCGCCGCCCGCAGCGAGTTCGCCCGGCGGCTGAACGAATCCATCCCCGGGGACGCGCTCGTGCTGGAGATGGGCTGTGGCACGGGCCAGTTGAGCCTCTTCCTGGCCGGCGCGGACCGCACCGTCGTGGGCGCCGACCTGGCGCGGCCCTCGCTCGAACTGGCGCGCGAGGCCGCCGACCGCTACGGAGTCGGCGGCGTTCACTTCGTGGAGACCGATCTGCGCGCGCCGGGTCTGTCCCGTGGCGCCTTCGACGTGGTGATCTGCTCCGGTGTTCTCCACCACACGCCGGATCCGCGGTCGGCGTTCGCTTCCGTGGCCCGCCTCGTGCGGCCCGGAGGAGTGTTGGTGATCGGTCTCTACAACGCCTACGCACGCCTGCCGCTGCGCCTGCGGCGCGCCGTCGCTCGCCTGACCGGGTATCGCTGGATCCCATGGGATCCGGTCCTGCGCGATCGCCGAGCCGAGCCGGCCCGGCGCGAGGCGTGGCTGCGCGATCAGTATCAACACGTCGAGGAACACCGTCACACGTTGCGTCAGGTGCAGTCCTGGTTCCGCGACAACGGCGTCGAGTACCTGCGCGCTTTCCCCAGCGCTCTTCTCGCGGGCGAGTCCGACGAGCTCTTCGCGCAATCTGAAGACGACTGGGCGGTCGAAGGGGTGATCGCGCAGCTCTCATGGATGCGCGTTCTCGGCGGCGAGGGCGGCGTTTTCGCGACGATCGGATGCCGCCTCGCGTAGCGCGCCCGGGGCGAGTCGCTCCGCCAGCTTCTCTCTCGACGCGCGCCGTCGCCCGTCCCCTCCGGAGCGCCGGATCGAGCAGGGCGCCGGCCATCGAGCCGACACTCCTCTGGGCGCCGGCCACTCGCCCCGCGCTCTTCGTCTCTCTGGCCGGGTGCGTGCTCCTGGCCGCCGTCCTCGCCTTTTCCGGCCTCGGCGTGCGGCCACTGACCAGTCCGGCTGAGGCCCGCTATGCGCTCGTCGCTCGGGAGATGCTCGAGAGCGGCGACTGGATCCAGCCTCACTTCAATCACGCCCGCTACGATGAGAAGCCGCCGCTGACCTACTGGAGTGTCGCGGCCTCGTACCGCATCCTCGGGTTCACCGAGTTCGCCTCCCGGCTGCCGAGCGCCCTCGCCTACGTCGGGACCGTTCTGATCACATTCCTCTTGGCGCTGGAGCTCGTCGGGAGCGGGGCAGCTCCGCTCGCCGCGCTCATCTACGCGACCTCGCTCGGGCCCTTCCTCTTCGGCCGTTTTCTCTTCACAGACACGCTGCTCGTCTTCTGGTTGAGTCTTTCGCTTCTGGGGCTGGCCAGGATCGCCCGGCGGCCGGCCACCCGGGCCGGTCCCCTGATGTTCTATCTGGGCGCCTCGCTCGCCGGTCTGACAAAGGGACTGATCGGGCTCCTTTTCCCGTTCGCCGCCGCCGCGGTCTACGGGATCCTGGTGGGAGGCCGAAGCTTCTTCCGACGGCTTCGCCCCTGGCCCGGCGTCTCGATCGTCGCGCTGGTGTTCCTGCCTTGGCACATTCTTCTGGCGTTACGGGATCCGCAGTTCCTTCACTCCTATTTCGTCAACGAGCAATTCGCTCGATTCCTGGGCCGCCGTGATCCGATCAACTACACGCCGCTGTCCGTGCCCGCTTTCTGGATTTCGACGCTGCTCTGGCTCTTCCCCTGGTTTCTCTTTCTCCCGAGGGCCTTGCCGCGGCGCGGCAGGCGGTCGAGTCGAAGACTGGCCCTCGCCTGGATCTGGTCGGCCGGGATCCTGGTCTTCTTCACATTGACCGGCTCTCGCATGGAGTATTACGCGCTGCCCGCCTTTCCGGCTCTGGCCGTGATCCTGGGCTCCGCCTGGTGGAGATTCACGGCGAGCGGGCGACGGGCCAGGACGTTCCTGGCGCCAAGCCTGGCCGTCGCCGCGCTGGGGCTGGCCGCGGCTCCCATCGTGTTTTTTTCGGCGAAGGGCGGATCGGCCGCCTTGACGGGTCTCGTATCCAGTCTGGACGGCTACTATCGGGAATACTTCGCGTCGCACCCGGGTGCCTCCATGGTGTTCGGGGCCGAGCTCCTTCGCAAGGCGCGGCCTTTTCCAATCGTGCTCCTGCTGCTCGCGGCGGGGAGTCTCCTGGCGCTCTGGAAGGGCCGGCGCCGGTACGCGTTCGCGCTCTGGGTCGCCGGCCTCGTGCCCATACTCGGCCTGGCGGACGCGGGGACGCGGCTCGTGGCCCCTGACCGGTCTCAAGCGGCGGCCGCCGCGATCGTCGAACGGAACTGGTCGCCCGGAGCCCGGCTGGTCGTGGCAGGAGACTATGAAGAAGTCTGCGGCATCACGTTCTATACCGGCCGAACGACGCAGGTCCTGGGAGGACCGGGCGCGGAACTGCTCTTCGGCTACCGGCGCGGCGATGCCCCGGAAGTCTTCCTGTCGCCGGACGCATTCTGGAAGAGCTGGGAGTCCTCCGATCGCGTCTTCGTCCTGGGCGGCCGGGACCTGACTTTTCCGGGGGCCACAGTCCTCCTGGAGGGTCCTCGTTTCCGGCTCCTGACTCGCGACCACTGTCTCCCGACGGAGGATTCCAGCGCTCTCCCCGTGGCCGACGAAGCCCTCGCGAAGCCTCGCGCAAACTCAATCCGCAACGGGCGAGCCCTCTCCACGAGTTCCGTCGCGCCAGACTGACGCCGGCCGGTCTATGTCAGAACTGATATACGCCCGGCCGGCCTGGACACCGCTCTAGTTGAAGTTGGCGATCGCCGTCCCGCAACCGATTCCTTGTATCCAGACGTTTTGGACACCCGGAGCGACGGGATCCAGATCGGTTTCCGAGACGATCATCTGGGCGGTGAACGATTCGTCGTTCCCGTCCCCCTGCCGGTAGAAGTCGGCGAACAGCACGACGGTCTTGTCTCCGGTTTTCGCCGTCTTCAGGGCTTCGCTGGCGGCACCAGTGCATTTGAAGGTCGTGGACGCGAGCAGCTTCGATGTGTCCCAGCGCACTCCCTGCCCGGCCAGGCATCCATTGAATGGTCCCGCGGCGATGTCCGAAAGGCAACGAAAGCCGCCGCCCGAATGGACAAAGTCCGGCAGGTCGTAGGCGCCGCCCCCGGTGATTTCCGCCGAGCGGCCTCCGGGGAATCCGGAAACGAGAGGAGCGTTGAAACCGAACGCCTGATGCCCTCCGGCTGCGGCCGGTGACGCCGTTCCTCCAATGAGCGAACCGAATCCGAAGATGATGGCCGTCGCGGCCGCAATACGATTTCTTCTCATGGATTCCTTCTCCTTCATGGATGGGCGAAATCGTATCCTCGTGGTTCCGCCCGGATCAAGGAGCCCGAAGCGAACACGCCGTTGGCATCGGACTTTCTTTGTCTTTTCGATGAACAGAAACAGCGGCCTTCCGCGAATGTCTCAGGGCTTCAGTCGATCGATCCTTTCCTGTTCGTCGACGCGCCACCGTCTTGCGGCGTTCCGGATCGAGTCCCGGGTCTCCAGCGGCGAGATCGTCCGCGATTGACTCCCCATCGACGACCCCGCCGATCGGCAGCGTTCCGATTCCCGTCCGAGCCAGTGGACCTAAGGCCTCGGGCCGGAGCTGGTGACTCGTCGGGCCTCGATCCGGATCTGTTCCGTTTTCCAGGTCTTTCCGCCGTCGGTCGAGACGTCGGCCTTCCAGCGGAAATGGTCTTTTGTGATGTCGTAGTAGGTGATTCGCAGCGAGCTCCGGCTGCCCTGCTGGTCAACGCGGAGGGTCGAGCCCTCCGGCCACGCCGTGAATTCGGCCCATTGCGCGAGCTGTTGAGGTCCCTCCTCTCCGGGCAAGATCAGCTGGACGTAACGGCAATCCCACTTTTTCCGGACGTGATCGAAGACCCGGTAGCTCGCGCCGAGCGCGGCGGTTTCCTCTTTGGGGCCCAGAATCCGGAACTCGTCATAAAGGACGCGGCCGTCCGCCTGCTTCGTGGCCGTCCAGGTGCCTCGAAGGTCGGGCGGGATTCCGGGCTGCGCGTTGTTGTAGACGATCGCCCACTTTCCTTCCAGGAAATCGAAGTCCGCGGAGCTTGGGTCTCTCCGCGCGGGATTGCCGGCCGGAGGCGTTTGCATCGCCTGGGTCGCCTTGGCGCGGATCTGAGGCAGGAGGATGTCCCGCGCGTAGTGCCAGTTTGGAACGAGGGCCAGCGCGGCCCGGGCGTTGGACTCCGCCGCGACGGTGTCCGGCGCCGCGCGGTTGAGATAGGCCCAAGCCAGGCTCATCAGCAACTCGGGCTCCCCCCAGGAGGGCTCGAGCGGATCGCTCACGCGGCCTTTCTGCTTGCGTGCGGATTCCAATCCTTGTTCGTAGGTTTGAATCGCCTTCGCCTGGCCCCCCCCTCGCTCGACCGGCACCCACCACTCGCCGCCGCCCTGCACCCAGAGAACGCGGGGATTCTGAGGAGCCGCCTTCTTGGCCTCCTCCAGCAGTCGGATGCCCTGGGACAGGTAGCCCTGCCTCCGTTCTGCGTCGTCCTTGTTCAGGAACGCCAGGGAAAACAGGCACGCAGAGGCTCCGACCTTGGGGTCCACGAATTCCGGGTCCTTCGCCATGGTGTCGGTGAAGGCTTTGACTGCTTCGGTGAGGTCCCTTTCGAGCTCCTTCGGGTCGACGGAATCGTTGAATCCATTCAGGGCGCGGCGCCACAGCGCAAAGCCGCGCCAGTACAGCGCCCGCGACGCCAATGGGTTGTTCTCCGTGTAGGGAACGAGCTCGGCCGCGAGGCTCAGCAGAGCTTGCCGATCGTCTTCGTAGTCCGCTTTCTGGATTCGAGGGACAATCTTCGCCACCTTCTGGCGAGCGGGGCCGGGGGCTGGAGCGGCCGCCCCCAACAGGACCATCATCGCGACTGCAGCCAGAGTTCTCACGACACCCTCCTTCATCTCGCGCCAACGCACACTAGCCCTTCGTGACACCTCGCGCCCACACGATAGAGGATCCGCCGCGTGTCGCCGCCAGAGGTCTTCGGTAAACCCGCGAATCCGGTCGGCGAATCGACCGGCGGAGCTACCGACTCGCGTTATCCTGAGACTGCGGCCCATGCGCGCTCGTGTCGTTGTCGCCCGGACCCTGACGCTCGTGGGAGTCTGGCTCCCCTTTTTCCTCTTCTGGGTCCTCTTCTTCCTGTCGTATGCCGGCCAGAAGCTCGCGAGGGCGCTCTGGTCGGGCGTCATCGCGATCGGCAGCGCCGCCATTCTGGGCATCGCCGTCTGGCGCTTCTGCGCGAGCCAGCCCTGGCCGCTGCGTGTCCGACTCGTCTTCTACGCGAAGCATTTCGCGGCGGCTTCGGCCTACGCGGTCGCGTGGCTCGCCGCCATGAACTGGGCCGAGGCGCTCTTCATGGCGAAGCCGTTTCGAGAGCACATGGCAGCCGTGGTGTCCTCGCGCGTCGTGGGATGGCAGTTCTTGATGGGACTCTGGCTCTACGGCCTGATCGCCGGGGTCTCGTATTCCATCCAGATCCGGGAGCGGGCGAACGCAAGCGAGCGCCGGGCCCTGCGCGCGGAGAGGGCGCTCGTCGAGGCGCGTCTGGAGGCGCTGCGCAGCCGGCTCAATCCGCATTTTCTCTTCAACGCGCTGCATACCGTCGGCGCTCTCGTCCGGCAGGACGCGGCTCGCGCCGAGAACGCGGTCGAGAAGCTCGGCGACATCCTGCGACACACGCTGCGGGAGGACCCGGGCGAAACGGTCCCATTTCGTGACGAGTGGGAGTTCACGGAGCGCTACCTCGAGTTCGAGCAGCTTCGCTACGCGGAACGGCTGAGCGTCTCGCGGGACATCGACCCGCGCTCGTACGCCTGCAGCACGCCGTCCTTCGCGTTGCAGACGCTCGTCGAGAACGCCGTCCGACATTCCATCGCGAACCGTGTCGAAGGCGGCCGTGTCGAGATCTCCACGCGCGTGGATGGGTCGATTCTTCTCCTTCGAGTCCGGGACGACGGGACCGGACCGAAGACTCCCGACGAGGCCCGGCCCGGCTACGGGTTGCGAGCGCTCAGGGAGCGTCTCGACGCGGTCTACGGCAAGGCCGCAGTGCTGGCGGTCAACGCCGACGCCAACCCCGGCTACGAAGTGTCGATCAAGCTGCCCTGCGAGCCGCCGCCGCAGGAGGACACCGGTGACTCGTAAGCCGGTCGTCGTGATCGCCGACGACGAGCCTCTGGCGCGCCGGGCCCTCCGCGGCCATCTCGAGACTCTCGATTGGGTCGGAGAGGTCCACGAAGCCGGCGACGGATTGGCGGCGATCCGCGCCGTGGATGTCCTCCGGCCTCACATCCTCTTCCTCGACATCGTGATGCCGGGGGTCACTGGCCTCGCGGTCGTTGAGCAGATCACGCACCGTCCTTACATCGTCTTCACCACCGCCTTCGAGAGGTACGCCGTCACGGCGTTCGAGATCGGCGCGCTCGACTTCCTGCTGAAGCCCTTCGGCCGGGAACGCGTTCGGGCCGCGGCCGAGCGCAGCCGCGCGGCCCTCGAGCATGGGATGCCCCCCGTCGTCGCGCGTGCCCGGGAGGCGCTCGCGGCCTCTCAACCGATCACGCGTGTATTCGTGAGGGAGCGGGGGCGCGTGATCGCGGTCCCCCTGGACAGCGTCGAGCGTCTCGAGGCGTGCGACGACTACGTGGCGCTGCACGCCGGCGGGCGGGAGCACCTGATCCACGCGCGCCTGCAAGACCTCGAGACCCGGCTCGATCCCCGCCGCTTCGTGCGGATCCACCGGTCTCACGTTGTCAACCTCGATTTCGTCGTCTCGATCGAGCCGCATGAGGGGTCGCGCGCGGCCGCTGTCTTGAAGAGCGGCGCTCGCATCGTCGCAAGCCGCCCGGGTGCGGCACGTCTCAGGGCCATGACTGCGTGACCGCCGGCTTCCCTTCCTGCTCGTCACCGCGAGCCTGAGCACGCCCCTTGCAGAGGCCGTTTCCGACAGTCCGAAGCAGACCGACGCGCCCACGTAATTCGAATCGGTCCGCGATGTTCCTGGAGGAGGAAATCATGCTGAAAGACGCAGAGATAGTGCCCTATGTCCCTGTTGCTGACTTGGCCCGAGCCAGGAAGTTCTACGAGAAGACTCTGGGCTTCGAGCCCAAGGAGGAGTACGGCCCTCACGCTGTCATCTACCTGTGCGGCAAGGGAACGTGGTTCTTCATGTACACATCCCCCGGCGCAGGCACCTCGAAGGCCAGCACTGCATTCTGGAACGTTGCCGATGTCGAGACCGAGGTGGCTGACCTGAAGGCCCGGGGCGTGGTCTTCGAGGAGTACGATCAACCGGGAATCAAGACCGTGAACAGCATCGCGACAGGAGGCGGCGCGAAGACCGCCTGGTTCAAAGACAGCGAGGGCAACACTCTGGCAGTCAGTCAGCGGATCTGAGCGGCGTCAGGACTGCCCTTCCGGGGCGAACGGCCCGCGGCCCTGGCGGTCCTGAAACAGGCGGACTACCGATCCGCGCTGTTGCTGTTGATCTGCCCGCGAATCTCACCGGCTGGGAACGTGGCGGTGTGGACATTCGCGTAAGCGATTCCCTCGCGCATCGCTCGAATCGCTTCGCCAAATTCCCCTGGCGTGATGCCTTGCCCGGTCGGACCGATGATGTTGCTGGCGTTGACGGTGCCTGTCACCGTTGCGCTTCCGTTGGGGCAGGCCGGCTTCCCGCCGCCGCCGCAGAGGAAGAACATCACGCCGCCGGCGACGCTTTTCTGTCCGAGGTGCACGTGGGCGAAGAGCGTGTTGCCCCCCTCGAGGCCCGAATACTCAAGCTCGTACGACAGCTCATCGCCAGCCGAGTTCAGCGTGGCCCGAAAGGCCCCTGTTGCGAGGGTGGAGATCGAAGGAGTTTCGTGCGCGCCGTCGAGCCTCGCGTGGAAGACCCTTTCCTTGCCGTCGTCCCCAGTCACCGGGTAGGGCGCGCAAAACAGCAAGCCCGCTGCGACCAGCAGACTCATCCCGCTTCTCAGTGATTTCATGGCATCGCCTCCCGAGGGCGATCTTAGCAACCGGACTGCCAGCCCGATCCGATTAAGGGAACTCTTAAGTGACGCTCGATCCGAAGCGCCGCGCGACTCGCCCGCCGCTGAGCGAGACGTCCCCTCGGAAGTTGACAACAGAACGACGGCTGCTCGCCGTTCTCGCGCTCTTCGGA
>Ga0207684_10005490_pt1 | contig 11680 bp, 10 predicted proteins | sample KBSK5501metaG_FD_184342 | JGI IMG/M metagenome (GOLD analysis project Ga0207684, IMG submission 184342) | Corn, switchgrass and miscanthus rhizosphere microbial communities from Kellogg Biological Station, Michigan, USA - KBS K5-50-1 metaG... | ecosystem: Host-associated > Plants > Roots >... | reverse complement strand
TAGGCGAGGATGCGTTCCTTCGTGACGGTGTAGCGGGGGCTCACGCACGCGTCGCCTTCGCGCGCGTCGTCCCAGGTCTTCTCGACGATGGTCATGGTGTCTTCCGTGTTCACGCCGTGTTCACGCCGTGTTCACGCTTCGGCGCGCGGGTTGATGGCCAGCGCCTGCGCCACGCAGGTGGCCGGGCGGGCCTGGATCAGTTCAACCGCCAGACCGTCGGGCAGGCGCAGCCAGTTGGGGCCCTGAGGCATCTCGGTCACACCGAAGGACTGCGCAGCGACCAGGCCCGCTTCGAGGTCGGCGCACATCACGCCCAGGTGCGCGAGGCGGCCTTCGGGCTCGGTGAAGTCCGGCTTGTGGATAAACTGCAGGCCGCCCAGCGTCCAGTACTGGCGCGGCGCCTCGGGCGTGCCATCGACCTCGCGCATCGTCATGCCGAGTACCTGCTCGAAGAAGCGGATGTGCCAGTGGATGTCCTTGACCCAAATAGCGACGTGCTCCAGGTAGGCGGTGGTGCTCATGCGGTGGTCTCCTCGCGTTGTCGGTCGGCCATGGCCCGCTCGATGCCCTTGATGCAGGCCACGAGCGTCGCGTTGACCGGGGTGGGCACGCCGTGGCGCTCGCCCTGACGCACGACCGACCCGTTAATGAAATCGATCTCGGTGAGCGAACCCTTTTCCAGGCTTTGCAACATCGACGTCTTGAACGACGGCGCCAAGCCTGCAGAGGCGAGACGCCAGGCCTGCTCCGGCTCGGTCAGCGTCAGCAGCACGCCTGTGGCGCGCGCCACCGCGATGGCTTCGGCCACGGCCGCCTGGGCGGTGGCGGCGAGCAGGGGCTCGTCATAGAGCTGGCCGTAGGTCAGCCGCGTGATGCCGGTCAAGGCGCCGGTGGCGACGTTGACCAGCAGCTTGTCCCACATCGTGCCGAGGATGTTGTCGCTGACGCTGGTGCTCAGGCCGGCGGCGGTGAATGCCTCGGCGATGGCGCGCACGCGCGGCGAGATGCGGCCATCGAGCTCGCCGATGTACGTGTCTTTGCCTTCCACCCCGGACAGGATGTGACCGGGGCTACGGAGCACGCCTCCGACGTAGGTCTTGCCGGCGAGCACCCGCTCGCGGCCAACGATGTCGGAGAGGATGTCCTCGTGGCCGAGCCCGTTCTGCAGCGAGAGCACAGTCGTGTCCGGCCCGACCAGCGCCATCGCGCCGCGCATCGCGGCTTCGGTCTGCAGCGACTTCACGAGCACGATCACGAGGTCGGCGACGCCGACTTCGTCGGGCCGGCTCGACGCGCGCACAGGGACCATGCGGCTGCCCCGCGCATCGTCGACGCGTAGACCGTCGCGCCGCATCGCTTCCACGTGGCCGGCCGAGCGGTTCAGCAGCCAGGTCTCGTTGCCGCCTTGCGTCAGGGCGACGCCGATCGCGCAGCCGAGCGCACCGGCACCAAGGATCACGATTTTCAAAAGGGCTCTCCTGCGTTCCGCTTGAACGATAGGAGTGAACCCTCAATTGCTCAATGCAATGTCTACAATCTGCACATTGACGAAATCAATAAAGCGGGCATGACGGATGAACTGCTCGACCCCAGGCTACTGAACCTGTTTCAGGTGCTATACGACACGCGCAGCGTCACACGCACGGCAGAGCAACTCGGCCAGAGCCAGCCCACCGTCAGCATCGCGCTGGGCCGGCTGCGGGAACGCCTGGGCGATCCACTGTTCGTCCGCACGCCAGGCGGCATGACACCCACCCCGCGTGCCGATGCCCTGATCGGCCCCTGCCGCGAGATCCTGGAATCCATGCGCCGCTTCGCCGCAGCGGAACTCGGATTCGATCCCGCCAAGGCACAGCGGCGATTCCGGATCTGCATGACCGATGCCAGCCACATCACGCTGCTGCCCCGTCTGCTGGCGCACGTGCGCGCACAGGCCCCGGGCGTGCGTCTGGAAGCGGCGCGCATCGACGGCAATACAGAACGTTCCCTGGAGGCTGGCGAGGCCGACCTGGCGATCGGCTACGTGCCCGGGCTGGGCAGCGGCATCTACCAGCAGCAGCTGTACGAGCAGGACTGGGTCTGCTTGGTCAATGCGAAGCATCCCCGGATTCGCGCGCGGCTGAGCGCCAGGCAGTACCGCGACGAAGGACATGTCCTGATCGCCGCGGGCACGGGCGCGCAGTTGCTTGAGCAGGCACTGGCACGCGAACGGATCGAGCGGCAGATCGTGCTGGAACTGCCGGGCTTCCTCGGCCTCGGGCCGATCATCCAGACGACGGACCTGATCGCAACCGTGCCGCGGCACATCGGGACCACGTTGGCACAGGCGAACGAGTTGGCACTTCACACCTGTCCGTTCGAGGTCACTGGCTTCACCGTTCGGCAGCACTGGCATGCCCGCTACCACCAGGAAGCGGGCCATCGTTGGCTGCGCGGCGTGGTCTCGCAGTTGTTTGGCAGGTCGGGAGGAAGTGCCATGGGCCGACCCGGCGCCGTGTAGGAGCCGCGAGTTCGAGCGACCGCTTCCTCAGGGCCTGACGCTGCCGGCTAGGGCCACTATGGGTCGGCCTCGCCAATTCGCCAAGCGAATCTCGAAGGCGGGTTGCTGACGTTCAAGCTGAGCGTCATGGAAACGGTCATTCGGTTTCTTCGCAATCGGCCACAGGCAGCCCCCCGAATTCCTCTCAGATAGCTGCCGTTCGCTCGCCCCACTGCCACCGCAGCAACTATTCCGGCCGACGAGCCTTCCTCCTAGCCTTCACTTCGCCAAAGAGATCGAACAGTTGCTGCGCCGCAGGTGACAGCGAACGCCCTCGGCGCCATATCAGCCCGACCTTGCGGGTGACCACGGGATCGACCAGCGGCACGCTGACCAGGAGTGGATGGTCGGGCCCAGGCATCGCCATCGAGGGCACCGCGGCGACTCCGAGTCCGGCCTCCACCAGGCCGAGCGTCGTCGTCACGTGCTGCGCTTCGTAAATGGCCTGTGGGCGCCCGGTGACACCCGCCAACGCCTGGTCCAGCAGAACCCGGTTGCCCGACGAGCGGCCCACCGAGATGTAGTCGTAGTCCGAGAGCTGTGCCCAGCTGACGCGGCGCAGCTTTGCTAGCGGATGATCGCGCCGGCACGCCGCGACGAACCGCTCCTCCACGAGGGACTTGAACTCGAGCTCGCCTTCCTGCGCGCCGATGAAGTTGAGCCCGAAATCCGCCTCGCCGCGAGCCACCGCCGCCAGCACCTCGTTCGCGGCGGCATCGAGCACCTTCACTCGCACCTTTGGGCTGCGCTCGTGGTAGCGGCGTATTACCTGCGAAAGGTAGTAGTACACCGTCGACGGAACGCAGGCCACCGTGACCTCGCCCATGCGTGTGGCCGCGACGCCGCGAATGCCCAGCAGCGTGGCATCGAGCTCGTCCAGCAGTTCGCGCACCTTGCGCTCGAAGTCGCGGCCGACGGCGGTCAGCATCACTCGCCGCGTGGTTCGCTCGAGCAGCCGAACCCCCAGGGCCTGTTCGAGCTTGTCGATGCGACGGCTGAACGCCGGCTGTGACAGGTGCACCGAATCGGCGGCCTTGCGAAAGCTGCTCAGCTCGGCCACGGCCCGAAAGGCGAGCAGGTCGTTGAGATCGAAGTTGATGGCCATGGCGCAGCGTCCTTGTATTGATGTTCCTGCAACATCAGTTGATCTTAAAGATGCAATTCACTTTTGCAAAGCCGGCGCCGATCATTGCCTCATGAACCGAGTCCTTCCCTGCGTCCTGATGCGTGCCGGCACCTCGCGCGGACCGTTCTTCCTTCGCGAATGGCTGCCGTCTGACGACGCCACGCGCGACGAGGCGCTGATCGGCGCCATCGGCGCGTCGGACCTTCTGCAGGTCGACGGCGTGGGTGGCGGCAGCACGCTCACCAGCAAGGTTGCGATCGTCTCGAAGTCGGCCCAGCCGGAGTGCGACGTCGACTACCTGTTCGCGCAGGTCGGCGTCGGCCAGAAGTCGGTCGACACCCGGCCCAACTGCGGCAACATGCTGTCCGGCGTGGCGCCGTTCGCGATCGAGCAGGGTCTCGTGCCGGCGCAGGACGGCGAAACGACGGTGCGGGTCTTCAACGTCAACACGCGCTCGCGCATCGACGTGACGGTGCAGACGCCGGGCCGGAAAGTCACCTACGACGGCGAGATTGGCATCGACGGGGTGGCGGGCACGGCCGCTCCGATCCGCCTGAACTTCCTGGACGCCTGGGGCGCCGTCACCGGTTCGGTGTTTCCCACCGGCCGGCGCATCGACGTCATCGACGGACTCGAAGTGACTTGCATCGACGCCGCGATGCCCCTCGTCATCGTGCGGGCGCGAGATCTCGGCCTCACCGGCCGCGAGGCCCCGGCCGAACTCGACGCCGCCCTCGCGCTGCTGGCCCGCATCGAGGCCATCCGCCGCGCGGCCGGCGAGGCCATGGGCCTCGGCGATGTGTCGAGCAGCGTGGTGCCCAAGCCCGTGATCGCCAGCGACGGCGATGATGCCCACAGCGTCACCTCGCGCTACTTCACGCCGCGCCGCTGTCATGCGTCGCACGCGGTCACCGGCGCCATCGGCGTCGCCACCGCTTATGCGCTTCCCGGCACCGTGATCAGCGGCGCGGTGAACCCTGCCGGGGCCCGCGTCATCTCGGTGCTGCATCCCCAGGGGCGCATCGATGTCGAGGTGGCGATCGAAGGCCGCGGGCCCGACGCGCGCATCCAGCGCGCCGCGCTCGTGCGCACCGCTCGAAAGATCCTGCAAGGCGAGCTTCACATCCCGCCCTACGTGTTCTCGAAATCCACCGAAGGAGACAGACCCATGAAGCGCTTGATCGCGCCCGCTGTAGCCGCCGCAATGGCCGCCACCGCCCCGATGGCGATGGCCTATCCGGACAAGACCATCACCATCGTCGTGCCCACGGCCGCCGGCGGCGGCAATGACGCGATGGCGCGCACCATCGCCCAGAAGCTCGGTCCGTTGCTCGGCCAGACGGTGATCATCGACAACCGTGCTGGTGCCAACGGCGCGATCGCGGGCGAATACGTCAGCCGCGCCGCGCCCGACGGTCACACGCTGATGTTCGGCTACGTCGCCACCCATGCGATGAATCCGGCGTTGCAGAAGCTGCGCTACGACCCGGTCGCGGACTTCGCGCCGATTGGCCTGGTGGGCTATTCGCCGACGCTGATGGTCGCCAATTCCGCCGTGCCGGTGAAGGACGTCAAGGACTTGGTGGCACAGCTCAAGGCCAAGCCGGACAAGTACACCTACGCCTCGGCGGGCAACGGTACCGCACCGCACTACGCGGCGGAGCTGTTCAAGCTCAACGCCGGCGTCGTGATGCTGGGCGCGCCGTACAAAGGCTCTGCACCCGCGATCAGCGACACGATCGGAGGGCAGACGCAATTCATGTTCCCGAGCTTGTTTACGGCGCTCCCGCACGTGAAAGCCGGCAAGCTGCGGGCGCTCGCGGTGGCCGGGCCAAAGCGCTCGACGCTGCTACCCGACGTGCCGACGCTGAAGGAGGCGGGTGTCGATGGCGTCGACGTGCAGCAGTGGTACGGCTTCTTCGCCCCGGCCAAGACGCCAAAGCCGATCATCGACCAGCTCAACAAGGCGCTGAACCAGGTGCTCGCCGACAAGGAAGTCGTCAAGCGCATGGAAGAGCACGGCGCCGATGTCGACACCAGTACGCCGGAGAAGTTCGGCGAGATGGTGAAGAGCGAGTTGGCGAAGTGGAAGGGTGTCGTGCAGCGCGCCAAGTTGACTGCCGATTGAACAAACCAGGAGCTTCGGACATGACCACTTCCCTCGACGGCCTGCAGGCCTGGATCGGCCGCAGTGAGACAGCGCGAGACCAGATCGGCGCAACGCCCGTCAATGCGCTCAATGCGACCTTGGACCACCCCGCGATGCCGGTGGAGGCGGGAGCACCGCTGCCGCCGCTTTGGCACTGGCTGTACTTCCTGCCGCTGCACCGCCAAGGCGAAATCGGCCCGGATGGCCACGCCAAACGGGGAGGCTTCCTGCCGCCGGTGCCGCTGCCGCGCCGCATGTGGGCCGGCAGCCAGTTCGAATTCCGCTCGCCGGTGCGCGTGGGTGACGCGGTTGAGCGCACGTCGACCATTGCCGACGTGACGGTCAAGGAAGGCCGCACCGGCAAGCTCGTGTTCGTGAAGGTGCGCCACGAACTGTGTTGCAACGGTTCGGCCGAGCCGGCGATCGTCGAGTTCCACGACATCGTCTACCGCGAGGCCAAGCGCCCTGGTGACGTGGAGCCACCGCCGCTGGCCGCTGAGGTCGGCGCGCCGTGGCAGCGCGAGATCGTGCCCGACGATGTGCTGCTGTTCCGCTATTCCGCGCTGACGTTCAACGGTCACCGCATCCACTACGACCGCAAGTACGTCACCGAGGTCGAGGGTTATCCAGGTCTGATCGTCCACGGCCCGCTGATCGCCACCCTGCTGATGGACCTGGTGCGCCGCAACGCGCCCGATGCCGACATCGCCACCTTCCGCTTCAAGGCCGTGCGGCCGACCTTCGACCTGAACCCGTTCCGCGTCAACGGTCAGCTTCAGGCCGACGGCAGCACCGTCAGGCTGTGGGCCCAGGACCATGAAGGCTGGCTCACGATGGATGCGGTCGCGACGCTGAGGAGTGCCTGACATGCAGCCACTCAAGGGACTGACCGTCGTCACGCTCGAGCACGCCATTGCCGCGCCATTCGCGACGCGCCAACTGGCCGATCTCGGCGCCCGTGTCATCAAGATCGAGCGCCCCGGCTCAGGCGACTTTGCCCGCGGCTACGACGCACGGGTCCGCGGCCTCGCCTCACACTTCGTCTGGACCAATCGCTCCAAGGAGAGCCTCACACTCGACGTGAAACACCCCGACGCGGCCAAGGTGCTCGAGCGCCTGGTACTGGAGAAGGCCGACGTGGTGGTGCAGAACCTCGCGCCCGGCGCTGCGGTGCGCCTGGGTTTGGGCTACGACGTGCTGGCGGCGAAGAAGCCGGCCATCATCGTCTGCGACATCTCCGGCTACGGCGCCGACGGGCCGTACCGCGACAAGAAGGCCTATGACCTGCTGATCCAGAGTGAAGCAGGATTCGTGTCGGTCACCGGCACGCCCGACGAACCCTGCAAGGCCGGCCCGTCGATCGCCGACATCGCCGCGGGCATGTACGCCTACACCAACATCCTCGCGGCGCTGTTGCAGCGCGCGCAGACCGGGCGCGGCCAGCACATCGACATCTCGATGCTGGAGTCGCTGGCCGAATGGACCAGCTACCCCCTGTACTACGCATTCGACGGTGCGCCGCCGCCGCCACGCACGGGCGCGGCCCACGCCACCATCTACCCCTACGGCCCGTTCCCGACCGGCGCGGACCAGGGCAGTGTGATGCTGGGCCTGCAGAACGAACGCGAGTGGGTCAACTTCTGCGAAAAGGTCCTGCAGCGTCCCGAACTGGCGCGTGACCCGCGCTTCGCCGGCAACGCCAAGCGCGTGGCCGAGCGCACGGCGCTACGCGAGCTCATCGTCGACACCTTCTCGACGTTGGCCGCTCCGCAAGTGGTGGATCGCCTGGAAGCGGCGCAGATCGCGAATGCGCGCGTCAACACGATGCACGAGGTCTGGGAGCATCCACAGCTCAAGGCACGCGAACGCTGGCGCGAAGTCGGTTCGCCGGTCGGCGCGCTGCCGGCGATGCTGCCGCCCGGCACCTGGGACGAGGGCCCGCGGATGGACCCGGTGCCCGGGCTCGGCGAGCACACCGACGCCATCCTGCGCGAGTTGGGGATCGACGCCGAAGGCCTCCGCAAGCTGCGTGCTGCGGAGGCGATCTGATGAACGCCCCGCGAACCTACTTGTTCGTGCCCGGCAATCGCCCCGAGCGCTTCGCCAAGGCGCTGGCCAGCGGCGCCGATGCGGTCGTGCTGGACCTCGAGGACGCCGTGGCGTCGGCCGCCAAGGTCGAGGCGCGCGAGGCGATCGCGCAGTGGTCGCGGCAGGCCGTGGGGGCCGGGCGTGAGCGCATCGTGGTGCGCATCAATGACGCCCAGTCGAGCGCCTTCGCTGGTGACCTGCGACTGCTGCGCGAGGCCGGCATCTCGAACGTCATGCTGCCCAAAGCCGAATCTGCGGCTCAGGTGCAGGCCGTTCGTGGCGCCGTGCCCGAGGCCCGCGTGCTTGCGCTGATCGAAAGCGCGTGCGGCGTCGCGAACGTGCATCAAGTGGCTGGCGCCGACGGCGTCTCCCGGCTGGTCTTCGGCACGCTCGACTATGCGCTCGACCTCGACCTCGACATCACCGACGGCTCCGAGGCCCTGGTGCATGCGGCCAGCGCGCTCGCCATCGCGTCACGCGTCGCGGGCCTCGCGACGCCGGTCGCCGGTGTCACGCCCCAGCTCGACAACGAGCAGCGCCTGCTGACCGACCTCGCGTGGTCGCGCCGCCATGGCTTCGGCGCCAAGCTGTGCATCCACCCGCGCCAGATCGCGCCCATTCATGCCGCCCTCGCGCCGAGCGCCCAGTCCGTCGAGTGGGCGCGACGCGTGCTGGCCGCCGAGGTCGCATCACCCGGCGCGGCCCAGCTCGACGGCCGAATGATCGACCGCCCCGTGGTGCTGCAGGCCCAACGAACACTGCAGCGCGCCGGAGCCTGATTCAACCCCAGTCTTCAGAAGGAACCCCACCATGTCCGCCACCATCATCGACTCCGCCATCTTCCAAGGCATCTTCTCCAGCGACGAGATGCGCCAGGTGTGGTCCGACGAGAACCGCACGCAGAAATACCTCGACATCGAATCGGCGCTGGCCAAGGTGCAGGGTCGCCTGGGCCTGATTCCGCAGGAGGCGGCCGACGAGATCGTCAGCCACTGCCATCTCGACCAGATCGACATGGGCAAGCTGCGCCAGCAGACCGAGCGCATCGGCTACCCGATCCTCGGCGTCGTGTCGCAGCTCAACACGCTGTGCCGTGACAAGCTGGGTGAATATTGCCACTGGGGCGCGACCACGCAGGACATCACCGACACCGCGACGGTGCTGCAGATCCGCGAAGGCCTGGCAATCGTCGACCGCGACCTCGCCGCGATCTCGGCCGCGATGGCCAAGCACGCGAAGGCGCACCGCCTCACGCCGATGATCGGCCGCAGCAACCTGCAGCAAGCGATCCCCGTGACGTTCGGCTACAAGATGGCCGGGCTGCTCTCGGCGATCGAGCGCCATCGCGAGCGCCTTGCGCAGCTCAAGGAGCGCGTGCTGGTCGGCGAGTTCGCGGGTGCCGCCGGCACGCTGGCGTCGCTGGAAAGTGGCGCGATGGAGACCCAGGCCGGGTTGTGCGCCGAGCTCGGGCTGAACCAGCCAGTGATCGCGTGGCACACCATCCGCGACAACATCGCCGAGGTCGGCACCGTGCTCGGCCTGATCGGCGGCACGCTCGGCAAGCTCAGCATGGACGTCAAGCTGATGATGCAGACCGAGGTCGGCGAGGTCTACGAACCGTTCGCGCACGGCCGCGGATCGAGCAGCACGATGCCCCAGAAGCGCAACCCGATCTCGAGCTGCTACATCCATGCAGCGATTTCGGTGGTGCGCCAGCACGCCGCGGCCTTGATGGACGCGATGGTGGCTGACCACGAGCGCTCGACCGGCCCGTGGGAGATCGAGTGGATCGTGCTGCCCGAGGCGTTCTGCCTGATGGCCGGGGCGCTGAAGCAGTCGCGCTTCGTGCTCGAAGGGCTGGAAGTCGATGTCCAGGCGATGCGCCGCAACATCGACATGACGCATGGCCTCGTGATGAGCGAGGCGGTGATGATGGGCCTCGGCCCCTACATCGGCCGCGAGTATGCGCACGACCTCGTCTACGACATCTGCCGCGAGGCGGTCAAGCAGCAGCGACCGCTGCTCGACCTGCTGGCGGAGCACCCCGAGATCAACAAGCACCTCGACCGTGCTGCGCTGGCCAGGCTCTGCGACCCGGCCAACTACCTCGGCCAGTCCGGCGTAATGGTCGACCGGGTCCTCGCCACGCTGCGCTGAAACCGGCGCGCTGCCACCAGCCGACGCAGATCGGCACGGCCTGCGTTTGCCCCGATCCAGGAGACAAACCATGAAACCCGCCAAGCTGATCAAGCTTCTCTACGTCCAGGTCCTGATAGGCCTGGCCCTCGGCATCACCGTGGGGCACTACTGGCCCGAATTCGGCGCTGCCCTCAAGCCGCTCGGCGATGCCTTCGTCAAGCTCGTGAAGATGATGATCGCGCCAATCGTCTTCTGCACCATCGTCAGCGGTATCACGTCGCTCAACGACTCGCGCGAGATCGGCAAGACTCTCCTGAAGTCGATGGGCCTGTTCTATGCCCTCACGATCCTCGCGCTGCTGACCGGCCTGGCCGCAGTGTTCCTGCTGCAGCCGGGCGCCGGAATGCACATCGACCCGAAGCACCTCGATGCCGCGATCGCCGCGAAGTATTCGAGCCAGGTGCCGCCGCGCGGCTTCACCGAGTTCGCGATGCACATCATCCCGTCCTCGTTCTTCGGCGCCTTCGCCGAAGGGGAGGTGCTGCCGGTGCTGCTGCTGTCGGTGCTGTGCGGCTTCGGCCTCACTCGCATCGGCTCTGCCGGCCGTGTCGTGCTCGACGGCATCGACGCCTTCGCGCACATGCTCTTCGCAGCGTTCGGCTTCATCATGCGTCTGGCGCCGCTCGGCGCCTTCGGCGCGATGGCGTTCACCGTCGGCCGCTATGGCATCAAGTCCATCGGCTCGCTGGGTCTCCTGATCGGGACCTTCTACGTCGCCTGCACGTTCTTCGTCGTCGTCGTGCTCGGTCTGCTGGCGCGCCTGCACGGCTTCAAGCTGTGGCAGCTGCTGCGCTACATCCGGGAAGAACTGCTGGTGGTGCTCGGCACTTCCTCCAGCGAGCCGGTGTTGCCGCGCCTGCTGATGAAGCTGGAACGGCTGGGCTGCAAGAAGGGCGTGGTTGGTCTGGTCCTGCCGACGGGCTACTCGTTCAACCTGGACGGTACGGCGATCTACCTCACGTTGGCGTCGATGTTCATCGCCCAGGCCTGCGACATCCACCTCTCGTGGACCCAGATCGCCGCGATGCTCGGCCTCATGCTGCTGACGTCGAAGGGCGCCGCCGGAGTCACCGGCAGCGGCTTCGTCGCACTGGTCGCAACGCTGACGGTGATGCCAGACCTGCCAGTGGCCGGCGTCGCACTCATCGTCGGCATCGACCGCTTCATGTCCGAAGCGCGCGCCCTGACGAGCACCATGAGCAATGCGGTGGCGTGCATCGTCGTGTCCATCTGGGAAAAGGCCTGTGACCGCGAAGTTCTCACGCGAGAGCTTGCGCAGAACTATGTCGATACCGAGCAGGCTCTGGAAGAGGAAGCAACGCTTCCGAGCGCTTCTTCCACCGCAGGACTTCACGTGGCGCAGTTGCACTGACTGCAGGGACCATGCACCGGCCGTCATGGTTGAACTCGCGACTCGGCGATCCGGCCGAATGGCCGCTCTTGCGGGGACCATGAGGCGGCTTTGGGTCGTCTTCGACCGCACGGTCACCGTAGTCGACCGGCGGTTCTGCGTGAGATTGCCGTCATGGCAGTTCGGGTGTCGGAATGTGTCGTTGATCCGCCGCTCGGATTCATTCGG
>Ga0207684_10005488_pt1 | contig 11683 bp, 16 predicted proteins | sample KBSK5501metaG_FD_184342 | JGI IMG/M metagenome (GOLD analysis project Ga0207684, IMG submission 184342) | Corn, switchgrass and miscanthus rhizosphere microbial communities from Kellogg Biological Station, Michigan, USA - KBS K5-50-1 metaG... | ecosystem: Host-associated > Plants > Roots >... | reverse complement strand
GCATCGAGGGCGTCCGTCGTGGCCAGTTGGCCGCTGGCGGCGACCGGCGGGCGCGCGTCGCGCCCCTGGCGCGGATGGACCACCGCCACCGGCAGCCCCGCCGCCCCAAGCGTGGCCACGAGCGCGGCCACGAGCGCGACCACGAGCGCGACCTCGCGCCCGCCGGTCGCCGCCAGCACGAGCAGCTGGGGCTGCAGCGCCTGCAAGCGCGCGCTCACCTCGGCGATGCCCGCCTCGTCATGGGCGCTGACCCACTGCTGTCCGCTGGGCCGTACGGCGCTGTCCAGCGGCGCTTTGGCGATCTCGATGCCGACGTCGGACACGTCGCAGTGATCCCTGTCGCGCTCCTTCCCTTGCTCCCGCCCCAGACCGCCCGTCCTTGTCTCATGCGGGCTCGTTGGCCGGGAGCACCTGTTCGGGCTCTGGCGTGAGACGGGCGCGACGACCAACGCTTCCCCGCGGTCTCAGCGGACCCAAGGGGAATCGGCCTGCCGCGCCCCACGGCACATCAACACGCGGAGTATGCTCCGCCGTCCATCATAGTTCCAAGATACAAGGGGATTTGAATTGAACCCTGAGCTACGGATTTGGTTGGTTGAGCATGTCGAAAAATGACGAGACGAACAATTAAGAGCTGCATAACCAACCTGTGTCATAATGTGAGCCATGTATTATACCGAGTCCGAAAATCACCCGCGTATGAATTCGTTCTCCAAAGGAGAAACTGAAACATGCTTTTTACCTCGGAGGTAAGACCGTCCGGCTCGCCTTTTGTCCAGGCGATCTGGCGCACGCAAAGCGAGGGAACCGGATCGTTCATTTCTCCTGCTGCGATCCATTGGGACCTGCTCGTGATGCGCCACCGGGGGAAGACGACCGTCACCGTGCAGGGGCCGGAAACGAAAGCGACCCGTGCATCCGTCCCGGCGGATGCCGAGTGGTTGGGCATCACGTTTCAACTGGGCGCCTTCATGCCGGATGTGCTCCCCATCCGCCTCCTGGATAGACGCGATGTGGACCTGCCTATAGCAACCGGTAAATCCTTCTGGCTCGATGGCTCGACCTGGGAATTCCCCACCTACGACAATGCCGACACCTTCGTCAACCGCCTGGTGTGCGCCGGGCTGCTGGTACGCGACCCGCTGGTCGATGAGGTGATGCAGGACTATCTGCTCGACCTCTCTCCCCGCGCCGTGCAGTACCGTTTCCGGCAGGCGACCGGGCTGACGCACAAAACCGTGCAGCAAATTCAGCGCGCCCGGCAGGCAGCCACGCTGTTAGAGCAAGGCTGCTCCATCCGCGATATGGCCTACCAGCTCGGCTATTTCGACCAATCCCACCTCACGAACTCGCTTAGGCGCTACATCGGGCAAACTTCCGCGCAGATTGCGCGCGCCTTGCAGCCGGAGTAATTGCGTTTTTTTCCTATACGTCGCCCATTTGTCGGAGTAGCATAGTTTTGAGTGACAGGAAGACGCCTAGCAGGAGTGGCTGCTCGCTTGAGGGCTACTTTCACTTCTATTTGACGAACTGAGGAGGCTATATGAGCAAGGTTTACAGCGACATATCGATGTCCTTGGATGGGTACATCACCGGACCAAATGTGCGCGTCGGAAATGGGATGGGGGACGATGGGGATCGGCTTCATGACTGGCGTTTCGACCCAAAAACGCAGACAGAGACCGACGCTAAGATTTGGGATGAAAAAAATGCCTTGACCGGGGCGGTCGTTATGGGGAAGCGGATGTTTGATGTCGGGTTCGAGCCGTGGGGCGACCCTCCACCGTTTAGGATGCCGGTGTTCATAGTAACTCACGAAGAGCGGGAGCCCCTGCCCATGCAGGGCGGTACGACCTATACCTTCGTGACGGATGGGATCGAGGTTGCACTCAAGAAGGCTCGTGCCGCCGCCGGCGACAAGAACGTCGGTATCTGGGGTGGCGCAAACATCATCAGGGAGTATCTGAAGGCCGGGTTGTTGGACGAGATGCAGCTCCACCTCATTCCCATACTACTCGGTGACGGCATCCGGCTCTTTGAGGGTCTCGACCCTGAGGGGATCGAACTGAGGAAGGCTAGCTCGATCGAGACACCGGGCGCCACCCACTTCCGGTTCGAGGTGGTGAAGCTGCGCACGTAATCAGGCGCTACGACGCTCTACTATGAAGTGGTGAAGACTTCATGCGTAGCGCGCGGAGCATATTCAGCTCGAAACGACAGAAATGATCGAAACAAAGGACGCGATCCCTCTGCGCTTCCATGCTATCAAGGAATCCCCGGTCGAAAAACAGATTCGTGTATTAGGCTGAAAGTTGCATGAGGCCCGAGAAGACATTGCCCTTTGCCTCCCTGACTTCACCGACTCTGGAGCAAACATCCCTTCAAAGGTCTACCCATGAGTTGCTGGTAATTCTGGGACGCTGCCACGTCTTGGTCGATCATTCTGCTTAGGCGTATTTGATCGAGGAGGGGGCTCTGCTGAACGCTTGACATATTTCAAGTCGGCTTCATGCCTTGGGAAGACTTGCAATCGTTGCTTCCTTGGCACAGCAGGGACGGTATCGTCATGCAGGCGCCCGGCGGCAAGGATGAAGATGATGAGCGAGAGCGACGCCCTCCTGCTGGGGCGCAAGACCTGGCAGATCCATGGCGGGGCGTTCAAGCCGACGCCCACAGGCGACCCCTTCGCCGACGTAATGAACGCAGTACAGAAATACGTGGTCTCCACCACCCTGACCGACGCCTCGGCCTGGCGCAACTCCACCCTCATCAAAGACGACGTGATCGAGCAGGTGCGGGCCCTCAAAGAGCAGCCAGGCAAGAACATCCTCATAGATGGCAGCAGCGCACAACGCCGTGTCCCGGACTTGCATGCCCATCGCGTTCATGCGCCTGTGACAGACGAGCGACGCTGATTGCGGTAGTGCCTGGGATATTGTTTTGAGTCATAGGCGTCCATGGCTTGTGGAGTGATGTCTGCGACGCGCAGGCACATTTCCTCGAAGGCGATGAACTTCTGCGGATAGCTGCGCCGCCGCTGTCCCTCTAGCCACCACGGGAGGAGCTTCTCATGGGCTATGCGGTAGTGCATGAAATAGAGATCCCACACGACTTGGCGTGACAAATAGCCCGACCACACGAGCCTCGCCAGGTCGTTCAAGAAGTCCACGAGGTAATGGATCTGCTCCTGAGTGTCCTGGGTCTCGCCTGCCTCGAATGCGTCAAGACTGTCGTAGGGCGCTACCCTGATTAGACTCACCGATCCATTGAACACCTCGACGCTCTTGAATTGGTCCAGCATGTGCAAGAAGACTTGCGCCTGCGCAGCGCGCCGTTGCAGCACGTTTTGCCACAGCGTCAGGCCGACCGCGCTCACGGCGATCAGCAGGGAGATGAGGGAAATCCATCCACTGGCCATCGCGTCGCCTCCTGCTTTTGCCCGCTCGCTTGCGAGCACGCTTCTCGCCTTACTTTTCAGCATCAGGGACAGCGTCAAGCATACGGCGCAGGCGATCTGTATCGTCCGCGCTGGCGCGTTCAGGGATTAACTGCCATTCGACGTCCGACCGCCGTCAATCGGGATCGTAGCGCCGGTGATGAACGACGCCTGATCGGAGCACAACCATACCACTACCGCCGCGATCTCCTCAGGCTCGCCCAAGCGATGCATCGGGACCGGGCTCAGCACCCGCTCCCGCACCTGGTCAGGCACATTTTGGAGCCGGTGTGTGCGTATCGGGCCTGGAGCCACGGCGTTCACGCGGATATTGTGTTGCGCATAGTCTATAGCCGCGGTGCGGGTGAGCCCGATGATGCCATGCTTGCTGGCGACATAGGATCCAATGCCTGGCACACCCATCAGCCCGGCGGCGGACGACATGTTGACGATGGCGCCACCGCCGCTGGCGAGCAGAGCCGGAAGCTCATACTTCATCGCCAGGAAGATCCCCCTCAGATTCACCCGGACGACGCGGTCGAAATCCTCGACCGAGATGTCGGCGAGTGGGGTCGGCACGTGCCCATCACCGGCATTGTTGAAGGCGGCGTCCAACCGTCCGTAGATCTTGAGCGTCGTGTCAATCAGATGCGCGACTCCGGCGGGGTCGCCGATGTCGGTCGGCGCCACCAGAGCCTGTCCGCCGGCCGCGCGAATGTCGCCCGCGATCGCTTCCATCGCCCGCGATCGCTTCCATCGCCTGCTCATCGCGTGAAGCCAGCACGACGCGTGCTCCCGCTTGGGCGAAGGCGCGAGCGGCGGCGGCGCCTATTCCTCGACTGGCGCCGGTGACGAGCGCCACCTTGCCACCGAAATGATACGCCACCTCTCGGCTGGCAGGAAGTGTTGGGTCTCTCGTTTCCATGGGATGGAACTCCTTCACAAGGATGGTGCGCTCATCAGAGGCATCCTTTGTACCCGTTGCCTCTTGCGGCGTGGCCGCGCACACCGCCAGGCGCAGGTTTACAGCCAGGACATATAGGACATAGACTTGCTTGCGTGGGTCGCCACGGCGTTCATGTCCTACACGAGGGCGCCCGCTGCACGGCTCAGCTGTGGCGCACGAGCGACCTCGTCGTCGGCGCTAGTTCCAACACCTCCTCTGGCTTGGACAGCCGCCCCCGCAGGGCAGGGGCGAGCGAGGCTCTCCATACCTGGCTCTCCGCCAGGGCGCTTCGATACGCCGTATACGCCGACGCGTCGGCGAACGAGGCGAACCAGACGAAGACGTGCTCGCCTATGCGGACTGGCAACTGCGGGAAGGTGTTCTCGCTCGGCTCGGTGACGAATTGTCCCAGCAGCCGCGCGCCTGCCCCCCGCAGAACTGGCGCGAGGTCCGCATCGAAGAACGCGACGAATGACGCATCCACCGGCGCGTCGAACGCGTACACGGTCGCGAGGATCACGCCTCCGTCCGTTTCTGGCGCCGCGCGCGCCGTGGGCACGGACGCGTCGACGTGGAAGCCGGACGTGGAGTGCGCCGGTGTGAGCAGCAGCACATTGTCCGAATCGAGCATTGTGTCGTTAGCCGCCGCCGCGTGCTCGCGCCAGATCGGGCCGAAGTAGAACCCCTCGAGGGCCTGGCGCCGCGCCTCCATGTCGGCGAAGCCGCGCAGCCAGATGAAGCGGTCGGGTTGGGCGGGCTCGCGGAATTGGCCGAGAATGCGCATGCCGTAGTGTTCTTGCCCCGTGATGAGCCGCTCCTCGAACAACGCGATGAGCTCATCGCGGCGACCGGGTTTCAGCGTATAGTGGCGCAATTCGACGACAGGGCAGCACGTCTCAACGGCATGCACATCCCCGTCGGCCACACCGCTGCCTCCGCCATGCGTTTCGGCAAACGGCTCAGACATGCGTCAACCCCTTTCTGAAGAAATAGACAAGGCAATAGACAAGACCGTGGAGGCTTTGCCACTGCCAGGGTCGAGTCGTCTTGGCTCCTGCGCTCTCGTCCTCTCCATCACCCAATTTGCTTTCCGCTGCTCCTTCGCCGCTCCTTGGGATGACAATGCCAGGGGTGCATACTCCAAGATACCCCTGGCTTGCCCCACAGGGAGTCATCACGGGCTTACGCCTGCGCTGGTTTTGGCGCTGGACGTGGTCGCCGCACCAGCTCGCCACCGCAATTGGGACAGACGGTAGCCATCGCCTGCGCGCACGTCGGGCAGAAGGTGCACTCGTAGGTGCAGATGTACGCTTCATCGGCTGGCGCCAGCGCCGCGCCGCATCGCTCGCAGACCTTCCTCCGCTCCAATGTCATAGAAGACCTCGGTGTTCTATCCGACACACTCCTGGGGGCAGCATGTCAACAGCGTTGCCGCCTGAACGTCCATCGTCCGCCATGCTGGCGCAGACGCTCCTGTGCGCGGTTCAGCGCTCGAAGCGCCAGCGCATAGCGCCATTTGGCTCTGCAGTAGTGACACCGAAGGCGGTGACGGGCGTGACGACATAGAGGTTCCACGGTGGCGGCCCGGCGCTCGGCGCGCTGTAGGGGGCGGTGAGGGCGCCGTTCTCCACCTGTGCGGGCCACCCGCTGGCCACATAGCGCTCCGCGAGGCGCTGGAGCGTCGCGTCGTCGGTCACCTGGGTCGCGGTCCCTTCGAGGACGAGGTCGAGGTCAGGGAGCGACACCGACAGAACGCAGTTGGGATTCTCCGCCAGGTTCTGGCTCTTGCGCGTCCCTGCGCCACTCACGACGTAGAACGCGCCGTCGAGCCACACGGCGCCCACCCCCGCGACGTGCGGTCGGCCATCGGGGCGCACCGTCGCCAGCCAGATCGTTTTGTTGGCGGAGTTGTCTTGCAAGTGATCCAACTGGTCGAGCGCGCGAGACCTGGGAATCGACTCGGTGCCATAGATGTCAAGATTCTTCTCGTCCATCTCGTCGCTCCTTCGCTTAGATACTTGCCCAATCAGACCCGCTAGTGCTGAGGTGTTCTGGCGTCTATCGGTCGGGGGATGAGCGCGTTGCGCAGCGCTCGCCGCCCAATGCCTCGTGTGCCATCCCAATGCCTCCTTTCGCTTCGGCTGGTCTCGAGAAGCGATATGGTCAACAACGCATCGCCTCGATGGGGTTCAAGGTGATCCAAGGGGCAATCCCATTCACTTGACGACACGGTAGCGCAGATGGGTCACGGTTCCGGTGACAGGCTTTCCCTCCGGAATCAATTCGGCTTGCTCTCCGTCGAACAAGGGTGTTCCCGCGCCCAGCAGGAGCGGAACGAGGGTGATGAGTAGCTCGTCGAGCAGATCTGCCTTGAGCAACTGCTGGGCGACATCGGCGCCCAGCACCAGGACGTCCTTGTCTCCTGCGGCCTCCTTGGCGCGGAGGACCGCGGCCTGCAACCCGTCGAAGGCAAAGGTTCCGCCGTTGTCGCCGAGGAGGTCCGGCCTCGCCCGATGGGTGACCACGAAGCTGGGCACACCGGGCCACGGCGTGCCGCCCCACGGACCCACGCCGAGATCGAACGTGCGCCTTCCGATGATCGCGGCTCCAACGGTTGCGTCTACCTTTCTGCGCATGTCGGCGTCGATCTCACCGTCGGCTCCTTCCCCGGACATCCATGCGTGTAGGCCTTCGCCACCATCCCCCATCGGCTCCGCCTCCCGCACGTTAGGTCCGGCGGTGAACCCGTCCAGAGACACCGAGACAAACCACACAACGTTGCTCATTTTCTTGCTCCTTCTGGATGCAGCAAACAAACGTCCAACGAGACCACATCACTTCACGATGCGGTAGCGCAGGTGCGTCACGACGGGTGTTTCGACCACCTCCAGCGGTTCGAGCTGAATGTGTGTCACCCAACCCCTCGAACAGGCGCGTGCCGCTGCCAAAGAGTACGGGGACAAGGTGGATCGCGATCTCGTCAATGAGGCCGCGCGTGAGGAATTGCTGCGCAACATTTGCGCCGCTGATGGAGATATCCTTCTCACCCGCCGCTTTTTTCGCTGTTTCAAGTGCCTCCTCAACCCCATTCACGAAACGGTAGACACTATCTTGGGGTACATCCTGGGGCACGCTGTGCGAGACGACGACCGTAGGTAGCCGAGCGGCGCCGAGTGGCCCGTCTGCTCCCCAGTAGGGGATTGAAAGGTCATAGGTGGTTCGGCCAACAATCGTGGCGCCTGTGTTCTCATACGACTCCACGATTTCGCGGGTGCGCGGGTCCTTACTGTTGTTCCACTCGTGCAACTGCTCACCGCCATCACCCAATCCTGCCTCCGGGCGAACGTTGGCGCCGGAAATGAAACCATCCAGCGAAATGCTAATGACGAAAATCACCTTGCTCATTGAGATCCCCCACCTTCTGCTACCGCTTGCTTTCGTGTTCGCATTGCCTCTGTCTTCGTCGCCTTGACCAGATATGAACGGCTGCTTTCTCGGCGCGCTGGTATTGGGAGCGGCTCAGGGGCGCGCGAACGCATCCCTGCTGATCGCCTGGCGCGCTACTATGCGCTCACAGGTCGCCGATCGTCACGACCTGCCGCGTATCAACCCCGCGGCCGAAGACAGGATCGCGTCCACGGATGTGGACCGCGTGGCGGTCAGCCCGCAAGCGATAGAGCCGCAGCGGCGTCGCGCCACGAAGGTCGTCGGGGGTAAATGCCTGCGCGCCACCGCTGAGGTGGAGGAAGGCGCGCTCACACGCCACGGCAAGCTCGGCTTCAGCGATCTCCTCGGCGCGCCCTGACAGATAGACCGCAGCTGTGCTGGTGACGGCGGCTGTGCTGTCAAATATCACCGCCGACACCTGCGGGCGCGCGCGGAGATTCCGTGAGTGCGTGGCGTCAGGCGAGGAGACCCAATAGAAGTCGTTGTACCTGTCGTGACTGACATACACCGGCGAGACGCGCGCGCTGCCGTCCGACTCGGTCGTGCCGATTGTCATGTACCGATTGCCATCGATGACCCTGATCACCATCTCCCGCAATGAGGTATTCGACATGGAGAGGCCTCCTACCTTTCGTTTTCGTCTGTTGGGGCGCCTGGGGTGAGCCGGCCCCGTCGCTGGCTACCGGCCCGCAGCCGGGCGTTCGACGCCGTACATCAGGTGTGTGACCCCAGGCGCGTTCTGCGCTTCCTGCACGCCGACGTCCACGCCGTCGAACAGACTGGTACCTGCCCCCAAGAGAATAGGGACGAGGCGCAGCCGGATCTCGTCGAGCAGCCCACGATTGAGGAACTGCCGCCGACAACCATGAAGCAAGTCCGCATTTGTCTCATGAGGTGCGCTTGGGCTGGTAGGAGAGCAGCACGATCCCTGTGTCGAAAGTTGCGGTGTTCACGAGTTCAAAAGGGATCGGCCCCTTGCCATGAAAGGGGTGTTCGCCCTCTCCCCATGAGTACGGATTGACCCAGTAGCGTAACTCATCTGCCAGTCCATGCTCAACCAGTTGGTACGCGAAGTCGCCGAAGCCAAAGGAGAGCAAGTTCCCACTGATGCGCTGCTTTAGCGCCGCCACGCTCGTCGCCATGTCGCCTTCGAGCAAGGTCGCATTCCATGTGAGTGGTCCGCGCAGCGTTCTGGAGACAACGAATTTCGGCAGACTGTTCGTGCGATCGGCGAAGCCAACATCGTCACTCAGAGTCGGCCAGACGGCGGACAGACCCTCATAGTTCTTGCGTCCCAGGAGAAACGCATCCGCTGCGCGAAGCTGGTCAAGGGAGGCTTGTCCCGCCGATCCGTGCCAGTCATGTTCGCCATGCTGGTTAAACCACTCGCCTACTGTCATAACGCCGTCGAGCGTCATTTGGGTAGAGATAATCAATCTGCCCATTGACCTGCCTCCTGCGGCGAGCTACGTCACCGCTTGTTCAGTGTGTGCTTGGCGCATCGTAACGTTCCGCTCCAGTTCTCCGATCGTCTCTGTTGTGCCGCGCGCCTCGCATGGAGGCGCGTCGCCCAGAAGTCGCCTGGTTTCCAGAGACGCTAGCTTGTTCTAGAAGCGCCAGCGGATCTGGCTGGGCGAGGCGCCTTTGCCAAAGCCGAAGACCGTGGCGGGAGCGACCTTGTAGACCAACACATCGCCCACGGTGAAACGCCACGCGCTCCCATACTTGGCTTCGTAGCGATCAGCGAGGCGCTGGAGCAGCGCGTCCTCCTCCACCCGCTCCGCCTCGCCTTCGACGACCAGATCAAGGCCGCTCAGGCTATTGCAGCCGGTGGTGAGGATGCACTGCGGGTTCTGCGCGAGGTTCCTGGCCTTGCGCTCGCTGGAGCCGCCGATGGTAAAATACAGCGCACCATCCAGCCAGAGGGCCAACAATGGCGTCACATGCGGGCGTCCATCTGGGCGCACGGTCGAGATCCAATAGATCTCCGCCTGCTCAAGGTGTTCGCTGGCCTCCGTCCATGTCGGTGAGACAGCGTCAGGGCTACTGGACTGTGGCTTCACTTCAGCCACTGGTTCTTTCTCTGCCATCTTTTCTCTCCTTTCACAATCAGCTTGAATCCTCTGCGTCTTGCCACGCTGTTGCGGTTGGTAGGCGGCGCTGTGTGGCCAGGCGCTGCCCCCAGGGGTCATTGCCTCATTTGCCCGTCTGCCCGTCGCGGCTCCTTTCGCTCGCTCTCCGTCTGTTTTCTTCAAATCTCAGTGGTTGGCCATCTGTGGTCGCCCATCTGCGGTACCTCCTGCCGGGAGCATACCGGGAGCATACACACGAACCGCACCGTACGTGTGGACCGATGCGCTTCGTGGCGCGGACGGCGCCAACTGAGCGCTGCGGCGCCGGTCCAGGCATGAAAGGTTCCGTGCGTGGCGCGCTGGTGTCGGTAGCGCCTCAGGCGCGCGCGAACGTTGGGGGTTGGCCGATAGTGCAAAAGTGGAGACCGGCGAGACGCCACTGCCCCTGCTGCTGGATAAACACAAGCGTCGTGCGCAACTGCGCGTTGATGGGGTTGCCCTGGTAGGTCGCTTCCTGAGTGAGGCGTCCAATGACGATGGCTGCCCCATCGTAGACACGCGCCTGCGTCTCATCCAGAGTGTGTACGGTGTACTTCATCTCGCCGCTCTGATGCCGCGCGAGCCACTGCTGCTTGGTCAGCAGGAACCCCAGCGGCCCGACGCCAATGAAGTCGTCCGCCAGCGTCTGCTCAAGGAAGGGGACATCTCCCCGCACTTCGGCGGCGGCCCACACATCGGCAAGCTGCGCCACCGCTTGTTCAGTCTGCTCTAGATTCATCCTGCCATGCCTTTCACGTTCTCTTCACGTTCTCCCTTTGGCTCTCAGTAGAGCGAATTGGCCACCGCCTTCTCTCGATGTGTTCGCTGGCCTCCCTCCCCGGTGGCAAGGCGACGCCAGGGCCGCTCACCGTTGGATGCCATTCAGCCACGACTCCTTCCTGGCCATCGTCGCGCTCCTTTCGGAACATGGACTGTATCCCTGGACGCCTTACCGTTCTGAGCTATCTGGCCGGCGATCCGGGCTGATCCACAGGAACCACTCCTTTCCCTTCTTGTTGACCGGCGCGCACGACAAGCAGACTCAACGTCACACCAACGATCAGCGCGACGAGCATCACGATGATCGATCCCAGCAGATCCGGCTTGGTCGTCATCAGCAAGAGCAGGCCGAGCAGCAGCGCCGCCACCGTCAGCACCACGGTGACGAGGACAGGATCGTGCAGGCGCGCCCTGAGAGCGGGCGACAGTTCACCTCCTGGCGCTTCCTGCGCCAGCTGCTTAACGATGGCGCTCCGGCGTGGCGCGATCAACGCGGCGACGGTGGGGAGCATCACGAGCAGGCTGATGAGCGCGACGAGGATCCAGCCCAGCGATGAGAAGCAGCAGCGCGCTCGCCGCGCCGATCGGACCCGACAGGTCATTCACGCGCATGAGGGCGCGCGCCTCCTCGACCCGTTGCGCCCGCCGCAGACCCACGAGGAGCAGCAGCCACGCGCCGATGCTGATGCAGTAGCCGATCGCGCCGACCACATGCGCATACAGGACGAGCGTATAGACGTTCATCTCGGGTCTCCCTTCTCTCGGTGTCGTTCTCCCATCAGCAGGCAGAACGCCATCCTGGCTCCGTATTAAAAGCCTATCCGAATAACCCTGCGGCGCGAAACGCAATCAGTCCACAGGCGAAATGCAGAAACGCCAGATAGTTCTCCGGCTTCTTCTCCCAGCGAATCAGTAGTCGGCGGAAGCGGTTCATCCAGGAATGCGCCCGCTCCACCACCCAGC
>Ga0207684_10005487_pt1 | contig 11683 bp, 9 predicted proteins | sample KBSK5501metaG_FD_184342 | JGI IMG/M metagenome (GOLD analysis project Ga0207684, IMG submission 184342) | Corn, switchgrass and miscanthus rhizosphere microbial communities from Kellogg Biological Station, Michigan, USA - KBS K5-50-1 metaG... | ecosystem: Host-associated > Plants > Roots >... | reverse complement strand
GCGACCGAGCGGCATTGGCTGGAATGGGGGAACATGCTTATCCAGAATAACAAAAATGGTCGCTTTAACCTTCGACTTCGTCCTCGACTTCATTTAGTTCCGTCCATTACTCTGATGAGCATGGCAGAGGGCAAATTTGGAAGCAGATGAAAAGCGCCTGTCCTGTGCAAAGAGAATGAACTTGGCAGTGACTTCCCCGGAGATAAGCCCCGTAACCGCAATTTTAGGATTCGACTGTGAAGATGGCGTAGTAATTTCCGCCGAAACGGAAGAGACCTACGCAGACAACAAGGTCTACACGCACAAGTTATTTCCAGTTGTTAACCCACACTGTAAGGTGGGAGTCGCAGGAGCGGGTCTGGGCTATTTAATCGCGTTATCTTCATTCGGATTCAAACCTCGCGAAACAAATGTGGTTGTTGAATGGGGAGCGCACCGATCACCTTCTCGGCCATCTGTGGATTCTCCACCAGGACCATTACTTGAGCGGCGAGTGGGCAAACAATGTCGGCACTATCGTGCACAACGACTACCATGCGAAAGTGCGTCTGCAAAGCCAAATAGAAGCAAACGATCCGGATTGGGGCCTGCAGCAGGTGACGTTGCGGATGTTCTCACTGGGGCAACGCGCCGAAACTGGAAGCCGGTTCTTTTCCCAACTCAATGTGTCAGTCAATGGCGACCTGCCGCTGAGCCGTGAAGTAGATTGGGGGTTACAACCTCTATACCGCCTTTGCCACTACGAACCGGAAGTCATCGCGCTCTATGTCCGGGAGTTGCTACAGATCCTTACGCCTGAGTCGGTCATTTGTTACTTGGGAGAGAACTCTGAAACTCTGGGGCAACTTACCCGCCGCTGGCAGGAGATTTCCCCGACGTCGGCCGTAGCAGACCTTTGTGGCAATGAGATACCGGCCGAAAAACTTACGCCGGACGTGCTACTAGTGGATTGTTACTATGAGCGCTCCAGCGAGTGGGAACAGCGCCATCGTACTTTTCAAGAGCAGCTGCAGGGTCAATTGGCCAAAGGACGTATTCGACAGTCCGAAATGGACGAGGAACTGACCCGCTTTACGGACAATTCCGACGAACAACAACTACGCAACCGGCTTCTGCTCTTTGGGAAAACTATCTGTGCCGTGTTCAAGCGAGGCCCGGAATGCATATCGTGTTGATGGGATGCAATAATTATGCCGCACATTTTTTTGCCTTCCAGGAAACGTTTGCGAGGCTTTGCGCCGAGCGCGGCGACGATAGAAGCTGGTTATCGAGATGGCACGACTGGTATCAAAAGTTCAAAGGTCGTTTACAGGTCGATGCAGCCCCTAACATTTTCTTGAAGGCCGCTTGGGGCTTACGCCTGCTCAAGCGCAGGGCCTTCCGCAAATGCACTGGACACGAAAGTCTGATGGGATATCTCTATTTCGATCATTTCATGCGTAATCGCGGCCGCCTGTTGAAAACTCTAAACCTCCGCACTCTGTACGTACATCATCGCCTGGTAATTATGCGATTGGAGTCATAAGTGGCGCCCACTGTTCAGGATGTCAAGCAGTATTGGGATCGCCGGCCGTGCAATATACGGCATTCTGCACGCGATGTCGGAACCCGGGAATATTTTGATGAAGTAGAGCAACGCAAGTATTTCGTTGAGCCGCACATTCCCGGCTTTGCGCAATTCGAACGCTGGCAGGGCAAAGAAGTGCTGGAGATCGGATGCGGCATTGGCACAGACTCCTGCAATTTTATACGCAGGGGGGCTAACCTTACTGTGGTCGAGCTCTCGACTGAGAGCATATCCATCACCAGGAAAAGGCTCGAGCTGTATGGTCTGAATGCCAACTTAGTCAATGGAAACGCAGAGGAATTGGATCAACTGCTGCCTCCGGATCAGAAATTCGACCTCATCTATTCATTCGGGGTCATTCATCACACTCCGCATCCGCGGAAAGTAATCGAGGCCATCGCCAAGCGCCTCAAGCCTCAAGGTGAACTGCGTTTGATGCTCTATGCCCGTTTTTCTTGGAAAGTGTTGTGGATCTACCTGCGATACATTTGGTTTGAGCCCTGGAATTGGCGCCGCCTGCCAGCGAAATATTCCGAAGCGCAAATTGGTTCGCCCGTGAGTTATGTTTACTCCTTTCAGGAAGCACGCGATCTGCTTCGCAGCTTAAAGATCACAGACATGTGGAAAGACCATATCTTTCCTTACAGGATTCCTGACTACATGCAATATAGATATGTTAAGAACTGGTACTTCAGGTGGATGCCAGATGCGTGGTTTCGCTGGCTGGAGAGGAAATTAGGTTGGCATCTGCTGATAGTTGCCAAGCATCTCGCCAATGAAGCGTCCAGGGTTCGTGAGCGGTAGGTTGGTTCTTTGTTGTGTGCCCCGTCTCAAGGACGGTGGATCTCTTGATTGTAAGCGGCCAATTTGAAGTGAAGTCCGATCCGCAAAATCGATCTGTGTCTCAATTGCAGCCCGTCAAGACACTGCTTGGATTTGATTTGTTGCTTAATCCAAGCGACTACTTCAGCTACTTGCTAATACGTGATGGCATATTTGAGGCACCCGAGAGCGATCTCGTAAGCCGGCTCGTACGCCAAGGGGATACCTGCATCGATACCGGTTCCCACGTTGGCTATTACACCTGCTTTCTTGCCCACCTGGTCGGCGAGTCGGGCCGCGTGTATGCATTTGACGCCAACCCCGAGGCATGTGATGCGGCAAAGCGCAATCTTTCACTCAACGGAATGACCTGGGCGGAAGTCACTAATATCGCCTTATCTGACCATGAAGGCTCATTGTCCTTTCATGTCTCAAGCGACGACCAGACTGGCCTGAGTTCCGTCGGATTAATCCCAAATTTCAAGAAGACCATTCATGTTCCTTGCGGGCGACTGGAAACGTCGTTGGACAATCGTGGGATTAATCATGTACGCCTGCTGAAAATCGATGTGGAGGGTTCCGAAGAACTGGTGCTCTCTGGCCTCGGGCGCTTTCTAACTGATCACCTCACCGATTTCATTCTCGTGGAACTTTACGACGAGCGTCTGCAGGTGATGAACACCAGCACCGAAAAGGTCCGACAAATTCTTCGGAAAGCTGGCTATCTGGCGTGGACCTATGAAAGCACATCAGGATGGCTCATGGCGGATCAAGTACAAAGCCGAGGAGACTGCAATTACCTTTTCGTCAGCCCTTCCGTCCAGGAGACTCTCCCGCCATTTTCCTTGGCGCCAATTCTTACACATACCCTGGCTGCTTGGCGGCGAGAGAGTGAAATCCTTCAGACTCGCGAACGTGAGACAGAGGAATTGAGGCACGAAGTAGACGCACTACAGCAAGAGACGCAACAACTGCGAGAGGAAACACACCGACTGCAACAGGAGGCATTGCGATTACAGGAACGGTTGCTCGCAATAGAGACTTCCCTCGGCTGGCGCGCTTTGAATGTCTACCGCAAATTTCGCGACGCCGTGGCTCCGGAGAAGACCTTGCGCCGTAAGCTGTATGACTTCTTCACAGGCACACACCGCTAACTGCGTGCCCATAGTACAATCCTAAATTACGAAAACATTTCTCTTAAGTGAGCGTTCTATGAGTGAAGCGCTGCAACGAATTACTGTATGTGGTTTGGGAAAGCTTGGCACCTGCGTGGCAGCTTGCCTGGCCGCGCGTGGCTTTGAAGTTGTCGGCATTGATATCGATCGTCAGAAAGTAGAGTCTTTGCGTAAAGGGGTAGCGCCGGTCCAAGAACCCAAATTGCAGGAAATGATTGAGGCTAGCGGGGACCGGTTAAACGCTACCAGCGACTTCAGCGAGGCGCTGGCGACGTCGCAAGCCTGCTTCTTCGTAATACCCACTCCCAGTTTGCCGGACGGCAGTTTTAGCAACGATCGCTTACTTAAGTCCCTCTACGAGGTCGCCAGGCAGGTGAGGGAACTTGGTCATGAAAATTTTCTGTTCGTGATCAATTCCACGGTGACGCCGGGATCCTGCGACGCCGTCGTAAAGCCTTTACTTGAGCAACTTCTAAACGGGAAGTGTGGCCAGGATTTTGGCCTATGTTATAACCCGGAATTCATTGCTCTGGGGGATGTGGTTCGAGGCTTGTTAGAGCCCGACTTCGTTCTGATTGGCGAGTCAGATGCCTGCTCCGGCGATCTCTTAAGTGACCTTTACTCGCGGTTCACCGCCAATGCGGCGCCGGTAGAACGCATGTCGCTCGCCAGTGCGGAGCTCGCGAAGATTTCCCTGAATTGTGCAGTGACCATGAAAATTAGTTTTGCCAATCAGCTCAGCGCAGTTTGTGCGAAGTTTCCCAATGCCGATGCGCGCGCAATTTTGAAAGCCATCGGACGGGACCGGCGCATCGGCCATGAATACTTGAAGCTTGGCCTGGGCTTCGGCGGACCTTGTTTTCCACGCGATAATCGCCTTTTTCAGTACACGGCGGAGTCAGTGGGCATTGCCGCGCCACTGGCGCGAGCCACCGATCAGGTAAATGACAACGTGAATATGCGCCTGCTGGCGACAGTGCTATCCCGCACTCGCGACGGTAGCCCAGTCGGTGTTCTGGGCCTGGCTTATAAGCCATTTACATCAGTTATCGACTGCTCCCCAGGAGTTTGGCTATGTCAGAGTTTAGCCGAGCGGGGTCATCCGGTATTCGCTCATGATTACCAGGCAGGAGAGGTAGCTTCGTCGATTTTCACCAACGGGCGAGTCACAGTTTGCGAGACTCCCGCGGACGTTCTTCAGAAAGATTGCTCGGCATTTGCTATCACCTGCCCTTGGCCAGGTTACAAGGATCTCTTCCGATCAGTTGCAGCACGGGGCATCCCGCGCGGTAGTGTGGTGATTGACCCGTGGTCCGTTCTGGACCAAGTCCCAACTGCGCTGGATAAGGTGCGCCACGTAACCGGATTGGACTGAAAAGTTTTTTTGATGCACGGTGTTGATTGTTTTCGGGAAACGCTTCCGGTGCGCAAAGCACCTTCCGGGGGGATGTGGCTATCCGTCCGTAAAGCAGGCGGACACTCCGAGCCAATGGTTGTCGACGGAATGGAGCAAAGATCCAAACTGGTTTCGATTATTATTCCTGCTTTGCAGCGTCCCGATCTGACTGCCCGATGCCTTCAATCTCTTGCGCAGCAGACCATTTCAACGGACGACTACCATGTCATCGTGGTGGAAAATGATGCGCGCCCGGATTCCATCCTCAAAGATCCCTTGCCTCCCAACGTCCGGCGCATCCTGCTTGAGAAAAACTACGGTACTACTGCGTCTATCAATTTTGGTGTTGCTGAGAGCTCCTCGAAGTATGTTCTGCTGCTGAACAATGACGCAGAGCTACAGCCCCAATTTCTGGCTACTTTGGTTAGCGTTATGGAGGCCGAGCCGAATTTTGCTTTCACCACTGGCAAACTATTGCGCGCGAGCGATACGACCCGCATGGACGGAGCGGGAGACGCATTACTCCTCGGGGGAGGCGCTTATCGCCTGGGCCACACCGACCTCGACACCGGCCAATTTGAAAAACGACGCTGGGTTCTCTCCGGTTGTGGCGCTGCGACATTATTCCGCCGCTCCGTGCTGGACGAGACTCAGGGTTTGGACGAGGATTTCTTTGCCTACTTAGACGACATTGAACTAGCAGTATACGTTCACCAATTGGGCTATAAGGGCTGCTACGTTCCTGAGGCAGTAGCCTATCATGTTGGCAGCGCCACCCTCGGAAACCCGATGCACCCGAAGGTAGTCGAGTTAGTTACCCGTAACCAGTTGTTTCTTATTTGTAGACATTATCCCGGGGTTGTTGTAGCAATCCTTCTACCGAGACTCTTATTATTTCAGGTGCTTTGGTTTGGTTTTGCTGTGCGTCATCACCACTTTCCTGCTTACGTTCGCGGAGTCCTATCCGCCATAAAATCAATGGGACGGTCGCTGCGCAAACGAACTCAAGTAATGCAGCAAAGGCGCATTGGTAATAGGGAATTCCTAAAGCTTTTATGTGCTTCTGAGAAACAACTCTTCGAATGGCACATCTCTAGGCCACGGGGTTCGCGATCCCATCTTCTAAATGCTTATTTTTGGATATTCGGCGCTCCTTCGGATGGGAACGTCAGTTGAAGCTGTGCATCTTGGCACTTTCATTGCCCTAGGCTGTAGATGGACATTCAAGACAATCAGGTTGCAGAATGAAGTTTCGTATTGTAGATTCATCAGACAGAAATATTTTCACCTGGTTGAAGACTACCGCTTGGGGCAGGGCAAAACTTAAAATACTGGCTTGAATAGCTGCTAGGAGATTTCTGCAATGAACAATCGTCCAAAGCGGGTACTCGTTACAGGTGCCGGTGGCTTCATCGGCCATCACTTGGTCAAGAAACTAAAATCAATTGGCCACTGGGTTCGCGGTGTGGATATCAAGTATCCGGAATACGAAGTTAGCGCCGGCGACGAATTCGAGATACTGGATCTACGAACGGCGGAGAATTGCCTATCTGCGACCCGTGACGGCATCGATGAGGTCTACAATCTCGCTGCCGACATGGGAGGCATCGGCTATATCACCGCGGGCCATGCCGATATCAGCCGCAATAACATCCTGATCAATGCCAATATGCTGGAGGCAAGCCGGCAAAACGGTGTCCAGCGATTTCTATTCTCTTCGTCCGCTTGCGTCTACAACCAAAGCAAGCAGAGGAACCCCGAGGTCACGCCTCTGCGCGAGGAAGACGCTTATCCCGCCGACCCCGAACCCGGCTACGGTTGGGAGAAACTTTTCGCCGAGGAACTCTGCCGCTACTACTATCAAGACTTTGGTTTCGAGACTCGCATTGTTCGCTTTCACAATGTCTACGGCCCCCTGGGCACTTATGATGGCGGCAAAGAGAAAGCGCCCGCAGCCATCTCCCGCAAAGTGGCCCAGGCCCAGGATAACGGAGAGATTGAGGTCTGGGGTGATGGCGAGCAGACACGATCCTTCATGTACGTCGATGATTGCGTCGAGGGTCTGATCCGCATCATGGTTTCCGATTATCGCGAGCCCCTTAACTTGGGATCGAATGAACTCGTAAGCATCAATGAACTCGTGGACATCGTGTCCAGAATCGCCGGCAAGCACTTAACCAAACGACACAACCTTGCCGGCCCTCAAGGTGTACGTGGACGCAACAGCGATAATGCTCGCTTACTCGACGTATTGGGATGGGAACCCAGAATCCGGTTGGAACAAGGACTAACTCTGACTTATAACTGGATTGCCTCGCGAGTTCTTTCTGAGGCAGGCGTAACCTCTGCTGCAGATTGATACCATTCGACCTGATGAGCGTCTCAGCTGCCCAAACTTGAAGGCGCCTTTTCAGACTTCAGTTCGCGGATGAGAATCCGGACCAGCATTCCGTCATAGCGGGTGCCGCTCAGCTTGGCCAGTTCGGCGAGCGCCTGTTCGCTGCTCTTAGCGGCAGCGAAGGAGCGTTCGTTGATCATGTTTACGTAAGCATCGGCGATGGAAATAATGCGCGCCCACAGCGGGATTGCCTCTCCACTCAATCCAGCCGGATATCCCGTACCATCAAAGGCTTCGTGGTGATGCTCAATTGCAGTCTGCAGCTTCCCACTTCCCGGCACAGTGCCCACGATCTCCGATCCGACCTTGGCATGCAATCTCACCAGATAAAATTCTTCCTCAGTGAGCGGACCTGATTTGTTCAGGATGCGCTCGGGAACGAAAATCTTTCCCACATCGTGTACCCGGCCGGCATACGCCAATTCAGTCACCTCTTCCGGCGGCAACCCCAGAGCACGCGCCACGACTTCGCAATAACGGGCTACCAATTCGCCGTGGCTGGAGCTGGTCAGTTCGCGTGATTCCGCCGCGCGATTGAGGGCCTCGATGGACTCCCGCAGGACTTGAAGGTTGCAGTCCTCGTGACCGCCGCACATCTTCTTCAGCGTCGCTGTGAGTTCTTCCAGATGCTCAGGACCAGTATGCTCGCGCTGTAGAAAGCCTTCGATATACCCGGAGATGAGCTGGCGCTGCACCGCAGAAGTTTCTCCGTCGCCAAACTCTTCGGCAGTTGAAACCCGGTCTCCGCCGGCGTGCTTCGAAACGTACATGCCCGCATCTGCTACGCGGATGATGTCTTCTGACGAAAAACCATGTACCGGAAAACTAGCCACCCCGAAACTGCCGGTGATCTCATGTTCATTCAGCATGGGATCCGTCGAGATCCACAGCCTTAAGCGTTCGGCCAGAATTTGTGCTTGTTCCATGCCAGTTTCGGGCATCAGAATGATGAACTCATCGCCGCCATAGCGCGCGACCACATTCGACTGCCGGCATTTCTGCTCGAGCAGGCGCCCGACACGTGCTAGCACCAGATCACCCTCAAGATGCCCCAGGGTATCGTTCACTTCTTTGAATTTGTCCAAATCCATGAGCACCACGGAGAAGGGCCGCCCCGAACGAGACGCCCGCTTCCACTCCGAACTCAAAGCTTCCCAGAAGAAACGCCGAGTCTTGATCCCTGTCAGCCCATCGGTGATGGATTGCTGTTGCAGTTTCTGGAACACGAACGCATTGTGCAAAGCCGTGGCCAGCAGGTCGGCTAACGTGTTCATGATGAGTACGTCCTGAGGCGTGAACGCATCCTCATTCTGGCTTTCCACGTTCAGCACTCCGAGCAGCGTATCGACATAAGTGATCGGGATGCACAATACCGCGCGAGAATCGGGCAGAACGCCCTGCAAATGTCCTTCCCCGGTAGTCTGCACCAGCGCCGACTCTCCCGTGCGAGCCACGCGGCCGAGAATCCCCACGCCCAGCGGAATACGTTTGCCCAGCGCCTGGCTGGTAGCCCCTGCCTCGGCCTTGATCTCGATATCCTTAGTCACATAATCGAGAATGCCGATCCCAATATGGTCGAAGCGAAAGGTCTTTTGTATCTCGCCCACAATTTCCGCCAGCATCTGCTCCGCGTCTTCACTGGAAATCGCTGTCTTGGAAATACTGTTGAGGAAAGCGAACTGCCGGGCGCGACGCTGCTCCTCCGTGAATAGCCGGGCATTTTCCACTGCCACTGAAACCTGCCCAGCGGCGATCTGCATGACTTCCAAATCGCGCTGCTCGAAAACGAATTCGCGCTCCGTGCTCATGGCTGCCATCACTCCTGCAGGTTTGCCTCCGAACGAGATGGGAGCGGCGCAGAAACACTTGGCCGGTTTCCCAGCGATATAAGTCGCTCCCAGGCGTTCGCGAGTCTTCTCCAGATCTGACCGGATCAATAATGGCTGCCCCGCGCGGATCACATATTCCGTCAGCCCGTTGTTAGCCTTGCGAGAGCGCTTGGGCTGAAATTGACCGTCCACCACTTCCAGTTCGAAGCGGATATCGTCCCCGTCCTCGAAGGCAATATAAAAATTGCTGGTATCGAAGATCTGTCCCAACTCCTTTTGCAGGGCCCGTAAAATCTCATCCTGGTCCAGGCGCGAGCTGATGGCCTGTCCAATCTGAGTGAGCAGCTCGAACTCCTTGGTTCGCCGCTGCGCGTCGTGCATTACCACGTAGTTCTCGAGCGTAAGTCCGATCTGCAGCGCCAACCCGATCAGCAGCCGCAGATTCGAAGACCCGAACATGCGCCGTTCGGCGTGCGGAAACAAGATTGCCCCGAAGTTGTGCTCTCGGGTCTGAAGGCTAACGGCGGTGATGTTGCGGATATTCTCCTCCGCCAGCGTCTGCCTGAACTGCTCAAACCCGCCGCCAGGAAAAGCGGGCAATGGTTCGGGATTCTCGGGCAGATTGCGGAAGGTGACAAAGCCGCCGCGCCGGTACGCCAGCTCGCAGATATATTCTCCGCCGCCACTCTTTTCCAGCTTGCTTACAAACTCAGAAGAAAACCCGCGTTGTACGGATGGCAAAACCGCGCGCCAGCGTTCCGACATGCAAATCAACGCCCGTCCCGTAGGCAATGGCGCGACCAGCCGGTCAAGAATGTTTTGCACGCTCGGCACCAGGTCTTCAGCGGACAGCAACCGCCTGGCATCCACTCCCAGTGTGGAAAACGCCAAAGCATTTTCCTGTACCGCATTACGCTCATTCTCAAACAGCACCATCACCATCGAAATGCCCAGCAACATCTGCGGAATCGGACCCAGTAAGTGCCCCGCCGTCCCGAACAATTCCACGTAGGGATTGCGAAACTGCCCATACCACATCAGCACAGCCCACAACGCCAGCGACATGGCGAGCAGCGTAAAGGCGAGCGAATTCCTGCGATGTGCATAACGGTAGAAGTAAAAGGAGCAATACAGCAGCACAGCCGCCAACCCTACTTCCAGCCGGAAATGTGGATTGGGTAGCACTTCAGGACGAAAAATGCCGCCCACCATATGCGCCTTCAAGTTCCAAATCGCAATCGCCACACCCGCCACGCCCAGCAGGACGTCATACACCTGCAATCGGAATCTCTCTCGCATCAGGCGAGTCGAGATAAAAATACCCACCGCCATCGCCACCAAAAGCAGAGAAGCCAGAAATGAGATCAGAGCCGAAGCCTGCCGGAATGCCGCCCACGCATCCAGACCGTAGTGAAGCGTATAGGCCGCCCAACTCAGCTGCCACGCCCGAAAATAATCCTGCCGGCTTTGCTCGTACAGGTAGGTGAAAACCAGGAACAGCATCAGGGCGACCACGCCCGGAACGATCACCATACTGGTGGCAACACTGTTCATGCGCTAGAAACACCTCTCCTCATCCTTGTGACATCACAAGGGCCGTTATTACTAATGTTTTCACACGATCTCAGCCAACACAATAGTGTTTTAGGACACCAAAGTTTCGTCAAAATTGGGATTTTTGAGGCCGAAAAAGCGGGCGGCTTACACAACTGCGACGCCCCGGAGGGCCGAAATAACTTAGCCCAGCGCTCCCAACGCCGGGAACCCAGACGACGCCCTCCTTGACGCTCCTTTCGCGCCAACCGTAACATCGAGGATCGTTACTCCGACCACCCAAATATGACGAACCTCCCCGCCGAGTTCCGTCCCCGCGTCCGCTTCGCCCCGTCTCCCACCGGATTCCTCCACGTCGGCAGCGCCCGCACCTTCATCTTCAATTGGCTCTACGCCCGCCACAATAACGGAACCATGATCCTCCGCGTCGACGACACGGACGTCGAACGCAATACCGACGCCTCCCTCGCCTCGATCTTCGAAGGCCTGCAATGGCTCAATCTCAACTGGGACGAACAATACAAACAATCCGAGCGCCTGAATCTTCATCGCCAGATGGCGGAGGCAATCTTAAAAAAAGGCCTAGCCTACCGCGATTTCACCCCCGCCCACGCAGGTGATACCGAAAGATCCGGCGCCACTTGGCTATTCAACCCCGGAATGCGCGACCTCTCCCAAGCCGAGAGCGACCGCCGCGCCGCCGCCGGAGAGCCTTTCGCCCTCCGCTTCCGCGTTCCCCGCGAGTCCGACCGCGAAATCCGTTTCACTGACGCCGTTTACGGCGACCAGGCCAAATCCACCGCCGACATCGAAGACTTCGCCCTCCTCCGCAGCGACGGCATGCCCACTTATCACCTCGCCTCCTGCGCCGACGACGCCGACCTGCGCATCACTCACGTGATCCGGGGCCAGGACCATCTCTCCAATACCTTCAAACACATT
>Ga0207684_10005484_pt1 | contig 11685 bp, 19 predicted proteins | sample KBSK5501metaG_FD_184342 | JGI IMG/M metagenome (GOLD analysis project Ga0207684, IMG submission 184342) | Corn, switchgrass and miscanthus rhizosphere microbial communities from Kellogg Biological Station, Michigan, USA - KBS K5-50-1 metaG... | ecosystem: Host-associated > Plants > Roots >... | reverse complement strand
GTTCTGCAGCCGACCAAATTCGAGATGGTGATCAATCTCAGGACCGCGAAGGCGCTCGGCGTCAAAATCTCTGACAATCTACTCTCGCTCGCCGACGAGGTGATCGAATGATCAGACGACGCGAGTTCATCACGCTGCTCGGCGGCGCGGCCGCGTGGCCGCTCGCGGCGCGGGCGCAGCAGCCGGCAGCGAAAGTCCCCCGCATTGGTTTCCTGGGGAACTCGACCGCGGAGCTTGAAGCGAATCTCGTCAGTCCGTTCCGCGATGGGTTGCGTGCCCTTGGCTACGAGGAGGGGCGCAACATCGTCATCGAATATCGATGGGCGGAAGGAAAGTATGAGCGCTTTCCCGCGCTCATCGCCGAGCTAACCGCCCTGAAAGTTGATGTGATTGTGACCGCCGGCACACCTGCCTCGCTCGCCGTCAAGAAGGCGACAACGTCGATTCCCCTTGTCATGGTGGCTGTCGGCGAACCTGTGGCCACGGGCCTCGTCGCGAGCCTCGGGCGACCTGGTGGGAACATCACGGGATTGACCTCGATGTCGTCGGAAATGGAAGGGAAACGGTTAGAGCTGCTCAAGGAAGTGGTTCCCAAAATCTCCCACGTCGCCGTGCTCTGGAATGCGGCCAGCCCGATACAAGCAATCGAGGAGGGAGAGGTGCGGGCCGCAGCCCAGGTGTTGGGAATGAAAATGCTGTCTCTGGGGGTACGGACGCAGGAAGAGATCGAGGACGCATTGGCGGCAATCGTCAGGGAGCGGCCGGGCGCGCTCCTCGTGCTGGCAGATCGCCTGTTCCTGCATCACCGAACGCACATCATGGACTTCGCCGCCCAACACCGCTTGCCGGGAGTGCATGCGTACCGTGAATTGGTCGAGGCGGGCGGACTGATGTCCTATGGGCCAAGCTATGCCGATATGCACAGGCGGGCCGCGACGTATGTGGACAAGATTCTAAAGGGTGCGAAGCCCGCTGACTTGCCGGTGGAGCGGCCGACGAAGTTCGAGATGGTCATTAATCTCAAGACTGCCAAGGCACTCGGCCTCGAAGTACCGCCGACGCTGCTCACGCGCGCCGACGAGGTGATCGAATGAAACGACGCGAGTTCATCACGCTGCTCGGCGGCGCGGCAGCATGGCCGCTCGCGCGGCGCGTGCGCAGCAGCCATCAATTCTCGATTTCGGCTTCATGAAGGCATCGAATTCGTTTCGCCTAATAAAAACATTGTGTTTTCACGAACAGGGAAAACGCATCAATCTGAAAGTCGCTCTCGAGACTGTGTCCAAATTGAGCGAGCCATCGGTCCTGAGCGATATAGGCAAGCTTCTCACGCTCCTGTAGGCACTCGTATTTGAGCCCGAGCACATTTTGAAAGTGATGAACCATCTCATGAACGAGCACGGATAGCTCGGCTAGCGTGCCGCCGGTCCAGCCCTCGGGCAGATAGATGGTTCGCGTGGCGTCGTAGTATATGGCGATGGTGTCGTGTTGAGCAGACGAGGCTCGATTGTTCGGCTCAACTTGTGTTTTTGGGTCGGACAACAAGTCGGTAAAACGCAAAGACGTGATTTTGGCGGGAGGTGCGAACTCTATCCTGGGATGCTCGTGGATGGCCGGGAGATCGAACTGACTCGAAACCCAGGTCTCCACTGCGGTAAGTATCTCTTCGTAGTCGCCACCTGACAGTGTGAGGTCATGCTGATCCGTCGGGTGAGCGCCTTTCGCCGATGGTTGGGCGTAAGCGGGGCCGCCGATTGCAATCGCGAGCAGCGTCAGGCAGCACGCGAGTACCTTAAGCATGGTGTCGTCCTAAAGATGATAAGGCAAAATGCAGCGACCTACATCGCGTCGTCTTCTGATCGCTAGGATGGATAGTCAACAAAGTCGCTAGCGCGAATTGTGACTAGCCCTCAGGGGAGTTTGGCTTGCGTATGCATTGTAGCATTCTGAGCGGTAGCCGCTGATTCGTCACCCTGGTGGACGGCGAGTGAAATCAATCCTGTCAGCAATATCGCTCCGACAACAGCATTAGCCCAAAGCCAGCGACGAAACGTCTTTTGATCTTTCGAATTGAGCTTTTGATACTCATTGATGATCTCCCCGCGCATCGAACCCCTCCTGCCAACAGACCAAAGTCGCCCGGCACGGATTGTGGGGGACCGAATCGGGGGAGATGTGTGAACCACTTCACACTTAGAACCATCATCATTTTGATGGAAACAATAAAGGCCCTTTATAAGAGATCCCTCGCCATGCGTTGAAGCTGAGCCTGATGTCCGCAGGATTGTCTGCGGCCCTGCTCGCGAAGAGTGTCGGCGGCAGAAATCGGCAGAATCGTAGGCAATCAGAAAGGCCGGGGCGTTACCGGGTGTCATCCACCACCCGGATGCCCTGCCGCAGCGTGATCCATGTCCTTGGCCAGCGCGCGATTGCTGCCCGGTAGGTCGCCTCTGCCACCTCGAAATCATCCACACCAGCAACGTGCTCAACGATGCTGTCGCCGGTGTCGTCCCAAATATCGATGCGGAAGGCGAAGTACGTCTTGGTTTTCATGGACAAGTCCACTCGACTTGTCCTGGCCCACTGCTATTTATAGCTCATGTTGTTGCGTCGCGTAGTTGCCGTCGTCACCGGCAATTTCTTTCACGAGCATCACGATCCTGCGCCGCAGGGCGGCATTATCGATTCGCATGAACGCTCCGATCAGCCTTAAGCCGTCTGAATTGGAGACGAAGTCATCAATCTGGGCCATCGATAACGCGCTTTCATGGGAACCGTGTGGCGCTGATGCGTTCGGCGCGGCTGCGGTCGTCGGCGTCGAAGCCATGCCCTCGAAGAAGAACGCTACTGGCACCTGAAGAATGTGGGAGATTTGCTGCCTTTCTCGTATTTCTGCACCTGCTGGAAGGTGAGGCCGAGTGCGGCACCCAGCGCTTGCTGGCCCATTGCAAGCATCATGCGGCGCATCCGCACGCGGCTGCCCACGTGTTGGTCGATGGGGTTTGGGGCCTTCCTTCCTCGCGGCAATTGCATAGCGGGTCTGGCAATTTTGGTTCGCGTTGTTGCCGGCCGGGGAGGGTACGGACGCGCAACATAATGCCCATAGCTAGGGACCATAGGCTTCTTCTATTCGACCAAAATGTGATGGCGGTCACAGACTTTCTTTTCAGCCCCTTCTTAACGTTTCAATACAGCGACATCGATCTGGGCGCCAGGAGAAAGACATGGCACCGAAACCAGATGGACTCGCACTCATCTTCGGAATGGTTCTTGCGATGGCGATGGTCGCGACGTGGGCGGCGCCCTTGAATCCCGAGAGCGAGTCGGTTGCGCCTATCCCGCCCAGGGAAACGATTTATCGGCCTGAACACTGGAGGGTGTCCTCGACAAACAGTCCCCGACTGCCTCAGGACCGTGCGATTGTCTGGACCTTCTTCGCTTGGAACGGACGCTGGTATGACTGGCTTCTCTCTTTCGTTCCCCCGCTCGGGCTCGCATCTACTACGACCTGCGCGGGCTGGCTGCTTGGGTGGTTTTAGGTTCGCCGGCCTGTAACCCGTCGATCTTTTTGGGCGGTTGGACAGACCCGCCATTAGGGCGGGGGCTGTACACCGCCCTCGGGGGGTATAAGGGGGGTGGTGCACAGGGGTGGTACAGGTGTTGTGCAGGGGGTGGTGCTGCAAATTGCCTGATTGAGCTTTTAACCAGCAGGGTTTGTTGTGTCCCTCTGCCAACAGCAATGGGGACCATCATGGCCGACAGCACCAACTCAATCGCCGAAGGACCAAGGATTAGAGTAGCCCCTGGAACCTCCGAGCTCGCACCTTTCGTTTACTTCGATGGCGTTCCGACATTCGGCATTCACGATGGCGCTATTCAGATCGAATTGGCGGCAAACACGATTGTGCCGGAGGGCAATGGCGTCAAAATCGACGTGATGATCACGGCGCACCTGCGTTGCAGTCCAGCCGCAGCACGCCGTCTCCGAGAGACCATCGATAGAGCCCTTGCGCTGCTCCAACAAGGAAAGCAGCAAGTCGCGCAATCGGCCCAAAGATCGAAGCCAAATTGATTCGGTCGCGACGGCCTCTTTGGACGCTACTGAAAGTTATTTTGCCCCCTGCGCAATATGTGACCAGCCCCTAGATGCTGGCCCGTGAGGCGCAACGTGGATTTCCTTGCGCTCGAATAGACGGCTTAATCATCATCATAGTGATGCCGCGTTCGAGGATGGCGCGCGGGTGACGCGCGAAGCGGAGGGGGATTGGGCGAGATGACTCGTCGCGCGCTTTTATTAATTGGACCCAATGCAAATGATGGCGTGCCTCCTCAAATTGAATCAGGCGGCTTTCCCGGAGGTTTGAAGTCGATCGCCGCGCTACCTCGACGTGCAATGATTACATTGCCAAGGACCAATTTATCCATTTTCGTCCTGAGGAAACAGTCCAATGCTTCCTCCGGCTTGCAGACCACGGGCTCGTTCTCATTAAAGGACGTGTTGAGTACCATCGGTATGCCCGTCAGATCGCGGAAGCTTTCGATCAATTTGTGATATCTTGGATTGGTTGAACTCGTTACTGTTTGTAGTCGGCCAGAGCCATCAACATGGGTAACGGCAGGAATCAATTTCCGCTTCTCTTCGCGAACTTGGAACACCTGCATCATGAATGGGACGGAGTCATCCTCCTCGAACCACTCAGCAACAGCTTCCTCCATCACCGAAGGCGCGAACGGGCGAAACGATTCCCGCCGCTTGATCTTGGCGTTGAGCGTGGCCTTCATGTCGGGGCGGCGGGGGTCACAGAGGATCGAGCGGTTGCCGAGCGCACGCGGTCCCCACTCCATGCGTCCCTGAAACCAACCGACCACCTGCCCCTTGGCGATCGCCTCGGCGGTCCGTCGGCATAGTGCGCCCTCATCACCAATATCTTCAACTGTGCAATTGGCGGCGGCAATGTCGAATCCGTGTGCGTCCAGGACCCTCCGTATCTCAGTTGCATTAAACGCAGGCCCCCAATAGGCATGGTCCATCACGAAATTGCGTTTGCCCCCCAGCTTATGCCAGACGGCGAACGCCGAACCGATCGCGCCGCCCGCATCGCCGGCCGCCGACTGTACGTAGACCCGTCGGAACGGCGTGTTTCGTCGAACTTTGCCGTTGGCGACCGAGTTCATCGCACAGCCGCCGGCCAGCGCGAGATCTGTCAATCCAGACCGTCGTTGCAGATTCCCGAGGAGGTGAAAGAATGCCTCCTCGTACATCGCCTGGGCAGAGCGAGCGATGTTATTGTGGCGGCCTTCGAGGCGATCGCTCGGCGCGCGGCGCGGCCCCACCAAATGCTCTAGCGCGGGTGAAAACAAATCGCCGAATTCGGGGGACCCATTCATCCACTGATACGGGATGTCCGCCCGATGATGGCGGAAGAATTCAAGATTGAGCTCGAACCCGCCGTCTGGGACCAAGCGCACAATTTTCCGCATGGTGTCGAGAAATGAGGGGCGGCCATAGGGCGCAAGCCCCATGACCTTGTATTCGTCGCCATAATGGGGAAAGCCGAGGTATTGTGTAATGGCTTGGTAGAAGATGCCAAGCGAATGTGGAAAGTATACGCGACCATAAGGCGAGATGTCGTTTCCTGCCGCGACCCCCCAAGCTGCACTCGAGAAGTCACCGAAACCATCGACCGAAACTACGGCCGCCTGATTAAATGGGCAGACGTGGAATGCCGAGGAGAGGTGCGCGAAATGATGTTCAACTGGATGGATCGCCGCGCGGATAGTTTCGCCGGGGAACGTTTGCTCAAGAAGTGCGGGGATCCCCGCCCTCGAACGCCGATTACGCAGCCGTCGGAGCACTAGATTGAAGTTCGGTCGCTCCGTAATGAAGTAGGTTATTTTCCTCAGTAGGTTGGCGCGACTGTCCTGATTAAACGCGATGTGGTCTATATCTGAGAGCTTAATGCCTGCTTCACTCAAACAATAAGTGATCGCCTGCGAAGGAAATCCTGCCCAATGCTTTATACGACGGAATCTCTCCTCCTCCGCGGCAGCAATTAGCTTGCCGTCTCGTACCAGCGCGGCTGAAGAGTCAGCGTGGAAGGCGTTTAGCCCAATTATAATCATTGCTCTCCTGATTTTGCTTCTGACATCGTTTCTGCTCCCCGCCTTCCGGCTACTAGTACGGGAACGGGGTCCCAACTACCACTGTATCTACGACCGCCTCTCCTACTTGAACAGCTCGCCGAAGACATGGGAGGCACTCCCGATCCCACCCGACGCCATGGTGAGCTTGCCTGGATTGGCCTTGGCATAGGCGATGAACTCGGGGACCGTGGTCGATGGAACCGAGAGGTTCGCTACCATGACGTCGTGCACACGGGTGATGCTGGCAACCGGCGCGATGTCGCGGCTGAGATTGAAACTAAGCTTTTCGTACATCGTAGTATTGATCGCGCGCGCGCGCGACCGCCTCGGTGGCGATATTGCTGCTAGCACCCGGCCGGTTCTCGATGACGAATGGCTGGCCAAGGCGTTCCGACAACCACTGGCCCATCAGACGTGCGACGATGTCGAATCCGCAGCCCTCAATGAAGATGGCGGTGGAAAATTGGCGGGCGGCGTGAGAGCTTGCAAGCGGGCAGCTCAGCTCAGGCTACGCACGCACTAGCAACCAAGGGATCCACAGGGCCAACGCCGACACGATAACGCCAGCCCAGTACCAGCCACGGAGCGCTTCCTCACTCATTGGAAGCTCCTTCCTTTTTCGTGAGGGATTATACACCCATTCTTAGAGCTGCAAGCAAAGCCGGAGGCGGTTGGGGTGACTCAATAGAGCAGTGGAGAGCCCGATGAACCAATTCATTCTGATGGGCCTTGGTGCCCTCCCCGGCCTAATAACAATTGCACTGGTCGCGTATGCTCTACATAATTGGTAGCCCGCCGCTCAGCGGCATGATTGGCCGTGCCCGCCGCGGCGAGGGGCGGGGGTATTTTTCGCCAGGATGAACGCTCCCTTCTACTCGGCCGGGCCGTGTTGCCTGATTGGCCGAGCTAGTCTCCTATTTGTCGATTCGACCGCATATGCGGTCGGTCCGACGTTCCTCCTACTTCAGCCCCGCTCACGCGGGGCTTTTTTGCGCCGCATGCATTAATTCTTATCTCCCCCGTCTCACGGGTCGCCGGGCAATGCAAAAGGCCCCGTCTCGGATAACGGGGCCTTTCGGACGTTCCTCCATTGGCGGGGAATGCTCTCTGACCCCGCCGATTTCTCAATTCGTCACGCTCTCATTTGGTTCCAGGGCCGTCCGGTGGGCATGCCGAAGCGGCCTATCCCCTGGCGCGCCGTTGGTAATCTCCGTTTTTTCGGAGCGGACACCGTTTGGCGTTTTTAGACCTACTAACCCGGGCCACCAACCAACAGTCGTCGCGACGGAATGTACTCGACGTCGATGCTGATGCCGTCCCCGCTCAGAGGGTTCGCCGTGTAGACCGCGGAGACGGACAGCTCTACTTGGCTCACGATCGACAGGATGGCGATGGTGAGCCCAGGCTCTCCGCTCGGGGGCGGCAGCATCTCCGCGATGCGGCAACAATCGTCCATCGTCGCCGCCAACGGGGGAAGTATGATGTCCTCGACTTGGCGTTTAGGAAGCTTAGTGGGGTCGGTGACGTCAGGCTCACGGGCAACAACGTCGCTCCATTTGATCAAGGGTTGGACGAACTTCACAACCAGCGCGTTCTGGAGATTGAGATTTTGAATGTTGACCTCGGTCGCGTACAGGCCCGGCCGGGTGCCTGCGACACAACAACAGTTTTCCCCGGTCTGTTTACCGCACACAATCTTCACGGCGTACGCGAAGAGACCCTGGGGCGGAACGGGTACTTCGGCAAACTTTTCGAGAAGCGGATGCGTTAGCCGGGCAGCCCTTGAGCGCGTTTGCCTCTTAGCCATCTCAACCTCCGCGAAGGGTTTGTGGGGTGATCAGCGGCATGCAGAACTTTTTGTCTTCGCCATCTGGAGCGCCCCTTCGTGCTCCAAGACCTGTCTAATGCAATGCCCATCGCCCAAGGATGAACGCGACAGCGATCACCGCGTAGGCGAGGATCGTCGCAGTCCAGACTAATGCGACCGCGTCCGACATTGCGGACCGCCTCAGTTGGCGGCCCCACGACATCACCCCGGAACAGGCTAACCCATAATTTGTGGTGGCGAACCCTACAGAAGTACTAGTACGACCGGCGATACCATCGCGGATTGAGGCAGCCGCCCGGTGATCCGTGAAAAGTCGCAATTTCGTGCTCAACATGATTTTGCTGTCATTGAGCCCCTGCTCATGACGGCACCAGCCTTTATCTAAACTTCCGAGAGTCCTGGCCGCCCTTTCCCTTGGGCGGCCTATTTTTCGCGCCAACATGTACGCGGGAGCGAATGAGTGCGGGTCAATTTGCCCCAGTCTTCCTCAGCCTCCCGCTTCACGGCCAGGTGCTTTGGATTCTTACTCTTGACCCAGTGCCGCGACGGTACGGCGAGCCAAGGCGCTTCGATACGATGCCTTTCAAGCCCGAGCTTGCAAGCGTGGCGAAACACGACATCGCCCGGTTCATCGATGTGGTCGTTGAGCACTAGGCCCGTCTTAGCCCGCCGTATGAGCTTGGCAAGTGCTGCCTTGCGGCGCTCGATGGGCTCGTGCCGCAGGTCTTCGCCGTCAAGTTCGATCAGGTCGAAGGCGTAAACGAAGACGCGCCTGTCCTGGCGGCGGTACCGCAATCGGTCGAAGCACGGCATCCCATCCCCGTCACAGGCGACCGCCTCGCCTGGGAGCGACGGGAGCGACGGCGGGGGGATGGTCAAAAATGAGCGATGAACCTCTTACGCGCGAGCGCGAGCCAATCGACCGTATGCGGGCCGCTCCGCGATGTGGCGCCCGCTCTAAGCGGACGGGCAACCCTTGCCAGGGTGCGGCCATGCCGAACGGGCGGGCCAACCCTGGCCCGAAGTGAGCCGACCCGTACGGCCTCAACGGGGCGCCGACCATCGCCGCCCACAGCGCCGAACAGCATGATGATGAAATCGGGCTCACCAACCAGCATCCCGACCGTCGCAGCGCCGATGAAGGCGCTGACGATGCAGGTGACCGAGAATTCCCTGGGAAAGCCAGATATCCCTCTCTCACTCATACCTGCTGCGTTGCTCCTCGCGGTGTGCAGCACTGGCATGGTAATAGGGCGTGTACTCCATAAGCGAACCGGAAAAAGTCTGCTCATCCTGAGGTTTACTGAGGGCGATCATGACGTTTTTCCTGACGACCCTGCCCCTGTGGCTTTCCGCCGTCATCCTTATCGTCCCGACAACTCTGCTCGCGATGGCAGGCCCGCTCATCGTACGCCGTTATGTCGAGGTCAATAAGCTGCGCACCAACAATGAAGTTGCCGGCTTCAAGTTTGCCACGGTCGGTGTGCTCTACGCGGTGTTGCTCGCCTTTGCCGTCGTCGTCGTGTGGGAAAAATTCAACCAAGCCGAGAGCGAAGTGGCCAAGGAGGCCGGTGCGGCCGCAACCGTTTTTCGCCTAACACAGGGGGTCGATCCCGAGCGCGGAACTGCCATTCGCGAGGCGACGAAAGACTACCTGACGTCCGCTATCGCAAGCGACTGGCCCGCCATGGAGAGCGGCACGCAAAGCCCCGCTACTACTGAGGCGCTGAACGAAATCTACCACGCGGTTTTTAAATTCCAGTCATTCGGCACCGATGAAAGGCTCGTCTTGGCAGAGGTCCTACGGCAGGTCGATCGCATCAGTGAGGTTCGGCGCGAACGCCTTGTCATGGCCAATGGCATTGTGCCCGCAATCATTTGGGTGGTGCTTTATACTAACGGCATTTGCAAGCTTGAGTTTCAAAATCGGAAAGCCGCAAGCTGATAATATGCAGGGGCTATCAGCAGGGGGATTTTGTTGAATGGGCAGGTTGCACGACAAAGCCGCGTGGCATCGCCGGGCGCGCCGTCAGCTTCAGTACGAGCCTGTTTGTGCGATGTGCCTGAGCAAAGGCGAGATCGTCGCGGCACGTATCGCGGACCATGTCGAGCCGCATCACGACGACCCGATCAAATTCTGGAATGGTAAGCTGCAATCGCTGTGCGCGCACTGTCACGAGAGCCGGCTCGAACATCGCGGGCTCGACAATCTGATTCGGAGTCGATGGTTGGCCGATCGATCCCAATCACCCGGTGTATAGGCGGAGAAGCTGTTTCACCGGAGCAGCAACGCAGCAAACATGAGTGAGAGCAAACCATCGCGTTGCATGCCGCTCACGACATGTTTTATCGCTCGCGAACCAAGAAGCGTCTGGTGTCTGGGCGGGCCATCATGCAGTGAAAACGGACGGGTCTGAAAATGGCGGACGCTATCGGCCAGGGCGAGCGGGCGCCGGATCGCAGTGCCGCTGCCAGATGGGTGGCGGCCTCGGCAAACAGCCGATAGGCGCGGTTACCAGACGTGGACATCTCGCAGGGCCAGCCCGGCCAGCCCCAACCAGATCATCGACGCACCGGCGATGATGCACAGAATGATGTACACAGCGTAGGAAATACCCCGCAGCCGCCTTAAAGCATGATGGATGGCCTGTAGTTCCTCGTACTGCTCGCGATTCGCCGCGAGCAATAGTTCAAATTGCGCCTCGGTCATGGTCAGCGATCCTCAATCATTGTCAGGTGGTTGAGGATCGTCTTTTACCCCATTCTTCCTCTCGGCCGAGCCCCGAGTTCTTCGTTTTGAGCCACTCGGCCGGAACGGTAATGTCATTAATACGACGCTAAGCAACTTGGAGCACAATTCGGACTGTCGGCCCACGGCGGATGCGAAAAGTGGACCTGAGGAAACTTCTGCGCCAAGTCGAGACCGCTGCCAGTGGCTCGCCTGAACTCGACAGCGAGTTCGTGCGGGAGCAAATATTGAATCCGCACAATTTCGTCGGTGACCGTTGAACAGCTCTTCCGCGAATGGAGCACGCGATGCAGACTATGATGCGGACCACCCTCCTCGTTGTGGCCCTCGTCCCTTGGGGCAGCGAATCGGCCCTCGCGCAAGCGTATCCTCCGCCTGCTAGCGGTCCTCCGCCTGCTAGCAGTCCTCCGCTTGCTGGCAATCCGCCCTCGCAGAGTGGACAATACTCCTCGAACGAGGTCATTGACGCAGGACACCGGTTTTTCGGTACGATCTCGCACGGGCTCGCTGAGATCGTCGAAAAAGCAGGCAGCCAATGGGGCCTGCCCAACGGATATGTCTTGGGGCAGGAGGCCGGCGGCGCCTGGGTCGCCGGTCTGCGTTACGGGGAGGGGATGCTGTACACCAAGAATGCCGGCGACCGTCGGGTCTTCTGGCAAGGGCCCTCGCTCGGTTTTGATTTTGGCGGCGACGGCGCGCACACCATGATGCTCGTCTACGATCTTCCGGCCACCGACGCGATCTATCAACGCTTTGTCGGCATCGAAGGTTCGGCGTATTTCGTTGGGGGATTGGGGATGACGGCTCTTTCGTTCAACAATATCGTCGTCGTCCCCGTTCGTTCTGGCGTCGGATTACGTCTCGGTGCCAACGTTGGATATTTGAAATTCACCCCCACCTCGACCTGGAATCCGTTTTAAGCCAAAACCGATCCGCCGCGGCCTCGGCTGGTGCCAACGGCGTC
>Ga0207684_10005483_pt1 | contig 11686 bp, 9 predicted proteins | sample KBSK5501metaG_FD_184342 | JGI IMG/M metagenome (GOLD analysis project Ga0207684, IMG submission 184342) | Corn, switchgrass and miscanthus rhizosphere microbial communities from Kellogg Biological Station, Michigan, USA - KBS K5-50-1 metaG... | ecosystem: Host-associated > Plants > Roots >... | reverse complement strand
GACTCGGGCCGACGCCGGCATCTTCGATTCGCTCCTATCTTCGGCTGAATACCCCGAAGCTTTTCGTTAAAGTCGATCGGGGGCATTACCGCGTGCGCGAAGAAGCACAAGCAATTCTCCCGTTGGTTGATCAAAGGAATGGAGCATCGACTTTACGACCTGTTCCATCGCGTGAAGCTTTTCGATTGGGCAACGCGACGCTGATCCATGGCGACTGCTTTAAATGGCTGTCGACTGCTCAGACGAACAGCATCGAAGCCGTCGTGACCGATCCGCCTTACGGTCTCGTGGAATACAGTGAGCTCGAACAAGACAAACTTCGTAAAGGAAAAGGCGGAGTTTGGCGGATTCCGCCATCGTTCGATGGAAATAAGCGGTCTCCACTACCAAGATTCACGGTGCTATCCCGCGATGATATCACTGAACTCGAACGATTCTTTTTCGCGTGGGCACGTTTGCTGTTTCCGATTGTGGTTCCTGGTGCTCACGTGATCGTCGCTTCAAATCCGTTGCTTTCCTTTGTGGTCGCAAACGCTGTGACACGCGCAGGATTCGAACGTCGCGGAGAAATCATTCGCCTAACGATGACGATGCGAGGTGGCGATCGACCAAAAGCAGCTCACACCGAGTTCGTAGAAGTTAGTGTCATGCCGCGTTCGATGTGGGAACCGTGGTTGATCTTCCGCAAACCAATTGAAGGTCGGGTGCAAGACAACTTGCGCCGTTGGAAAACTGCGGGTTTTCGTCGACCATCGAAAGATCAACCGTTTGGTGATGTGATCACGTCAGCGCCGACACGGAAACAAGAACGCTCGCTTGCGCCGCATCCAAGTCTCAAACCTCAAGCCTTCATGCGAAAAATCGTTCGCGCCGTCTTGCCGCTGGGCGAGGGAACCGTGCTCGATCCGTTCGCCGGTGCAGGATCAACACTCGCGGCGGCGGAAGCCGCTGGTTACCGCAGCATTGGAATTGAAAAAGACGCGCGCTATTTCGACATGGCGCGCGAAGCATTGCCGAAACTCAGGGCGCTGAAGGCGTAGCTGGATCTTTATAAATCCAGTTGTGGCGGAGTTTCAAAATGCCTTCGCGGTGGAGAGTCGCAGTGCGCGTCCCGAGTTCGCCACGTGGATTTCGGCGAAAATCCTCGATCGTCACTTGTCCGAGGTAAATTTCGGTGAACGCCATCGCTTTCCGTTCACGCGCGGGCTGAGTTGCGTTGTCGATGTTGTAAACAAAGACTGCCAACCACTGATTGCGTGCGCCGTGAGTGTCCACGGCACCTCCCGCCTTTCGCGTTGTTTTGATTTCAACGCCTTCAGTTCCGGCTTTCACGGAGTCGTTTGGATAAACACCTTTCACGAGAAGATCAGGATGCCCGTTGAAGTAATTGTTCTGCGTTAGCACGCGCGAATGCTTCGCCATACTCGCGGTAAGTAAATCGGAAAGGAGTCCCGACATGATCGCTGGCCGGACAAAATCGTCGAGCCGTTCTAGTCCTTTTTCGAGAAGACCAGTGTTTACATCATAAAATAGGTCGTAAACGTCCTGCATCGCGATCTCGAAATCCTCGACACGCAACTGAAACGGAAGACCAACCTTCCGATTGAAACAGTCGCGCTTCGGCCGATTCCGTTCCGCAGGCATAGGTGTAAGACACAGCAGCGCAGCTATCGGAGCAAGACGAAAGCGCATCCAAGTTGGATTCTCGATCTTTGTGCGCAAGCGCCTGAGGGGTACGTTCGAAGATGAGCGCTCTCTCAAACTTCGTCAGCCTTCATCCTGTAACGGATGTCGCTTCTTGTCAGCGCGGCAACGGATCTCGACGGGTTATGACGTATTTTGAGAATTGGCTTCCCCAGAATGTCACCGTCTCGACATAGCGCAGCCCGATTTTTTCCAGCACCCGCACCGAGGCGATGTTCGCTGGCATGACAAGGCCAATGATCCGTTTGAGGTCGAGATCAGCGAACCCGAAACACACGGAGGCAAGCGCAGCCTCAGTTGCTAATCCTTGGCGCCAATAACTCGGCATCAGGCGGTAAGCGACGTCGACCTCGCCGAGTTCTTCGAGATATTTCAACCCCGCAAAGCCGATCTGTTCGCCCGTACTTTTGAGGATGCAGGCGCCACGGCCAAAGCCGTATTTGCGGTAGTCGGCGATCGGATGATCGATCAATATCTGCCGGGCCTGTTCGACAGTGAGCAACCGCTTATCGGGAACGAACCGTAACACTTCCGGATCGCTGTTCAGCTTAAAGAACGCCTCCGCGTCCTCTTCTACATATTCTCTCAGCAGCAGCCGATCCGTCTCGAGAATGACTTTCATCTTAAGCAGTGACGAGCGAAGAGAAGGAATAAGGCAGAATTAAGAAGGATAAAGTCGAAGGATCGCTTACCTTGCGAACATGAAGTCAAACTTCGTTAGTCTGTATCAACAGGAAGAATTGCGGATTTCGGAATACGGATCGCGGAACGGCCGCACTAGTTCACGGTTTCTTTTCTTCGCAGAGTTTCTGAAAACGGGGGTCGCCGCGCAAAGGGTCCCATTTCGGATCGAGCCTTAGAAGCGCCGGCGTAACGCAGTTACTATACGGGATCTCCAAGAGACGCTGCAGCTTTGGAATCGCGCGGTTTTTGTCGCCGACCATGGCCTCGACGAACGCCAAATTCTCTTCGCAGGTAGGCCCGTCCACGGCATCCTTCGAACTGGGCAGCAACGTGATCGCACGCTCAGCTTCTTTTATCGCTGCATCCTTCTCGCCGAGCACCGCGTGAATTAGCGAAAGCCCTAACGCAAAAAACGCGGTATTCGGGGCTTTCTTGCTGAACGTCTCCAGCGCAGGCAGCATTTGTTGAGCGGTGGCTCGCGCGCCGGCAACATCGCCGGCAAATTGCTGGGCGATGACCAGAAACAATGGCTCAAATTGCCTTTCGAAGTCGGGCAGGTCACGAGATTCAGTCAGTCGGCTACGAACCAATCGAATGGCTTCATCGAAATGCCGGTCCAGAAACAATTGATTTATCTTCGGTAGGAAAGCAACAAGTGAAGGAGTCTGTGCGTTTACGCCAGCCAGCAATTTTCCGGCTTGTTCCAGATTGCCCTCGGCCTGATAAATTGCTCCTTCGGACGCGACGGTATTGAGGTCATTCGGAACAATGTCCAACACTCGATCGTACGTTTTTAGCGCAGCGGGAAATTGCCGAAGCCACGCATAAGTCTCTGCGGTGTTCGCCAGCCATTGAGTGTTGCGCGGATCGAGCGCGAGAGTTTGGTCCCAGTAGGCAACACTTTGATCCCAGTGCCCTTGTCGTCGTGCGATTAAGGCGAGAGCTCCAGGAACTTCGCTGCTGCCTGGCAAAAGCTCCCGGACGCGGCCGAACGTCGCTTTGGCACGCTCGTAATCGCGCAGCACCCAATATTGATAGTAAGCCTGCGCAAGCAGGTTTTCGGGCGAATTCGGTTGAAGTTTTTGCGCGGTGTTTAAGGCCCGCTCGGTCGCGTCACGGCGAGCGGGTGTTTTATCTACGCCGCTGAAATACAGTTGAGCGTTCGCGCGAGAAAGTCTGGCCCAAGCGAGCGCAAAAGCTGGGTCGAGCTGCACCGACCGCTCGTAAAAGCCGACGACCTTCTCTGAATCGGATGGAGAGGACGCGCGCGCTTCAAGAGCCAACCCCCGGAGGTACGCGTCGTAAGCCTCTGAATTGTTTGTCGGCTTAACCGCCAAGGCTTGTTGCTCGCCACCAGTAAGCTTCGCTTGCAACGCGTCGGCGATTGCTTTGGCAACTTCGCTCTCGACGCCGAAGATGTCGACGAGTTTGCGGTCGTAGGTATCGGCCCACAGATGGGAGTCGCTCGCCGCCTGGATCAGTTGGACGTTGACGCGCACCTGATCTGCGACTTTCTGGACGCTGCCCTCCAGGATGTTCGCCACGCCAAGCTGCTTCGCGATCTCGGAGAGATTGCCTGGCTTGCTCTGATATTGCTGGGTTGAAGTGCGCGAGATCACCTTCAAATCGGCAATCCTCGCCAGCCTCGTCATAATCTCGTCTTGAATACCTGACGCGAAATACGCGTTGTCCGGATCGCGGCTCAGGTTATCGAACGGCAGAACGGCAATCGATTTTGACGAAACCTCAGCCGACACGCTTTGCTTCGTAGACACGGTGAAACGGCCAAGAAAGAACAGGCCGGTCGAGAGCGCTCCCGCGATCAAGACCACGTAAATCCACGCGCGACTTCGTGATCGTGGCGCGGGAGCCGCGTCAGCAACTTCAGTTCGCTTCAGGCCTTCCGGTGTCAGCTCAAACGCCCACGCGATCATGAGCGCAATTGGAAAGCCGATGACGACCAGCGCGATGACCAGGCGAATGACCCAGTTGGGAATTTCGAGGAACGGAAAAACTTGCGTAGCAACTTGAACCAGAAGCCAGCCGACAATCGCGTAGGCGACGGCAACCTTGTAGACGTTGCGCCGTTTCAGCTCGGCGAAAAAATTACCCGCATTCATCCTTGCTCAACATTGCGGCCTTACTTTGCCCGTAAACGGGAAGATGTCGATCTTTGCCTGGCTGAGTGCGAGGCGTAATCTCCGAGCATGAAGTCACACTTCGTCAGCCTGCATCCTTATTTCAAAGTGCATCCTGGGAAACTGGCAGCGGTCAAAGCCGGGTTCCCGCAGTTCGTCGAGAAGACTGCAAAAGAGAAAGATAATCTTTTCTACGGGTTCACGGTCAACGGCGACGAAATTTTCTGCCGCGAAGGTTACACCGACGCCGAAGGCGTTCTGGCACATCTCGACAACATTGGCGCGCTGCTCGCGGTGATGCTGACGATGGCCGATCTCGCGCGCGTGGAAGTGCATGGTCCTGCGTCCGAATTGGAAAAATTGCAAAAACCTCTCGCACACCTCAATCCAGCGTGGTTCGTCGAATCAACATGAGCCCTTTTGAATTCGTCTGCGCGTTGTGGCGTTTTTACGCCGTGGTTATCGGTTAACCGTTCGCCGGGGACACGAATAATTATTGGTTAGTCGTGATTGGGCGGGGTAGGTAACCGGGAACAGATTCAACGCTTGAGACTTGTGAGCGGGTTGGCAAAACGGTAGAAATTTCCCGTGTTGCCGCGCCCGACGATTTTTATTTCTGCGGTAAGCGCGGAGCTGCGCAGTGCGCGGCAACTGGTCGCGAATACGTTGACCTTCCTCGGCTACGAACCGGTCTGGCAGGACGTCTTTGGAACCGGAACCGGCGATCTCTGCGGAGTGTTGCGAGAAAAAATCGATCAATGCAAAGGCTTGGTCCAATTGGTTGGCTACTGCTACGGCGCTGAACCGCCGACTTCAGATCCTGAGTTCGGCCGAATCAGCTACGCGCAGTACGAAGCACTTTATGCGCGAAAGCGCGGCAAAAAAGTCTGGTACCTCTTCATCGATGAAAGTTTTCCAATCGATGCGCATGAGCCGGAACCGGCAGAGCTGCGCCAATTACAAAGTTCGTACCGCAATCTTTTAGAAGCCGACACTCACCTGTTTCATTCGCTGAGAAACCGCGAGGCATTGGAAGCCGGCGTTCTGAAACTGCGCGATGATCTGACTCAGCTGCGGCGCGGCGCACAACGATGGGCAATTGGCGTCGCGGTTGCGCTTGGTCTCATTGCGGCGCTGGCGCTGTGGCTGGTGTATGGCCAGCGTGAAACGAAAAAAGCCGTCGAAAAGATGGTGAGGGAAGGCGACGCAGTCGAAGCGATCGCAAAACGGTTCGACTCGTTAGGCGGAACGCGGGGGCTCGTTCCATCGCCGAAGACTCCGGAGGAACATTATCACAATGCCCGCGTGCACGAGCTCGAGGGCAATTTCTCCGAGGCGCGAAAAGAGTACGCGGAATATCTTTCCGTGAATCTCGAAGCTCTCGATCCATGGCTCAGCTATGAGAACATGCTGAAAGCGGCGGAAGGCCATGCCGGTGCAATCGAAAGCATGCGTTCTTTGGAAAAGCTCGCGCCGCGCACCGTGTCGCACCAGACAGCGCTCGCATTGCTTGATGAGGGCGATGCGCGCCTAACGAAACTGCAAGCATTGGCGGTGAGTCATCCGGAATTCGGACCGATTTCATGGCTAATCAGTCAGGAGTATTCCGAGGCACGCCGCGGCGAACAAACCTTGGCCGACAAACGGGCGGAAAAAGAGTGGCTGGAAAAATTCCGGGACGCGAATGCGGCCGGACGGTTTGAGAAATACTTCATCGACAAGAAAGAAGCGCAGAAGTGGATCGATGTGGCCGATGCGAGATGGGCAAAGCTTTCGAGCATGCCACAGCAGGTGTTGGAAAATCCAGTGACACTGATCATGCAGGAAAGCAACGGCGGATGGGGGGCGACTTTTGGGCTGACTGACTACAAGGCGAAAGAGCTTTTTTATCGGCTCGATGGACAAAGCGATTTCAAATCGACCGGTCACCTTCAGATGCGAAATGTGCAGACCGGGCAACCGATGGTGAATCTTTATGTGCCGTTGCCGAATCTTTCAAAAGGCGAGCACACGATCGACGTAAAATACGTTGACCAGAACGGGCAGACCAACGGGCCCTACACGCTGAGGTTTTCCACTACGAGCGAACAACTGGCCGAGACAAAGATGAGCCTGAACATGACTTCAAATTCGTGGCTCGAATTTCGCGATTTTGACGGCAAATTACTGCTCTATTTCACGGCATTGATGTCATATCGCCCGGTGATCAAGGAAGTGCGCTACTCGCTCAATAGCGAAGCCCTGGACAAGACGTTCAAATTCAAGCCGACGGACAAGATGTTCGAAGTCGGCCAGGACACCATGATCACCGTTCCCAAGAACACCGAATACGCGGCCGTGCAGGTGACTTACCAGGATGGCACAACGTCGTCGGTGCAAAAAATATTGCGAACGAAATAACGGGAACTAGTTCGTCTGCCTTCTTTATAAACATTGGCGCGCTGCTCGCGGCGATGCTGACGATGGCCGATCTCACCCGAGTAGAAGTGCATGGCCCGGCGAAAGAGCTCGAAAAATTAAAAGCGCGTCTCGCGCATCTCAACCCAGCGCGATTCGCGCTCGAAGCGAGCGTTATACAAAGTAGGAAGTAGAAAAACGTCGCACTCGCATTGGTATTGACGTGTAGCGGCATTTCTGCCGGAATCGCCGCATGATGAAAACTCGAATTGCAGTAGTGGCTGTCGCTCTCTCGGTTATGGCGGCAGTCTGTTTTGCGGCGAACCCTCACATCGGCAGCTGGAAGCTCAATGACGCGAAATCAAAGGTCCCGGCTGGGATGGGAAAAAATACGACCGTCGTCTACGCGGAGCGGGGTGACAAAATTAAGGTAACCGTGGACGGGGTAGACAAGGATGGGAAACCGACGCACAGCGTCTGGGTCGGGAAGTTTGATGGGAAAGCCTACCCGGTGAAAGGGAATCTGTCTTACAACTCCGTGGCCTACCGAGTGGTAAATGATCGCACTAACGACATCACCACCTGGAAGGACGGCAAGATGGTCTGGTCGGGGAAGATCACCGTCGCGTCAGATGGCAAATCGCGCACGGTGACCCTTAACGGTACTGACGCGAGCGGAAAGAAGTTCAGCGGCAAAGCTGTTTACGACAAGGAGTAAGGCGCCCGAAGTAGCAATTAGGAATTAGAAAGTAGAAAACCAACGGAGATTAGAGAACAGAAGACAGAGATCAGAGGGCAGGGGATAGATTTAGATCGGCAGTGTACGCTGCTTTCGCGTCGAGCGTTTCGCGTGTCGGAAGTGGCGGCGATATTGACCGGGTGCAATTTTTAGGGCGCGCTGAAAAACGTTGCGCATCGAATTGACGTTTCCGAAGCCGCACTCGCCGGCAATCGTTTCCATGCTGTTTTGACTTTCTTCCAGTCGCCGGCGCGCTGCTTCCACACGCAAGCGCTCCACAAATTTCGCGGGCGTTGTCTTCATTTCTTTGGCAAAGACGCGGGCGAAATTGCGCGGACTCATCGCGACTCGATGCGCCAGCACCGGCACGGTGAGCGGTTTATTCAAGTTGTTGAGCACCCATGACTCGAGTTCGCGCAACGGTTTCCGGTCGGTCAATTGCAGGGAAAGCGCGGCACTGAATTGCGATTGTCCGCCTGGCCGGCGTAGATAGAGGACGAGATTGCGCGCGACCTGCAGCGCCAGTCGCGAACCGTAGTCTTCTTCGACCAACGCCAATGCCAGGTCCATTCCCGCCGTGACCCCAGCGGACGTGTAAACATTTTCGTCACGAATAAAGATTGGGTTGGGATCAACGTCCGCGCGCGGGGCCCGTTTGATGAGAATGTGGCACCAGTTCCAATGCGTCGTCGCGCGGCGGCCGTCGAGCAAACCCGCGCGAGCAAGCAGCATTGCGCCAGTGCAAACTGAGCCGATTCGCCGGACTCGTCCGGCGATTTTTTTCAGCCATCGCACTGCTTCAATGTTTATTTCATCCTGCTCAATCGCGCTGCCACCGGCGACGAGCAGGGTGTCGATCTTGCCGCGCACTTCCCGAAATGTTTTGTGCGCCGAAAAACGCAACCCGCAATTTGCCATCAGCGATCGCTGCGAAGAAATGCTGACGACCTCGACCGAATAAATCGGAGGCGTGCCGGGATTTTCGCGGCAATACATGTCCGACGCGCGCGCAAAGACCTGCAGCGGCCCGACTAGATCGATAATCTCGGTTCCCGGCGCGGCCACGAACACGATCCGCCGCGTTCGTGGTGAACTGCCATTATCTCGATCTTTCGTCACTATTCTCTTAAGACAGGTCTTTAGACAGAATTTACAGAATCGGCAGAATGGATTTCTTTAATTCGGACAATTTTGTTCATCCTGTCCTCATCTTCTCAATGTTGCGTCAGCGAACTTGTCCGGCGCGGCATCGAAAGTTTTCTTATCGTCGTCGGAACAGAAATAATAAGTCGTGCCCTTGTAGACTGACTTTGGAGAGGTTTTCGGATCGACATCCATTCCGCAAACTGGGCAGAGCGGATGTTCAGCGGTGGAGACTGGTGCAGCGGCGTAAATTTGATTGGAATCCGGATTCATCCAGCCCTGCCCCTGGTACTCCATAGTGTAGGCAGTTTTCCGGGCGACATCGCGGCCGTAGTAGCGCTCGACCACGCGGAGCGCTAGATCGATGCCCGACGAAAGTCCGCCGGCGCTGGCGAGATTGCCATCTTCAACGAACCGCGCGCCGCGCTTAAGCCTAATGTCTGGGAATTGCATCGCAAAAGTTCCAAACGCCGCGTGAAACGTGGTGGCGGATTTGCCGGACAAGAGTCCTGTTTTCGCCAGAACAAATGCGCCGGTGCAAACCGACATGGTCACGTCAGTGTTTTTGGTCGATTCACGAATCCATTTCAGCATTGCCTGGCTCGGTTTACTTTGCGCGGGAATGACGATCACCTTCGGCGCGGGCGCGTTGGCAAAAGTATAATCGGGTATGATCTGCATTCCGCCGCCGGCGTGGATAGGGGAAGTCGTGTCGGAGACCGTGTAGAGACGGAACGGGCCGTCCTGGCGGCCGGGAATGTTGACGTCACGGAAAACTTCCCATGGTCCGCAGAAGTCGATGATCACTGCGTCTTCTGAAATGACGAAGGCAACTGGGATATTGCCTTGGGCTGGAGGCTTGAGCTGGTTTGCTTTGTTTTCGTCGGAACTGGTGGCGGAATTGGCTGTCGCCAAACTTGCGGAAAGTTCAGCGATAACGAAAAGGGCAAGCGCAGCCAGCAGACCGAATCTCGCCGCTGTCTTGACTAGCTCTTTTCGATTCATGGAACTTGTTGGTGCATTCATGACAGCAATCATCTCGCAACCGCGGTTGGCAGCAATGCCAATAATCACCATTTTTCTGCCAACTGGCTACTTTTCTTTATCCTTTGATTTCCGGATGTCGCACTTGACGCTGTGCCCGAAGGTCGTCGACGCAAGCGACGCAGCCTTCTGCGTTGAATCCAGCTGGCGGAATATTGATCGGTTGCCGTGCGAACTGCCAGATCGCGATCAGCGGGCCGAGAATCAAAAGTGGATAGATTGCCACCTCGAGCGCGTTGCGGCTCTTTTCCTCCGAGCGAATCAGAAGCGCGTAAGTGGACTCTTCATGTTGTTCTGTCATGTCAGATTGTGTATTCATGGCAGTAACCTGGCGGAGCAGGGGACTGGCGCGATGACAATGGTCATCAAATTTCTGCCAGTCCGAGCCGGACCGGCAGTAGTTATTTGCTGATCGTTAGCGCGACTTTATAAACGTTGCGCCGCTTCAGCTCGGCGAAAAAGTGGTCGATCTTCACTTCTTTGCGCCAACAATCTTCTGCACCAGCGCTTCGAAACGCGGATCGCCGCGTAGATCGTCGAAGAAAGGATCTACTGTGATGAGAGAGATGTAGAATCCGCCCTCGTCGTAGCCATGCTCCAATTCATCGATGGCGTGCGCCTTATCGCCTAACGCCGTAAGAACAATCGCCAAAGCATAGGGCGCGACGTATCGCGATCTTGGTTTTTCGCTCAGGCGGGCGAGGACCTTTCGGGCATCGTCCATTTGTCCCTTGCGGGCATACGCCTGACCCAGCATGGCCAGCGAGTACTGATCATTGTTGTTTAGCTCGGCTGCTTTTTGAAATTCAGCGATTGCTTCGGTTAGCTTGCCTTTAAACTGAAAGGCTCCCCCGAGATAATAATGCGCCACAGCGAAACGCGAATCCATCTCCAGAGTCTTGCGAGCCTGCGCTTCCGCTTCGTCATAGCGGTGCCCATTAAAGTAAACCCAGCTGAGATCGGCGTTGCAGATTAACGAGAGAGGATCGAGCTCGATCGCGCGTTTTCCTTCGGTAATCGCGCGATCAGACTGGCCGATTGCCATCAACGGAAGTGCGATCCAATGGTGCGCCGTCGCATAATTCGGATCTAACTGAATCGCGCGCTCCAATTCGCTAATCCCGCGGTGGACGTCAAGTTCAAGGGTGGCAAGTAAACCCGACGATGCGTGGGCCTGGGCCAGCGAATCATCTAGCTCGAGCGCTTTCTTGAGAGCGGCTTTGGCGGGAGGAGTTGATTCTTTAGGAGGAATATCGCCATAAGGAGAAAGAAGCAGATAGGAATCAGCCAGGCCGACATAAGCGAGTGCATAGTTAGGATCCTTTGCGATCGCTTGATCGTAATACTCGATCGATTTGCGGATGTCCGCGCCGGTCCGCTTCTCCGAAAAGAATCTGCCCTTGAGATAAAGCTCATAAGCTTCGGGCTTCACTGTCGGTGTTTTGGCGATCGAGCTTTTCTCCGAACCGCTGAGTCGTGCTTGTAACGTTTCGGCAATATTTCTCGCGATCTCGCTCTCGACCGCAAAAATATCGGTCAGTTTGCGATCGTAAGTGTCGGCCCACAAATGCGCGTCGGTCATTGCGTTGATTAACTGCACATTCACCCGCACCTGATCGTTCGCCTTCTGGACGCTGCCCTCCAAAATGTGGGCCACCCCAAGTTGCTTCGCGATCTGGGGAAGATTGTCCGGCGTGCTTTTGAAATGTTGCGTCGATGTGCGCGAAATCACTTTCAGGTCGGCGACCTTGGCCAGGCGCGTGAGGATTTCATCCTGCACACCTTCACAAAAGTAAGCGTTGTCCGGATCGCGACTGAGATTGTCGAATGGCAGAAC
>Ga0207684_10005482_pt1 | contig 11686 bp, 8 predicted proteins | sample KBSK5501metaG_FD_184342 | JGI IMG/M metagenome (GOLD analysis project Ga0207684, IMG submission 184342) | Corn, switchgrass and miscanthus rhizosphere microbial communities from Kellogg Biological Station, Michigan, USA - KBS K5-50-1 metaG... | ecosystem: Host-associated > Plants > Roots >... | reverse complement strand
CCCTCCCTGCAGGACCAACAGGTACATGGATAATGCGCGAGCCCGTAACCAGGGAGGAGACATCGTCTGCGCCGCGACATTCAGGCAGGCCAGAATTCCGATCCACGCTATCCCGCTCGTGAACAACACCAGGCTCAGCGCCGGAAATGTTTCAACTCTTCCGGCTGCAAAACTCATGGCGGCAAACAGCAATGTGCCAAACACCACCAGTCCGTCCACTGACAATCTGCTGCGTAAACGAGGTAAGGCTGCGGCTCCGGCTAAGGCGCCTAGCCCAAAAGAACCCATCAACAACCCATATCCCGTAGCGCCATGAGGTCGAGCAAGAATTGGTAACAGCGCAGGCATGGAACTGGCCGCGAGACTAAATGCGCCGGTCCTGATCAGCACGCAGCGCACCACGGGCGCGTCGCGCACAAAGCGAAGTCCAGTCAACATCGCATCGGTGACCCGCCCCTTCTCGACGTGTTCATAATGTGGACGCTTCCAACGGTACAGAAAAAAGATCACACCAAAAAACGACGCAGCATTCAGCAGAAAAGCCACTCCCGACCCCGCCGCCGCAATTACGAGCCCTCCCAGCGCGGGACCGATTGCACGTGCAACGTTGAAGCCTACCGAGTTCAAGGCTACCGCCGCCTCGTGAGAGTGCGCCGAAACGATTTCCGGCGTGATTGCCTGCCACGCCGGATCGTTCATCACAGCGCCCAATCCCAATACAAACGTAAACACCAGTAGCATCCAGGGCGTGACCTCATGTCTCAAGGTAAGGATTCCCAACAACGCCGCAGCCACTACCATCCAAGCTTGCGTGGCCAGCAGAAAGCGCCTCCGGTCGACCATGTCCGCCAGCGCTCCTGCGGGCAGGATCACCAGAAACACCGGCAGAGTCGTGGCTGCCGTCACCAGGCTGACCATCAGAGGCGACGTGGTGAGCTGTGTCATGAGCCAGCCTGCGCCTACATTCTGCATCCACGTGCCGATATACGAAATCACCGCCGCAAGCCACAGTGACCGGAACAATGGCTCGCCTAGAGGAGTCCATGCCGAACCTTGAGTCTGCGGATGCGAGCTCTCCGCTACCGGGGTGTTCACCGAATCCGCCATGTTCAGTTGCTCGGAACCTCTTCCACCGATGCAGGTGCGCCCACTCCAAACGGCCACTCGCGATTACGCCAGGCGCGGATCATGTAGATGATCATGCCAGTAATCAGGATCACCACTGCGTAACGAATTTGAGTCAGGGAATTGGTGCGATAAATAAGTATAAACACGAATCCAACGGAAGCGATTAACGCCGGCAACGGATACAGCCACATTCGAAACGGACGCGGCAAATCCGGCCGACGAATACGCAGTACGATCACGCCAATCGCCTGTACCAGAAATTGCAGTGTGATGCGAATCACGACTAGCGCTGCGATCACATCCGCCAGCGAGAAAAAGCAGAACAACAACGCAACGCCGCCCAGCGCAAGCAGCGAGACGTAAGGAAACCGGTGTTCTGGATGCACTCGAGCAAACGTCTTGAAGTAGTTTCCGTCCAGCGCGGCTGCGTAGGGAACGCGGGAGTAGCCCAGCATCAGCGAAAACACGGAAGCAAAGGCCGTCCACATGACCATCGCGGTAACCAGGTTTGCCGCCCACGTCCCATAAACCCGCTGCATAAAAATTGAAACCACATACAAGCCCCGGTTGGATTGGCCCGATTGTGTCATCTCCTCCCACGGCACCACACCCAGAATGCTGATGTTCATCACCACATATAGACAACCCACTAACAAAATGGATAGCAGCAGCGCCCGCGGGATCGTCCTGCCAGGATCTTTTACTTCATCGCCCAGAAAGCAGACGTTGTAATAACCCCAATAGTCGTAAGCCGCGATCAGCATGGCCGATCCCAGTCCCAGAAAAAAATTGTGCGACAAAGTGAACGCACCGGCCGGAAAGCTGAACGCACGTTCGGCATTGAAGTGGGTCAATCCGGCAACAATGATCCAGCCAATCGTCAACAGAACGCCGGCCAGCAGCAGCTTGGACATCCATCCGATGCTCGTGATCTTGCGATACAGAAGCATTGCCGCCAGGACGACAATCCCAATCGCCAGAAACGTTGCTCCCGACACCAGCCAGCGGAATTGCAAATTGCCCAGGACCGGAATTTGCAAGTTCCAATCACGAGCCATGTATTGATGTTCTAATCGTGGCCAGAAATACGACGCATAACCCGCTAGACCGATCGATCCTGAGGCAATCGACAGCGGCGCGCTGAACGACAGCTGCCAGATAAATAAAAACGAAATGAGCCGCCCCAGCCGATTCGGACCATAAATTTCGCGTAGATAACGATACGATCCGCCCGACCCCGGCATGGCTGCTCCCAGTTCCGCCCATACCAGTCCGTCGCAGATGGCAAAGCCCGCACCGAGCACCCAGCCCAGCATCGCCTGCGGACCACCCATGGCGCCCACGATCAGAGGAATGGTAATAAACGGTCCGACACCGATCATGTCAATCATGTTCAACGCCGTCGCACCCCCCAAGCCAATTCCGCGGATCAACCGCGGCGGGGCGTTTATGGAAGCCGATTGAAGCGATTCAGGCATGTAGTAGACGGCGCCGACAAAGTTGGAACTAAAAACTGCAGGCAATGCTGCTTTGGGAGAAACTGTCCGCCAACAGTTTAGCCGCATTCAGCGTTTTAGGGATTTCGAAAGGTTATCGCCAGGCTCACGTTCAGTAGTACAGCTCGGACGCGCCTTTGTACTCCTGGATCGCATTGCCGCCGTCAATAATGATCAGTTGGCCGGTGATGTAGGAAGCGGATTCAGAGGCGAGAAACGCGATAGCAGCGGCAACTTCGTCGGGCCGGCCAGCGCGGCCCACCGGAGTATTTCTACCAGCGACGGTTTCTTGCCCGGTTGAGGATGCGGTTTCAATCCAGCCAGGAGCCACTGCGTTCGCAGTGATCCCCTGGCGGGCAACCTCGAGGGCCAGACTGCGAGTAAGTCCGACCATGCCGGCTTTGGCCGCACTGTAAGCAGTTTCGCAAGGATTGCTGGCGACTGGCCCGGTGACAGAAGAAACGTTCACGATACGCCCGTACTTCGCTTTCAGCATGAAGGGAAGGACGGCTTTGGTGATGTTGAAAGCCGTCTTGAGGTTGATGGCGATACCGTAATCCCACTCCTTTTCAGAAAGCTCGGCAAGAGGTAACGAACTGGTCTCGGTAGGACTGCCGACCTGAGTCATGCCGGCGTTGTTGACCAGGATATCGAGCCGGCCATAGCGGGCGATGACGTCCTGCACCAGCACGTGGGTGCGTTCCTGATCTCGCAAATCGGCGGGGAAAGCGAAGACATCGGCGCCCTCCGCAGCGAGTTCGCGGACGCGCTCTTCGATTCTTTCGGTCGTGGAAGTGATTGCGATTTTCGATCCTTGTTGGGCCAGCAAACGAGCAGTTGCGAAGCCTATCCCCTGCGGGCTTCCCGCGCCGGTGATCAGCGCCACTTTTCCGGAAAAGTTCATCGATTCGATTTAACCGACTCAGGTTCGACTAATTGTTTCGACTTTCAAGCAATCAGTGCCCGCAGCGCTTCGCAGAAGACTTTCGTATGGAGATCGATGTCCTCCTGTTTTGTCACTGGTGACATCAGCGCCATGTTGTGAAAAGGTGTTAGCAGAATGCCGCGATTCATAGCATACAAATGCATGAAGCGCTCGAGTTCGAAGTCCATAGCATCGTGAGCCTCGCTGCCGTTGCGCGGTGGAATGCGCGAAAAAAGATATTCGGACCGGCAACCGAGGCGGCTGACATGCCAAGGCAAATCGAATTCCGCGATGGCCTGCTCGACACCTGCGGTCCAGCGCTCAGCGAGAGGAATCATTCGATCAAACGCTCCTTGAGTCAAAACTTTGTCGAGGGTGGCGCGCATGGCGGCAAGTGAGAGCGCGCTACCTGCGAGCGTGCCGCCGATGCCCCCCACATCGCAGTCCTCAAGATTCTGGCGAGCCTCAATCGCCTCGGCAACATCTTGGGTAAAGCCGTACGTCGCGCCGGGAACGCCGCCGCCAATAGGCTTTCCGAAAATGAGGAAGTCGGGATCAAGGTTTTCGACTTCAGTGTAGCCACCGGGTCCCGCACAAATAGTGTGGGTTTCGTCAATGATGAGCAGAGTTCCGTGCTTGCGCGTGAGCCCGCGCAACCGGCGATGGTAGCCGGAATCGGGATGCACGATCCCTACATTGGTCATTGCCGGCTCGGCCAGGACGCAGGCGACATCGCCAGGCTGTAGTGCTTTCTCGAGCGCATCGATGTCGTTAAATTCCACAACCTTTGTAGTGACTGAGGGATTGACGGGTGGGCCCACGTTACCGCGCCGCGGTTTGGTTTCACCATCTTCCAATGTGATGAAGGTTTCATCCACGCTACCGTGATAGCACCAGTTGAAAACCAGGATTTTGTCACGGCCAGTAATCTGACGGGCAAGCCGAATGGAAAAGCGATTGGCATCCGTGGCGCTGAGCGCGAACTGCCAATAGGGCAGGCGGAAGCGCCTCCGCAGTTCTTCGCCGACCCAGACGGCATCTTCGCTGGGCAGCATCAGCGTAATTCCGCGAGCGATTTGCTCCTGCACCGCAGACACTGTGGCCGGAGGCGAGTGGCCGGTCATGGCGCCGGTGTCGCCGAGACAGAAATCGACATAGCGATGTCCGTCCACATCGAAAAACTCGGCGCCGTGAGCCTCGCGCACGAACGGTGGAAAGGCGCCAGCCCATTTGGCCATCCAGTTCATGGGCACTCCGCCCAGCAGGGATTTGCGGGCGCGCTCGAACAGGGCCTTGGATTTCGGCCGCTCGTCGATGAACTTCTTCTGTTCGGACTGCATCAACGACTTCAGGCGGTCACGATTGATTGCTGGCATTCATCTTCCGAGGCTATCGCGAAGTCTGCATTCCGAGGAGCTGGCGATTGTAGTTGAGCAGAACCTGGCGGTCAAAAGGGCAACGGAAGATGAGCACTCTTGCTCAGACGAATGCCAGGTGGGGTGCTAACCTGAGGTGTGCTCCCATCCTAATCGCCGAGGAGCAGGAAAGTCGTTTGCCGCTTTATGGGACCGAGCCATGGTGGGTCAAACTGCACCAATCCGCGTCATTTCTTTTCTTCTATTGGTTGTTTGCGGGGCGTGGTGCCAGAGCGAACATCCTTCAGCTGATTTGCTCCAGGGATCAGAGTTTGACGGCTCAAACTCACCGGAAGTACAGCGCCAGGAGATGCTTACGTGGAGATCACTTCCTGATGCACCGTCGGTACAGTGTTCCACCCGAGCAGAAAAATTCCACGCGTTTGTCGAGGCGGCGCGCTCGCCTTTGACACTTGGCGCGGTTGCCATCAACGTGCGGATAATGCGCGAGGAAGAGGAACACCTCGCTCCCGGAATGCAGCCTAGCTTTACCGCACTTTATAGAGCGGCAGTGCTTCAAAAGGAGTCCAGCGTTTTTTTTGGCAAGTACCTGTATCCGATGTTGCTAAGGCAGGACCCTCGTTATCACGCTTCGACCAGCGACACCATTATGGGCCGGGCCACCTACGCAGCTTCGCGCGTTTTGATCACCCGTAACGACTCCGGAAAAAGGACAGTGAACACCTCGTATCTCCTCGGGGTGCTGACTTCGGCGGCAGTCGCCGCTGCTTATCGACCCTATTGGGCTCGATCCCCTTCGACCACGTTCAAAGACTTAGGTTCAACCATTGGCAGTGACGCAGGGATAAATGTTTTCCACGAGTTTTGGCCCGGCATTCGGCAAGTGCTGAAACGCCATTCACCGAAGTTCGTTACTAGGATCGAAAAGCGCATCACCAACGACCAGAGCGCGAGAGAAGTCGTCTCCAACCAGCGCAGATAATGTCCCGTACTTCATTTCTGCTGACGGGGATCGCGACCGCGCGAAACGCCTTGTTCTGTGTACAACGGATGCAGAATCCCCAGCGGCTCTCTCCAGTCTCGTGCCGACACGTGCCCCGCATGAACCCAGGCGATGCGAGTGATAAGGGATCCCGCCACCGCCGAAATTCCCGCCCAGCGCCGCAAAGCACGGGAACGTTCGTTGCTGCTAATGAAGCCAAGTGCTCTGAGCGCGGCGGGCACCGGTCCCGAAAGCATGCCGCCTGTTCGCACGACCCAACCGCTCGTCCCCCGTCGAAGCGGATCCAGCGCAGGCTGTTGACGGCTTTCAATTCGCCATCCTTCCCAGGATTCAAAAATCGCAGCTCCGAGCCCAAGCATCTGCAGGGCTCGGCTCTTGCGGTGTCCCATCAATTCGAGAATCCCCACTGCTGCGGATAGGCCCGACGCACCAAAGTGAATCGGCAGCTCCGCGACATTCTGATTCCACACTGGAATGGCGGTGGCACCGATCAGCACTCCGGTGTAATTCGAGAAGGGAAGTCCGAAAGCCAACGATGCCGCCTGCCCCGTATTCTCCAGGACGCGCAACGGCAGCGATGGACCGTAGCGCTCACGCATGAAATCCGCAAACGCCGTGGCCGTGGCCGCCGCCGAAAATCCCAATAATGTCCAGACTCCTACCGACATCGGGCTCTGCGGCTTGAACACCCGCATCATGTTTAAGAAGCGTTCAGGACGCCCGAGGTCGGCGATCAACAGTGCGGGCGAAATCACCGCTCCGGCCGCTGCAATCCAGCGCGCATCGCGCACCAACTTTCTATCCGCTCCCGTGTAATCTGCGATGGCGCCCACCACCGCCGCAGCGCCCGCCGCCCCTCCAACAAAAAAATACAGCGGGACTTCCCATGTCCACGCGGGCTCCTTCAATAAAGGAATACCGTAGTAGCCAGTTTCCGGGGAAGCCATCGGAAATGGAGAACCAGATGGCCGAATGCCCGCAGCTTTCACCTCGCCGCGTTCTTCCGCCTCACCGCGGATCTCTGCCAAACGCTGCTCGCTGGTTAAGGCGGGTGTTCGCGCCGGCCTTCCATCGTGTGGGGTTTTCCTCATCGCTCGCCATCCGCGAGAAAAGCCAGCAGCGTACCGCCGAGCAGAAGAGCTGCTCCAATCGCCGAAGAAGTCCAGCCTCTTTTGAGGTAGATAGTCGGTACTTCCGGCTTGGGCGGGAGGTTGTAACTCCGTGGATCACCGCGCATAATAAACATCGCGTGCGTACCGCCGACGCTGGTGTTGCTCGCGTCATAAAACGTCGCGTCCTTCATACCACGCTGATGCAATTCTTCCATTCGGTTCTGTGCCTTAACCCGCAGGCTTTCAATTTCTCCAAACTTGATCGACTCCGTTGGACATGCTTTAGCGCAGGCGGGAACCAATCCAGCTTTCTGCCGGTCGTAGCAGAAGGTACACTTGAAAGCGCGTCCATCATCCGGATTTCGTTGGACGACACCAAATGGACACGCTATCACGCAGTAAGCGCACCCGTTGCAGATGTCGGGCTGCACATAGACACCACCGAACTCCGTGCGCACGATGGCGCCCGTAGGACACGCTTCCAGACATCCGGCATTTTCGCAATGCTTGCAGACATCCGAGGAGAACGCCCACGAGTTCAATTCCGGCGCGTTGCCCCCGAATCCAGGCTCGGGTGCGTGCTCCACAAATTTCACATGACGCCACGTCGAGTGGCCGAGGGCCCCGGTATTGTCGTAAGAGAATCCACTCCATTCCAGGCCGTCCTCGCCGACTCCGTTCCACTCCTTGCACGCGACTTCGCAGGCTTTGCAGCCGATACACAAGGTTGAGTCCGTGAGAAATGCGGTGCGACTCATGCCGGCTCCATATTCGCTGCCAATTGTTCTAGCGCCTCGGGACCAGAAGCTCGCCGTCCAGGTACGATGTTGCATACCAGCGCCTTGCTTTCCATAATGCGTACGTTAGGTTCTTCGCTGATAGCAACCAGATCGTTGACTACATCTCCCTTCACCCGCCCGCGATAGCCCCAATGATAGGGAAGTCCGACCTGGTGCACGCGGCTTCCGCCCACCCAGAGCGAGTGCATTCGCCGCGTGACCAGTACTCTTGCTTCCAGAATGCCGCGCGGCGAAGTGATCGTAGCCCACGCTCCGTGCTCAAGCCCGGCTTCTTCCGCCAACTCCGGAGAGACTTCAGTGAACAACTCCGGTTGCAGCTCTGCCAGGTGCGAAAGTGTGCGAGTCATTCCTCCCGCTGTGTGATGTTCAGTCAGGCGATAAGTCGTGAGCACGTACGGAAAGCGAGCGTCGCCCGGAGAGTTTGCATAAGGATTATCCGGACGCTCTTTCTTTTGTGCCGCTGGATTTGGCCCTTGCGCGTACAACGGATTTCCCAACAACGACTCGAGCGGTTCGTAATGCGTAGGCAGCGGCCCATCCTTCAATCCGCTGGGAACGTGCAGCCAGCCCACGCCGTCAGGATGAAGAACAAATGGCCGCGCGCCGCCAAGTGCCTCCACCCCGTGACCGTGCTGCAAATCTTCCCTGGCGTCTGGAGAAGTGGTCTTCTCGAAGTCGGGAGTGTCGAGCCCAGTCCACTCTCGTTCTTGCTCATCCCACCAGACCAGCTTCTTACGTTCGCTCCACGGCTTTCCGTCCGGACGCGCCGACGCCCGGTTGTAAATTATGCGGCAATCGTTGGGCCACGCGAATCCCCAACCGTGTCCTAGATAGCCTTGCGGCTGGCGTTTGTTGGCCTTGTTCTCTTCGGGATTCGGGAACACGCCGGAATAAATCCAGCAGCCGCATGCCGTGCTGCCATCGTTCTTGAGCGCCTTGAAACCGGGGAGCAGCTTGCCATCCGCCACAGTGCGCCCATTGATCTCCTGCAAAACTTCTTCCACCTCAGGCTCCCCATGTTTTCCGTGAGTGGAATAATTCCATGTAAGCGCGTTCAGTCCCGCATTGCGCGGCCGCGGATCACGCTCTGCCTTTTCTTTAAGCCGCCGGCCGAGGTGATACATGAACCAGGTCTCGCTACGCGCGTCTCCTGGCGGTTCGACCGCTATGTTCCGATACTGCAGCAGTCGCTGTGTGTTAGTGAACGTGCCATCCTTTTCGGCGGTCCCAGCGGCGGGGAATAAAAAAATCTCCGTCGCGATGTTCTCTGGCGAGAGTTCGCCGCGTTCTACTTCCGGCGAATCGGACCAGAACGAAGCCGTCTCAACTTCAACCATATCTCGGATGACGAGCCATTTCAGTTTGGCCAGCGCCTTGCGCTCCAGACGTCCGTTGGGCGCGCCGACAGCAGGGTTTTGGCCCATGACAAACAAACCGTCCAGTTTCCCCTCCGCCATCTCTAGCCAGTACCCAAAGTGGGAGTGGTCGCCCGTGATGCGCGGCATCCAATCGAATCCGAACTGGTTGTCCACATTAGCAACCTCCCCATACCAGGCTTTCAGCAGGCTAGTAATGTACTTATCAAAATTCGCCCACAGCCCAGTTCGCGACGAATGTTTCTTAATGTAATCTTTTAACTTATGGGAATCTTCCTCGAACGCGAGCATTGGCAGGTAGCCCGGCAAAATGTCATAGAGCGTGGGGATATCGGTCGACCCCTGGATAGACGCATGACCACGCAGCGCCAGGATTCCTCCACCCGGCCGTCCAATGTTGCCCAGTAGCAGTTGCAGAATCGACGCTGACCGGATGATCTGCACACCCTTTGAGTGTTGCGTCCACCCCAGTGCATAACAGATCGCGCCAGTTTTCTCCGGTCCTGAGGCTGAGGTAAATGTTTCCGCGATTTTCAGAAACGCTTCTTTAGGCACTCCGCAGTAACGCTCCACGATCTCCGGAGTGTAGCGGGCAAAGTGGCTCTTCAGAACCTGGAAGACGCATCGAGGATTTTCCAGCGTCGGATCAGATTCGAATCGAGCAGCGTCTTGCGCCTCTCCGCCACGGTCCTTCGAGTGCCCGCCCTCAATTTCTTTATGACCAGGTGTCTCTTCGTTACTCTCTTTTTGCGGAGAACCTCGGTAAAGCCAACTTTCAGGATTGTATTTTTTGTTCTCCGCATCCCAGCCCGAGAACAGGCCATCGAGATCCTCCGTATCGCGAAAGTCATCGCGCAGAAGCGTGGACGCATTCGTATAGTGCGCTACGTACTCCCTGAATTCCTTCTTGTGCTGCAGAACATAGTGGATCAGTCCGCCAAGAAATAAAATGTCACTCCCGGCCCGCAACGGAACCCAAATATCCGCCATCGCCGATGTACGCGAGAATCGCGGATCGACGTGAATAATCTTCGCGCCGCGCTCACGCGCTTCCATCACCCACTGGAAGCCCACGGGATGGTTCTCCGCCATCGACGATCCCATGATCAGAACCGCGTCCGCGTTCTTCAAATCCTGCTGTGCGGTAGTAGCGCCGCCGCGCCCGAAAGATGTCCCCAGACCGGGGACAGTGGAGCTATGTCATATACGAGCCTGGTTGCTGATGCGCACCATTCCCAGCCCACCAGTAAACAGCTTCTTGATCAGATAATTTTCTTCATTGTCGAGAGTGGCTCCGCCAAGATGTGCAATAGCCGTCGTCTGCATTAACTTTTCGCCATCGCGGGTTTCCTGGAAGCTGCGCTCGCGGCTCTCCCACACGCGATCCGCAACCATGTCCATTGCCGATTCCAGATCAAGATCCTCCCACTGCCGCGAATACGGACGTCGATACTTCACTCGCGTAAGACGTCCTGGATGAGTGTGCAACTCGTAAGTATCCGCGCCTTTGGGACACAAACGCCCGCGCGAGATCGGCGATTCCGGATCGCCTTCAATGGAAATCAGTTTTCCGTTCTTGTGATAAACGAGTTGTCCGCAGCCGACGCCGCAGTACGGACAAATAGAACGCGTGACCTCAGCTCCGTCGTGCTTGGGCCGCAGATTCCGCGTCTTCTCTGACATGGCTTCAGAGCCAGTGCCGTCGGTTCCAGTCTGAATTTGCCGGATGAGTGGCCAGCGGGAAAGCAGATCATTGAGCACAGCTTGCCTCCATGAACTTCCCCCGCGAAGGTGGGAATTACAACCTCAGATGATTTTAACAGCCCCGAAGCTGCCTCATTCTGTGGTGGCGCGGCCGCCCCGCCCGTGGCCGTTGACTCTACGTGCCGGCACCCACTACGTGCCGGCACCCACAGTCCATCAAACTCAAGTGAGGGTTAGGCCACTGGGTTTTGCGTTGGATCTGCAAGCTAAGGCGCGCAAATAAAAACCCGAACTAGGATATCTCCCCGGTTCGGGTTAATGTGTTTTTAGGAATTACTTCCCGCTCAGTCCTAGATCGCTGCCCACACCGGTGACGAAGTCATATCCCGCTTTGGCGCTGAAGCTTCCCGCAGTTCCCAAGCGGATGTCCCGGAAATCGGCAGTGTTCGCGCGGTTCGCGTAAATCGTACCCAGCTCACTGACAGTGTTAGCCGCAAAGTGTCCAGCCAGGTTCACTATCCCCGCTAGGGACGGCGAAGAAACGCTAGTTCCGCCGAAAACTAACCATCCACTGTGGCCTTGGCATTGGGTGCTGTCATAGACCGATACGCCCGAATTCGGATCGGCGTCGAAGGAGAGATCTGGAGCAGAACGCTTGGTTGAACTAGTGCCGGCAACATTGTTCTGGTACGACAGCTTAGTCTCATACTTGCTGGGGCCACCGCCACTGCCACTCCATCCGGTTTCTGAGGTGAATGCGCCAGAG
>Ga0207684_10005481_pt1 | contig 11686 bp, 10 predicted proteins | sample KBSK5501metaG_FD_184342 | JGI IMG/M metagenome (GOLD analysis project Ga0207684, IMG submission 184342) | Corn, switchgrass and miscanthus rhizosphere microbial communities from Kellogg Biological Station, Michigan, USA - KBS K5-50-1 metaG... | ecosystem: Host-associated > Plants > Roots >... | reverse complement strand
CCACAAACTTTTGGCGGTGCGACCGGTAAGACGAGAGCTCGTAGTGATCTTCTCGACAGACAAAGGATTGTGCGGTCCGCTGAACTCCAATCTGTTTCGCGAACTGAGCGGAGTCGACCGTGACACGGCCGCTTTTGTAGCGTGCGGCAAGAAAGCCGTCCAATTCCTGGCCCGAACGAAACGGGATCTTCTTGCCGATTTCGAGCTCAATGACAACCCGCGCTTCTCGGATGTGCGCCCAATCGCGAGGTTTGTTTCGGATCAATTCGTTTCGGGTGAAACGGACCAGGTCCGAGTGCTCTATCCGCGGTTCGTAAACACCTTGAATCAACAGCCCGTGCTGCGGACGCTGTTACCCATCCCGGTTGAAGAACTCGGTATTACCGGGGAACAGAATCCCGGAGAAGCTCTCTTCGAACCGAATGCGCAGGGTGTATTGGATGCAATCCTGCCGCACTACATCAGCTTTCAACTTTACCAGATGCTTTTGAACGCTCGAGCATCGGAGCATAGCGCGCGAATGGTTGCGATGAAGAACGCGACCGACAATGCGAAACAACTGATCAAAGATCTGACGCTTGATTATAACAAGATTCGTCAGGAGAACATTACGACTGAGCTCCTCGAAATCACGACTGCGCAGCTCGCGGTCGGTTAGTTTGCTTATGAATACAGGTACAATTGTCCAAGTGATCGGCCCGGTGGTTGATGCCGACTTTAGCCAGACCAACGATTTGCCCGGCATCTACGATGCGTTGGAGGTGAGCTTCGGGGATGGAAAGAAGCTGACGTTGGAGGTGCAACAGCATTTGGGTGACGGTTGGGTTCGCGCGATCGCGATGTCCTCAACGGAAGGCTTGAAACGCGGGATGAGTATCACAGATACGGGCGCTTCGATTTCTGTCCCGGTCGGCGACGGTGTGCTGGGTCGCGTTTTCAACGTGACAGGGGACCCGGTGGATGAACGCGGGCCTGTCCATTTTGAGAAACGCTATCCGATTCATCGCAAGGCGCCTTCCCTGTTGGACCAGGATACCAGCGCAAGCGTCTTGGAAACAGGGATCAAGGTGATCGACCTGATCTGTCCGTTTGCGAAGGGCGGGAAGATCGGTGCATTCGGCGGCGCAGGCGTTGGTAAGACCGTGGTCATCATGGAGCTGATCAACAACATTGCGAAGGCGCATGGCGGCTACTCTGTTTTTGCCGGAGTCGGCGAACGTACTCGTGAGGGGAACGATCTCTATACGGAAATGTCCGAGGCGGGAGTTATCAATCAGCAGGAAATTGGCAAATCAAAGATTGCGCTGGTATACGGCCAAATGAATGAGCCTCCCGGCGCCCGCTTACGTGTCGGCTTGAGCGCCTTAGCGATGGCTGAGTATTTTCGGGACGAGAAGAATCAAGACGTCTTACTGTTCATCGACAATATCTTCCGATTTTCGCAAGCTGGTTCGGAGGTATCCGCACTGCTCGGACGAACCCCCTCTGCGGTTGGTTACCAGCCGACGCTCGCGTCTGAGATGGGTGATCTACAGGAGCGCATTACTTCCACGAAGAAAGGCTCGATTACTTCGTTCCAGGCCGTTTACGTGCCCGCGGACGACTTAACAGATCCGGCGCCTGCCAACACATTTGCGCACCTGGATTCTACGATCGTGTTGGATCGAGCAATATCCGAGCTTGGGATCTATCCAGCGGTCGATCCATTAGCCTCCACCTCGAAATCCTTAGCGCCGGAAATGGTTGGACAAGAGCATTACGACGTCGCTCGCGGCGTCCAGAAGGTGCTTCAACGGTACAAAGATCTCCAGGATATCATCTCGATTCTGGGCATGGATGAATTGAGCCCGGACGATAAGTTGACGGTCTATCGCGCAAGAAAGATCCAGCGGTTCCTCAGCCAACCATTTGATGTAGCTGAGGTCTTCACAGGTAAACCCGGCAAATACGTTTCGATTCCTGATACAGTCCGCGGCTTCAAAGAGATTCTCGAAGGGAAGCACGACGAGGTACCTGAACAGAACTTCTATATGAAGGGCGGCATCGAAGAAATCGGCGAGAGCCAAGAATAATCGGCTAATAGACACGAAAATTAAGATTTCATGGCAAAACTGAAGCTTGAGATCGTCACTCCGGAGAGCAAAGTTTTTTCGGATGATGTCGACATGGTGGTGGTTCCGGGTGTGGAAGGGCAGCTCGGGATTCTGCCAATGCATGTTCCTTTGATGACCCAGCTGTTGCCTGGAGAGTTGCAGATTGTTCAGGGCGGCAAGCATAAGGAGCTAGTCGTCGGAACCGGTTTTGTAGAAGTCTCTCAAACCCAGGTTTCGATTCTTACCGACATGGCGATGGGAGAGCCGGAGATCGACGAACGTGCGACAGAGGAAGCGGTTAAAAGAGCGGAAGGTGATTTGGCCAACAAAGACCTGAGTTCGGAAGATCTTGCGGAAACGGAGGCTGCGCTCGCGCGGTCCCTGGCCGCTCTCAGATTTAAGCGCCGGCGTCGACACGGTTGAACAAGTTGGCGTCCGGGCGTAGAAATAGGAGGAGTTCGTAGATCCCCCCTTTGCCGAACTCATGAACCCCTGAAGAAGTGAAGGCTGCGAGAAAAGGTTCGTTTCTAAACGCATTTGCGCCGTACGTGCAATCGCACGCCGGGTTTGAAGGGGCGCGTGTCAGGGCGCAGCTGGCGTCGATCACGATTTCGCGCCAGACCGGGTCAGGGGCGATCAGCGTTGCTCAAATGGTAGCTGAACGGCTTAATGAGGGCGCCAAAGGAGCTGATTGGTGTCCGTGGACGGTTTTCGATCGCGACCTCGGCGAAAAAATTCTGCAGGATCATAACCTCCCGATGAGCTTGAAGCAGTTCATGAAGGAAGAAGCTAAGTTTCCAGTCACGGACGCTGTTGAACAATTGCTTGGGCTTCATCCTTTGCAGTGGACACTGGTAGAACACACCACCGACACCATTCTGCGGCTAGCGAGGTTAGGGCATGCGATTCTGGTAGGACGTGGATCGAGCTTTATCGCGTCGAAATTGAAAAATGTTCTGCATGTCCGCCTGGTCGCGCCTCTCGAAGAACGGTTACGTCATTCTCAGAAGTACTACGAGGTTCAGCCCGGTAACGTTGCCGATTTTGTTCAAAAGAGCGACGTCGCACGCCGCCGTTATGTGCGTCGCTATTTCGATGCAGAAATTGATGATCCGCTAGGGTATCATCTGACGATCAACACGGGTCGAGTGGCGTTTGACGAGGCGGCTTTAATGATCGCGGAGGCTGCGACTCGACTGGAAGCAAGGCTTGCGAGCTGAGGCGCGGTCGAATCAGGCGCAAAACCGCACCAAACGCGCAGTCCTGCGGTCAGGAACCCCGCGCCGATCATTCCTCCAGCTTTCGCTCGATCGAGCCGCCCGCGTTCATGCGCTTCAATACAAGCGAATATCGGACCCGGAGCCTCGGACTAGGATTATGGGGATCCCAGCCGCGCGGAAACGGCAGCATCGCGGCGAGCATTGCGCATTCACTGCGATTCAGACGCCGCGCCGGTATCGAATAATAATGGTTGGCCGCTTCTTCAATGCCATAAATACCATCCCCCAGCTCAATGACATTAACATAAAGTTCAAGGATTCGTGGTTTGGTCAAAATATGCTCCATCAGGAAGGTGAAATAGGCTTCCAGTCCTTTTCTTAGCCAGGAACGTCCCTGCCAGAGAAACAGCGAACGGGCACACTGGTTGCTGATCGTCGAAACGCCGCGGACTGGCCGATGCTTTTTTTCCGCCCGTTGAATCGCCTCTTCCATCTCAATCCAATCAAATCCTTCGTGGCTGAAAAACCGGGCGTCCTCCACTTGCCAGACTGCTTTGAGGAAATCGTCAGGAACCTGATTGATCGGAATCCAACGGTAGCGGATTTCGCCACTGTACCGATGGGTAATCATTGCTTCTAATCGGCGAACAATCATCAGAGTGCTGATCGGCGGATTAATGAATCGAACGGCAAACACCTCGAGTACCGGCAACAGAGCGCATGCGACCAATAACAGAATCAGAAACCGGACCCAGCCGAACGATTTGCGCTTTTTGTGGGGCATTTTTCAGGGCGGCACAGCATAAAAGGCGCAGCTATCATTTCAACCTGGAATCCGTTTGGCGTTTGGCGTTTGATGGTCTTGGCGAAGGAGGAAGCTCAGCCCTGTCGGGACGCTCCAGGTCTTTCCGATCGATAGTCAAAAGTGATTTCTGTTTGCGATTCCGGATCTTCGTGAGGTTTTGACCGCCTCGATGTCCATGTTCCCGCCGGTTTTTGGTTGATTAACAAACTGTCAGAGCCTGACGTTTTTGAGAGAACGCCGGTGAGTATTGCTTGAACGGCGGCTCCGCTCGCCGGCAGTTCGCCTTCGATTATCAGAGAAATCTGATCGCCGGTGATTTTCCCGGAGACCTGCCGTTGCAGGCCCAGCAGACCAGAGTACTGACCGATGACCATGCCATCCACCTCATCAAGTTCAATTTCTGCATTATCCGTTCCGAACAATGATTCAGACCGGAAAACCCAGGTGCCGCTGATTGAAGTTGCGGGTCCGGTTTGGGTCCAAGGACTGTCTGCGCGAATATGTTAATCGCTAATACGGTTAGTAGAACTGCGAGTAAAATTCTCTTTGAGAACGGCTTTTCGAACATAGACCTCCTATTACAAATTGGATTGATTAAAGACTGAGAACACAATCCGTCGTTGGCTGTGTCGTTTAATGATAGTGTTCGAAGAGAGGTGCTCGGAGTTCGGAAGCATTGAGCGACGGATCAACGAATCGAACGCGTATTCTGTTGGAACGAGCGGGTTTTCTCGACGGAAGAAAATTGAGGGCCTCACGCGTCGCTTCGCAAACAACGCCGTCCGACGGCAATCCGTCAGGTTCCGGCACCGCTAATCATCTCGATGACGCGGATGAGGCCGGTTCCCAATCCAGCCCAATTTGCCGAAGGCCCGCATGCAAACGCGCAAGATCCCATAAATACAGGTGACCGTCGGTTGAAAGAACCATCAGTTTAGAACTATCGGGACTGAAGGCTAACCGTCCAAGATTGTTAGGAAGGTCGTAAGGTGTCTCGAGTGTTACCAGTTCGTGCATCTCAGGGAACGAATATATTCTTGTGCGATTGTCTGCGGTAACTGCTAAGAGGTGGTCATCACTTGAAAACGCGAACGCCACCGCATCTGCAGGAATCGGAGGCCCTGGTTGCCAGGAAGGAAGGGAAGCGGATGCGCAGGTATCCCCTGAGACAACCATCCATCGGCTAGTAGGACTGAATTTCACTGTGCCCGCGCCTCCGATTTTGAATTGTTTAACTGGTTTGGCTGTAGCGAGATTCCAAGCTTGCGGCGATTGACTCGTCGCGGCCTGCGGATTCACGTTCGTAGCGACGAGCCACGCTCCATCCGGAGAAATAGCGCAATCAAACACGCCAGGGCGTTCATCGATGGTCACGATATTTCCGCCGGCCTCTAAGGGTAGAATTCTGATCTTGCCCGTCTGGCTGTTTGTCATAGCGACGCGTCGATTGGATTGGTCAACACTGGTCATCAGCTCGCCAGTTGACGTGTCGAGTTGAATGGCAGGCCCTAATTGTAGCTCTTGCCCTGGTTTCTTAATCACCGGCAAACGGACCAACCCGCTTTTTCGGCTTGAAATCAAGAGGCTCTCACCACGGTCGTCGTGGACAAAGTGCACAGATTTTTCGCTTATGGTCTTGTCAGGGCTGGCATCAATCGGGAGTTCTGCAGCCAAGACAGCACGGCGCATGTCGTATATCCGGATCGCATCGAGAAAACTGCATGCTAGGAGTGAACCGTCTTCACTAAAATTGAGGGCGCTGAATAAACCTGCGATTGTGCGTTTATTGGGCGACCAGACCAATTTGCAAGTGGGCTCGAGTGCGAGATCAAAAACGCAGGCATCTGGATGGCCGAATTGCGCAACACCGAGCTGATCTCCTTTTGCAGACAGGCGCATGATCGGATCGCTGCCCCATCCGATCTGTCGGCTGAGAAGAAGATGATTCTTAACGTCCCACAGACGGACAACGCGTTCGAGCGATGTCGAGATGAGGTAACTCCCGTCTGCGCTGTACAGGACTTGAGTCACCCGGGAATTTGGTCCCGAGAGAGTACCGGTTTCATCGCCCGTCGCAGGATTCCAGAAATGGATATTGCCTTCGAAGTCGCCGCCGGCCAACTCCTCTCCAAAAGGGTTCCAAGCTAGCGACACGATTGAAACTGGGGCGTGAAGAGTCTGTTTTTGGTTTCCGGTTTCGACGTCGAAAACAAGAACTTCGTTGCGGGTGGGTTCGCTGACGGCGAGTTGTTTCCCGTCAGCGCTAAAGCTAATCGCGCCGGCGCGCTCCGGAAAGGAGAGCTCTTTTTCTCTCGAGCCGTTCAGCAGGTTGAAAATCGCGCAACTTCCACTTTGAGTGCTTACCGCTACTTTCGCTGAACCTGGCATGAACGCACAATCAAGAGAGATTCTTTTTGTGATGCCACCTGAAGGATCGTTTCTTAATTGCAGAGCCAGTCGCGCCGGTTCGGTCGCGAGATCCAAAAACGTCCAGGTATTATCAATGTGCCGTATTGCGAGGAACCGATTGTCGCTGGAGAACGGTACAAGGAACCTCGCGGGTGCCCCTTGGTATGCGATCCTGCGCTGCTCAGCTTGATCGGCGACTCTACGGATGCTGATGACTCCTGGCTTTTCAGCGACGGCATAGTTTTCAAGCGTCGCATCGAATGCCAGGGGGTCGATATCTTGCAGTCTGGCTTTCCAGATTTTCCGTGCCCGCAGATCCGCAAGCGCCAGCGCGGAGGCTGCTTCATTTCGAAGATCGAGATCGGCACGAATCTTTGCAGCCTGCTTCAGCGCATCTAATGCATCAAAGCGTTGGCCCGCGAGACCAGTTAGCCGGGTGGCCCTCGCTTGAGATAGGTATGCATTTCGCAATTGGGCTGTAGCCACCTGGTGAGCCGCCTTGAGTCGCAATGAATCGATGGTGGAACTCACAGCGATCGCCGTGAGGGCGAGAATCAGCAAGCTGGCGAGCGAAGCAAGAGTTGGGTTTCGTTTCACCCATCGCCACAGTTGTTGAGGGGGCGAAGCAGGACGAGCAGAGATTGATCGACCTTCCGACCAACGCACCAGGTCGTCTGCAAGTTCCTTAGCGGATCCGTAACGATCTTTCGGATCTTTTGCCAAACACTTTAGACAAATCACCTCAAGGTCTTTGGGAATGTCTGGCCTTAATAACGATGGTCGCTTCGGTTCGGTTTCTGCTACTTGACGTAGAACCTGAATGATATCTCCACCGAGAAATGGCGGACGTCCGACAAGCAGTTCGTAGAGAATAGCTCCGAGACTAAAGAGATCGGAGCTAGTTGTTAGCTTGCGTGTTTCCCCACGCGCCTGTTCGGGAGAAAGATAGTTAGGAGTACCAAGAACGGAGCGGCTGAACGTTATTCCTTCATCTTGCTGGAGGCGTCTAGCGAGTCCGAAGTCACTTACCAAAGGCTCGTAGTTCTGGTCCAGAAGGATATTCGCGGGCTTTAGGTCCCGGTGCAGGACTCCACGTTGATGGGCGTGGTGAATGGCTTTTGCGACTTTGCTCATGAAGGGCGCGATTTCGCGATACCGGCCTTTGAGTTGATTGATATAGCCGCTCAGAGAGCCGTTCTCTGCGAACTTCATTGTGAAGTACGCGGCTCCTTCCATTTCGCCGATTTCATAGATCGGTAGGATGTTTGGATGATCCAAGCTGACGATGATCTCGGATTCCGTGCGGAAGCGAGCGATAACTTCGGGAGTCGTGCGTTGATGCGGCAGAATCATTTTCAACGCGACGATCCGTCCTAACTGTCGTGCGCGGTAAATAATGCCCATTCCCCCGCGACCGATTTCACTGAGTAGCTCGTGATTGCCGATCGTTTCTCCGGGCTGCGGCACGTCCGACGGAAGTTCGAACCAGGGTACGGCATCATCCTTTTCCGACTCTCCCGCTCCAATATTGCGCTGTCTAGCAGACAAATTGGACATGCGGCAGCGTTCGTCGGAATCGGTTTCCCGCAGCTGGAGCAACGTCTTTCAGATTGCGTCATGGGGGCCATTAGCTTTGAAACGGGTCGTTAACGTCCTTATTCTATCTAACAAATAATCAGGCGGACAATTTCAGAGCGAGCCAGAGCTAACGCAATCGCGACTATACTTTTGAAGTTTGGCGAAATCTCTAGTCGCATTTCCTGAATTATCTGTCGAGGGGCTAAATCGATGAAAAGAACGGAGGTTTGCGGTGGTCATCGTTGGACCGGGCAAAGAATTGCTCAGGCGGCAAAACACATTCGATTGGCTCTGTTTCTAGTCACGTTGTTAGGCGGATTCCTGACTTCCCCGTCCTTTGGTGACGATAGCGATGCCAGCTCAGGCTAATCTCGGTGAAACACTCGAGCAGCTTGTTCATCGGTATGGCCCGGTTCAGGGGGACAACGCAAAAACGGACCGATTGGTTATTCGAATCGAGAAGGCAAAGAACTAGCAAGATTCGATGTCTCACCTCCCCAAACGCGTTCGGTCGCGCATAAAGATGACTGCGTACTTGATCTAGACTCGCCGAAAGTAGTTCGGACCGCTTCGGACTCCAAAACTAACCTCAGCAAGCCTGGCCCAGCATCGGTCCTCCGCGTCTAGCTAGGCCGCCCTTAGTCGGCTACGTTTTTTCAAGATTGCCCGCGCTCACAAGCACTTGCCGCAAATAGCGCAGCTCATCGTCAATATCTTCGGAGCTTGCAACCGTGTCGGCGATCTCTCTACGCAGCGCTTCCCGATACTCTTTGCGCAGCCGGTGAACCATCGTTCTCACCGTCGCGAGTGGAAGCTTCAATTCCTGAGCAGTCTTTTCCTGCGAAGCATCGGCTGAGTCGCCTGTCAGGTAGATCTTTAACGAGTCGAAAAGTCGGCCGCGTCCTCTGCTTTCGGCCTGAGCCCGTACTTTTGCTAGGGCGTTTTGTACTGTCGCGTATGCCCAATCAAGCTCGTAGACCGTGTCCGCAGAAAGTTTGGCAGGCAGTTCCGCGTACGAGCGCTCAAAGCCTTCTGCGTCAATCGACGAGAACTGGATACGGCCGCCGCGTTCTTGCGCCTGATCACGGTGCCATTCGTTAATGATAAATCTTTGCAAAGCAACAAGAAGGAAAGAACGGAACCGTCCCTTTTCCTGGTCGGCTCGAGGGATCGTTTGATTTTTCAGGAGCGAGGCTAGAAACGATTGCGTTAAATCCTGAGCGTCGTGATGATCATATCCCTTTCGCCTGAGATAGGCGAATAGAGGATGCCAATAGGTGCGGCACAACTCTTCTAGGGCCCTCAGCGATTGCCTTTCATCGACGCCGGCCACAGCCAAAACAAGGCTCCAACGTGTTGTGTGGAATTGACCGGATTTTGCTTGTGGCATGAGGGGACTATACTGAGCGGCCGAATCTGGGTCTATACCCCATCGGATGATAAACCCAAATCTCACTGCGAGAATGCGTCGCATTCCATTGCATCCGTTAGCTCCCCAAAGAAACTGAAATGTTGGCCCCCCATTCTTGAATTCCTATTTCGAGGCACTGTATCGACCGCTCTTTCGAGAGGCGGCGTTGGAAGGCCTCAGAAATTATGGGAAAGAGCAATGAAACACATCCTCCTCGGCGTTAGTTTGTTTGTTTTCGGAATCGCCACCTCGAACGCACAGGTACCGAAAGCCAAGATGATCATCATCCTGGACGCCTCTGGAAGCATGGTGCAAAAGATCCAGGGCAAGCGCTCAAAAATTGAGATCGCAAAGGAAGTTGTTGGGACCCTGGTTCGCAATCTGGACCCGAATATCGAAGTCGGGTTCATGGTTTATGGACATAGAGCGAAAGGGGATTGCAGCGACATCGAGCTGATGGTTCCGCCGATCGGTTCAAACGCGGACTTGATTCTTAGCCAGTTGAACAAAATCCAACCGAAAGGTCGCACTCCGATTTGCGCTTCCGTCGAAAAAGCAGCGGAAGAACTTCGTTACACCGAAGACAAGGCCTCAGTTGTTGTTGTCACGGACGGAGAGGAAACCTGCGGCGGCGATCCTTGTGCGCTGGGGAAAAAATTGAAAGAGAAAGGAATCGATTTCAAAGCGCACATCGTTGGCTTCGGCTTGGAAAACGGTGAGGGAGCCGGGCTGAAATGTCTTGCTGACGCAACCGGCGGCCTGTTTGTTGAGGCGCGCAGTGCGGAATCGTTAACGGCCGCGTTGAACACAGCGGTGGAGCGAGTCGTCGAATCGAGGCCTGTTTCTGCGCCGGTACCACCGCCTGTGTCAACTCCAACGCCTGGGTTCCCCTGCGAATGCGGCGACTCTGAAGGCGTCGGCGTATCAGACTCAAGGTGGAGAGCCGATTAACAAAGACGTGTCTTGGGTCCTGACTACGCCTGGCGACAGCCCAACTGTCGTTGAGCGATCCTATGACGCTGTCTGGAACGCCGCAATTCCACCCGGCCAATATCAGCTTCAGATCGAGCATGGATCTGCGAAGGCGACCGTGCCTATCAAGATTGAAGCTGGCAAAGTCCTGGATCAGAGGATTGTCCTTGGAAGCGGGACTGTAAAGGCTTCGGCAGTAATGAAAGAAGGCGGTCCTTTGGTGGAAAAGGAAGTCGCGTGGGAAATTGGAACGGTCGATTCGGAGGGTGAATTCAATCGAATCGCGGGTTCGTACGATGGGCAGCCCAGCTTTGTAGTGCCAGCCGGAAGCTATCGCGTGAACTGCAAACGGGGCCAGGCGAGCGCTGGGGTCGATGTCGCCGTGGAATCTGGACAAACTGCAACTAAGACGGTGATCTTGAAAGCCGGTGTTCTTGATCCCGTAGCCGCGCTACCCGAAGGTACCCAACCGAAAGAAATCGCCTGGCACATACTCGGCGCCGCGAATGAAGAAGGGGAGCGGGATAAAATCGCGGTGAGTTATGACGCCAAACCCCGTTTTTATCTACCGGCCGGGAAGTACCTGGTCACGTGGGAAGGCACAAAAGACAAAGGTTCAGCCGAAGTAGAGCTGACAGCTGGCGAGTTGAAAAAATTGGATATTCCGGCGAGCCAGTAACAATGAGTGTTAGTGCTAGTGGTTGTCTGCTAGCGCTCTCGCTAGCACTGGCACTGATACAGACACTACTCCAGCCGAATCGTAACCGAACGGCCGTGCGCATCCAGACGTTCTGCCCTGCTGAAAGCGTTGAGAGCTGGAACAGATTTTTCGAGCGCTTCTTTGTCGTATCGAACGATGCTTGTCCGTCGCTGAAATTGGTCAGCCGTTAACCCGCTGAAGAATTTCGCTGCGCCGCCAGTCGGTAGTTCATGACTCGGGCCGGCTAGGAAATCGCCGGCGGCAACTGGAGACAAATGGCCGAGAAAAATCGCCCCTGCCGTTTTGATGGTGCTTGCGAGTTCATCTGGATTTTCAACCGCGATCGATACGTGTTCGGGCGCGAAATCGTTAACGATTTCAGCGGCCTGTGCTCTGTCCTTGGCGATGACAGTTAGAGCCTGTTTCTCGAGCGTCTCTCGCAGGAATGATTGTCGTGCCAAAGATTGCACCTGTAGATTAATTTCCTTCTGAACGCCG
>Ga0207684_10005480_pt1 | contig 11687 bp, 7 predicted proteins | sample KBSK5501metaG_FD_184342 | JGI IMG/M metagenome (GOLD analysis project Ga0207684, IMG submission 184342) | Corn, switchgrass and miscanthus rhizosphere microbial communities from Kellogg Biological Station, Michigan, USA - KBS K5-50-1 metaG... | ecosystem: Host-associated > Plants > Roots >... | reverse complement strand
GAATGTTACCGTCATCCGCGGAGTCTCTTCCAAGTGGGACTTGGCGAAAAGTTCGACGAGCATGCGCTGCGAGATTTGCCCGCTGGATCTTACGCGATGCTGCCACGTGGTCTACTTCACTATAACCGCATCAAGGGTGAAACCGTTCTTCAGTTCCACGGCATAGGACCTTACGATATAAATTAAGTGAACCCTGCTGACGATCCAAGCAAAAGGCCAATTGGCCGGTAAATCATGCAGTGTTCAGCCCGCCGGAGTATTGAGCGATCAGAGATTTCTGTCGGCTGCCGCTGAAAACCCGGCGTCTTCTGACGGCTCTAGGAATAAACCATACCGGTGCCGACCCAGGTTCCCCCGTAAAACAGGGCGTAGCGGCACGGCGATTCTGGCCAAGTGGTCGGCTACTCTTCCCTAATTAGCGTCTGGCAACGGCAAAACTGCTGCAGGTCGCCAATTTGTTTTACCAGCGGGGAAACAGACTGCCCCAGAACGCCGGAGGCACGGGCGAAGAGAAGAGAACTGGCCACTGGAGAATTTGGTGGACCTGGTCGGCATCGAACCGATGACCTCTTCCATGCCATTTCTCATTTTGGAGTGTAGCCGAGCGACGAGAGCAAAGTGCGATTGGCAAACGAGGGGCAGTGTTCATGCGGGTCCGGCGCATCTTCGCTGCCTCTCACCTGTATCTGAGCACCTGCGTTATTCAATCTGGGTATAGTTCTTCCGCGCGGTACATTTGGATAGGTACTCCCTGCGCGCTTCGATTCCCATAACCCTTATCTCATCGGGATGGCTCCAAGCCCACGCCACTTTTTGAGACAAGTCTTCCGGAGCAGAGCTCGCTTCCGTCTTGATTGCCTTTGATCTTGCTGCACTACAAGCTGGAATCCCCGTCAAACAGCGAGGGCTCCATGCACCTGCACTCTTCAGCTTTTTCGCCAGCACCGGATCCCTTGCTTTGTAACAAAACATCCAGTTGCGCAATGGACGATGTCGCGGAGAAGCCCGTTCCACTTCTCTTTCCATCTGCTCAGAGAGACCAATCAGTTCAAGCATGTGGATTGACTCTTGTCGGCAGCGATCGACGGCCACCTGCAGCATGGCGGTCTGCAATCTTGGGGCGTTTTCCTGCTCCAGACATTGAAAATCGGCCATGCGCACGCGCGTTAGCCCAACTTCAGGATTATCCTGGCGGAGAAATACCGCATACGCCAAAAGGCCGGATTTGCCCTCCACTACGTAGATCCACGCCGCATTTTGAAGCAGCGCAAACTCAAAGTGCCACTGCAGCACTTCCCGGCTGCGAACGGCCAGTAACACGTTGCGCTTCTTTCTTCTCAAATCCGCCCAGAATACGTCGAAGCGATCATCGAAACCGGCCGATGAGCGTACCGTAACATTGTTCCCGTATTCCTGGAACCGCCTTCTCCCGAACTGATCACGAAGAAGTATGCCTGCAGACAGTGGATAACTCAGGGGTTCGGCCATTGTCCAGCCCCTTTTTCGCAAGAGGCTCTCCGTGAAGCCACGCGGACTCGTAATCCAAAATCGCGTTCTGTCCCAAGCCCCCACAGGCACTTGAATGCCATGAAAAGTAGCGTAGGCGGGCGCAGCCGGGGCGTTTATGGTTGTGTTCAGGAAGAGATCCACTTTGCGCTGTTGGAAATACGTCCCCAAGAGCAACGGCGAATACGTGCGAGCCGTATCCACAACCCAAGCGCGGGTCGTGGCTGCCAGCAGCGTTTTGCCTTCAAATTCGTAATGCAGGGGGATATTGCCGAGATAGCCAGAGATGACGCCATCACCATTCTCCAGCACCCACCCGATCGGAAACTGATCCTTGATTTCACGATACGCTGGATTGTTCGTCCAAAGATGCATCCATCCCGAATAGCTCTCGGTCTGCAGGTGGAACTTCGCTGTTAGTGCGGCCATTTGGCAATAATCCTCAAAGCGAACCTCACGCAACCTCGGAGATTTCGAGGATCTCGGGACCGCACCCCACTGAGTTTGGGAATTGGCAATCATCAACGGTACTTCCTGGCCCAGGAACCGCTAAGACTGACGTCTCGAGCAGGATTTCGTTTATTGAAAAACCAGGCCGAGCACGGCTGGAAGGCAGAGGTTGGGTTCCCGCTCACGCCGAGCGCCGCTATAGCACAGGTAGGGCTGGGTACGTATGAGTGGCGTCCTTCTTTCTTTCCACCGCGGCCCAGCCTCCGGCCAAAGTAAGCCTCCGGGCAAGAGAATTTTCTAGACTTTTCCCGTCAAAACTGGCTTATAATGCCGTCACTAGTTGGAAGGGGGGCGCTTAGTCTTTATGCCCCCTGAGGTAAACGCTCTGGCTCCCCCCTGAAACAGTAGTCCTCCCTCGCACGGTCACGTTCACTGTCCAAAGGAACTGTCGTCCAATTATGAAGAGTGGCGAGCAACCAATATGAAGAACAACGAGCAACCAATCTTTGGCAACAGGGAGGTCCAAGAGGCCGCACTCCCCACCCTTTGTGTGCCTGAGTTAGTGTCCCATCAGGCCGCGCTCACGCCCGAGGCTTTGGCGATAGACGATGGTTCCAACCGTCTCTCATATGAGCAATTGGAGCATCGCTCGAACCGGCTGGGGCATCACCTGCGTAGTCTGGGACTAGTCCAGGGAAGTGTCGTGGGGTTGTGCCTCGAACGGTCGGTAGATTTTCCTGTTGCGGCCTTGGCAATCCTCAAAGCAGGTGGCGCGTATCTGCCACTCGAAACCAAGACGCCAATCCAGCGCATGAACACGATGTTGAACAGGGCCGGCGTCTCAGTGGTTGTCACCCAGTCGAGCGTACTTGGATCGCTGGCGGGAGACGCGCGAAGACTGGTTGTCGTTGATCGCAGCGCTTCAGAAATAAGTGCCTGTCCGTCAGAAAAACTGCCTGTTCCTGTCAGTCCCGAGCACTTGGCTTATGTGATCTATACGTCGGGTTCAACCGGCACGCCCAAAGCGGTGGCGATTGGCCATGACAGCTTGTTGAATTTGATCGAGTGGCATAACCATACTTTCGGCGTGACGCCGAGAGATCGTGCAAGTCAGTTGGCATCGATCGGGTTCGACGCTGCAGCCTGGGAACTTTGGCCGTATCTTGCTACCGGAGCCAGCGTGCATCTGGTGGACGATGAGACTCGGACCGGACCCGAACTGTTGCGCGACTGGCTGGTGCGCAAAAAGATCACGATCGGTTTCGCTCCCACTCCCTTAGCCGACCGACTGATAGAGCTAACGTGGCCTGAGACTTCTTCTCTGCGCGTGCTGCTGATCGGCGCCGATACTCTGCACCGTTATCCCCCGAAGAGCCTTCCCTTCAGACTGGTCAACAACTATGGACCGACGGAGTGCACGGTGGTAGCGACTTCGGCAACCGTGCTCCCGCAGGAGGGCAGCGATCGGCTTCCGCCCATCGGCCGCCCGATCGATAACACTGAGATTTTCATTCTTGATAACAAGATGAAGCAGGTGTCGGCCGGGCAATTGGGTGAGATTTACATTGGTGGCGCCGGGCTGGCAAGGGGATACCTCAACGATTCTGCATTGACAGAAGAACGCTTCGTGAAGCATCCCTTCAGTGCGGTTGCCGGAACCAGGCTCTATCGAACTGGCGACCTGGGCTGCTTTCTTCCCGACGGGCAGATTGCGTTTCATGGCCGCGTAGACGACCAAGTGAAGATTCGCGGTTACCGGATCGAACTGAACGAGGTGGTCAGCGCTCTGCGGAGGCATTCCGCCATTCGCGAAACCACGGTCATCGCGGCGGAAAATAGTACAGGAGAGAAGCAACTGATCGCGTATATCGTGCCTAGGGCCGCTTCCCCGTCGATCGGTGAGTTGCGCGATTTCTTGGCTAAGGACTTGCCGGACTATATGCTTCCGGCAACATTCGTGCTTGTCGACGCTATTCCTGTCGGAACCAACGGGAAAGTGGATCGGTTGGCGTTGCCCGCGGCCACTGATGAGAACATACTCCGGGAGGAAGCCTCCCTTAGTCCCCAGACTCCAACGGAACAGCAAGTGGCTGTGATTGTGGCGGGGCTCTTAGGCTTCGAGCGGGTGGGTGTGAACGAAAACTTTTTCTATCTCGGTGGCAACTCCTTATTTGGAACCCAGCTTATCGCCCGCTTACGCGACGCCTTCGGCGTGGATGTCCCACTGCTGGGGCTGTTCGATCACAGCACCGTCTCAAATCTCGCAGCGGAAATTGAACGGCTGATTGTGACAAAGGTCAAAGCTACGAACGAAGATGAGGTGCAACGCTTGCTCGAGCTAAACACGAAATAAGCCTCGCTATGAGTTCCTCTACCGACGGTGCCATTTCCAGAAGCACGGGAACCAGCGCCCTAAGTCTGTATCATCTCCTCGACCCGGAGGTGCTGGCCAATCCCTATCCCCTGTTTCGTCGTCTGCGCACCGAAGATCCGGTGCATTGGGACGCTTTCCTTCACACTTGGGTTGTCACTCGCTACGCGGATGTGCTGGAGGTCCTGCGCACCTTCTCGGCGGAGCGCACACATACGCCAGAAAAACTGAATTCCATGGGACTGGCGCAAATGAGCCCGATCGCCCAGCTGATGGTGAAGCAGATGCTTTTCATGGACCCGCCAGCTCATACGCGGTTGCGGAGTCTGGCTTCACAGGCCTTCAGTCCGGCGCGGGTGGCTGTGCTGCGGTCGCACATTCGGGAGATCGTAAACCGGCACCTGGATGCAGTGCAGGCCAAAGGCCAGATGGAGATCATTCGCGACATGGCGGAACCTCTGCCGGGGATTGTCACCGCTGAGATGCTCGGCGTTCCGCTAGGCGACCGTCACCAACTCAAAGACTGGTCCGCCGACTTCGCGGAGATGCTGGGAAATTTCCAGCACAATCCCGAGAACGCCCCACGAATGCTCCGCACTGTGCAAGATATGACAGCCTATTTTCGGGAGAGCATTCGCCGCCAGAAAGATCAGCCCAAGGAAGGATTGGTTCACTCCCTCATGACCGCAGAGGTGGATGGCGATTGCTTAACTGAGGAAGAAGTTGTCGCGAACAGCATCGTCACTATGGTCGGAGGTCAGGAGACCACGACCAATCTGATCGGCAACGGTGTGCTCTCCCTGTTGCGTAATCCGGCAGAAATGAAGAGATTGCGGGAGGACATTTCTCTGATTCCTGAGGCAATAGAAGAAATGCTGCGCTACGAGAGCCCCAGCCAACACACGGGACGATTAGCTCCGGCAGATGTGCAGTTGGGCGGACGAACCATACACAAGGGGCAGGCAGTCATGGCGGTGATGGCGGCAGCCAACCGCGATCCGCAGCGCTTCCCCGATCCCGACCGGTTTGATATCGGTCGAAAGGACAATCGGCACCTCGCCTTTGGATATGCCGCTCACTTCTGCTTCGGCGCGGCGCTCGCCCGGGTGGAAGGGCAGGAAGCGCTCGAAGGTATTCTTCTTCGTCTGCCTGATCTCGAGTTGGAGCCAGGACGCCCGATCTGGCGAAATAACTTGGGCCTCCGGGGCCTCACCGCCTTACCTGTCAGATTTCATGTATCCCAAAGTTGAAATCAACAAGTTGAAATGAACAGTCGGATCTCTGCATGAGCAAGGAAGCCCACCTTTCAGACACTAAGCAGAGACTGCTCGAGGTACAGAAGCGGAGTGCCCTTACACCTCTTACACCTTCTTACACCTGCCGGACCTGGCGCATCGTCGGGTAAAAGTCGTACTATCCCGGAAGGTCCGCTGCCGCTCTCCTTATTCTCAGGAGCAGGTCTGGCGGCTCGACCAGACGGCGGCCCGACTGGCGCCGCTCCACAACGAATCCATCACGATTTACCGCCACGGCCTCTGCGACATTCCTACGCTGGAAAGAAGTCTTGCGGAAATAATCCGGAGTCCACGAAATTTGGCGCACGACCTTCGAGGTGGTGCAGGGACAGCCAGTCCAGGTTGTTCATGGCGCACCTGCTGATTACAAATTGCCTGTCAGTGACATTCGAACGTTACCTGAAAGCGATCGGGAGAGAAGAGCACTGGATTTGGCAACGCGGGACGCCGCCCAGCCTTTCGATCTCAACCACGGGCCGCTATTGCGGGCCAGGTTGGTGACGTTCGATGATGGGGAGCATCGCCTGTATCTGACCGCTCACTAGCGCATTGTTGATGGGATTACAGTTTTCGACATTTTCCCCACGGAGCTGAGCACGCTCTATGAGAGTGCTATCTCGGCGAACCTTCTCCTTTGCCGGAACTCCAGGCTCAGTATTCTGACTTTGCCCTCTGGCAGCGTCGCAGGCTGACGAATGAGGTACTGCAGAATCAACTGGCGTACTGGGCAAAAGCATCTGCTTGGAAGAATTGCCCGTCTTGCAGTGGCCCAATGAGTTCGCGAGGCCGGCCCGGCAGACATACCACGGCGCATTGCACTCATTCAAGCTGACCCGAGAACTAACTAACGAACCCCGGATGTGGAAGAGTAGCCCATGACGCGGGCACAATCCCGAAGACCCCGCCAAGCGATAGAAGGGGAATCACTTCTACAAGAAGCCGACTACTCGTCCAAGCGTATTGATACCGACGACGGCGACCGGCAAGATCGCGCCTTCGTTCGCCGACAGAGAATATCGTTATTTGCCAAGACGCCTTTGCCACCGCGCTCTTCTGAGCACCCTTCTTCAACTCGGCTTGCGTAAGGTTCACGTGTCCCACCGATTGCGCGATCATCACTCTGCCACTCGGGAACCTTGTCATCATGTGACCACAAGTGGAAAATGATTCCGTCCGTGGTGGCCACGAGGTCCGCCACTTCCTTGGCCTTGTCGGGCGGCAGATCATGCACCTGCGCCCGCCCGGTGGCGATCTCCTGTTCGTGATCGTGCCACAAACAGAAGTCTTTCGTCCATCACCGAACACTCCTTCCACGGCATCACTCCCTCCCCAAAAAGGGAAAAAGTGTAACCTATGTGTCCGGTACGATCTGTTATCTATGTGTCGGGTCGCTCATTTTTTGCTCTCTGTTTGCTCTCTGAAAGATCAGATCGAAGGGTATTCTGTATGTGATTCCTCTTCGCTCTGACCCCCGTTTCCAAGATCTTGTGCGTCGAGTCGGCCTACCGTAGTGGCAAAAGCCTATGCCGACGGCCATACATGAATTGCTCCCTTTGAAACTGAAACCGAAGTGGGGATGATCCATCGCCCGGTCTGATTCGCGATTTGAGGACCTGCTGCGCCGGGTCGGCTTGCGAAAAGGACGGCTCCCGACATACCCATCCTGAAACAAGCCAAGGCAGAGTACGCGAAGCTGCAGTGAAACCTCACAAATTCTGTCTCACTTGTCGAAAGCCGAGGTTTTGTTAGAAGTTCTGAGGATACTGCCGGTTCCACAGATTTTCCGGGCAACTGGATTGAGCCGGAACCACATAGTTTCGCCTAAAAGCCAGCCAAGGAGTAAGATGCCCAGCTGGAGGAGTTCTCCGTGTGACCCCGAGCGCCTGGCTTCGAAGTCGCTCTCGCTGTTTCTCGAGATTCCAATGGCGGAGTCCCCATCGCCAATAGCAAACTCGGCGTACGCACCCCAATCCCTGTCCGGCGTCACTGTAGGACGCTTCCGCATCGGGGATCTCTTGGGCAAAGGCGGTATGGGCGAAGTGTATCGCGCGGAAGACACTAAGCTCAAACGGCTGATTGCGCTCAAACGCCTCGCTCCCGACCTCCGCGCTGATTCCAGGTACCGGCGCCGTTTCCTGGAAGAAGCGGAACGGGCGTCCCGCTTCAGCGATGCTCATGTAGCCGCCCTTTACGACGTGCTGGAAGAACAGGGCGAGATGTTCCTGGTCATGGAGTATGTCGAGGGCGAGAACCTGCGACAGCGCCTGCGGCGACCCATGTCGCTAGGCCAGTTCTTCGAAATTGCGATCCAATGTGCGGAAGCACTGGCGGCGGCACATGATCGCGGCATCGTTCACTGCGACATCAAGCCGGAAAACATCATGCTGACCAACGCCGGGCAGGTGAAAATCCTGGACTTCGGAGTGGCCAAGCACCTGCCACGCGCCGATGAGAGTTCAACTGTTGAACGCGCCGGCGCGATGGCTGGCACTCCCGCGTACATGTCGCCCGAAGTCCTGTTGGAAAAAATCCCCGATGGCCGTGCCGACATTTTTTCGCTGGGTGTCGTCCTCTACGAGATGCTGACGGGCCATCATCCCTTCCTGTCCAGCAGCTTCGTCGCGACCAGCGAGCGGATTCTGCACGAGACTGCGACTCCGATTCACATCTTCAATCCCGAAGTGTCCGGACCTGTTGAGGAGCTGGTGGCCAGGGCCATGGCCAAGGACCTTGGCCAGCGTTATGCCGATGCCCGCACGTTGCTCGAAGACCTGCGCTCGATGCAGGCAGGTCTGACCCCAACCAAACTGACCCCAACCAAACTGACCCCAACCAAACTGACCCCAACCAAACTGCCCCTTGTCCTGCCGCGGCGTTGGCAACGGAAGCCATGGCGCTGGCTGGCAACCGGCATCGTCGGCGTGCTTATGATTGTTGCGGGGTTCATGACTTATCGAATCGCACACCGCACTCCGATCTTGACCGAGAGGGGTTGGGTACTGATTTCCGATTTTGACAGCCGCGGCGACGACCCCATCCCCGATACTGGTGTGCGCGAGGGCCTGACCATTGCATTGCAGCAATCACGATACGTAAACGTGTACCCACGAACGCGCGTCTACGAAGTCCTGCAACGGATGAAGAAGGAGGATGTAACTCGTATTGACGAGTCGCTGGGACGCGAAATCTGCCAGCGAGAAAATCTCCAGGTGTTGCTCACCGGCGGCATCGAGCACATCGGGCACGTCTTTCAGATCACAGTGCGGGCGGTGGACCCGATCCATGGTAGCCTGCTTTTCGCTGAAGCGGAGCGCTTTGATCAAAAGGACAAGTTCTTCGACAGAACCGATGAATTGGCAAAACGGGTAAGGAAGGATCTGGGCGAATCTGTCGTGGCAATCGCGAAGACCAGTCGACCACTGGCTAAGGTCACTTCTCGTTCACTTGAGGCTCTGCAACTGTATTCGCAAGCTACCGAGGCAATGGCAAAAGGTGATACCGGGCAAGTACCAGTCCTGTTGCAGGGCGCTCTGCAACTGGATCCAAGCTTTGCGATGGCGCACCTGCTATTGGGAAGGCATTACTCCTGGATCGTGGGAAAAAATAAGAACGCTTCAGAACAGTACCAACGCGCATACGACCTGCGCCAGGACGTCACAGACCGTGAACAGCGGCGGATTGAAGCCGAGTACTTCACCGACCAGGAAAGATATGATGAGGCTGCCCAGGCTTTGAGTCTTCTGGTTAGCATTTATCCGGACGATACCGAAGCCCATGAGGACCTCGCCGTTGCGTATTCCAATGTGGATCAACTCGACAGGGCGATCGTCGAATTACGACAAGTTTTGAGACTTAACCCATTCTCCGCAACCACCTACCGCAGCTTAGTCCTTTACCTCGCCAGGGGTAACGCAGGCGACGAGGCGATTACCGCTTTTCGAGAAGCCCAGCAACACGGCATAACGTCACCCGAATTGCATTGGGGATTAGGTTTGGCGTATCTCGGTCAGGGTAAGGTGGCGCTGGCACGCGAGGAGTTTCAGCGCATTGGAGAGACGACCGAGACGGACAGGGATTTGCGCAACCTTTACTTGGCTGTCGCGGATCTTTATGAAGGAAGGCTGGACGAAGCGCGAACCAAGCTCTCATCACAGGTTTCAGACTTTCCGTTACAGTCCGGAGGCCTGCAAATCTCGCGATGGTATCTGCTCGGTCGCATTTACTTAACCCAGGGGAAACCGGAGCTGGCATCGCTCCAGGCAGACCTTATCGTGCGGACTCCAGAAGCAGCACTGCAGATTAGTGATCTGCTCGATGCCGGCATGCTCTATGCTCGTGCGGGACAGGCGAGCAAAGCCCGACAGGCTTTGGTTCGGCTGAATAAGGCTTGGAAGGCCGGTCCCAGCTCCTGGAAGCGGAGCAACCTTAAGACGTTGCAGGGAGAAATTCTTTTGGCGGAGAACCAGCCAGAAGAGGCGGAAACAGCTTTCCTGGCAGCCGATCCCCATTCTCGTTCCCACAACGGTCTTGCGCACGTTTACCAGGCTCGGAAACGCTGGGACGCCGCTGCCGAAGAGTGGAAAAAGGTGCTAGAGGCGCAAGGAGCTATTTTACACCATGAGTTCCCCCCCGATCTCTTCTTCGCGCACCTGGAGCTGGCGCGCGCTTATCGTACGATGAAAGACCGGGACCGTGCGCTCTCTCATTACCAAGACGTACTTCGGCTACTGCAAAACGCCGATGACATTCCGCTCTTCAACCAAGCTAAACGTGAAGCGGAGCAATTCGGCTCGGAAACCAAGCCCCTGACAAAAATGTTTCTCAGGCGAAGTCACCAGACGGGTTACACTACCGGATACTTTCAAGGAGGACGTTATGGATCTGTTGACCATCCTCGGGAATGCACTTGCGGACAACGATTTCTTGGATCAATTGTTCAAGGACCCGTTCAAAACAGTCGAAAGATATGGTTTTCACCTGACCAATGTTGAACACGACGCTCTTAAGGAAATCACGCAAGGTACACGCGCGCGTGACAACCAAGAATACATGCGAAAGATATACACCTGTCCTCACAGGCCATGTGCTTTCGCTCTCGCAAAACCGCGCCCTGAGGAAACAGCGGCTACGACAGAACGGCCAAAGGTCGCATGAGAGGAGCGAAAGTCAGAATTGCGAGGCAACGTGGTCGAAGGCTTGGCACGCGGCGGAACCAGACTTAGCGATGGGGCCGCCGCCAGCCTCCACGACTGACAGTTTACGCAGCACACGCTTTCTCTGGGGTGAGTTCCGCTCCACCGCGTCCGGTGACGCCGTGGCGCAGCGGTAGTCGTCCCAGTGAAGTGCAAGGTATGTCTGATTTTGTGAGCTGCTCCTCGAGCAGCCCAACCTGTCCACCGTCAGTCTCGCAACCTGTCGCCACCCTCTCAACTATTTGGGAGGGACTAGAACAACTGGGAAATGTCCGGAAAATGTTTCTTTCCGACGCATGGTCCCGGATTCGGATAAATTGCTGATTCTATGCGGTCGCGTGCGGTCCGAAACCCTGCAGAAGGGATTCCGGCAATAGCGGAGCCCAAGTTGCGTGAGCCATAAAAGTTCTAAAATCGTCTGCTAGGGCCGAGTATGTTTTCAAGGGTCCAACCCGGAGACCTGGGTTCGGCAACGCAAAAAGTCTCGACAACCTAAATCATGTCGAACGCGGAAATCAAGCCAGCTCTGGATCGAATTGGCTTCCAACTTGATTTAGAAGAAGAAGTTTCCGCGAATCAATAAGCCTCAGAATTTTTCAGCGAAAATTCTCCACGAGCACGATCTGCGCCTGCTCGCGGCCGGGCTGGTCGAAGGCGACGACTTCGCCGTCGTGTGTAGCCCCCAGCCAGAACGGGACCAGATCGAGCACTGCTAGTGAGGCGCTTGGCAACATCGAAAAAGCTCACTATCCGAAAAATCTCGTGCAATTCTCGTCGGTGGAGGACATTCTAGCCAACTCCCAGTCGGAGTTTTGGGCGCTGGCAGTCCATGGCGGCCAGCACGGCGGATCCAGCGAGCTGCGCGAAGTGCGA
>Ga0207684_10005479_pt1 | contig 11688 bp, 17 predicted proteins | sample KBSK5501metaG_FD_184342 | JGI IMG/M metagenome (GOLD analysis project Ga0207684, IMG submission 184342) | Corn, switchgrass and miscanthus rhizosphere microbial communities from Kellogg Biological Station, Michigan, USA - KBS K5-50-1 metaG... | ecosystem: Host-associated > Plants > Roots >... | reverse complement strand
GCTACTTCACCTTCATCGGGTATGGGCAGCTGCAAGACGCGACGGATGATGGTCTTTGCCGTCGTGGGCACGCCAAAGGACGAGGCAATCTGCGCGGCATCGGCTCCATTGGTGATCACGCCTACCGCTTGGAGAGTCTCGACGAGTCGATTCGTCATCCGGGCGTAGCGCTGGACCAACTCGGGGAAGCGTTCAGCAAAAATCTGTCGGGAACACGAAGCCTCTGAACAGATCCACTTACGCACCAGCAACTTGAGGACAAGACTTCGCCCAGCAAAAGCAACATCGGCAATCGTACGTTCATACCGGCTGTGAATCCGTGATCCCGCTGTTCCACACTGTGGGCACGCAGCGGTGGGAGATGTGGCATGGAGATGGACGACAACCGTCTGCTCCTGTACCTCGATGCTATCCACGTCCAACGTGGAAGAGAATCCAAAAAGAGAAGAAAGATTGATGGGAAGGCCTCCTGATGACTGACATGGGTTTCACTGCGGATATTCTATCTCAAAAGGTGCTCCGATGTCGAGCCGGCCGGGAGGAGCGGCTTGATTTGCAAACTCTGCACACCGAATATGTCCAAGAGCCGATTTGGGATCTGGCACACTTCTGGTGATTCAAGCTCATCAGTAGGTTGCTTTGGAAATCTTTACTCACTTCAGAGGCCATTCTTGGAGACTCCTTCATAGCTCTGCAACCACCAAATCTGTGCCGGACTCGCTTAATTCCAACATTGACAGCCAGTGGGAAAGCCGCTGGCATGCAAAGCTCCTTCTGCTCACTTCCCAAAAGTGATGCGCCCGATCTTGTTCCAATATGACTCGGTGAACCAGAGGGTGCCATCGGGCCCAGCAGTGATTCCTTCAGGGGAGCCGCTGCCGGTGGGCAGGGGAAACTCCGTGATCTGGCCCGTGGGCGTGATGCGCCCAATCCGATCGCCTTCGTTTTCGGTAAACCAGAGTGTAAATCCCACTATTCTGCGGGCGGAATCTGCACAACTCTGCGGGCCAGAGATGGCCCGCAGAATGGTGGGATTTACACCGAAGCGCGAGAGCAACTGCTGCAAACCCTCCCCAAAAGTGTAGATCCGGTGATATTTCCACCAATTACAGTCTCACCAGATCAATTAGTTACTCACCTTACGCAGATGAATGTCAATGGAGAGGACAGGTCAACCTTGCGGAGTCACATTCGGACAATGCGGGTCTCCGCGTAGGGGCGGGTCGCGCCTCGCGCTAGAATCTGGTCGTTGAGGAACATACTAGTCGCGAGGTTGACCTGTCCTTTATGGGCACGGTTCTCCCGCCACCTATTCTCCAACTGTACCCGTCTGAACCTCGCCCGCCCGCTCCAGATTGGCGACAATCACACCAGTTGGTGAAACCTGACTCTTAGAGACCTTGAATGCCGCCGGAATCGTGCCTTCCGCGAACAGGCGTTTCCCTGTCCCCAGCGTAATCGGACAGATTTTCAGCCAGAATTCATCGATCAAATCGTGCTTGAGCAGCGTCTGGATAAGGTTGCCGCTGCCATAAATGAAGATGACGCGACCATCTTGTTGTTTGAGCTTCCTGACTTCCTCCGCAACATCGCCCTTTAAGAATACTGACTTTTTCCAATCATGCGAGTGAAGCGTATGCGAGGCAACATACTTGGTAGCGTGGTTGATGTCCGGTCCCGGTCCTTGCTCCTCATGATAAGGCCAGTAAGATGCGAAGATTTCAAATGTTTTTCTTCCCAAAAGGAGATCAAAGGGTTCGCGCAATTCCTCATCTAGGATCTTGTCCAGAAATTCATCAAGATAGGGAGCCTGCCATCCGCCGTAGGTAAATCCGCCGCTGGTGTCCTCCTCAGGCCCGCCGGGAGCCTGGATAACGCCATCGACGGTGATAAATGACAGGACAATCAGTTTTCGCATGGTTGTTCGTTCCTTCCTTTTGCTGTTCTTCGATGCTGGTATTTTAACTTATTGGCCACTCATGCGCGTGACATCCCCGACTGCTAGCTCTGCGGCTTGTCGTAGTTCATCAGCCAGGTGACACCGAACTGGTCGGTGCAGTGGGCGATGATGGCACCCCAGCCGCTGTCGGTCGGCGCAAACACCTCTTTGCCGCCGTCCACCAGCTTGGCGTAGAAATCTCCCAGCTGTTCCTCGCTGTCACAATTCAGCACCAGACTGGAACCGTTACCGCGCTCCAACCCAGCCTGATCGCTTTGGAGGTCGCTGCCCATAAAGTGAATACCGCCGGCTTGGAAGTCCAGGTGTATAACGCGCTCGCCCTCAAACTGCACCTCGGCATCACCACCGAACACCCCCTTGTAAAACTGGATCGCCTCCTGGCCATTCTTCGCGAAATTGATGTACGGGACAATGTTTGCCATAGTCTTTCCTTTTCAAAGGTATTTTTACACCGAAAAGCCAATGGGTTCTTCAAGAGACATTCTGCCCAGGCACACCAAATCCGGTAAACAACCCAAAGTCGCACTGAGCAGAGAGTGGACTCTCGCTACCTGTCTTGCAAAACGGTGTAAATTACGGTTGTCAACCGGGTCTGTCCCACTTTAGGTGAAGGATGAGCTTACTTTGAGAAAAGCCCAGACTCTTTGAGCGCAAAGAAACGGGCTTTTCTTTCTTTACACAAGAGCTTTCATCGAGAGTATGCCTGTAAATTACAAAATTCTGTATCGTCATTTTGTGATCGCTCTCTGTCGTAAAACAACTGTTCTTTTTGCCTTCAATGCTGACCGTAAGCTGGTAGCAGGGCTGTTGCAAGATTGGGAATAGGCTGAGCTTAGCAGAAATGCAGCGGGCGGCGAGCTCTCTGCCGGGCGCGGGGTGTCCCCGTAAAGACCTCTTTTTCCCTTTTTGCCTGCCGCCACAGACGGCGAGCATGATCTTGCAACAGCCCTGGGTTTCCCCAGCAGACCCTTGCATTCTCCCAAGAAAAGTGATATCATATAGATATCACTTAGATATCACTTTTCTTGGGAGGGCACAATGAGCAAACAGGAGAGGCCCACCTCGGTGGTCGAGCCGGTAGGCCGTCAAGGGGCGAGAGTGGAGATCCAGCAGCGGCAGGCAGCCATGATCACCGGTTGGCTGGGAGTGGCCGCACTGTTCGGGCTGGCGGGAGCGACCTATGCTGCCGTTCAGACGCAGGCGGGAGGCTGGGCGATCGGCCTGCCCATCATCGCCTTCAGCCTGGTCGCGAGCTCGATCGTGATCGTCCCGCCTGGCCAGAGCCGTGTCGTGCAGTTCTTCGGCACCTATGTGGGCACCGTCCGCCGGCCGGGGTTCTGGTGTGTATGGCCGCTGGCGGTCCGCCGCGCCGTGAGCATCCGGGTGCGCAACTTCGAGACCAACCGTCTCAAGGTCAACGACGCCGACGGCAACCCGGTCGAGATCGCCGCCATCGTAGTCTGGCAGGTCGCCGACACGGCCAGGGCGGTCTACGGGGTGGACGACTACCCGGCCTTCGTGTCGATCCAGTCAGAGTCGGCGCTCCGTCATGTCGCCATGGGGCATCCCTACGAGGACACCCAGGGCGACGGAACCTCACTGCGCGGCTCAACCGACGCTGTCGCTGACCAACTTGCCAGAGAGGTCGCCGAGCGAGTGGCCATAGCGGGCGTCGAGGTGGTGGAGGTTCGGATCAGCCACCTCGCTTACGCCGCCGAGATCGCCCAGGCGATGCTGCGTCGCCAGCAGGCCAACGCCGTGGTTGCCGCGCGGTCGCTGATCGTCGAGGGTGCGGTGGGCATGGTGGAGATGGCCCTCAGCCGGCTGACCGAGAAGGGAGTTGTGGAACTCGACGAGGAGCGCACCGCCAGCATGGTCAGCAACCTGATGGTGGTGCTTTGCGGAGACCAGCCGCCCTCGCCGGTCGTCAATGCGGGAACCCTCTATCCATGAGCAGGGACCGCAAGCCTATCCTGCTCCGCCTCGATCCGGTCGTGCATGACGCGCTTGGTCGGTGGGCGTCGGATGAGTTCCGCAGCCTCAATGCACAGATCGAGGTGCTGCTGCGGCAAGCCCTTACCAATGCGGGCAGGATGCCCAGGAATGCTGCCCCGTTGCCGCGCCGAGGTCGGCCACTGGCCGCTGATAGCGAGCACTCGGGGGAGGAGGTAGATTCATGATGAGCACAGCGGAAGTTGTGACGGTTCAACACCTCGTCAAGGGGTATGGAAACGTGTTTGTTGTCAACGACATCTCCTTTTCCATCCGTGAAGGAGAGATTTTCGGCATCATCGGACCCAACGGCGCTGGCAAAACGACCAGTGTGGAGTGCATCTCCGGGCTGCGCGCTCCCGATGCGGGATCAATCAGCGTGTGCGGGCTTTCTCCGCAGAAGGACAGAAACAAGGTCCGAGAGTTGGTCGGTGTCCAGTTGCAGGAGAGCGCACTGCCTCCGCGGCTCAAGGCGGGGGAGGCAGTGCGGCTCTTCGCCTCGTTCTACTCGAACCCGCTGGATCCGGACGAGTTGCTTGAGTCACTCGGCATCAAGCGGTTCGAGAACTCCGTGTTCAAAAGCCTTTCTGGCGGCCAGAAACAGAGGCTCTCCATCGCGCTGGCTCTGGTGGGCAACCCGCTGCTCGCCATTCTCGACGAGTTGACCACGGGGCTTGATCCTGAGGCAAGGCATGAAACCTGGAGCCTCATCGAACGCATGCGAGACCGTGGCGTGACCGTGATCCTGGTGACTCACTTCATGGATGAGGCCGAGAAACTGTGTGATCGCCTCGCGCTCATTGACCATGGGACTGTCAGGGCGCTCGACACGCCGGAAGCGATCGCAGCGCAAGCGGGAGGGAGCAGGGTCCGCTTCATCCCCTCTCAACCGGTTGACGAGCAGACCTTGCGAGCGATCCTCGGCGTGAACGCCATCGAGCGGAAGCAGCGGTACGTCACCGTCACCGGGACAGGCGATCTCGCGCCATCGGTCATCAATGCGCTGGCAGCGCTCGGAGTTCAAGTATCAGATGTGGAGGCCCAGGCTGGGAACCTTGAGGATGCCTTCCTCAAGCTGACGAAGGACGACGCCTCCACCGTTGAGGGAGGCGTTGAGACATGACTGGTTCACGCTTCAGAGAGTCGACAAGTCACAGGTCGGGGGTTCGCTTCGCCGAGCTGCTCAAGGTCCAGGCCAGGCTCGCCTTGCGAGAACCCTATGGCCCTCTGGGCGGGATTGCCCTCCCGGCAGTCCTGCTGGCCGTGTTCGGGTTCATCGGACGGCAAGTGTCAGGAAATGTTGGCGACACCGGCCTGACGATCATCGATCTTTGGACCCCAACCATCCTGGTTCTCGCGTTCCTCTACATCGCGGTTTCCCTGCCAAACACGCTGGTCAGAGATCGTGAGATTGGCTGGCTGAGAAGGGTTTCCACCACACCGCTGCATCCAGCCATGCTGCTGGCGGCGCAGCTGATCCTCGACCTGGTGCTTGCGGCGGCGGCAGTCCTGATCATCATCCTGGGTGGCGCGCTCGTGTTCGGCGCATCACTCCACGTGCAGATTCTGCCTTTTGTGATTTCGCTCCTGCTCTCGATCGTCGAGATATTCGCGCTCGGCCTGGTGCTGGTGGCCCTGATGCCATCACAGACGGTCGCGAGCGCCGTCAGCGGAGTAGTGGTCTTCGTGTTGATGTTCCTTTCGGGTTTGTGGGTTCAACCGGCACAGGTGGGCGACCCCTTGCAGACGATCATGTATTACTCGCCCAGCGGCGCGGCGGCCAGGGCTCTGCTCGATGCGGTCTTCAACGGCAGCCCTTCATATCCGGCGCTGCTAACTATGGTCGTTTACACGGTCATGTTCGGATTCATAGCGATACGCTATTTCCGCTGGGAGTAGCTCACAGGCAGGCACAGGGGATTTCCCAGGCTGCAAGCGTGTGGCGCGGACGACACCCTGTGTGAGGAGGAGATTGCCATGACATATGATGTGAACTGGAGCCCCTATACTGGGAGTAGTTCCTTTATCCTGGCGGGTGTGTTGCTCCTCGCCACAGTCGTTTTGATGTTTGTTGGTGTGCGTTTTCGGCAAGGGAAGCCCGGAGTCCGACCGGGGAAGTTTCTCGGCGCGCTGCTCATAAGCAGCTTTGTCTTAGCGATTCTGACCTTTCTGACGAACATCGCGGCCTACGGTATGGCAGACATACAGCAAGATATCAATTTCACGTCCACAGATCCGATTACCCCTGTCACCGTGATTTCAGGCTTCGTGACCTTTGTTGTCATCCTGTACCTGGCGCGCAAAAGTGGGGCCGGAGCTGCCATTGGCAGCGCCATCGTTGGCACCATCGCCGCGCCGCTAATCTTTGAGCTGCCCTTCGATCTCATCGTGCTGTGGCAGACGTTTCCTCCATCTCCGCCAACCCTGTACACTCCGCTCTTCTTTTTCCCGCTTTTTCTCGTGGAGATCCTGAGCTTCGCCCTGCTCACCCTTTCCCCGGTCATGAGGCTCTCGAAGTTCACCTTCTTCCTGTTAGCCGGGATGTTCTTCGTCTTCGCCATCTGGGCTCTGGCTGGCTTCGCCTATCCCTCCACGCCTTTTCCGATTGCCATGAACATGCTCTCCAAGGTCGTGGCCTTTGCCGTAGCCATCTCGCTCTTTGTGCGCGACAGGGAGAAGCTTGTTCTGCTAGCTCGTCCTCGCGAGGTCACATCCTCGCAGGGAGAGAAGGTGAGTGAGGCTGCTCCCATCTCCTCCTAGAGCGGTACCAGGGTTGCTTTTCCAAAAGGGAAACTGACCGGTTAGCCTTTTTGCCACCAGCGCCCACCTGTGGTACGAGAGTGCCATGCTCAAGGGAGAATCACACGTTGCAACTGAGCAAACAAGAGTCTTCTGCTGGAATGACCACCTTTTGGCGAGCTGGAGCCTATTTTGAGCTTGTTGGCAATCATGACACAAGCATCTGTCGAACATTTAAGGCACAATCTGCCGATTCAGGGCAATTTCTGTGCACCATTCGGGTCATTTACCAGTAGTTTTGTGATAAGTAACTGGTAATTGACCTGAATGTTCGACGCAAAATGAGCGTAGGCAGGTCTGGTGTCGAACATTCAGGTCAAAAAAATTTGCGCTGAATGTTCGACACCACTTCCATACTTTAGAGTATTTTATAATAACAGTGTATTTTTCAGCAGAAAAGATGTATGACGAATTTCCATTCGTTCTCCGGCATCTTCCGCTCTTGGAGCGGCACGAGCGACGGAGATTCTTGCTTGTTCGAACTTTGAAAGCAAAATTCGATCACTAGGGTTGATTCCGTCGAACATTCAGATCAATTACCAGTAACTGCCGTAATAGAAAGGTGCTCTACCAGCTTACGGTCAGCATTGAAGGCAAAAAGAACAGTTGTTTTACGACAGAGAGCGATCACAAAATGACGATACAGAATTTTGTAATTTACATATGCCAGACTCATGAAACGGGAGGAATCTGCATACTTGTTGAACCGCAAAAAACTACTAGCAATAGTTTTCCTAAACCGGATGAGGCAGTAAATGGATGGTCGCTTACTTGTGCAAAATTGCGTGACTTTGCGTGCGTCGTTTTTGGCCTTTCCGGTTTTCCTTCGCGCAAAGAGAATGGACTGATATCTTCTCGCTTCCTGCGAGAGAAACAGAACGATTGAAAGGAGTTCTTAGGATGAACGAACCCATCACAACACTCGACACCCGACACGGCGTACCACGCGGAGGGGTCACGCCATGGGAGGAAACGCGTCGGGTGCTGGAAATGGCCGAGCTGTTCTGGCTCTCAACCGTGCGGGCCGACGGTCGCCCTCACGTCACGCCGCTCGTGGCCGTGTGGCACGACGGGGCCATCCACTTTACCGCTACCGACACCGCACAGAAGACTGTCAACCTGCGTGGAAACACGCACGTCATTCTGACGACCGGCTGCAACCAGAAAGAAGGACTCAACGTGGTGGTGGAGGGCGACGCCGTGCGGATCACCGACCAGGACGCGCTCGAACGCTTAGCCTCGGTGTGGGCGACCAAGTGGGATGGAAGCTGGCCATACCAGGTACGCAACGGTTATTTTTACCTCTACGATGAAGACGAACAAAGAGTTCTCACAGATTCGAACCTCGTGTTCTCCGTCAAACCCACCAAGGTCTTCGCATTCGCCATAGGCCTCAGCCAAACCCGCCACCAGTTCTAACTGCTCGCGTCGCGTAGCCACGCACGCGGGGGAGCTGGCGGGGTGGGGTGGTGTCCCCCAAGTTGGAAGACGCTGGCCGGGGTGATCGTCGAGGCCTCGGCCTGGTCACTGGTGGTTTTCATTTACCCTGATCCCCCCTTTAGTCAGGGCAGCGTGCCGCCCCCGGAGCGGGAGCAGGCCGAATTAGGGGACGCTCCTGCTGCTCGAATTTACAAAAACGCTCTACACATGTTGGCTTGTGGCGCGGCTTGATCCGCTATCAATGGCTGAACTGCTCAACCTTCAGGGCAAATGTCAACCTTTGAGGGCAAAACCCGCTCACTTCGTAAGTCATTTACTAGCTGCTGCTCAACAAGGAGGCCTGCCACCCAAAATCCAGGCCTTGTTGCAGGGCTGGCAACCTCCCCAACCGGATTTATGACCGGATGTCACGAGATGAGCGGCCCGCAAAAATCACTGGGCAAGGATGTGTTTTGCCTTGGAGAACGCGCGATGGTGACTGGGGATACACAAAGAGCCAGCATGCGGAAAGTGGTTCGCTTGCACATGGAAGGAGAAGTGCATCAGATATGTCTTTCTAACAAGAAGGATTTCAAGAGAAAAATGGATGTCGAAAGCGTCTTCAATAGTCAACCTTTCTGCTCGTTCCCTTTCCTGCTCAGTTCTGCAAGCTCGTTGCGCAACCCGTGGGAACCAGAACCTGATGATCGCTACTGTGATCCTGGCTAGAGAATGATCCGCATTAGAACTCAGTCTCCCTCTTCGTCGGTATCCTTGACAGGACCTGCTTCGAAAATCAACCGGAGATGGGATATATCCAGTTCTGATGCATCTGCTTGGGGCGGCTCGTAATGCAGTTCGCCGCGTAGCCACTGCTCAAGCCATTCTTCTAGCGAATGGTTCTGAAGCTGCAGGTAATAATGCAAATTGCGCTCACTGGGAAATCGTATATAGACCTTGTTCGTTTGGCTGTCGATGCAAGAGGCAGCTCCCCAGTCCCAATCGCATAAATACAGCATATAGCGGTGCCACACTGTCTCAGGCAACTCCAACAATTCGCCTTGCCACTCATAGTCGGCAAGCACTATCAAGCGTGAACGTTGCGTATGGGACTGATAATTATCAAGAAGATCGCCGGCTTCGCAGAACCCATCCAGCGCGCCAATGAGGCCGTGACCTGGGCCGAAGCCGCCATTGGCAAGCCGTGAGTAGAGCGTTCTCAGCAGTGGAGGGAGAGGGAAACCGAGTAACCGTTCCGTTGCAAGAAGCTGTTCTTCCGTAGCAGGCGGATAGGCAAAGCTCGTTTTACGTGGATGGTCATTCGGGTCATTGTCGATGACAATTTCGTTGCCCTCGTAGTCATAGTACGTTTCGTATCGCCTACCTGATTCATTAAAGCGAGCGGTGTTATCGATATCTCCAGCGTACCAGTGCTGTCGCTGGCACTGCTGAAGAATGCGTTGGCAGAGGGTGTTGGCGTTCGTTTCCATGAGCGTCTGCTCCTCGTCGTTCAAAACTGCAACTGGTCCTTGGACCACAAGTCTAACCATTCGAATAGAGAGGTGGTTTCATACGTAAAGCCATAGAATTCCCGATAGGCAGCGCCACGAAAGACACGATCCCTTGCGCAGTCAAGAAATGAATAGATAGCACACCCCCAGTGACAGAGTTCCAGGAAGCGGTCGGGATGCACGTAGAAAGGAAGTTGTAGTCGCTGTGTTGGTCCCTGCCGTTTCTCATAGAGAGTGATATCGACAAGCCGGTTCGTTTTTTTCGCATACTGATAGTTTGCGGCGAGCGTATCACCAAAACCGCCAACACTACCATTGAGGCCATAGCCGGGCCCGAAGCCGCCGTTTGCAACAGTGGTATAAAGCATCCGCAGAAGCTGAGGGAGCGCAAAGCCCAAAGCTTGCTCAGTAGCTGCCAATTGTTCCTCCGTAGCAGGCGGGAAGGCAAAGTTGTTCATGGAGGGGAAGTGGCTTAGATCTGTGTCTTTGTCGATGGTATATTTTTGGCCGTCCTGGTTATACCAGTAATAGGCAACATACGTGTCGGGGTCTGACTCACGTGCCCAGCGTTGTTTCTTGAAAGGATCATCCATATCTGGACCGTACCAACGCTTGCGTTGACATTTCTCGCGAATGCGCTGAAATAATGCCGTATAGTTCTCGCCCATCGTTCACGCTTTCTTTCGAGACTAGTGGATGTGATTCTCTCTATGGCATACTATACAACTCCTTCTTCTTTCCTGTAGAAAACCGGAAACGTGCTGAGCTCTTTCCGGTTCATCAGCGGTTCGTTGCCGCATTAATCGGCGCATCGACAGGTTTAGTACTTGTAGTCAGGGATTTCATTGTAGTGGGATCATCGTGCATCACAAATGCGATAAGAGCTTCTGCATAAGTAGAAGCTGCTAAATAAGCCAACAACCTTAAGCGTAAACCCAACCACATGTCGGATAACATCAGGATTTGCAGCCATGTCACGAAAGAAGACATGGACCGTCTCTATAAGTCGCTCCCTTGTGCGGAACAAATGATGATGGGTCACACGACGGCGCATATGTTTCCAAAAACGCACGACAGCATTGAGATTGGGCGAGTAAGTCGGCAAACAGACCACCTTGCTCTCATCAGCATGCTTAGTGAGCCAAGCTTGCAGTGGTTTGGCGAAGTGGCTTTGCTCGAGCCGCCTGAGGAGAGATAGAGCAATTGGCTTCTCCCGCTCCCTCCACATCAGTGTGGGGAACCGTTGCAGTGGTGGGAGAAGGCCACGACCCATGCCCGTTGCTCCTCGGTCTCCGGCACTGGGTATCCCTTGGCCTTGGTCAGCAGCTCAAACGCTTGGTCTGGCGCAAGACCGCTGAGCACCAGAACACTAGCTGCTATGAGAGCAACTCTGCCGAGTCCTTGACGACAATGCAGAGCAATATGTTTTCCCTCACTGAGATAGGCTCCTAACTGCTCCACAAAGGTAAATGTCTGAGCGGAAAACGCAGGAACGCCGCGGTCAGGGATCGGAAAGGAAAGATAGGTGATCCCCTGGCTGTGACAGCACACTGCTTCCTCTGCCAGGTCGAACTCACTCACTTCAGTGGAGGTGAGCAAAGAAACGAGGACATCCACATCAGACGCACGCAGGGCTTCGATCTCATCGAGCAACCAGCCACCACCTCGTGGGCGAGCCATGATACTGAGCTGTCCGGTAGGAAGTCCCTGAATGGAATACAACTGTGTAGGCATGATCACATCTCCTTTTCATAATGTGCTTCTAGGATGTGCAGTATGGTCGAAGCACCGGTGAGCTACTTCTGTGGACCTCGTGGGAGAATTGATCTGCAGCGCCTCGCGAAGCAGGAAGGGGTGATCCAGGCAACGCTTCCCTGTATCTATTATCCCAGGCTTGAAGATTGTTTGATCAATCAAGTACTGTTGCAAGGTCTGCACCTGGCTGCACGCCTGACGAATGATGGCAAGCTGCGCATTAAACTCTACCGGTTAGTCGATCTCTTTCAA
>Ga0207684_10005478_pt1 | contig 11689 bp, 11 predicted proteins | sample KBSK5501metaG_FD_184342 | JGI IMG/M metagenome (GOLD analysis project Ga0207684, IMG submission 184342) | Corn, switchgrass and miscanthus rhizosphere microbial communities from Kellogg Biological Station, Michigan, USA - KBS K5-50-1 metaG... | ecosystem: Host-associated > Plants > Roots >... | reverse complement strand
GGGTGAGCGAGAACATACCGCCGGTCGTTCGGACGATCGTGTCCATACCAGTGATCGTTGGCCACGTGCGGGATGTTATTGACGCGACCGCCCTCGCGACGGTCAATTTCGGGCTTCGCGTGGGCTTCCCGCTTCGGTGGCGCCTGGGGGATGTGGCCTTGATTGCCGTGAACGCCTTCCGGATGTTCTCCGCCTGGACGCCGGGCGAGCGCCGGGAGTGTCATAAAGAGTGCCAGAGTTAGCGGAACTGCAAAACGAATCTTCATCGTCGTGGTTTCTCCTAAGTTTCTAGTGAGCAGGTGCCGTCGCGAGTCAGGTTCAGGCGACCGTGCACCGCCAGGTCCTATGCGTGCGACGTTTTGCGCGGCTCGCAGGTACAGGGCTTTCCGCGCGCGGAGCGCATGGCGCGAATCTGATAAACTGCTTGTTTCGCAACAGTGCGAAGAACCGGACCATGACAACGATTACGATTGAACAGGCGGGAAAATACGACGGACAAGAAGTGACCGTTCAGGGTTGGCTTTATAACTTGCGAGAGTCAGGAAAGTTGCTGTTTCCGATTTTTCGCGATGGCACAGGCGTCATGCAAGGCGTGGTTTCTCTGAAAGAGAATCCAGACGCCTTCGCAGCGTTGAAAGGGCTGACGCAGGAATCGAGCGTGATTGTGACCGGCAAGATCCGCTCAGAACAGCGAGCGCCGCGCGGCTACGAGATCGGCGTGACGGCGGTGCAAGTGCTGCAGAAAGTCTCGGAGGAAACGCCATTCCCGATTCAATTGAAGGAACACGGCGTGGATTTTCTGCTGGATCACCGCCACTTGTGGATACGCACACCGCGGCAGGCAGCCATTTTGCGGATTCGGGCAGAAGCAGTGCGTGCAGCGCGCAACTTTATGGATAGCCAGGGCTACACGCTGACCGACGCACCGATGTTTACACCGTCGGCGTGCGAAGGAACGTCTACCCTTTTTGAAGTGAACTACATCGATGACGAGAAGGCCTACCTGACGCAATCCGGGCAACTGTATATCGAAGCGACGGCCATGGCGCTAGGCAAGGTGTACACATTTGGGCCGACGTTTCGCGCGGAAAAATCGAAGACGCGGCGTCACCTGACGGAATTCTGGATGCTGGAGCCGGAAGCGGCGTACGCGACGCTCGATGACATGATGACGCTCGGCGAGGGCCTGGTCAGCGCGGTCGTGCAGTCGGTACTGGAGAATAAGGCGACCGAGCTTGAAACGCTGAAACGCGACACGACGAAGCTGAAAAATACAAAGGCGCCGTTTCCGCGCTTGAGCTACGAAGACGCCATCAAGCTGCTGAACAAGCACGGGAACCCGGCAAAGTTCGGCGATGATTTTGGCGGAGACGAGGAAACGATCATCTCGAACGAGTTCGACCGGCCGGTGATGGTGCATCGCTATCCCACGGCGATCAAAGCGTTTTACATGCAGCCGGACGCCGACGACCCGGCAAAGGCTCTCGCTTTCGACATGTTGGCACCAGAAGGTTACGGCGAAATTATTGGCGGAAGCCAGCGTATTCACGACTACGATTTGCTGGTTAAGCGATTGATAGAGCACAACTTACCAGTAGAAGCATTCCAGTGGTACCTCGACTTGCGTCGGTACGGTAGCGTTCCCCATGCCGGGTTCGGACTAGGCCTGGAGCGCACCGTGGCCTGGATTTGTGGTGTCGAGCACATTCGCGAGGTCATCCCCTTTCCACGCATGATTTACAGGGTGTATCCTTAGGCGCCCTCGGAACTTAGGAGTGGCTGCCCGCTAAACGGCTGGACGTCTGGGTAGGCGTCCAATCACTGTTTGGTCCGGCTTGCCGCCGAAATCTGGATAAGCAATGCCACAAAAAGTGAGAATTATTGGTGTGCCCATGGACTTGGGCCAGAGCCGCCGAGGCGTGGATATGGGGCCATCGGCTTTGCGCGTGGCGGGCCTGCAGGCGCGGATCAAGCAGCTGGGGCACACGGTCGAAGACATCGGCAACCTGGAAGTGAAACAGCCGGAAGAAATGCACGTCGGCGAGAAGCGCGCAAAGTATTTGCAGGAGATCGCTGAAACCTGCCAGGACATTTCAAAGCACGTGCAGGAGTCTCTCGAAGCCGGCTTCTTCCCCCTCGTGCTCGGCGGAGACCACTCCATCGCAGCGGGAGTGGCGGCGGGCGTTTCTTCTCATTTTCGCAAGGACAAAAAACAGATCGGCTACATCTGGCTCGATGCGCACGGCGACATGAACACGCCGGAGAGTTCGCCGTCTGGCAACGTACATGGGATGCCGCTCGCGGCGATTATGGGCTATGGCGCGGACGAACTTGTGAACTTGGGCGGATTCAAGCCGAAGGCCGAGCCTGGAAACATAGTGATCGTGGGCGCGCGCGATCTGGATGCTCAGGAACGCAAGATTGTGAAGAAGTCCGGCATTCACGTTTTCACCATGCGGGACATCGACGAGCGGGGAATGCGCGAAGTGATGGCGGATGCGTTGAAGTACGCGATGGATGATACGGACGGAATTGCGGTTTCGCTGGACATGGATTTTGTCGATCCGTCAGACGCACCTGGAGTCGGAACGCCGGTGCGCGGCGGAGCTACGTATCGCGAGGCACATCTGGCAATGGAGATGATTGCCGACAGCGAAGCGATGGCCTCGCTGGAGGTGGTCGAAATTAATCCTGTGATTGACGAGCACAACCGGACAGCTCTGCTGGGAGTTGAGCTGGTGCTTTCAGGGCTGGGCCAAAAAATCCTGTAATGCGCCCTCGCCAGGTCGAAGCCGATGTGGCGTCAACCGTTCTTTAGCAAGTCAGTCGAGAAGGCGATATCCTTCTGCGCTTCGAGGATGGCAAGCCGCTTACGGAGCTGCTTGTGCGTCATTGTGTAGGCGTCTTGACTGCCATCATGCCCTCGCCACGGCTTGGTCGGCGGCGAGCCCCTTTGGGTCCGACTCTCGATCCTGCTTCGCCTAAGCGTCCTGCTGCTTACGACGGAATATCGCAGAGGCCGTACGGCTTCTCTCGCGAAAGCCAAGGTCGGGTGGCTGACGTCGTCGATTAGTGCAAAAAGACTGTTTGAAAAGACGCGCGTCTAACGCACTGAGGAGGACATTCCATGAATAGCAAAGGTATTTTGCTGGCCGGCGGAGTTGCGGCCCTTTGCGTGGGACTGATTGCATTGCCGGGTACTTCCAAACAGCCGCAGGACGCCCCGCAAGCCACCCCGCAGGCTGCTACACCACCGCCTACGCCTGTGCCACCCAAATCGATTTCGCGCATGAGAATCATGCGGACCCCGCAGGCGGGTGCGGTCGCGGCTAGTCCAGAGATCGAAGCTAATGAACAGTTTGAGATGGCATTGGAGGATGAAGGCGGGAGCTGGTTGGGAGTGGAGACTCAGGAGGTCACCGCCGAAAAGGCGAAGGATTTGAAGCTCGCCGCGGAACGCGGCGTGGTAATCGCAAAAGTGTTGGAAGAGAGTCCCGCCGCGAAGGCCGGCTTGAAGGACGGCGACGTGGTCACGGAGATCAACGGCCAGCCTGTCGAAGGCACGGTTCAGTTCCGGCGAATTATCCGCGAAACTCCGGCAGGGCGCACGCTGCGACTGACCGTGTGGAGAGATGGACACTCGCAGACAGTGAATGCAACGCTTGGCAAGATGCAGGAAAATCGCAAACGCTGGATGACCGCGATGCCGCAGGTGTTTAACTTTCGACTGCCGGAAATGCCAGAAGTCGCCCCAATTCCGGACGTACCCTCGATCGAGTGGGACAATGGCAATTTGTTGATGAACCGTCCGCGATTGGGCATCGATGCGGAAGACGTCAGCGGGCAGCTCGGCTCGTATTTTGGAGCGCCCGACGGTGAAGGCATTTTGGTGCGCGACGTCAATCCCGGGTCGGCAGCGGAAAAAGCCGGCGTGAAAGCCGGTGACGTGATTACCTCATTGAATGGCGAACGGATTCACGGACTGGCGGAGTTGCGCTCGAAATTGTCCGCGGCAGGCGAGGGAAAAACTGCGAAGCTCGGCGTTCTGCGAAATAAGAGCGCTTTGACACTGGACATAGAAATTCCAGCGGTGAAGCATAAGGCTGTTCACAAGATGGAGATGCGGACGAAGATATAGTTCATAATTTTTCAGACGAGCCAGAAAGAAAAGGCCTTCCCAATGCCGGGAAGGCCTTTCTTTTGCTCTAACGCGCTGGCTCGTCAGTCAATTAGAGCGATACCTACCGGGTGTTATGCGAGTCTTGCGTCTGGGAACAAATGATGCTGAGCTATCGTTCCTAACAGCGGCGGCATGGCAAGCGATTGCTGTGCGTGTTTCCCCAAAATGAAGCGATCGCGCGTAATCGGAGGAGTGGAAATGAAGAAACAAGACTGGATTGTGGCCTGTGCCGTTGTGGCGGGGATAGGAGTGTTACTTGGAGCAGCCGTGAATTCGCCGCTCGAGGCGCAAAACGGGGCTGGATCCCAAGACGCGTCCGGATGAGCGTGTTTTGAACGGGATCGGGTACGACTATCTTCGAGCAGACGCAAAAGACGATGCCATACGCGCTTTCCAAAAAAATGTGAAGGAGTATCCTCGATCGTCAAACGTTTACGACAGCCTGGGCGAGGCATATGCCTTGGCGGGAAGGAAAGAACTCGCGATTGAGAATTACGAAAAGTCGGTGAAACCCGATCCAAAGAATCAAAATGGAATCGATCGGCTGAAGAAACTAAAGGATCAAAAGTAGCGGGCACGTGCGGAGCCGTCAAGAGTCCGGCTCGCGTCGATATTTTTTTGCAAGACGCAGGGACCGGCGCAGGATTTCGGCGATCCGTGAGCGAGGTGCCTCTACATCCGCCGACCAGTCTTCCTCCGTAGTGCTAAAAGAAAGCCGCGTCAGATAACGGACGCCATCGAGCGCTCGGCCGCGCATACGGAAGCGAAACGCCGCACGGCGTACAATGGTTGGAGCCGCGTAACCTCCGTAGGGAAGCCAGATTTCGATCTCCCGAACCAGCTTGGGGCAGACGGGATCGAGCGCTACGTCTCTTTTCATCTCCGCGGGAACCGCCACACCGAGTAGCTGCTCCGCAAGGAGCAGCGCCAGTCGTACCATTCGTTCCGCGCCTACCTCAACCGCACCCTGGCGAACACGCTTCCAATCCAGTTCCGGATGGTTGTAGACCATCGCAGCGATGTCAGAAATCCACATGAGACGTTCCCAAAAATGTTTGGCTCCGTGAATCGAGATCAGCACGAATTCATGCTCGGCGGAGACACAGGGAACGGCATGGCCGTCGATGCTCACCGAGCTCTTGTGCCGAAAATAATTCTCGATGGGCAACGGCAGCGGAAAATACCGAAACGTGCGTTCTGTGTGCAGTTCGAAAATAACTTTGGTTGCCGGGCGGAAAAAAAGATATTGACCTGGAATTTTTCCGCGGCGGATAGCCTCGGCTGGGACCCGCGACTCATATCCTGCAGCAACAAGAATCTCGGCAGCGCGCGCAATATCCGCGTGGCGAACGATTGCGTCGATATCTCCGTACTGACGCGCTGCCGGATCGCCGTGGGCCCTTATTGCCAGGACAGGACCCTTTATAACCAGCGATTCGATGCCGGATTGACGCAGGAGATCAAGCATACGAAAAAGCTCCGCCGTCAGCGTAAGAGTGGAAAGCAGCTGCGCCCGGTGGCGGGTACGGAGCAAATCGAGCAAACCAGCAGAAATCTCCATACCAGAAACGGCTGAGAAAGCCGACGCCAGGTGTGCGATTACGCCGTGTTCGTCCGAGAGCCGAAAGAACGACTCCGGATCGCCGATTTCAGCGGCCAGGGCGGAAATTTTCGCAGGGTCGCGCGGATGGGAGCATGCCTCCAGCAGTAGGGGCCAATCACGCGTCAGGAAGTCCGATGCATATTGCGGTGCTGGCTGCACACATTTTCTCCGAACCAGATGTAGTGTACGCGATAAAGTGCGGAAGAAATCTCAGCGCGAAAATTTCTCGGCAATTTCGGCAGCTTGATTAAAAGCATCTTCCGTGCGCTGGAAAACGTGAGGAAAGAGCCTCGCAGCTTCCGCGGCAATATCTTCAAGGGGCCTCTTGCCATCGATCGCCTGGAACATCCAGCGTTCTGCCTGGCCAGTTTCATTCAGAACAGGAACAAAACCCATCGCACGCTTTCGAAGCACGGAGGGAGGGAAAAGACTTCCATAAAAACTGGATTGAACGAAACGGACTTGCTGGCGTTCAGCTGAGGGAGGAATATCGGTTTCCCACCGCCAGATATAGTCTGTGCCCACCAGGTGCGCCCGCAAATCGACACTGCAGATTTCACCTTCGCGAAGAAAAACAGGTTCCAGCCAAGGCAGGAAAAGATGGCCGTAAACCGTTTCCAAGCTGTCCGGCTCAGTGGAATATCCGATGTCGCCAGCGAGTTGCGTCTGAAACCATATGCCGATCCCGTGGGCGACGGTGGTCCGCGTGATTGGCAACTCGAGCCGCGCCTGCGCGGGAATTTTGGCTCCCTTTGTGTAATCGAGCACGTGCCAGGGGCGCGAGTTTGAAAGCACCTGCTGCGGTTTTATGTGATGGCGATAAATCGTGTTCAGAACAAGCGGAAGCCCGGAAGACAAGTCGAGCTCCGGGACAGCCCTCCAGGCCCGCGTCAGTTGCCCGTAGTGCTCCGGAAGTTCAACGATCGCCGCGAAAAGAGTATCGCGCGAAGGCAGCAAGCATCCGTCCTTTTCCAGGAATCGGTCGCGAGCGTCCTCAATTGTGTCGATCGCGTTTGAATGGAGCGGCAGAACGCCGCGGACATCGGACACGAGTACGTTCACGCGCTCCGGAAGATGAATCTGGCGGGAGTCGCCGCGCAGGAAAAGAATTCGGTCACCAAATCCATTAGCGGATGCGAGCTGGCGGCCGAAGTCCACCACGCCATCCATATCGATTGCATAAACGCGGCGCGCACCCGCCTTGCAAGCAAGCAATGCAAAAACTCCCGGTCCGCAACCGAGATCGACCACAGCGTCACCGAGCCGGACGGATCGTGCAATCGCCGCTGAGTATGCTTCCATGCGGATTTTGTCCGCAAACATCAACGCAAATTGATCGAGGCTATACATTGCTCGAAGCAGCGCCTTGCGCGGCGCCGGGATTGAGACAAACGAGTCGCGAGGTTTGCTTTTCTATGATTTCCGCCAATGCAGGGAGTCGCGCTGGGTCGGTGCTGGGAATCAACCGGAAGCACTCGGCAGAGGAGACAACCCGAGTGAGCGAGTCGAATTCGGCGGCGCGCTGCCGCCTGTCGAGATACCAGTTCATGTAGGTATTCTGCACCAATTGAAGCAGAGCTTCGCGCTGTGAGATGGGTTCGATACGCGGCGCGGCTTCTTGATCCGAGCGTGCGGCAAGAAGAAAGATCGCAGCGAGAGGTGAGCAAGTCGAAGCGAACTCCGCGCGAGTGCCATCAAGCGCCAGAAAACGCTTTTCCCAGCCACGAACGATCAGCGGCAACGCTTCGCGGCTGGAAAAGAGAAAATCCACGGAATCGGGCCATAAACAAACACGAGGATAAGCGGGCAGAACCTGATACTTTCCGGAAATCAGCTCAAGCGCGCATACGTCCTCACACAGGACCGGCCAGCCCCGCAGCGCGAGGGCTGCGGCAGTGGTTGACTTGCCGGCGCCCGCTTCTCCAACGAGGGCGATGGCGCGTCCGCGAAAGGAGAGCGCGCTGGCGTGCAACGTGGTATTTCCACGCTGCTGCAACACAAATCCCATGATTGGTCCAAGAAGATAAACGCACAGATCGTCGTGACAAAGGCCAGGTCCCGGCTCGCCCCAGATTCGAGTGGCACCTCGGTCCATCAGAAAGCGGGTTCCGTCGCCATAGGCCAAGTGGAAAAATCGGCGGTCGGCAAATTCGGAAACAGTAAACGAACCATCTCCTGGAAACACCGAGGGCCGAACACGAACGGAAGTGATTGGCAGCAGTTGCGCTTGGGCGGCCCAGCCGGGAACGGCCGCAAAGTGGAGCTGAATGTCGGAACCAGGCACGCTCGTCGGCACGGGGCTGAGACCTGTTACGGGAAGGTCCGACTCAAGGGTCAGGCCGTAGGTGCGGTAGGTTTGTCTCACGTGAGAACTAAAGGCGAATTCCATTCGAGTAATCCCCGCGAAGCCGCTCATGATCCATTCCCGGACATCTCTTCTGCAAAGGCAGCGTAGTGCAAATGCGATGCTTCGGGTTCTCCAATCGCAACGCCGTCGCGCTCTACCCATGCGTGTGCCGCGAATTTCTCGTCATCTTTTCGAACGCCGATACGAAACTCTGTCGCAATCCCTTGGTGTGCCAACAGCCACCACAAACAAAGCGAGCGCTCCAGGCACGTTGAATGACTAGGCGAGTGGCGCGCGGCCGCGAGAACCATTTGAGACGTCATTGTGACCCGCGATTCGATTTCGACGTTTTGCGAAGCCGTCTTCGAAGAGTCGAGAAAACTCAGAAGGAAGCGCTGCGTCGAGCGGAAACCCCGGAATCGCAGGCTAAGCGTCAGAAAAGGAAGCAAAAGTGCGGCCCGCAAGAAAAGCGCTTTTGCGGGACGCGGCAGCGCGCTAAACCGGAGAAGGCGTGCCCACATTGGCGGGTTGCGTAGCGATCAAACCATTTTCGACAAGATGCTCGAGAAGCTCGGCAAGGCTGGATCGCAGGGTGTCGGGATCAACGTCGTATTCCTCAATCAGCTGAAAATAAGCCCCTTCAATCGTCGGCCCAGACGTCACCAATTGCCACATGCGGGTTCCCACGGAATCCAGACCGAAATACCGTTCGGTATTCAGGTTAAGGAGCACCGATTCCTGGTCCAGAAAACGGATCAAAACGTTTGAGGGAACGATTGCGCGGTCAGCAAATGAGATCATGCGGCTGATCACACCTTTCTTCCGGTCTCCGAGGGCCAGGGCTAAGCGTGAGGACTCGAGGCTGCGCCTCCACCGAATGAAAAGCATTGTATCGTTTCCCGGTCTGGCTTGACTACGTCTGGCTTGACTAATTTTCCCGGAGAGCGAGCGTCATGCAAATAAAAAAAGCCGGCGCGAACAGCGCCGGCCCCGGTGCCTTTATTCAAGCGTCAGGATTTCTTTTTCTTCGTGGTTACGCTCGTCGCGATTCCCGGCGCAATTTGATTGAGCATGTCCAATCCCTGCTTGGCCTGCTGTCCCCACGGACCGTTTGGATCAAGCTCGATGGCGTGCTGGTAAGCTTCGACGGTTCCCGGCTGCACGTCGGGGACGTCCTTGTCGCCCACTTTCTTGAATCCCATGCTGCCCACCAGCACAGTGCCCAACAGATACCAGGATTGAGGATTCTTGGGATCGAGCTCCGTCGACTTCTTCAGCGGCTCGACGGCCTCTTTGTACTTGTTGGCGTTGTACATCGTGATTCCGAAATTGCGCCACGCCTGTGCTGCTTGCGCCGGGTCGAGTTCCGCCGCCTTTTGATATGCAGCGGACGCCTCATCGATTTTTCCCGCGCGGCCATAAATCCCGCCCAGGTTGTTGTAATAGGCGAATGAAGGCTTGAGTTCAATGGCGCGTTTGTACGCCGCAACCGCGTCATCCGTACGGCCAGCGAGATCATAAGCGTCTCCAAGACGCGCCATAATCAGTTGCAGATTGGCATCTTTTTCGTTCGAAGCAGCTTTTGCGGCTTCGAATTCCGTTACCGCCTTATTATTGAGGTCCGTCACATTCTGTTTCAGGGAGTTCCGCTGATCGGCGGGCGCCTTCATCATGTCCGCCTTCGCTGTCTTCGCTTGCTCCAGCGTGGCAACTCCCGCTTCAAAATGCTGCTTCATTCCCTGAAACTTTTCTTTTTCTTGTTCCTGTTTTTGCTTGGCTTCCTCGAATTCCTTGCCTTGCTTCCCTACGATGTCCTTGAAGTTCAGATCCACGGGCACCGTCTGGCCGGCTCCCACATTTACCTGACCGCCGACATAAGGTTCTTTTTGACCGGGTAGTGTCAGGCTAATCGTGTAAGCTCCCGACCGAAGATTGTTGAACGAGTATTTCCCGTTCCTGTCCGTCTTCGTTTCCAGTTTTTGCCCCTGATCGCTCACGATCTGAATCGGAATATCGGCCCAGGGCTTCGCAGCGACATCCAGTATTTGTCCAGCGATTCCGGCACCTTGCGCCGCGGCGCGAGGCGTATGCCCCGCAAACAGCGCGGCGAACGCCAGAATGGCGAGCGCCCACGAAAATGCGAATCTCTTCATGCTAATTTCTCCTTTGCCTGCCTGGCAGCAATCGGATGCTTGACCCGTCAAGCTTTCACCCTTCTCGCACGGCCGAAAGGAAAACTTCTACCCGAAGCTTTCCCGGAAGCGTGTGCCCTATTATCGCCTATCCCGGGTCAATTCCAAGTGGTAGACCGGATTCCGGGCTGCGCCGGAGCCGCTTGTCGATCGCGGCGATAGGGAATCGGGTCAGGAACTCCGGCTTCCGAAAATGCGCGCAGCCGCAGTAGGCAGCTGTCGCACACGCCGCATGCTTCCTCGTCATTCTGATAGCACGACCAAGTTAGATGCAGTGGAGCCCCAAGCTCGATGCCCTTGCGGATAATCTCGTTCTTCTTCAATTCGATAACTGGGGTCACGATCTCGATCTGCGTCTCCGGACGTGTCCCGACCCGGACCAATTCCTGAAACACTCGGTAATATTCCGGACGGCAATCCGGGTACCCGGAACTGTCCTCTGCGACCGCGCCAATATAAATCGCGCTGGCGCCGATCGCTTCCGCCCAGCTTACTCCCACGGATAGAAAATGCGCATTGCGGAACGGCACGTAGGTTACAGGAATCGCGCTTCCGTGCCCGTCTGAGCCGAGCCCGTTTTCTGGAACTGCGATGCTCGCATCCGTTAATGCAGATCCGCCGATCGCGCGGAAATGATCAAGCTGCACCATCAACCGTTGCTCGATGCCGTAAAAATCAGCAATCTCGCGAAACGCACGCGCCTCGCGCGACTCCGTCCGCTGGCCGTAGCTTGCGTGAAGCAGCGCGACATTGTGAGTGCCATGCTGCTTACACGCTGTAGCGGCGCAAACGCACGAATCCATTCCGCCACTCACCATTCCGCCACTCAGCAGCACCACCGCTTTTCGCCCATCGGCCATGGCTAGACTCCTTGTGTAGCGGGATGCCAGATGAATTTGTGCAGTTGCAGTCCCAACCGGACCGGCAATCCGTCCGCGAGAATCCATTCCACGAGCGTGCATGCTTCGAGCCCCTGCCACTTGCCGTTAGGATCGGGAAAAGCGGGAGAAAATAGCACCTGCCGCACACGGCCCGCAAGCGAATGTTCGCGCGTGAAGTCGCGTGCAAATTCATAATCCCGCCGCGTCGATAACACAAACTTAATTTCGTCCTTTGTATCTACCGCTTCCAGATTTCGTGGATCAAACGTTTCCGCCTCTCCGGAATCCGGGCATTTCACATCGACAATTTTGATTACTTCTTTCGGTAAGCGGCCCACAAACCGCTCGCCGCTGGTTTCAATCATCACGGTATAGCCGCGCGTGAGAAGCCCCTGCGCCAGGGGATAGATCTCTTCCTGCAACAGCGGTTCTCCTCCCGTCAATTCGACCAGCGGCACAGTCGCCGCCCCGCCAGACCGGTCGCCT
>Ga0207684_10005477_pt1 | contig 11690 bp, 8 predicted proteins | sample KBSK5501metaG_FD_184342 | JGI IMG/M metagenome (GOLD analysis project Ga0207684, IMG submission 184342) | Corn, switchgrass and miscanthus rhizosphere microbial communities from Kellogg Biological Station, Michigan, USA - KBS K5-50-1 metaG... | ecosystem: Host-associated > Plants > Roots >... | reverse complement strand
ATTGTGAAGGCATATCGCGGCGAGACCCGCGAACGGAGCCGCTTCACGGCGGTGGCCGAACGGATTCGCCGAGCCAATTTGCGCTCGGCGAGTATTGCCGGGATGTCGCCGCCGATCATCGAGCTCATCGGCGTGCTCTTTGTCGTAGCGCTGCTCTTCTTTGGCGAACGCGAAATCCGTCTCGGCCGAATGAACACAGCACAGTTTCTTACTTTCCTTTTCTTCCTGGCGCGTAGTTACGACCCGATGCGGAAGCTTTCGCGGCTGCATAATTCCCTGTCCCAGGCCCTGGGCGCCGCCAACCACGTTTGGGAGGTCATGGATGAGGATGACGAGATTCCCGAGAAGCCAAACCCCGTCGCATTGCCGGCGCTGCAGCGCCAGATCGAATTTCGAGATGTGAATTTTGGTTATGCGAACGAAGGCCGCGTCGTCTTGCGCGACGTCAATCTGACGGTGCCGGCGGGACGCATGGTCGCGTTGGTCGGAGAGTCCGGCGGCGGCAAATCCACCTTGACCAAGCTGCTGCCGCGCTTTCATGATCCGACCTCGGGCGCTGTGCTCTGGGACGAAATCGATCTGCGAGACGCAAGCATTGCCAGCCTGCGCCGCCAACTGGCCCTGGTTACCCAGGAAACGGTGCTCTTCAACGACACTGTCCGGTATAACCTCTCATATGGCCGGCCCGACGCCACCGACGAGCAACTCCACGACGCCGCGCGCACCGCGCTGGCCCACGAATTTATCCTGGAACTGCCGCACGGTTACGACACCGTGATCGGAGAGCGCGGCATTTTCCTTTCCGGCGGACAGAGACAACGTCTGGCAATCGCGCGAGCAGTGCTGATTGACGCGCCTGTTCTGGTGCTTGACGAAGCGACCTCTGCGCTGGATGCTGAATCGGAACAGTTAGTGCAGCGCGCGATTGCTAATCTGATTCGCGACCGCACGACGATCGTGATTGCGCACCGCCTGTCGACAGTGCGCCGGGCTGATTTGATCGTTGTCATGGAACGCGGCCGGATTATTGAACAAGGGACTCACGCCGAGTTACTTGCGCGCGGCGGGCAGTATCAGCGACTCTATGAATTGCAATTTGCTGATGAAGAAGAACTGTCAGTAGTCAGTGGGCAGTAGTCGGTGGTTAGTCGTCAGTAGTTAGTTGTTCGTTGGTGAATTTTGTGCATGGTGCTTAGTACTTTGTGCCTTGAATTCTCAGCCAACAGCTTATCTACAGACTACTGACCACGAACAACTGACAACTAACACCACTTTATGAAATCAATGACCGGATTCGGCCGCGGCGCGGCCAATGGCGACGACTTTGCTGTCGCAGTGGAAATCAAGACCGTGAATAATCGCTTTCTTGATATTCACTTGCGCCTTACCCAGGAACTCTCGGCCATCGAAACCATAATTAGAAGACGGGTGAGCGCCCGCCTGTCTCGTGGCCGAGTTGATCTTAATATCAATTTCGATCGCACCGGTGAGACCACCTACGAGGTCAATAAGCCCCTGATCGCCGGCTATGTAAAAGCCATACGTGAAATCCAGGAGCAATTTGGCTTGCCCGGGGAGATCGACGTGAATTCGGTCGCTCGTCTTCCCGGCGCACTGACACCCGCGCGCGACGGATTGAACGACTTGAATATGGCAGGGCTGCAACGCGCGCTGGACGAAGCACTCGACAATCTGGAAAGGATGCGCGCCAGCGAGGGCGCGGCGCTGGCTGCTGAGATGCGCGTGCGGATTGCCAGGATCGAGGCCGAAGTCCCGGTCATCGAAGCCACGGCCACCGCCCTGGTTGACGCTTACCGGCAACGTTTACAGAAACGCATCGGAGAGCTGATGGCCCGCGGCGGTCAGACGATCGAACTGGACGGCAGCCGGCTGGCGCAGGAAGTGGCCTACCTGGCCGATCGCAGCGATATCACAGAAGAGCTGGCGCGGCTGAGAAGTCATTTGGACCAATTTCGCTCGGCAATCGATGCCGAGGGCGAGGTCGGTAAGCGTCTGGATTTTCTGCTGCAGGAGCTTAATCGCGAAGCCAATACCGTGTTGGCAAAATCGACGGAAGTTTCAATTAAAGACGCAGCGTTGGCAATCAAAGCTGAGGTTGAGAAACTGCGCGAACAAGTGCAAAATGTTGAATGAGCTGACGACAGCAGAAAAACCCAGAGACGCGATCACGACGATCGGGCGTGGAATGCTGATCGTAGTCAGTTCGCCGTCGGGCGGCGGTAAAGGCACCTTGATCGACCGCGTATTGAAGACGGTGCCCGGTGTTAGTTATTCGGTATCCTACACTACGCGCCAACCTCGCGAAGGCGAACAACACGGTCGGGAATATTATTTCGTTTCGCCTGACGTGTTCGAAGAAATGATTCGCCAGGGCGAGTTTCTCGAATGGGCAAACGTCTATGGCTCTCTGTACGGAACCAGCCGGGCGCAGGTCGATCGAGAACGCGCTGCCGGACACGACATTATTCTCGAGATCGATGTTCAGGGCGCATCCAGTATTCGCGCCCTGGTTGATGACGCGGTAACGGTTTTCATCCTGCCGCCGTCATTTGACTTGCTGCGAAATCGACTGGTAGCACGGGGAACAGATTCCCCTGCGGATCTCGAGCGTCGGTTACGCGGCGCTCCGGGCGAAGTCGAGCAGTACAAATATTTCAGCTATGTGATTCTCAACGACGATATCATCCGAGCCTCAGCGCAACTGGCGTCGGTGATTTACGCCGAGCGGGCCCGCCGCGAGCGCCAGGAACCAGGACTAAAAGAGACGCTGGCAGATTTTGGCGGACGTTGAGAGCCGAGCGGTTTTCATCAAGCGGGAAGAGGTGAAATTGTCGAGTTCGGAGGTCCCCAAAACATCTTATGGCTACCAAAGTTCGCGAAGAGGTTATCGAGACAGCAGAACAGCCGCATTCGCAGGAGATTGATTCCAAGTATCGTCTGATCATTCTGGCCGCAAAACGCAGCAAACAACTTCAACGGGGAGCGCGGCCGCGTATCGATATCGACCCCACCAAACATAAGCCGACTCGGATCGCTTTGGAAGAGGTTGTGCAAGGGACAGTTCAGTTTCATACGACAACTAACGGCGACGACGAGCTCGAAGAAAACGGCAAAATGGTTTAGTGTAAGCGGCATGGACGTACACCATTCGGGTTTAACTATTTGCATTCATCAGTTGTCATAGGATGATGCTCGGGCCGTCATCCGACCTGAACTTCGATCAAAGGGATAATCTGATCTCAGGATTTGAACTCTCCAGAATTTGGAGGTCTGCAAACCCATCATGCCGACTAGCCGTGAAGAACCTGACGCAATTGCAGATCTACCCGAATCACAGGAGATCGATTCCAAATACCGGCTGATCATCCTGGCGGCTAAGCGCAGCAAGCAACTTCAGCGCGGAGCCCGGCCTAGGATCGATATCGATCCAACCAAACATAAATTCACTCGGATCGCGCTCGAAGAAGTTATCCAGGGCAGGATTCAGTTCTACCGTACGACTCCTGGTGAGGGTGGTCGGCTCGTTGGGGCCGACATTCCTAAGTTTTCGGCTGCCAATGATGCCCCGAGACTGGTATTCTCCGATCTGCCCGGACGCCCGATAGCCCTCGCTGGTGGGTTGGAGGGTGACAGCACAACAGACATTCCCAGAAAACGAAGAACAAAATCAAGTCAAAAAGAGTGACCGGGAGGAACGAAATTGTTTGGAGAACTTCCTAAGCTCTTTGATAGGGACTTCGCAATCGCTTACTTCCTGCCCTCTGCTGCATTTGTGGCGGTCACCTATCTGATTGTCATCCGCTTTGGCCTGTCGCCGACTCTTTTTACCCTCTCGGCGGATACTTTCCTAAAGGACCTGGCCGCGTTCGGCTCAGTGTCACTATTCGGTGGAATAATCCTCCTCATCGCGAACCGGGGAATTGTGCGATTGCTGGAGGGATATTGGGGTTTTGTGCTGCGCAGGCATTTGAACTGGCTTGAGCGTTTGCGCTTTCAAAAGGCCCATAACAAGAGCCTGGACTCAGATCAAGACTTCGACGCTTATGACTTGCGCGGTGAGCCTTTTCCGCGACACCTCAAGGACCAGCGGAACCAGATCAAATTGTTGGAAGCGAGTCGGTTTCCTGACGCTAAGTACCTGATTCTCCCAACCTCGTTCGGTAACATCTTTAGGGCATTCGAAGTCTATGCCAGGGTAATGTATGGTCTTGACGCGATTCCGGGATGGTTTCGACTGCTGGCAGTTATTCCGAAAGAATATCGCGCCCTAATTGATTCGGCGAGAGCACGGGTAGATTTTTGTGTAAACTTCGCGTTTCTTAGTTTGTTTGTCATAGTCGAATTCTATCTTGCCGCCATACTCGCTAAACGGTTAAGCGTATCCGGGTTCTTCTCGCCAAGCGGTCGTTTTCCATGGATTCCCCTTTTCGCTCTGCTGTCTTTTTGGATGGCCTACGTCTTCGCCAAAAGAGCAGCCCAGGAGTGGGGTGAATGGGTTAAGTCCGCATACGATCTCTATCTCCCGGATTTGCGAGCTAAATTGGAGTTCGCGCCGGTTGCCACACAGAAAGAGGAGCGCGAGATGTGGACAGCTTTCACCATCGCCGCGTTAACGAGAGACCCCGAGTGGATGCCGGAAAAGATTCGAAAGCCACCAGAACCACCCACCGCATTTGACAAATTGTGATCGGAGTCTTGGAAACTGCCAACAGTAACGACCACTGATTAACTTACATCCCCTTGTAATCCGGACCGCCGCCGCCTTCGGGCGTTACCCAATTGATAATCTGATAGGGATCCATGATGTCGCAGGTCTTGCAGTGGACGCAGTTTGAGAAATTGATCTGCAGTTGCCGGCACGACGAATGCCCGCCTGCTACCGCAGACGGTTCTGACATCTCAACCATTTCATAGACGGCTGCGGGACAGAAGCGCTGACAGGGATTGCCGTATTCCTCCGCGCAGCGTGTGGCGCAAATGTTCGTGTCCAGCACGTGCAGGTGAGCCGGCTGATCTTCATCATGCGCAACCGTCGCGTGATAGACATCCGTGACCTTATTAAAGGTGAGTTTTCCGTCGAAACGGAGATCCTGATAGCGCTGCCCCGCATTATCGCCTTGATAACCATAGGCGGATAGTTTCCGCAGAGCTTCGTGACCCGGCTCCTGATGATCTCGATCCAAAATTCCCCAGGCGCGGCCGCCGGTGATGTACTGCAAGCCGGCATTGGCCATTCCCAACCAGCGCCCGTGACGAAAGCCTGCGTGAAAGTTTCGATAGCGACGCAGCTCCGGGGTGATCCAACTCTCTTTCACGCGCCGCTCGTAACTCTCTAACTTGCTTGCCGAGAAATCCTCAGCCAGCAGTGCCTCGAAGATCGTTTCCGCTGCGAGCATTCCGCTCTTGATGGCCGAGTGAATTCCTTTCAATCGTGCCGCGTTCAGAAATCCCGCGCTGTCGCCGACAATCAGCACGCCGTCCGCGTACATCTTGGGCATAGCGTGCCATCCGCCCGCGGCGATCGCCTTGGCGCCGTAACGAATCATCTTGCCGCCGTCGAGCAGTTTGGCTAGCAACGGATGGGTCTTGAAGCGCTGAAACTCTGAGTGAGGATCGATGAGTGGGTCGCGATAGTCCAAACCGGTGACGTACCCCAGATTCAGGACCCGGTTCTGCATTCCGTAGATCCAGCCGCCGCCATACGTCCATTGGTCAGACGGAAACCCGAGAGTGTGCGTCACGCGCCCCGCTGGATAACGGTCGTCGGGCAGTTCCCAAAGCTCTTTGACACCCAGGCTGTAAACCTGAGGCTCGCGACCTTCATCAAGACCGAGTCGCTGAATCAACTTCTTCGTGAGAGAACCGCGGACGCCTTCGCCCAGCACCGTGACTTTCGCGAACAAATCGATGCCCGGCTCAAAGTTCGCTTTGCGCTTCCCTTCCTTGTCGATCCCTTTGTCACCGGTACGCACGCCGACGACCCGATCGTCCGCATCGTAAAGCATCTCAGCGCCCGGAAATTCGGGGAAGATGTTGACGCCCGCCTCTTCGCACTTCTCGCCCAGCCAGGCGGTTAGGCGATTGAGCGAGACGATGTAGTAGCCGTGATTGTTTAGCGGCGGCGGATTAATCGGTGAACGAATGGCGTGTTTCGGAGTGAGGTATAAAAACTGATCTTCTTTGACGGGGGATTCCAGCGGCGCGCCCTGCGCCTCAAAGTCGGGAATCAGCTCTGCCAGCCCGCGCGGATCCATCACCGCGCCCGAGAGAATGTGCGCGCCGATCGATGCGCCTTTTTCGATGACCGCAATCTGAATTTCGCCCAGCGGTTTCCCTGTTGCCTGTCCACCGCCGCCTGTCCCCATTTCTTTCGTTGCCGCTTCATCGTGCTCTCTAACGAGCCGCGCCAAATGGAAAGCAGCGCTCAGATTTGCCGGCCCCGCACCGACAAACACCACATCCATTTCCAAACTCTCGCGTTCCATAAGCTATTCAACCAGCGGAAAGATTTTGGAGTGCGGCGGCAAGCGTAGCGCGACGCCGCTTTCGATTAGCCTAATGCCTTCATCCAAAGCGCCGCCGATGTCGGCGCACTCCATGAAATGAATGACCATTCAATTGAAGCAGTATAGCAAGACGAGCGAAAGGATACGACTGCCAAACACACAACCTTTGCCCGTCTCGTTTGCTGGTGTAAACTGACGCCTCCTGATCGCAACGTGTGTAATGAGACCGGACCTTTCCAGAAAAACCATTTACATTCTTGCCGCCTCTGTGCTGCTACTCACATCGCTGGCTCTGGGTCTTACTAAGGCGCGCTCGGTAATCAACGGGCGCAATTCACTCAAGAGCAATGCCCGCCTTAATCAGATGCCAAGAGTGATTTTGTGGGCGTGGGAACGGCCGACCGATCTTCGTTTCATTAATCCTCACGACGTTGGCGTCGCGTTTTTGGCCAGAACCATTCGGCTGCGCGCCGATGAGGTCACCGTGCGTCCCCGCCTTCAGCCGCTTAATTTGCCCGACGGAACCAGCGCCATCGCAGTAGCGCGAGTCAAATCCGATGTTATGAGTAAGTCGCAGCTCTCCGACCACCAGCGCGATGGCTTAGCGGCAGCGATTGTCGAGATGGCAAGGCTTCCCAACGTTTCGCATATTCAAATCGATTTTGACGCTACGAAGTCCGAACGTGATTTCTATCGCGATGTTATCGCCGACGTTCGCCGTCGTTTGCCGGAGAGTGTGGGCTTATCGATTACCGCTCTCGCTTCATGGTGCGCTCATGACGATTGGATTTCCGGCCTGCCTGTCGATGAAGCGGTGCCGATGCTATTCCGCATGGGCGTGGAAGAAAAGCAGTTCTCCAATCGTCTTGAATCAGGCGAGGATTTTAACGGGGCGCCCTGCCGTCAGAGTTACGGCATCTCGACAGACGAACCCCGCGCTAATCTCAACCTGGCTCGCCGTCTTTACGTTTTTAACCCCGACCCGTGGACCGAGACTTCGGTCCGGGCAATCCTGGAGTCCAGAAAATGATTGCTAGAAACTCGCCCAGAGCGCTCGTCGCTCTCGCTCTAATCGCAACGGTTTCGTTCCTACTCCCCTATCGAACTCGAGCTTGCGGTCCCTTCTTCACGGACGCGATTTTCGTCTATACAAAGCATCCCGATTTTCCGCTCGAGAGCTTTGCCGCCGGAAAGCTGGGTGTCCTGCGCCCGAGTTATGCACGCTCGTACCTGGTTGCGGCCTATCGCAATCTGTCGGGTAACAGTTTGAGCAATGCTGAAGCGAAGGGCATCAAATCCCTTTGGGACGATCGACTTAACTTCGGCTGGGAATTGCACGATGAAGAGTGGATCAAGGCGTGGGTTGAGGCGCGCAAAAAAGTCCCGGGCGTTACCGCGCCGTCTGAGATCAAAGCGTTTCGGAATCGAGAGAAGCCGCACGAGTACGAAAACTATCTGAACTGTCAGCAGGACGCTTTCGATAACGCTGTCGCAACCTTGAACGATCGTATTAAGCAGCTCGGCGCCGATAGCCCGGGGGTCAAGGGTTGGGTGGCTGCCCAGGATTTGGTGTTTGCCAATTGTTCGGAGGGCAAACACTTGCCTGCCGAAGCATCTACTGAGGCCGCTGCCCTGCCGCCATTACTGCACGCCGATCGTGCTTATCAGATCGCCGCCGCCAATTTCTATGCCGGAAGGTTTGACGACGCCAGGCAACAGTTTGATTCAATAGCGCGCGATGACGCTTCACCGTGGCGAGAGAAAGCCGCTTATCTCGCCGCTCGTTCTCTGCTGCGTAAAGGAAGCTTTGCCGAAAAGGAAGAGGAAGGACGCCCCGCGTTGGCTGAAGCTGAAACTCGGCTGAACACGATCGTCAAAGACAAATCACTGGCCTCCGTGCACCGCGCCGCCGCAAGGCTTTTGAACCTTACCCGTCTGCGTTTGCGACCAGAGGAGAAACTTCACGAACTTGCCAATGTAATCGTGAAAAGGGATGCGAGCGCAGATTTCAAACAGGATGTTTGGGATTACACGGTGCTGTTGGACAAGTTCCTGGGCGATGACGAAAACGCGACGAAGCTGACTGCTACCGCTACCTTGAAGAGCGACGATCTTACTGACTGGGTCAGCACGTTCCAAAACCAATCGCACGAAGCGACCCTCCATGCACTCCAGCAATGGAAAAATACAAAATCTCTGCCGTGGCTGGTCGCAGCGCTGGAACACGTCGAGAGCCGGAGCCCGCAAGTGGAACAGCTTTTAGCGGCGGCCAAAGATCTCGATCCTGGCTCGCCTGCTTTTCCGTCGACGGTTTTTCACAGAGCTCGCCTGCTACTCGCGTTGGGGCGGACCGGGGAGGCGCGCTCGTTGATGGACCAGACACTCGCAGATGATCGTAGGCAGTTATCACCATCCGCAATTAACAAGCTGCTGGAGCAGCGTCTCTTACTGGCAAGGAATCTTGAAGAGTTTCTTGCGGCCTCGGAACGCAAGCCTGCCGGTTTCAGCGACAACAACGATGGTCGTGAAATTCCCGATGAAGACACTCCGACGGCTGAAACCCCCAAACGCCCGGAGCTATTCTTTGATTCAGACTCCGCTGCAATCCTTAACCAGACGATGCCGGTCACATTACTGCTCGAGGCGGCGCGCAACCCGACTGTGGCAGCGAATCTCCATCGCGATCTGGCTCAAGCGACGTTCGTGCGGGCTGCCTTACTCGATGATCGCGAGACTGCTGTGCGGGCAGGAAGAGTTTTTGCAGGTCTAAAGCCTGAAGTGCGCCAATACATTACTGCATACGAAGGCGCAGCGACGCCTGATGCTCGCCGCTTCGCCGCGGCTTTTGCTTCTCTGAAGTTTCCCGGGCTACGCCCTTACGTCTCAACCGGCATCGGCCGCACAACCGCGCTTGCAGAGATCGATAGCTATCGCGACAACTACTGGTGCGCTGCGCCACCGTTTTCACTCTCCGGGCCCCAGTCGGGAGGCGAAAGCGGAGAATCTAAAGCTAAGCCGGTGGTACCGCCTGCTTTTTTGACGTCTTCACGGGCCTTGGTCAACCAACAACTCGCTGCTTTGCAAGCCCTTGGCACCGCCCCGAACTATCTCTGTCGCATAGCGATCGAATGGACAGAGAAAAATCCGGCTGACCCGCGCTCACCTGAAGCTTTGCACCTCGCCGTTAGATCTACTCGCTACGGCTGCACCGACAAGGAAACAGGCCGGTGGTCAAAGGCGGCCTATGACTTGCTCCATCGCCGGTATCCCAACACGGTCTGGGCCAAGAACACAAAGTATTGGTTCAAAGACTGAATGATGTTCGCTCGGAATAAGGAACAAGCGTGACGGAAAATAAGCACACCAACAATCTAATTAACGAGACAAGTCCCTACCTTCTGCAGCACGCCCACAACCCGGTCGATTGGTATCCGTGGGGCGAGGTCGCGCTCGCCAAAGCACGTGCGGAGGACAAACCGATCCTCCTAAGCATCGGGTACTCGGCGTGTCATTGGTGCCACGTAATGGAACATGAGTCGTTCGAGAACGAAGAAATCGCGAAGCTCATGAACGAGAACTTTGTGAATATTAAGGTCGATCGCGAAGAGCGCCCGGATCTCGATCAGATTTACATGAGTGCGGTACAGATGATGACCGGTCAGGGCGGATGGCCGATGACCATCTTCTTAACGCCGGAGGGCGTACCTTTCTATGGCGGCACGTATTTTCCGCCGGCAGATCGCTACAACATGCCGGGCTTTCCGCGCGTGTTATTGAGCGTGGCCGAAGCCTACCGCTCGCAACCCGAACAGGTTGCCAGCACCGCGACCGCGATGCTGGGCGAACTCAGACGCGTCGGCCTGGCGGAACCTTCTCGAGACATGCTCACGAGCGAGCTTCTTGCCGCCTCATACCGCCGCATCGCCGCCAACTATGATCGCGTCAACGGAGGTTTCGGGGGTGCGCCAAAGTTTCCGCCGGCGATGACGCTTGAATTTCTGCTGCACACTCTTCATCGAACGGGCGCCAGCGAGGCGCAGCAAATTGTCGAGCACACCGCACGCAAGATGGCCAACGGCGGGATGTACGACCAGATTGGCGGCGGCTTTCATCGCTACTCGGTCGATGCCAGGTGGTTGGTGCCGCACTTCGAAAAGATGCTCTATGACAATGCCCTGCTATCACGCATGTATTTGCATCTCTATCAGGTAACAAAGGATCCCGATGCGCGCCGGGTGGCGGAAGAAACTCTCGATTACGTGGTGCGCGAAATGACCGACCCGGGTGGCGGCTTTTACTCCAGCCAGGATGCTGATTCCGAGGGCCATGAAGGAAAGTTTTTTGTCTGGTCGCGCCAGGAAATTGTCGACACCCTGCAACAACCGAACGCCGATATCTTCTGCGACTATTTCAACGTCACAGAAGGTGGAAACTTCGAAGGTCAAAATATTTTGAACGTTACTGAGACGATCGAGGACGTGGCCGCCCGAAATAAGTTGTCTGTCGAGGAACTGCGCGAAACCCTGGCCGCGGCCCGTCGCAAGCTTTTCACGATTCGCGAGCGGCGGATCAAGCCCGGCCGCGATGAAAAACTCCTCACTGCCTGGAATGGATTGATGTTGTCGAGTTTCGCTGAAGCCGCCGCGATTCTGGAACGTCCCGATTACCGGCGGGTGGCCGAGGCAAACGCCAGTTTTCTGCTGGAGCATCTTCAGAGTGATGCCCTGCTCCTCAGAACCTACAAGGCTGGCGAAGCAAAGCTGAATGCCTACCTCGAAGACTATGCCTGTCTGATCGACGGTTTGATTTCGCTCTATGAAGCAACCGGTACGCTCAAATGGATTGAAAGCGCCATCTCACTGGCTGACCGAATGATCGATGAATTTTGGGACGGCGAATCAGGCGGCTTTTTCTTTACCGGAAAGAGTCACGAACAGTTGATCGTTCGTTCGAAAGAATTCCTCGACAACGCTACTCCCTCCGGCAACTCCATCGGCACCTTATCGCTGCTCAGACTGAGCGTGCTAACTGGAAACGAAAACTATCGCCGGCTGGCGACCACCGTCTTGCGCCTGTTGGCCGACCAGATTGGAAGGTACCCTTCCGCTTTCGGTTTTGCCTTGAGCGCCCTGGACTTCTATTTAGATGTTCCTCTTGAGATTG
>Ga0207684_10005475_pt1 | contig 11691 bp, 9 predicted proteins | sample KBSK5501metaG_FD_184342 | JGI IMG/M metagenome (GOLD analysis project Ga0207684, IMG submission 184342) | Corn, switchgrass and miscanthus rhizosphere microbial communities from Kellogg Biological Station, Michigan, USA - KBS K5-50-1 metaG... | ecosystem: Host-associated > Plants > Roots >... | reverse complement strand
GGGCAGCTGCCCGAAGTGCGGCATGGCCCTCGAGCCGCTCGAGGTGACGGCGGCCGATGAGGGACCGAGCGGCGAGCTGGTCGACATGACCCGGCGCTCCTGGGTGAGCCTGGCGCTTACCGTCCCCGTTCTCGCCGTGGCGATGTCCGAGATGGTGGCGCCCGCCCTGGCCGACCGGGTGAGCCCGACGGTGCGCCTCTGGGCCCAGTTCGTGCTCTCGGCGCCGGTCGTCCTCTGGGCCGGCTGGCCATTCTTCGTCCGCGGCTGGCAGTCGATCGTCACCCGCAGTCTGAACATGTTCACGCTGATCGCGCTCGGGACGGGGACCGCGTTCGGTTACAGCGTGTTCGCCGTGCTCATGCCGGAGGCGCTACCCCCCGAGATGCGGCACGGTGGCGTGCCGCCCGTATATTTCGAGGCGGCCGCGGTGATCACCACGCTAGTCCTGCTCGGCCAGGTGCTGGAGCTGCGGGCCCGCAGCGCCACGTCCGGGGCCATCCGGGCCCTGCTCGGCCTGGCCCCGAAGACGGCGCGGCGGCTCCGCGACGACGACAGCGAGGAGGACGTTCCGCTGGGCCACGTCCAGGTGGGCGATCGGCTTCGCGTGCGCCCGGGCGAGCGTGTCCCCGTCGACGGGATCGTGGTCGAGGGTGCGAGCGCGATCGACGAATCGATGGTAACCGGCGAGCCCATCCCGGTCGAGAAGACGCCGGGCTCCCGCGTCACCGGCGGCACCGTGAACGGCACTGGCAGCTTCGTGATCCGGGCGGAGCGAGTCGGCGCGGACACGCTACTGGCGCAGATCGTCCGGATGGTCTTCGAGGCCCAGCGGAGCCGCGCGCCCATCCAGCGGCTCGCCGACGTGGTGTCGGCGTGGTTCGTGCCCGCGGTGGTGTTGATCGCGGTCGTCACCGCGATCGGGTGGGGCCTCTTTGGGCCGGAGCCGCGGCTCGCCTACGCCCTGGTCAATGCGGTCGCGGTGCTGATCATCGCCTGCCCGTGCGCGCTCGGGTTGGCCACCCCCATATCGATCATGGTGGCCACCGGGCGGGGCGCGCAGGCCGGCGTGCTGATCAGGAACGCGGAGGCGCTTGAGACCATGGAGAAAGTGGACACCCTGGTCGTCGACAAGACCGGCACGTTGACGGAGGGCAAGCCTCGGCTCGTCTCTATTGTGGCGGCGGGAGGTAGCTCGGAGACCCAAGTGCTGCCGCTGGCCGCGGGTCTCGAGCGGGGCAGCGAGCATCCGCTGGCGGCCGCGATTCTGGCCGGCGCCGCCGAGCGGGGCGCGCCGGCCGCGGAGGTGAGCGACTTCCGCTCGCTGACGGGGCGAGGCGTGATCGGCACGGTCGCGGGCAAGCGGGTGGCCCTCGGCAACTCGCGCCTGCTCCATGAGCTGGGCGTGGACGCCGGACCGCTGGCGGCGCGGGCGGAGGCGCTGCGGGCCGAAGGCCAGACCGTGATGTTCCTGGTGGTGGGGGACCAGGTGGTGGGCCTCCTCGGCGTGGCCGATCCGACCAAGTCGAGCACTTCGGAGGCGATTCACCAGCTGCACGCTGAGGGGCTGCGCGTGATCATGCTCACCGGCGATAGCCTCATGACTGCGCAGGCAGTGGCTCGCGCTCTCGGCCTCGACGACGTCATGGCGGAGGTGCTCCCGGAGCAGAAGGCCGAGATGGTACGTCGCCTGCAGGCGGACGGGCACGTGGTGGCCATGGCGGGGGACGGCGTCAACGACGCGCCGGCCCTGGCGGCCGCCGACGTGGGTATCGCCATGGGCACCGGCACCGACGTCGCGATGGAGAGTGCGCAGATCACCCTGGTCAAGGGCGATCTGCGCGGCATCGTACGGGCGCGCCGGCTGTCGCGCGCGACGATGCGCAACATCCGCCAGAACCTGGTCTGGGCCTTCATCTACAATGTCCTGGGCGTGCCGGTCGCGGCGGGCGTGCTCTACCCGTTCGTCCGGATCCTGCTGAGTCCGATGATTGCGAGCGCGGCGATGAGCCTCAGCTCGGTCTCGGTGATCGCCAACGCGCTGCGCCTGCGGCGTGTCGAGCTGTAATTCGCCAAGGCCGCCGCCTGCCGATACTTTCCGCTTGACCTTGCCCCAGGCGGAAAGGTTTAGGCTTCTGGCATGACGCGAGACGGTTTGCTGATCGGTGAAGTCGCAGCAAAGAGTGGCGTGAGCCGAAAGGCCCTGCGCTTGTACGAGACGGCCGGCATCCTTTCACCCCCGCGTCGCACCGCCTCGGGCTACCGGACATACGGGCCAGAGACGCTGGCAATCCTCGCTTTCGTTGCCCGGGCCCGGCGTCTCGGCTTTCACCTCAACGAGATCAGGGAAGTGGTGGGGATGAGGCGATCAGGGCGCTGCCCATGTCCGCACGTGCTCGAGCTGGTACGCCGAAAGATTGAAGATCTGGACCGGACACTGGCCGATCTCACTGAGGTGCGACGCGGGCTTCACGAGCTTCTCAAGGCATCCACACGATCGGCGCGGAGCGGTAAGGCTGCCGTCTGCCATCACATCGAGCGACTCACGCTCGTGCAGGAGAGGAGGTGAGCGGCATGGAGAATCGAAAGGTGCTGTTGTGCCCAGCCGGGTGCGGCGCATGCCCGGAAGTCGAGTTCGCCGGGGAACAGGTAAAAGTTGGTGAGGCCGGCAATCTGGCGGTCCTGACCAAGGACGAGTGGAACGTGCTCGTTGACCTGATTCGGTCGGGCGAGTTAACGAAGGTATGAGAGGGGCCGGGTCGGCCGCTCGCGATGCGTGAGCGGCCGACCACCGGCATGACGGGAGTCTTGGCGAATCCTTGACAGCGCACCGGTCGACTCCTAGAGTAGGAGAGGCATGTCCAAACGGGCGTTCGGCGTTCTTCTAATTGCGATCTGGCTGCTGTTGGGGCCGGTCGCAATGGCGTTCGATGGGTGCGCGGGGTGCGAATTGCCCTGCGCGCAAGTGGCGTGTGCATTGCCCGCGCCGGAACGTAGCCTCACCCCGGAAATGCTTGTGTCCGCCACCGCGCCTGTTGAATCATCTCGCGTGAGTGCTGGCCCGCCCGCGCTTGAGCCTCCCCCGCCGAAGCACGTCCCTTCCGCTGCGTAGTTCGCTGTAGCCGCTAGTTCCGACCAACTGTTACGCGTCTGGCCGTCGTCCATCTGCGGATGGGCGCCTGGGGCAGACCTGCGGCCATCGGCTTAAGGGAGGTGTCTGCCATGTCCCACATGATGATGAACGGGTGCGGTGTCGCGATGATGCTGTTCGGCGGAGTAGGCATGCTGCTCGGCCTCGTTTTGGTGGCCAGTCTGATCGTCGTGATCTGGGTTGTGATCGGCCGGTTGCGTCGAGAGCCGATGGTGCCGCCGCCGGTCCGAGCGTGAGGACAACGCGGCGATGATCAACCGGTTGATCGAGCTGTCGCTCCGCAACCGTGTGCTGGTCATCGCCGCCTTTCTGCTCCTGGGCGGCTGGGGTTACTGGGCGCTGCTCACGACCCCGATCGACGCCATCCCCGACCTCTCCGACAACCAGGTGATCGTGTTCACCGATTGGACCGGGCGTTCGCCTCAGGAGGTCGAGGACCAGGTGACGTATCCGCTCACGGTGAGCCTCCAAGGCTTGCCGGGTGTCCGGGTGGTCCGTTCCTCGTCGGCATTCGGATTCTCCATGATCAACGTGATCTTCGAGGATTGGGTCGACCTCTACTTTGCGCGCTCGCGCGTGCTCGAACGCCTCAACCTGTTGACCAAGGGCTTGCCTTCAGGCGTCGTGCCGACGCTGGGCCCGGATGCCACGGGGATGGGGCACGTCCTCTGGTACACAGTGGAGGGGACCGGCCAATCCCTCCAGGAGCTGCGCACCCTCCAGGACTGGTTCATCCGCTACCAGCTGAACGCCGTGCCCGGCGTGGCCGAGGTGGCGACCGTGGGCGGCGTGGTTCGACAGTACCAGGTCGACGTGGATCCCAACCGTCTCCGCGGTTTCCGCATCCCGTTCTCGGGGGTGGCGGACGCGGTCATCCGCAGCAACCGGAACGTCGGGGGCAACGTCCTCGAGGTCAGCGGGACTTGGTCGGTGATCCGCGGCCTCGGGCTGATCGGGTCAACCAGCGACCTCGAGAACACCGTGATCGGCGCCGAAAACGGAGTGCCGATCTACTTGCGTCAGGTGGCGACGGTCCGGGTGGGCGACGCGTTCCGTGTGGCGGCGCTGGTCAAGGGCAGTGAGGAGGCGGTGGGTGGAGTGGTGGTGGCCCGCTATGGCGTCAGCACCACCGAGGTGATCGCCCGGGTCAAGGAGAAGATGGCGGCCCTGCAGAGCGGACTGCCACCGGGGGTCCGGATCGTGCCGTTCTATGACCGCTCGGCGCTGATCCACCGGGCCGCCGCCACGCTCAAGCGGGCGCTGCTCGAGGAAGCCGCAGTTGTCACATTGGTGAACATCCTGTTCCTGTTCCACTTCCGCTCAATCCTGATCGTGACGATCCCGATCCCGTTGGCGGTGCTCACAGCCTTCCTGTTCATGCGGTATTTCGGCATCACCTCTAACATCATGTCGCTGGCGGGGATCGCCATCGCGATCGGGGTGCTCGTGGACGCCGCCATCGTGGTGACGGAGAACGCGTTCCGCTTCATCGAGAAGCGAGGGATCGACACGCGGGACCGCCTGGCTGTTGCCGCCACCGTGCTCGAGTCGACGGCGCTCGTCGGCCGGCCGATCTTCTTCGCGATGGCGATCATCATCCTGGCCTTCGTCCTGGTCTTCGCGCTCACCGGCCAGGAAGGCAAGCTCTTCCATCCGCTCGCTTTCACCAAGACCTTCGCGATGGCCGGGGCCACGATCCTCTCGGTGACCCTCGTCCCGGTGCTCTGCACGCTGCTCATCGGAGGGCGTGTTCGCAGGGAGGAGGCCAATCCCGTGATGCGCCCCCTCATCTGGCTCTATCGGCCGGTGCTGGGCTGGGCTCTGGGACACCGCCTGGTCACGTTGGGTCTGGCCGGCCTCGTCCTGGCGGGCGCCCTCGCCCTCGTTCCCCGCATCGGCAAGGAGTTCATGCCGCCGCTCAACGAGGGTGACCTGATGTTCATGCCGATCACCGATCCGGCCATCTCGCTGCCGCAGGCGGTCGACATCACGAGGAAGCAGAATGCGGCCATCCTGGGCGTCCCCGAAGTGGCCGGGGTGGTGGCCAAGATTTCTCGCGCCGAGACCTCCACCGATCCCGCGCCGGTCAACATGACCGAGACCATCGTCAGCCTGAAGCCCGACGCGCAGTGGCGGCCGGGGATGACGCGCGAGCGCCTCATCGGCGAGCTGGACGCGGCCACCACGCTGCCCGGCGTCTCCAACATCTGGACGCAGCCCATCATCAACCGGATCAACATGCTAACCACCGGCATCCGCTCCGAGGTGGGCGTGAAGATCTTCGGCGACGATTTGCGGGTGCTCGAGGAGCGGGCCCGGGCGGTGGCGGCGGCGCTCCGCCCGATCCAGGGCGCCGCCGACGTCTATCCCGAGCAGGTGACCGGCGCGCCCTATATCGACATCCGGGTGAATCGGGAGTCTGCCGCGCGCTACGGGATCACGGTCGGGGCCATTCAGGATGTGATCGAGACAGCGGTGGGGGAGACCAATCTGAGCCTGACCATCGAGGGCCGCCAGCGGTTTCCCATCCGCGTGCGGTACGCGCCGCAGTTCCGATCCACGCCGGAGGCGCTGGCCGGCCTTCCCGTCGCCGGTCCCAACGGTGTCCAGGTGCCCCTCGGGCAGCTCGCTCAGATCCGTCCGGTGACCGGGCCCTCCATGATCTCCAGCGAGAACGGGCTGCTCGTGGTGACCGTTCTGCTCAACGTTCGGGGTCGTGACGTCGGGAGCTTCGTGGAGGAAGGGCGGCGCGTGATTGCCCAATCCGCGCCCTTGCCGAAGGGCTCCTACATCGAGTGGAGCGGGCAGTACGAGAACGAGGCCCGCGCGCGTCAACGCCTGCAAGTCGTGGTCCCCGCCGTCCTGCTGGTCATCTATTTGCTGCTCTACCTGACCTATCGATCCTTTTCGGAGGCCGCGCACGTCCTGCTGGCCGTGCCGTTCAGCCTGGTCGGCGGGATCTACCTGGTCTACGCGCTTGGCTACAACGTGTCGGTCGCCGTCTGGGTGGGCTTCATCGCGTTGTTCGGGACCGCAGTCCAGACCGCGGTGGTCATGGTCATCTACCTGGAGGAGGCGGTCATTCAGAAGCGCGAGGCCATGGGCGGTCGGCTCACACGCCGGGCGCTGCGCGAGGCGGTGCTGGAGGGCGCGCTCCTCCGGCTCCGGCCCAAGGTTATGACCGTCACCACGGTGGTGGTGAGCCTCTTGCCGATCATGTGGAGTCATTCGACCGGGGCCGAGGTGATGAAGCCTCTGGCCGCGCCGGTGCTGGGCGGGATGGTCAGCTCGCTGGCCCACGTGCTCATCGTGACGCCTGTCATCTTCTACTGGCTCCGTGAGAGGCAGCTCAGCCCAGAGGAAGGGCGCGGGGGGGCCGGGGCCCCCGTATCGCAGTGAACTTACAAGCTCCAGGGAGGGCACGCATATGCGAATCGTGCTGATGTTCCGGGTCTTGGCGGCACTGGCGGTCTCCGCGGCCTTGCTGACCGCGACGGTAGGAGCGGAGTCGAAGGCCATCCACACGCAGAAGACGCAGGACGCTGTAATTGCGCTCAAGAGCGAAGCGGGCCAATGGAAGCCGGGCAACAACAGTTTCGTCCTCGAATTCACGACGCCGAGCGGTCAGCCGCTCGATGCGGGCAAGGTGACCCTCTCGACGAGTATGACCATGCCTGGCATGGGGCCCATGATCGCTGGAGCCACGCTCACACCAGACAAGGCCCCGGGCCGGTATCTCGGCACGATCAGCTTTCCGGATGGCGGTACTCGGCAGGTCACGGTGAGCTGGGACGGCCCGGGCGGCAAAGGCTCGGCCCGCTTCTCGGTGCCGGTGCGGTAGGCGGCGGCCATGACGGGCCGGGCGGTCGCGGGGCTCGTGGTAGGCGTCGTCCTATTGTTACCTGGTCCGCCGGTTTCGGTCGCGCAGCCAGCTAGGGACGCGGGCGACGTGACCGTGGATGAACTGGTCGCGCAGGCGTTACGTCAGAATGCGGAGCTGGCCGCCGCCCGTGCCGAGGTGGATGCGGCCATCGGCCGGCTCCGGCAGGCCGGACTCCGGCCGAACCCCATGCTGGACTTGGCCGGGCAGCAGAACGTGAGTGGTCCCGATAACAACGTCTCAGCCGGCGTCACCGTGCCGCTGGATCTCAACGGGCGAAAGGACGGCCGGGTGGGGGTGGCCGATCGAGAACTCGCGATGAAGCGGGCGCAGCTCGTTGATCGCGAGCGCCGGCTACGGGCCGAGGTGAAGATGAAGGCGGGGGAGGCGCTCGCCGCCGCGCGCAACGTGCAGGTGACCGGCGAGCTGCTCGAGGCGAACCGCACCGCGCTGGGTCTGACCGAAGAGCGGGTGCGGACCGGCGCCATCCCTCCGTTGGAGGGAAGCCTGATGCAGGTCGAGGTCAATCGCCTGGATGCCAGCCACCAGGTGCTGGAGAGCCGTCTCGAGGTGTTGCGGCTTCAGCTCAAGGCGCTCACCGGCCTTTCCCCAGACTCGCAGCTGGCGCTCCGGGACGAGCTGGTGGGCCCGGATGTGCCGGTGGACCGAGACGTCGGCGTGACCCGGGCCCTGGCCGCCCGACCCGATCTCGAAGCCGCGCGGACGGACGTGACACTGGCCCAGGCACGAGTCAAGAAAGAGGAAGCTGACGGCCGCTGGGACGCCAGCGTGAACGTAGGCTACCAGCGCCAGCAGACCGGATTCATGCTGAATGGCATCACGGATCGCGGTGGTACGAGGCCGATCCAGGACGTCTTCCATATGGTGGGTGGCGGCGTGACCATCACCCTTCCGGTGCGCAACCGCAACCAAGGCAATGTGCAGGCGGCGCTGGCCGAGGTTCGCGCCGGTGAGCGACGCCGGGAGTTCCTCGAGCTGCAAGTTCGGCAGGAGGTGGCCGCGGCATTCACGCAGTACGAGGTGGCGCGGCGCTCGCTCGCGCTCTACGCGCGTGGGGTTCGAGATCTGGCCCGGCAGAATCTCGACGTGGTCCGCCAGAGTCACGGACTCGGGCGGATCCCACTGCTTGACGTGATCGCCGAGCAGCGGCGGTACATCGAGATCGAGATGGGATACACGGACGCGCTGAAGCAGGCGTGGGACGGCGCGGTCGAGATCGAGCGCGCGGTCGGCACCGCGTTGCGGTAGGGGCAGCACGCATGCGTGCGCTGCCGTGGGTTACCACCGCCGTCGGGTTCACCGTCATTGGCGCCGTCGGCACCCTGCTCGCAATCCGCCTCACGGCCGGTCCCCCCGCTCCGATGGTTGGGCCCGCTCCCCCCTCGGCACCGGCTGCGCCGGCGCCCGCTCCCGCTCCGGCGGACGCCGGCGATGCCGAGATCTTGATCCCACCGGATGTCGTAGCCCGCGCCGGGCTCAAGACCGCGACGGTTGGCGCGGCGAATGTGAGCGCGGCCGTCACCGTCCCGGGCACGGTCATGCCGAACGCGTACCACGAGGTCAAGGTGACTCCCATCACGAGCGGGATCGTCACCAAGATCCACGTTGAGCTGGGGGCCAGCGTGCAGCGCGGGGCGTTGCTGGCGACGATCTTCAGCTCGGAGCTAGCGGACGCGCAAATGCGCTACCTCTCCATGGCGGCCATGCTGGAGGCAGACCATAAGAAGCTGGAGCGCACGGAACAGCTGGTCGCGATTGGCGCGGCGAGTCGGCAGGAGATGGAGGAAGTGACGGCCGTCCACGCAGGCCATGAGACCGAGGTGGCGGCGGCCCGCCAGCGGCTCCTCCTGCTGGGCTTGACCAAGCAGCAGGTCGCAGACTTGCGAGATCCGAATCAGGTGGTGTCCCAGATAGTGGTGCCGGCGCCGATCGGCGGTGTGATAACGGCACGGTCGGCCAATCCCGGGCAGGTCGTCGCCATGGGTCAGGAGCTATTCGTCGTCACCGATCTGGGTACCGTCTGGCTCGTCGGCGATCTCTACGAGCAGGACTTTTCGTCGGTCCGCGTTGGCTCCGAGGCGACGGTTACCGCGGCCGCCTATCCCGGCTCTGCGCTCCACGGCCGCGTAAGCTATATCGATCCCCGGGTAGATCCGCAGACTCGCACCGCCAAGGTCCGGGTGGAAGTCTCGAACACCGGAAGCCGTCTTCGGCTCGGTATGTACGTCAACATCGTGTTCGCCGGCGGCGGCGGTCAGCCGCAGGTGGTCGTTCCTCGTGCGGCAGTCCAGTCGATGGGGGACCAGTCGGTGGTGTTCCTGCCGGTGGCCGGAGAGGAGGGCAAGTTCGTTCGACGCAGGGTCCGACTCGGACCCGGCTCGGGCGACTCTTTCGTCGTGCTCGAGGGACTCCGGGCAGGAGATACCGTCGTCACCGAAGGCAGCGTCCTCCTCCGTGCAGAGGCGTCCAAGAGCGCTTCTTGATGTCTAATCTATTTGGCGGGAGCGAAAGGTCTCAAGGCCAAGTGATCACGTGTGGCTCAATGCGTGTGCGGCTGCCCTGGTGGATGGTCGACCGAGCCCGTCGTGTAGCCGCGGAGTTCATCGTAGCGGGCGAGCTGAGCCGCTGAAAGCATTGCGCGCGTCGACAAGTGGGCCAGGAGATGGATCGCGCGGAGCTCACCTTGGAGCGCAGCGATGCGCGTCACTCGCAAGCGAAGGTCGTGATCCGTGATCGTACCCGCACGGAACGCAGCCTCGAGACGCTCCTCCTCCTTGAGGATCTCAGCACCGATTCGCTGCGCATTGCCCTTCATACCGTCGAAGGTCAGCCGGACCTGCTGGACCTGAGCGGGACTCGCCTGGAGCCGGCCCGCCGCGACGGCGTCGAGGACGTGGCGGGGCCCCGGGTAGCTGTTCAGCTCGGCGGCGCGAGCGAGTCCCATGCCGGCTCCTGCACGGAGCTCGGCGATCTCATTCTCGTTGAGCCCACGAAGCCCGGACTGCGCTTGCGGCTGGTATGGCGAGATCAGCCGGTCCTGAGCCGTGGCAGCCGCGACCAGTAGCAGCAGGAGCGAAAGGGAGGACACGGTTCGCATGAACAAAGAGCCTCCTTGAGTTTATGAGTGCATGTCGATCGCGTCGATACTAGATCAGATCGCTCCCGAAGACGACGCCGTAGAGTCCGGGCCCTTGTCACCGTTGGGAACAAGTCATGACTTTGGTAGCCCCTGCCGAAACTCCTGCCGAGAACAAGACCCGTCGAGAGATGCTGGAGTGGCAGATCCGGCGAGCGCAGAAGCGGATGGCGGAGGTTCCGGCAAGGCTAGCCGCAAGCGTTCGTCACTTTTGACGCGCCGCTCATCGCCCGGCGGGACAGCAGGGGCCAAGGAGTTCGCATTTCTTGACAGGGCCCCCGGGCGAGTGCGACCAGTGGGGACACGGTGCTCTTCGGGTCCAGTTCGCTCTGGATGGGCGGCGTGCTGGAACTTTGACGTGAGGAGGTAGCTATGAAGCCATCTCTATCGGTCGTTGCGAAGTTGGCCATTGCGACAGCGCTGATCCTGCCGGTCCCGGCCGCCTATGCGATACCGATAACCTTCGTGGGCAGCCTCACCGGTGCAAACGAGGTTCCTCCCGTTCCTTCGCCAGGGACGGGTATTGCAACCGTGGTGATGGACCCGACGGCCCAAACCATACAGATAAACGCCACATTTAGCGGCTTGACGTCGAACGATACCGCGGCGCACATCCATTGCTGCGCACCACTCGGCACGAACGCCGGGGTCGCCACCACGGTTCCTGCGTTTCCGGGCTTCCCGTTGGGAGTGACCTCCGGGAACTATTCCTCCGTCGTCTTTGATCTCACACAGTCGACAATCTACAACCCGGCCTTCGTGACCCTCCAGGGCGGGACGATCCCGCTGGCCGAGGCAGCGCTGATCGCGGGCATCCAGAACGGACAAACCTATCTGAACATCCACACCATGAACAACCCGGGTGGGGAGATCAGGGGACAACTGGAACCGGTTCCGGAACCGACCACGCTCTTGCTCTTGGGGACCGCGATGACTGGGCTGGGGCTGGCTCGCTGGAGACGGCGCAGACAGGAGTAGAGAGCGAGTCGGAATAGAGCAGGGTCTCTAGTGCGGCTCCACGGGCTCCAAACAACTTCGTGCCTGTCGGTCTGGCAAGACGTATGGAGGCAAAGCGGAGGAAGACACGAGCAGTCGGCTGCGAAGCGCGGCCGGTCCAGTGAGCCGCCAAAACCCTCGTCGGCGACAAGCTAGCCCGGCTGCCGGGGCCCAGCGGGCCGCTGCGCCCGGTATTCGCCCCAGGAACTTCAGCCGCGTGTTTTAGTCGCGTGCGCTTGCCGCGGTTCTGTTGCATTGCAACTGATCGAATTGGCGAAACGTGGTCGTGACTGAAACACGGGTTTGGTCTCGGTTGGAAGGATCGGTATCAGTTACCTGTGAAGCAGTGATCCAAAGGTCAATCTCGCGGTGACGATCCAGGGCCATAACGCCACTTATTTGACCTTCGGCTCGAGGATCGTTTTCGGTGGTTGCAGAGGCCTGCAACCACCGATATCAACTATGCTCGGGTTCGAGGTCGACCTGATCTAGACGCGTTGCGCTGGCCCG
>Ga0207684_10005474_pt1 | contig 11692 bp, 10 predicted proteins | sample KBSK5501metaG_FD_184342 | JGI IMG/M metagenome (GOLD analysis project Ga0207684, IMG submission 184342) | Corn, switchgrass and miscanthus rhizosphere microbial communities from Kellogg Biological Station, Michigan, USA - KBS K5-50-1 metaG... | ecosystem: Host-associated > Plants > Roots >... | reverse complement strand
CCTTTCTTCGGATTTGCGCGCGCGCGGGTATCGGCCTTGCGGGACTCGCCACTCTTTCGAGCCCGAGACGAGCTACGGCGGCGCCGCCGACGGTCCAAGAGATCAGAGCGACGGCCGGCCCGAGCTCCGCGATCGAGCCGTCGAGCGATCAGCACAAATTTCTTCGTGACGCAGGCCGGAGCTTTTCCGGGCAGACGGTTCGCGTCGTCACCGAGGATACGCCGCCCTCCCTGGCAACGCGCGAGATCATGAAGCATGAGTTCATTCCGCTCACCGGCATCAACGTCGTATGGGAGCTGCTACCTCTCGACCGTGTCCTGGCGAAGGTGAGCGCGGACACAGCGAGACGAGCCGGGACGAACGACATCTTCTACCTGGATCAGGCGTGGGTCGGCCGCTTCGCCAATGACACCGTGCCAGTGCAGAAGTTGCTTGCCAGGAAGGATCTCGTCTACCCCGGTTATGACTTCGACGACATCCTGCCGGCACTCGTCAGGCATATCGCATCGTACGGCGGTCAGGTCGTGGGCATTCCCTACGACATTCCAATCCAGATCCTGCTGTACCGGAGGGATATCCTCGATCGGCTCCGCTTGCCGCTGCCCAAGACGATCCCTGAGTATCTCGTGACGGTCCAGGCAATTCAGCGCGAGATGCAACCCCAGGTGTACGGAACCACCGCGATGTGGAAATCAGGCCATTACTCCCTGCTCATCGATGCTGCGACGTGGTTGTGGGGGTATGGTGGCTCCTTCTTCGGTCCCGGCAATCGGCCCACCGTCAACGATGACCGCGCCGTGGCGGCGATGGAGTTCATGCGGACGCTCGCTAAATACGCCCCACCGGAGGCCATCACCTGGGACTGGAACGGCGCGACGAAGAGCTTCGTGGAAGGCCGCGCGGGCATGTACATCAACGCGGGGGAGTGGTTTTCGGTCTTCGACGACCCGGCGCAATCGAAGGTCGTCGGGCTCGTCGAGGCCGCCCCCTGTCCAGCGGAGGTCGCGCTCCGGCCGGCAAGCCAGTGCAGCTTCGACGAGACGCCGGGCTTCAGTCGTCAAGGCGGCTCGTATCTCGGACTCTCGGCATACAGCAAGAGGCCGGAGGCAGCCTGGATCCTGATGCAATGGGCGACGAGCTCCGACGTGACGACCCGCGCCAGCCTGCTCGGTGGCGGCGCGAGCCCGGTCCGTCGGAGTAATTTCGACGACCCGCGGATCAAAGCCAAGGCCAACGTCGGAATCGGCACCACCCGCTACTTCGGGGTCACGCTCGACGCCATCAACAACCGCATGGGCACGGAGCCGCACCTGCCGGCGTGGCCGAGCCTCGTGGACCGCTATGCGATCGAGCTGGGAAAGATGATGACGGGCCAGCAGGGTATTCGAGCGACGCTCGACACCATGGCGAAGCACGCCGATGCGGCTGTCCGGCGAGACGCCCGTCGTTGACGGTTCGCCTGCGGACCAAAGTCCTCCTCGCCTTCCTGGTCGTCTCGCTGTGCCCGTTGTCGCTCATTGCGTATCGCGACTTTGAGGTTGCGCGCAGCGGTCTGACACGCTCTGCCTATCAATCGCTCTTCGCGGCGGCCTCCCAGACAGCGCTTCGTCTGGATACCTTCATGGCCGCCACGGCGAACGTCGTCGGCACCGAGGCGAAAATGCCCGCGCTGGCCGAATTCCTGAGCCGTCCCGCGGACGCGCGGGCACAGGCGAAGGAGGACGAAATCCTCGACATGCTTCAGGCGTTCGCGGAGAAGAACTCGGTGTTCACGTCGTCGGTCGGGGTGCTCGATCTCCATGGGCGAGTCGTCCTCGACACCCAGCCCTCCAGCATCGGCCTCGACGAGTCCGCCACCCGGCATTTCCGGGGCGCGCTGGAGACGGGGCTGCCGCACACGTCGGGGTTCGAGTTCTCTGCCACCGACGGCAAGCCATATCTGACCTTCAGCAGCCCGGTGAAGGCGCCCGACGGGAAGCCCATCGGCGTGCTGCGCGAGCGGTACAGCGCCGCGGTCTTGCAGTACATGATCGTCGAAAACAATCGGCTGGTCGGCCCTGAATCGTTCGCGATCGTCCTGGGTGACGACGGGTTGGTGCTGGCCGATGGCCATCGGTCGCCCTGGCAGCTGGGCGAGGGCACGTTCGAATCGACACGACCACGCGCGCTGGCCAAGGCTCTCGCGAAAGCGGGCCGCGCGGTACCGTATTTCACGCTGGGCCTTTCGAACGACGGGAGCCCGTGGCACGCGGCGGTCAGCAACCTGACGACGCAGCCGTGGACGGTGGTTTTTCTTCAGCCGCAGGACGTGTTCATCGCACCGATCCGCGCGCACATGCGAGACACGGTTCTACTGGCGGTGCTGATCGCCGGCGCCGTCGCGGTGGCGGCGATCGCTGGTGCTCAACTCTTGACCCGCCCGATCGTTCGGCTGATGGCCGCGGCACGGCGAGTGGCCGAGGGGCACTTCGAGGGCAAGGTCACCGTTCGGTCGCGCGACGAGATCGGGGCGCTGGCCAACGCCTTCAACGTCATGACGGACCGACTCAAGGCGACCGTGGAAGGGCTCCGGCGAAGCGAGGAGAATTACCGGGGAATCTACGAGAACGCCCTCGAAGGGATGTGGCGAGTCTCGCCCGACGGGCGTGTCCTGAGCGCGAATCAGGCCATCGCCCGCATCCTGGGCTACGCATCGCCGGAAGAGCTGATGGCGAGCGTGGCCGATATCGGACGGCAACTCTACGTTCGCCCCCAGGAGCGAGACGCGGTGCTCCTGGCCTTCGGTCGAGGAGCCGCCATCGAGGGACGCGAGCGCGAGTTCTATCGCAAGGACGGCCAGCGCATCTGGGTGTTGACCAGTGGGCGGCCGGTCTACGACGACAGCGGCCAGTTCCTGTTCGCCGAGGGCTTTGTCACCGACATCACGCGGCGCAAGCGCGCGGAGGAGGAGCTGCGGCGCAGCGCGGCGTACATGACGGCCGCTCAGCCCTTGAGTCGGACGGGCAGTTTTGGCTGGCATGTTTCGAGCGGCACGATCTACTGGTCGGACGAGACGTTCCGCATCTTCCAATGCGACCGGGCCAGCGTCCCGACGGTGGAATTCATCCTCGAGCGGACTCATCCGCACGATCGCGCCTTCCTCCAACACGTGATCGATCAGGCTCGAGAGGAGAGAACGGACTTCGACTGTGAGCATCGATTGTTGTTGCCCGATGGCTCCGTCCGATATCTCCACGTCGTGGCCCATGCCCTGGAGAAGACCGAATCGGGCGACCTGGAATTCGTCGGGGCGGTGATGGACGTGACCGAACGCAAGGGGGCGGAGGAGGCGCTGCATCAGACGCAGGCGGAGCTCGCGCACGTCAGTCGCGTGACGACCCTCGGCGAGCTCGTCGCGTCGATCGCTCACGAGACCAACCAGCCGCTGGCGGCAATCGTCGCGGACGCCAGCGCATCCCTCAACCGGCTGGAGGCGGAGACTCCCGACCTGGAAGAGGTCCGCGACGCGCTGGGCGCAATCGTGGCGGATGCCCATCGGGCGGGTGACGTCATCCACCGCATTCGCCAGCTCGCGAGGAAAACCGATTCGTGCCGGGCGCCGCTGGACGTCAACGACGTCATCCGGGGCGTGGTTCCGCTGATCCTCGCCGAGGTACGCCACCATCAGGTGTCGTTGCGCGTGGAGCCGGCAGCCACCCTGCCGAACGTCCTCGGTGATCGCGTGCAGATACAGCAGGTCATCATCAACCTCGTGATCAACGGCGTCGAGGCCCTGGCGCCCGTCACGGACCGGCCACGCGAGCTCGTGATCCGATCTCGCGCTCACACGGATGACGAGGTGCTGGTGGCCGTCGAGGACACCGGCGTCGGAATCGACGTGACCAAGGCCGCGAGGCTCTTCGACGCCTTCTTCACCACGAAGCCGGGCGGTATGGGCATGGGGTTATCGATCAGCCGCTCGATCATCGAAAGGCACGGCGGGCGATTGTGGGCAACCCCGAACCCGACGCACGGCACCACGTTTCACTTCACTCTCCCTTCGACTACCTCTAGCGAGCCCGCGATTTGAGCCAGAGGCTCTACTTTTATGACTTGCTCGCCCTGCCGCCGCTGTTCACCCGGCTGCGGTCGCGCGTGATGCGACGTACGCGCGCCAGCCGCCGTAGGCGGTGATCTCGCGCTGACCCTCGCAGAGGATCGGCTCGCCGAGCACGCCCAGCACCTCGCTGCCGTCGTCGAGCTCGACCTTCCCGATACAGAGCCCGGGGGGTTCCTGTCGCAGGATGCTCGCCAGCCCGGCGGCGGGAACGGACCATACCTCGACGGCGATCGCCGCGCCGCCCGTGGCCACGCGGACCATCGCGGGGTGGCGATCACCGATCGACCACAGACGGTAGACCCGCGCGGTGCGCGTCTCGCGGACGAAGCGACCACCGGCGGAGAGCAGGTTGCCGTTGAGCTCGAGACCGCGCATCAACGTGCCGTTCACGGCGAGCAAGGTGTCCACGCCTCGTCCCCGCCGCGATTCTACGCCGCCCCGCGTCGCACGCGGATTGCGCAGACTCTATGAGCCTGCCCAAAGCTGAGGCACTGGTCGGCCGGACCCTCATCGCAGAATCGCGCCCTTGGGGCGACGGCGATTTTGGACCGATCCTTGCCTTCCCAGGACACCCCGAAACGGGGAGGCACGACACATGAGCGAGGGCATGGGGCGAATCGACCGCCGTCGAATGCTGAAGGGCCTGGCCGCCGCCGGCGTCGCCGCGGCGGTCGGGCCGCTCGGCCGTCGCCCGGCCGCGGCGGCGGACAAGCTCGTCATCGGCGTCATCTATGTCGGGCCGCGCGACGACTACGGATACAACCAGGCGCAGGCCCAGGCGGCGGCGGCCATCAAGAAGATGGCGGGCGTCACGGTGGTCGAGCAGGAGAAGGTGCCGGAGACGACCGACGTGCAGAAAACGATGGGCTCGATGATCGAGCAGGACGGCGCGACGCTGTTGTTCCCGACCTCGTTCGGCTATTTCGATCCCCACATTTTGAGGGCGGCGGAGAAATATCCGAAGGTGCGCTTCGCGCACTGCGGCGGTCTCTGGACGGAGGGCAAGCACCCCAAGAACGTCGGTTCGTACTTCGGCTACATCGATGAGTGCCAGTACCTCAACGGGGTGGTCGCCGGCCACGCGAGCAAGTCGAAGAAGCTCGGCTTCATCGCCGCCAAGCCGATCCCTCAAGTGTTGCGCAACATCAACGCGTTCACGCTCGGCGCGCGCTCGGTCGATCCGAAGATCACGACCACGCTGATCGTCACGGGCGACTGGGCGCTGCCCGTGAAGGAAGCCGAGGCCGCGAACAGCCTCATCGACCAGGGCGTGGACGTGCTGACGTGTCACGTCGATAGCCCGAAGGTGGTGGTCGAAACGGCGGAGCGCCGCGGGATCCACGTCTGCGGCTATCACGCCAATCAGGCCACGCTCGCCCCCAAGGGGTATCTCACCGGCGCGGAGTGGAACTGGCTGACGCCGTACACGATGCACGTGAAGGACGCGCAGGCCGGCAAGCCGATGGTCAATTTCCTCCGCGGCGGCCTCAAGGACGGCTTCGTGAAGCCGTCAGCCTACGGTTCGGCGGTGTCCGAGGCGGCGCGCAAGAAGGCCGATGCCGTGAAGGCGCAAATGATGAAGGGCGACTTCGTGATCTTCAAAGGTCCGATCAAGGACAACACCGGCAAGACGGTGATCGACCAGGGCGTGGCGCAAAAGCAGACCGACGTCGTGCTCGAGCAGATGAACTATCTCGTCGACGGAGTCGTCGGCCGCGTGTGACCCGCGAAGCCGTCGTCATCTCGCTCGGCGCGCTCATGGCGGCCATGGTGCTGTTCGGGATCTTCATGGCCGCGCTGGGGCAGAATCCGTTCGAGGTCTATGCGCTCATCTATCGCGGCGCCTTCGGCAGCGCGTTCTCGTGGCAGAACACGCTGTCGCGCGCGGCGCCGCTCGTGCTCACCGCGCTCTGCGTCGCGCTGCCGGCCCAGGCCGGCCTGATGATCATCGGCGGCGAGGGCGCCCTCGTGCTCGGCGGCCTCGTCGCCGCCGTGGTCGGCCACGCGCTGGCCGGTGCCGCGCCGCTCACCGCGCAGGCGGCGATGGCGGCCGCCGCCATGATCGCCGGCGCGCTCTGGATCGCGCTGGCGGGCGCGCTCCGACACTGGCGCGGCGTCAACGAGACGATCTCGAGCCTGCTGCTGACGTACATCGCCATCGCGATCTTCAACCACCTGGTCGAGGGGCCGCTGAAGGACCCGGCGAGCCTCAACAAGCCGTCCACCCCGGCGCTGGCCGGCGCCATCATGGTCGGCCGGCTGCCCGGCCTCGACGTGCACTGGGGCCTCGGCTTCGGCGTGATCTTCGCGGTGCTGATGTACGTGCTGGTGCGTCACACGACATGGGGCTTCGCGTTGCGCATCGTGGGAGGCAACGCGCGCGCGGCGCGGCTGGCCGGCTTGCCCGTGGGCGCGCTCGTGCTGCTCGCCTGCGCCCTCGGCGGCGCCGCGGCCGGGCTCGCGGGCATGGTCGAGGTCGCGGCGGTTCACGGCAGCGCCAACGCCTCGCTCATCGCGGGCTATGGCTACGGCGGCATCCTCATCGCGTTCATCGCGCGGCAGAATCCGCTCGCGGTGCTGCCGGTGTCGGCGCTCGTCGGCGGCATTGCGGCCAGCGGCGGTATGCTGCAACGCCGGCTGGACCTGCCAGACGCCACCGTGCTCGTCCTGCAGGGTGTGGCGTTCGTGACGATCCTGGCGAGCGAGGCGCTGTACGGGCGCCTGCGCGTGTTCCAGCGCGCGCGCGCGTGATGACATCGCTCGGCTGGTGGGGCGTGCCGCTCGCGGTGCTCGGCGGCGCCGTCCGCGTGGGCACGCCGTTCCTCTTCGTGAGCCTCGGCGAGTGCATCACCGAGAAGAGCGGGCGCATCAACCTCGGGCTCGAAGGCATCCTGGTCATGGGCGCGATGACGGGCTACGCGCTCTCCTATGTGACGGGCAACCCGTGGGTCGGCGTGCTCGCGGCGGCCGGCGCCGGCCTCGTGCTCGGATTGCTGCACGGCGTGCTCTGCACGTTGCCGCGTGTGAACGACATCGCCGTCGGCATTGCGCTCATGTTGTTCGGCACGGGACTGGCGTTCTTCCTCGGTAAGCCGTACGTGCAGCCCAAGGCTCCCACGCTGCCCTCGATTCCGTTCGGCTTCTGGAGCGACTCGCCGCAGGTGCAGGCCGCGCTGCAGGTCAACCCGCTGTTCCTCTTCGGCATCGCGCTGGCGGTCGCGTTGGCGTGGGCATTCCGGACGACCCGCTGGGGTCTGGTGGTGCGCATGGTAGGCGACAGCAGCGACGCCGCGCGCGCCATGGGCTACCGCGTGGCGGCGGTGCGGACGCTGGCGACGGGCCTCGGCGGCCTGTTCGCCGGCATCGGCGGATCGTTTCTCTCGCTGTACTATCCCGGCAGCTGGAGCGAAGGGCTGTCGAGCGGGCAGGGGCTGATGGCGGTGGCCCTCGTGATCTTCGCCGGCTGGAACCCGCTGCAGTGCTTCTACGCCGCGCTGCTCTTCGGTGCCGCGGGTGCCTTGGGGCCGGCGCTGCAGTCGGTCGGGATCACGTGGGGCTATTACCTGTTCAATGCCGCGCCCTACGTCGTCACGCTCGGGATCATGATCGTCACCTGCTCGCCGCGGCGCACGCTGGCCGGCGCGCCGGGCGAGCTGAGCATCAACCGCTGAGAGGACTGCGATGGCCACCGAGCGATTCGTGAACGCCGAGCCGTACCCCTGGCCGTACAACGGCGATCTCCGGCCGCAGAACACGGCGCTGCTGGTCATCGACATGCAGACCGATTTCTGCGGCATCGGCGGTTATGTCGACACGATGGGCTACGATCTCTCGCTGACGCGCGCGCCGATCGTGCCGATCAAGAGCGTGCTGGCCGCCGCGCGCGCGGCGGGCTTTCACGTCATCCACACGCGCGAGGGCCACCGTCCCGATCTCTCCGACCTGCCGTCGAACAAGCGGTGGCGCTCGCGCCGCATCGGCGCCGGCATCGGCGATCCCGGGCCGTGCGGGCGCATCCTCGTGCGCGGCGAGCCGGGCTGGGAGATCATCCCCGAGCTGGCGCCGCTGCCCGGCGAGGTCGTCGTCGACAAGCCCGGGAAGGGCTCATTCTGCGCGACGGATCTGGAATTGATCCTCCGGACGCGCGGCATCCAGAACCTCGTGCTGACCGGCATCACCACCGACGTGTGCGTGCACACCACCATGCGTGAGGCGAACGACCGCGGATTCGAGTGTCTGCTCCTCGATGACTGCACGGGCGCCACCGACCACGGCAACTACCTGGCGGCCATCAAGATGATCACGATGCAGGGCGGCGTGTTCGGCGCGGTGTCGAGCTCGGGGCGCTTCCTCGACGGGATCAAGGCGCTCGCATGACGGCGACCCCGCGCGCCCTGGACGTCGAAGTGGTCGGCATGACCAAGCGCTTCGGCGCCGTCACCGCCCTCGACGACGTCTCGCTGCGCGTGGCGGCGGGGTCGTTCCACGCGTTGCTCGGTGAGAACGGCGCGGGCAAGAGCACGCTCGTGAAGTGCCTCGTCGGCTATCACCAGCCCGATGCGGGCAGCGTGGTCGTCGGCGGCCGCGAGCGCGACATCCGATCGCCGCACGATGCGCACGCGCTCGGCATCGGCATGGTCTACCAGCACTTCACGCTGGTGCCGAGCATGACGGCGGCCGAAAATCTCGTGATGGCGCGGGACGACGTGCCCGCCGTCGTGCGCTGGTCCCAGGAGCGCGCGCGGCTCGCGGCCTTCATGACCACCGTGCCGTTCACGATCGACCTCGACACGCCGGTGTCGCGACTGGCGGCAGGCCAGAAGCAGAAGGTCGAGATTCTCAAGCAGCTCTACCTGCGACGGCGCTTCGTTATTCTCGACGAGCCGACGTCCGTGCTGACGCCCGCCGAGGCCGACGAGCTGCTCGGCATGCTTCACGCGATGGCTCGCGCGGGCGAGGTCACCGTGCTGATGATCACGCACAAGTTCCGTGAGGTGATGGCCTTCGCGGACACCGTCTCCGTGCTTCGCCGGGGCCGCCTGTCGGGGGAGGGGCGCGTGGCGGATCTCACGCCCGCGCACCTCGCGGAGATGATGGTGGGCGCCCGCGAGATCCCCCAGACGCATGCGGCGCACCGCAACGGCGGCGAGCCGTCGCGCGCGCCGCGGCTGGCGATCGAGGGCCTGGTCGTCGAGGACGATCGCGGGCGTGTGGCGGTGGATCACGTCTCGCTGGCGGTGCGCTCGCGCGAGATCGTCGGCGTCGCCGGCGTGTCCGGCAACGGCCAGCGCGAGCTGGTGGAGGCGCTCGTCGGCCAGCGCACCCCGCTGGCGGGGGCGATCACCGTCGACGGCCGGCCGTATCGGGCCACGCGCGGCGCCATCCGGTTCCACGGCGCGTTCAGCCTCACCGAGGAGCCGCTGCGCAGCGCCTGCGTGCCGCGCATGAGCGTGGCGGAAAATCTCGCGCTGCGGAACTTCGACCGCCCGCCGATCGCGCTCGGGCCGTGGCTGCGCAGGCGCGCGCTCCGCGAACAGGCCGAGCGACGGATCGCCGAGTTCAAGGTGAAGACGGCGGGCCCGGATGCGCCGATGACGACGCTGTCCGGTGGCAACGTGCAGCGCGCGGTGCTCGCGCGCGAGCTGTCCGAGCAGGTCTCCGTGCTCGTCGCCGCGAACCCGGTCTTCGGCCTCGACTTCGCGGCCGTGGCCGAGATCCACGGCCGTATCCTCGCCGCTCGCGACCGTGGCGCGGCCGTCCTGCTCGTCAGCGAGGATCTCGACGAGCTCCTGGCCCTCTCCGACCGCATCGTCGTCATGTTCGGCGGGCGCATCGTGCACGAGACGGCGGCCGTCGCCGCCGACGTGGCGGTGATCGGCCCGTGCATGGCGGGGCACGCGTGACGCCGCTCGATGCCTGACGTCGTCGCGCAGCCGTATCCCTACCGGTTCGAGCCGCGGAGCACGGCGCTGATCGTCATCGACATGCAGCGCGATTTCATCGAGCCGGGTGGCTTCGGCGAAGCGCTCGGCAACGACGTCGCCCGCCTCGGCGCCATCGTGCCCACGGTGCGCGCGCTGCTCGACTGGGCGCGCGGTCACGGGATCGGCGTTCTGCACACGCGCGAAGGGCATCGGCCGGACCTCGCCGACTGTCCTCCCGCGAAGCTCAACCGCGGCGACCCCGCGATGCGCATCGGCGCCAAGGGCCCGATGGGCCGCATCCTGGTGGACGGCGAGCCCGGCAACGACATCGTCGCCGCGCTCGTCCCGCTCGACGGCGAGCCCGTGATCGTCAAGCCGGGCAAGGGCGCGTTCTGGGCCACGCCGCTGGACGAGATGCTCCGCTGGCGCGGCGTCACGCACCTGATCCTCGCCGGCGTCACCACCGAGGTCTGCGTGCAAACCACGATGCGCGAGGCCAACGACCGCGGCTATGAATTCTTGCTCGTCGAGGACGCCACCGAGAGCTACTTCCCGGCATTCAAGCGCGCGACCCTGGACATGGTGCGCGCCCAGGGAGCGATCGTGGGCTGGACCGCGCCATTCGCGGCGCTCCGCGCGGCGCTGTAGCTTGCGTCGCCTCTGGGCGGCTTTGCGACAATGGAGCCGTGCGGCTTCGTGTCAGCGAGGTCTTCGTCTCCGTGCAGGGGGAGGGTGTCACGGCGGGCCTCCCCTCGGTGTTCGTGCGGCTGCAGGGCTGCTCCGTCGGTTGTCGCTGGTGTGACACCAAGTACTCGTGGGCGACCGACGGCGGTCAGGAAACCACGGTGGATCGGATCCTGGCGAGCGTCGCCGAGGCCGCGGTCGAGAACGTGGTCGTGACGGGCGGTGAGCCGCTGGAGCATCCGGTGTTTGCGCCGCTGGTTCATGCGCTCACGTCGCAGCGCCATCGGGTCGAGGTCGAAACCGCCGGCACCATTCTTCCGCCCGGCGTCTTCGTCGATCAGTGGAACGTCTCGCTGAAGCTAGCGCATTCGAACGTCGCCGAAGAAAAGCGCCTCAATCCCGATGCCATCGGTGCGTTTCGTGATCTCGGCGCGTGGTTCAAGTTCGTGGTGGCCACCGAGCGCGACGTCGACGAGGTGCTCGCGATTCAGACGGCGTATCGTCTGACCTCGAAGCAGATTCTGCTGATGCCGCTCGGGATGCAGCGCGACGAGCAGCTCGAACGGATGCCGCTCGTGATGGCATGGTGTCGCCGTCGTGGGTTTCGTTTCTCTCCCCGACTCCACATCCTCGCCTGGGGTCCCCAGCGGGGCGTCTAGAGGTCAGGCCGTGGGGCCGGAGAAACCCTGTGGCGCCAGGCGGAACGCCTTTGCGAACTTGCTCGCGAAGACCTGGTAGCCGATCACGAAGACCAGCTCCAGGACGTCCGCCTCCGAGAAGTACTCCCGAACTCGCGCGAAGCAGGCGTCCGAGACCGCTCGGTCATCGGCGACGACTTCCTCGGTGAGCTCGAGCGCCGCCTTCTCGCGGGCGGTGAAATGATCGCTCGCCCGCCAGTCGCGCAGCGCGGCCAGCGTCTCTTCGTCGATGTTCTCCTTCACGCCAACGGCGTGACGGATGTCCATTCAGTAGGCGACGTCGTACA
>Ga0207684_10005466_pt1 | contig 11712 bp, 13 predicted proteins | sample KBSK5501metaG_FD_184342 | JGI IMG/M metagenome (GOLD analysis project Ga0207684, IMG submission 184342) | Corn, switchgrass and miscanthus rhizosphere microbial communities from Kellogg Biological Station, Michigan, USA - KBS K5-50-1 metaG... | ecosystem: Host-associated > Plants > Roots >... | reverse complement strand
ATGGTCGCTCCCAAATATGGCCCGGGCGCGGCACGGCCGCGCAGGACCACGGCGGAGGATCCGGCCGGAAAACCGGGTCTATTGAAGGAGATAGCGCGGACAAGTTACCCAATTCATACGATTCCCCAGGGCGGGAAATGCTAGGAATGGGCAAAGATGTCCTCGGCGGCCCAGCCGGCGAGGTCGAGCCGTACCCGGTCCGGCAGGAAGCGAAAACAGGCCGCCGCGAGTTCGGCGCGCCCCTCGCGGACGAGGATGGCGTCGAGCTTTTCCTTGAGCGCGTGCAGGTGCAGCACGTCGGACGCCGCGTAGGCGAGTTGCGCGTCGGTCAGCGCCTCGGCGCCCCAATCGGAAAGCTGTTGCTGCTTGGAGAGGTCGACGCCCAGCACTTCACGCACGAGGTCCTTGAGCCCATGCTTGTCGGTGTAAGTGCGCGCGATCCGCGAGGCGATCTTGGTGCAGTAGACCGGAGAAGCCATGACGCCCAAACGCCGCTGCAGCACACCGAGATCGAAGCGGGCGAAATGAAAGATCTTGAGGATCGTGCCGTCGGCGAGAAGTTTGGTCAGGTTCGGCGCTGCGCTGGCGCCCGCCGGGATCTGCACCACGTCGGCGGAGCCGTCACCCGGCGACAGTTGCACCACGCACAGCCGATCGCGGATCGGATCGAGCCCCATGGTTTCGGTGTCGATCGCCACCGCGTCGCCGCGGTAGTGCGAGAGGTCGGGCAGATCGCCGCGATGCGAGCGGATGGTCATGACGGCTCACGAACGGGCGATGCTGCAAATCTGGTGCCCAGGAGAGGGTAGCCGATACTCTTGATCATTCCGAGGCTTCCGTTCCGGTGCGGGCAAATAACGCCCCTTTGAGCGGCAAAGAGATTATTCGCGGCCGCCCGGACCAACAAGCGTTTCCAATCACCGTCGCCGAATGGGACCGCAATAGTCGCGAGATCGTCCGCGTTGCGCTCGATCAGTACAACGGCCGGCACACAATCAACGTCCGCATCTGGTGTTGCGACGACGGCGTGGTGAAGCCGAGCAAGTCGGGCATCACCCTGGCCGTAAAGCACCTGCCGGTGCTCGCCGACGCCATCGGGAAGGGGCTGGCGCGGGCAATCGAGTTGGGCCTTGTAGCAGAAGGGGGCGGCCAATGAGCACGCTCGCCCTCTCGCCCAACGCAACGCGCGTGTATGACAGCATCAACGCCGTCACCTCGCCAGACGTACTCGATAACATCGCTCGCGCCGTCTGGCATGACTGGGGAAAGGGCGCGTTCACCGATGACGAAGCGACCTTGCTGACCGGGGCCATTGATCAACGGCGCCCCATCACGTTCCACCGGCCGGCGCGCGGCGGCGCTGGCGCATACAACCCAGCGAGTCGATTGCTTGCTAGGATCGGCAGCAAGTTCACGCCGCGACCGTGCCGTAAGCGACTGTCGGACGAAGAACGGACCAAGCGCCGACACCGGAAACGGATGCTCGGCGGATCGAGCGCGCTGCCCGATACCCTCCGCCAACACTACACCGAGGGCGAGCGCGCCGTGCTTTTCATCGTCGCCGGCGAGGTGAAGCGCCACGGGATATGCGACCTGCCAATCGATGAGATCGCCGACCGCGCGGGCGTGGGAAAGACCACGGTGCAGAACGCCATGCATGAGGCCCGCCGGCTCGGACACGTCGAGATCACCGAGCGCCCGCAACGCGGCGCCAAGAACCTTCCAAATGTGGTGAAAGTCACGTCCAGCGAATGGCTTGCCTGGATCCGGCGCGCCGTCCGCAGCGCAGCGGGATAGGGTCCAATTTTCCAAAAATGTGAGCATCTCAAAGAGCACAGAAAAGAAAGAAGCCAGCGCTGAGCGTGTTGAGAGGCAGCAAAGGGCTGTCCAAGTTAGGCTGGGACGCGGCCACCTGACCAACAGGATAGGTGCCGTCATGCCAGATGACCGCTCTACAGGTCTACAGTCTGGCGTCGGTTGCGAGCCGCGAGGCTGCGCACGACGGCTGCGGGCGGGAGTGCTGAATTCGTAGGCAAAAAGCGATTCACAGCGATTCACCGGCGACTCATTTCGGACTCAATTCGCGGGAGAGGGTCCATAGCCATGTAGTCGTCGGTCATGTCTCGAGACCGATCCGTATCGCGCCTGGCGCTACGTGGCGGGGAGCCGATAGTGCGTCGGCGGCTCGAGTTGGTCTGGCTGGAGACGGGCAGCGCGTGCTCGCGGAAGAACATTAAGCAGATTCATCTTCGTGGCTTTTTTAGCTCAATCACGCCCCACGTCGCGGCGGCAGTCATCCCTCCGAGCGCCACAAGAAGACATCACCAGCGATGTACAGGGCGTCGGTGCGATCGCGCACGAGGGTGGTGAAGGCCGCCTCGATCTCACGGCTGGTGCTGGCGTTGAGGACCTGAATTTGCAGTCCCAGTGCACGGGCGGCTTCCGGTATGTCTCGTATGCTCTCGGTACTTCCGATATTGGCCGGATTGACCAGCACGGCAATCCGAACGGCTTTGGGCACCAACTCGTGCAGAAGTGCCAGCCGCTTTGCCCCCAACTCGGTCGCGAAAAAATTGATCCCGGTCAGGTTTCCCCCCGGCCGGGCGAGGCTGGCGACGAGACCGAGCTTAACGGGGTCTTCGCCGACGCCGAAGACGACCGGGATCGTCGTGGTCGCAGCTTTGGCGGCAAGCGCAGCAGCGTTGCCGGCTGGCGTGGCGATAACAACGATACGACGACGCACGAGGTCAGCCATGAGCGCCGGAAGGCGATCGAATTGGCCCTCTAGCCAGTGGTACTCCACCGTTACGTTCTGACCCTCGACGTAGCCGGCTTCGTTGAGACCCTTGCGGAACGCGGCGGCAAGGGGTGGATCGGATGATCCGGCATTGACGAATCCAACGACGGGCACCGTCGAATGCTGCGCGCGCGCTCCCAGCGGCCACGCGGCCGCCGCGCCGCCGAGCAGCGAGATGAACGCGCGTCGCCTCATGGAGGCCTTGCCTCAGGCTAGCGGCCGCACGTTACCACGCCGTTGCGGAAGAACGCCGCTGTGCATCACAGCAAAAACTGCGCGCTGATGTCGCAGATGGGTCAAACTCGGCCCTTCTGGGATGTCCGCTCAAATGTCCGGATTGCTCGAAAGCGGACACTGAGCGATTTATGATACGCCCTAGCTGCCCTCGATTGGCTCGATATAGTGCACCCCGCAACGGTCCCAATGCGAGCCGAGCCTGTTGCAACTCGGTGCGGCGAGATGGTTGAGCAGGTTGGGCATCGGGTAGTCCGCACCATGAGCGGCGATCAGTTCGTCGCGCGCAAACGCGGCTCGCCAGTCGCACTTGCTGCACGCGACAAGTATGGTCTCGCGCTTTTCGTCGGCGAGTCGATAGAACGCTTGCTTGACGGCTAAGTCAGTGCGCCGCTCTCGATTGCGAGCGCGAGGGTCCGCGAGCACGTCGGCCCACCATTCTTCGCCCGTTGGCTCTTGCGGGTGCGACACGAGCAGCCCTATCGGCAAGCGTCTCCTCGACCGCAATGCCGCCACGTTCTTGAACTCTCGCTTCCAGCACTGCGGCTGCGCCATCAACTCCGAACCTCTCAAGGTTGAACCAGATACGTACCTTGGGCAGCCAATCCGGAATCGCAGTCCCAGATGCGGTCATGATAAACGTCGTGAAAATCGTATCCTTGATCATGCGCCCTATTCCGTATTGCGGTCTCCTCAATCCTAGTCCACCGGGTGTTTCCCCATTCAGGTCGCAACAACACGGCAACGATTCGGGCTTCCTTTCCGAAGACAGCGTTGAATGTCTTCTCCCCATCCGTCCCGGCCAACTTCTCCTGAACCTTCGAGTATAGGAAGGTTCGGTAGCGGTCTTGAAGACGGTCGTTGAGTTGCGTCGCAAGGCCCTCGTCTTCTGTCACGAACGAAAAGGCAATGTCATACTTGAAGGGGTCATTATCCGCAGTCATCGCCATAGCTTCCCGCCCCAGTCCTCCTCCGCCTCGCGCTTCACCGTCGGCGCCGCCGGGTTCTTGAATTTGAGCCAGTGCCGGGTGCGGCCGCTGACGTACGGCGAGCCCAGGCGCTTCGACACAATGCCCCCCTCGAGCCGCTATGGCGGACCGTCTCCCCAAATGCCCGCCTTGATGCGTCGTGCCGACGCCTCGGCTTCGACATAGCTTTCCTCTGTTACACCCTCGGCAAGCTCGGCCCAGCCCTGACCGAGGAGGGACTCGGTCACGTCGTTGTCGCCGACCCAGCAAACGGCTTTGGGCGCGCCTGCGGCCTGCCTGAAGCTGCAGCTAAGGGGCTGGCCCTCCACCAGCGCGCGCGTAGCCATGAAGGCGCGCTGGCCACACGTCCAGCGGGCGCCCTCCGGCGAGGCGCAGATGCGGTTGCGACGGATCAGCACCGCGCCGTAGAGGTCGAGATTGTGCCCATCGGCGCGGATCGTGCCGCTGGCGTCGACTTGCGCCCGCTTGAAAGAGACCGCGCCCTGCTTGAACAGATCGACCGGCACGCGCAGACGCTGGGTGCGAATGACTTTGCGGGGCGGGACATCGCGGGCGGCGGGGCGGTCCTCCTCCTGCGCCACACCGGGAGCGGTCGCCCCCGCGCACAGGCTCGCCGCGAGCGTAACTGCCGCGAGCAGGAGTGCATGTCGGTTCGAAGCTCGGCTCATGCGCGGGGCAGTATGGCCTAGCGGTAGGCCGAGTGCACGATGTCGCAGGCGACCGCCTCGCCGTCGATCAGGCACGAGCGCGCCTGCAGGGGCGCTCTCGATGCCCTCTCACCGGGCCTTCGTGCTTTTACCTGACCTTAACGGAATCAGTAACGAATTTTGTTAGGCGGATCGCAGAACGGATTTTGCGCCCATGCCCTCAGAGCACGAGAACACAGTCCCTTGGGTCGCCCTTTGCCTCTTGGTGAGTTGGACGCTTTGCGTGTTGGTGATCTGGGCCACAATCGACTAGATGCCGTTGGCGGCTTCGGCGATGAGCGGGAAGCGGCCTCACCAGTCGATGCCGTTGCGCGTCAGCACCCGGACGCTGGACACATCGCGGCGCGCCATCAACCGGAAGCCGTCGTGCTTGATCTCATGAATCCAGCCGGGGCCGCTCGGCGGGCGCTCGGCCGGGGATGGAAGGCAGGGTTCGATGAAGCCGGCCGGGTCGCGGCGCGGCGGAAACGGCGGTCCGGTCAGGTTCCCCTCCTTAGCTACTTCGAACTAGCACTCGCTTGGGTCTCTCATCTATTCACCTCAAGCGGTTGCCAAACCAATTGCAAAATGCGCATAGGGATCTGTAGTTTCCCGATCTGTGTCGCGTGGTAACCAGGAGTGCGGATATCATAGCCTATGCTAAAAGATACCCCTTTATTGAGCATCAGATTGGGAACTCGGAATGAAAACGGCGTCTCGAAGAGCGTATATTCCATTTCCTTGAATAGAGGGAAGGATCCTGGAATTCCCATTTTCTTTACAAATTTGTTGCATACGGTTCGATCGCTAAACGAAATTTGGCCTGCCCCGTCGAGAGCCGTAGTCCACACTGATAGCCGTGTGTCGAGATAAAAAGTTAAAGACAGTGTAATATGCTGGTTGTGAAGAATTGTTGCTGATCGTCCCGCCCAACTCTATCGCTTTCGAATGTTCGCTATCATCCTCGCGCTCAACGTCTACCTCGTTCTGTCTACCCGCAAACCAAATTTTGACTACAGGTTCAGCGTTTGTGGCACGCCTAAACGCATCCCTTACCTCATAATCCTCCATGGCGATTGATTGAAAGTTTTGCCGCTTATAGTACTTGTTGTCCGGTGCCTGATGGGGAGCGCGAGTGACCGCCTGTGGAATCGTGATCACGTATCCATTGTGGTTCGCGTCAAACAGTATTGGAGTGATGATCAAATTCTCGATTCGCGGTTGTACCTGTGAGTCTATGACTTGCTCAATCCATTCTCGTGTAATCTGATCATTTGGAACGCCTGAATCGAGGGGTTGTGGCTTGCGGTTCTTCTCGGGAATTCCATAAATAATCTGCCCTCCCGCCGAGTTTGCAAAGGCGGATACATCCTTGCATAGCTCATTGCGCGATCTGTCGTCTTTGGCTAGTGCCGCGGAGTCCTTATAATCAAGCGTAAGGCTCTCCTGAATATTATCGTCGACGAGGCGTTGGAGATCGGCCTTGGTCTCTAATTTCAACATATAAGCGTCCTTCAGCGGTTCCGCGAAAGATGCAAAAATAACAAATGGAAGGTGGAGGTGCTATTACATGCTTAGCGAGAGACTAAGCGAGCTTCATCGAGTAGGTCCTACAGCCGTTGCTCCTCGCTGCCCCACGCGTGTGGATCGCGCGGCACGCACGGCGGTTGCCACGGCCTCCGCCAGATTGAGCCCCCCGCACGCCTCACCGCCAGCGCCTTCCGTTCCAGTCCTCCTCCGCCTCGCGGCGGACGCTGCACAACGGGTATTCGTGTCTGAAATCCCGGTGCGTACTTGAGGCGCTTGGATGACCGTTCAGGAGGCTGCGAGCCCACGAATCGTGAACGGGCGGCGCCGCTGCGGCCGATTCAAAGCGAAAGCTGATTCCTGCTGCGCGCGAGAGTTCCGAGGATTCGGAAGTCTCGTCGGGGGCCGGTTTCGCCCCTCGCGCTCCTCGCGGCTCGCGAGCCGGCGCCCTGTTACCGCCATCAGCCCGCTAAAAACGCTTTCTCCGGTGCCGCCAACACTGCCGTCATCACCACGCGGGAACAGGTGCCCGTAGGTTTCGGCGGTCATCTGGATCGACGCGTGCCCGAGGCGGGCCTGCACCACCTTGAGCGGAAGCTCAAGACCGCCATCGACGCGCGCTGCGCGCTCGCCGTGGCAGCGCATCTTCGCGGCCGCGGGCGTGAGCCGCGCGGAGACTCTGCGAAGCGCGGCGGCGCGTGCCATGCGGCCACCCGGCGAGTGAAAAGGGAGCGGGCCTCGCGACCCGCTCGAGTTTCGGAAAGATGCGTTCCCTCCCAGCCGGGAAGAAACGGCAAACCGTAACCGCTGGACGCGTGATTCGTAAACCGGTGACACGGCGCGAGCCGTTGCCGAGGCCGCTGGTGCGTTGAATGGGGTCGGGCCGTACTCGGGTTCCTGAATTTTGGATCCGCGCGCGCCCGCGCTTGCCTTGGCGCACAGGTGGCCCCAAAATGCGCATCGGCCCGTTGGGTTCGACAACGAGCCGACACGTCTTGATCGATCGACGCGAGGAAGCGCGCCGGATGACCCGCCCGCCACGATACAAGCTCCCGAAGTACGTTCAAGCTTTCGTCGACCGCGACGGCCGTGCCTATCATTATTTCCGCCGCCGCGGATCTGCGCGCGTGCCCTTGCCGGGCCTGCCCTGGTCGCCCGAGTTCATGGCGGCGTATCAGCCCGCCCTCGAGGGCTCGAAGCGTAGCGCCGGCAAGCGCCGCGGCTCAATCGCGGAGGTGGTCGCCAGTTACGTCGATGGCTTTGGCGTCCGCGGCGAGCTCTCGCCTGGCACGCAAGCGAAGCGCCGCCGCATCCTGCAAAACTATATCCGCGACTTCGGCCACGAGCCGATCGCGAGCGTCACGACGGACGAGCTCACGCAGATGTTTGCGGCGATGCGGAAACGCGGCGCGGCGGAAGATTTACTCAAAGCGATTCGCTCGTTGATGAAGTGGGCCTTGGCGCAAGGGAAAATCAAAACCGATCCGACCGTCGGCATCCGGATGTCGCGCAGAAAAACGGACGGCTATCACACCTGGACCGAGGACGAGATCGCGCAATTCGAGGCGCATCATCCGATCGGAAGCAAGCCGCGCCTCGCGCTCGCGCTCTTGCTCTACACCGCGCAGCGTCGCGGCGATGTCATCAAGATGGGACGTCAACACGTTCGCGACGGCGTGCTCCACATGAAGCAGCGCAAGACCGGCGCCGAGCTCGCCATCCCCGTGCACCCCGATCTGCGCGAGATCCTTGAAGCGACGCCGAGCGAGCACCTCACGTTCATCGTGAGCGCCTTGGGCAAGCCCTTTCATCCCGGCGCGTTCAGTAATTGGTTCGGCGCGGCATGCGCGGCCGCCGGATTGCCAAAGGGATGTTCGGCCCATGGCCTACGCAAGGCGGCCTGCCGACGGCTCGCGGAGCTCGGCTGCACAGTACACGAGATCGCGGCGATCAGCGGCCACGTCACGCTCGAGGAAGTGCAGCGCTACACCAAGGCCGCCGATCAGGCGCGACTCGCGCGTTCCGCGATGGCCAAGGTGATCAAAGCGCGACCGAAAGTGTCAAAAAAACTGCATCTTGACGCATCGGATTGACTAACCGACTGACGCGACAGCGAGAAATCCTCACATAACGCCCTCCGGTTGGGGGTCATTCATGCAATCGAGGGATGATACCACGGTTCCATCGCGCGGTCAGTTACTAAGGCCCATAGGTAAGTCGAGTGAATGCTTCGAATGATCGGGGTCCCTGCGGTATGAAATCGCTGGACCGGCCTCTTGGGTTGACCTATCGGCCTCGGTAACCCGCCCTCACATCTCTAGACGGCCTGGGAAAGCGTCCTCCGGTCACGGAATGAGGACGAGCTGCTGTGGCGTCAGTCCGAGGTAGAATTGTCCTGCGGACTGCATGCGGGCGATGCTCCCTTGCACTTGAATAGATACGGTGTGCACATCCCGGAAGCGTCGTTCGAATGGATTGCTCTTGAAGATTGCCGTCGCGCCGGCTTCCCTGAAAAGGATATCGACCGCGTCGCGGGCCGAATCGATCTGGTGCGTGCATGCCTGACGAAGCTTAATCCGAAGGGGGAAACTGACTGCACCGTTCGTCGCGCACTCTTCCCATGCTTCGTGCAGCAATTGAATGAGCCATGCCTTGGCCGAGCTGATCTTGGCGTCGGCCTGCGCGATGCGCGCCTGAACCCACGTATCGTCGCGAAGCGCAATCGAGTTGGAGGGCGTCTTTTTCCTCGCCAGTGGTATGAAGGCATCGAGCATCGCCTGTGCTGCTCCGATTGCGACGGAGGAGAGACCGCAGGAAGCGATCAGCTGCATCGAGTGGCGATACAGTATCCCGCTCTCTCGCCGCTCCGGCTCGGGCTCCGCCGCTTTACCTTCGGGCAAGTTATGATCGCGGGCGGTGACGCGCGGCACGACGCTGTGGTCGGGGGACACAAACAAGTCAGAAACCGCGTACGTGTCACTTCCGGTGCCGCACAGCCCCATTACGTCCCAGCTCTCGTTATCCACCGTCGCAGCGGAACGCGGGAAGACCATGGTCCGCTCCACCGGGCGGCCGTCGGGGTGCTTGAGCTGGTTCCCGTTCTCGTCGCACAGCCGACAATGCCCCCCGAGCCAGGTGGCACACCGGTTTCCGCTGGCAAATGTCCAGGTTCCGTTGATGATCCAGCCTCCTTCTACCGGAACCGCCAAACATGGCGGCTCGCCCCTGGTGAAGCCAAACGTGAACACTGCACGCGGATCGCCGAAAATCTCCTGCGCCACGCGCGGCTCCAGGTACGCGGAAGCCATTGAGGCGCAGGCCGCCTGGGCAATGCACCACGCAACGCTGGCGTCGCCCTCGGCGATCGCCGCAACCACCTGCGCATGCGTGGCGGGATCGAGTTCCGCGCCGCCCACCGAACGTGGCATCACGGTGCGGAACATCTGCGCGTCATGCAGCGCATCGAGCACGTGGTCGGGTATCGTCAGGGACGTCTCGATTTCCGCGGCACTCGCCTCCAGCAAGGGTTTTAGGGCACGCGCCCGTTCGATCCATTCTCGCGTGGTCTTGGCGGAAATCGAGCCACGGATGTCAGGCGTTTCCAGATTCACCGGCCCCTCCGTGTTTTATGATGATTCAGATAGCAAGCAGTGTCCACGCAAATTCGGCCGACGTACGCGCCGCCGGGATACTCGCAACATATCACCCTGAACCGTTCCGTTGACAGTGCCTGCGTGAGAGCGCTTTTGAGCTGTTCCCGGCTGCGGCAGACATAACCGTTGCCGCTCAGCGCACGAGCTACTTTCGCGTAGTCAGTGCCGGGAAAATCGACGGCAGCGTCGGCATATATGACAGCGCGTTGTTTCATCTCGATAGGCGCAAGCGAAAGCGTCGGCGAAAACGATGACGATCGCAGAGAGGTTCAACTCCCCGGCAGTCGTTAGCTCGCCCATCACCATGTCCAGTCCGGCATCGCGCGCGCCCAACGCAACGCTCTTTTGTCTTCCGGCGGGTGCCTCTTCGTGAGCTTGAACCGGGACGGAAATCATTGCAGGATCAATCCCCTGGACTTTGGGGAGCCGGATATGAGGGGATTGCAGTCTGCCCTTTTCACTGGGTTCGTATCGCTCCTCTGCTTGAGCGCGGGCGGTTCGGCCATCGCGCAAGAGCCCATCAAGGTCGGTGTTCTGACGATCCGAAGCGGCCCAGCCAAACCCATTGGCGACGATATACTCGCCGGCATCGAGACGACGACCAAGATGTACGGTCGAGTTCTCAATCGGCCGATAGAGCTTGTCGTCGAGGAGAGCCTGTTCAACGCGCAGGCCGCGGTGACGAAGGCGACCAAGCTCGTCCAGCAAAATCAGGTGGCCAGCATCCTCGGCACGAGCACCATCGAAACGCTTGCGCTTCTGTCTGTCGCTGACCGGCTGCGGGTTCCGATCGTGACCTCGAACTCGGGCTCGGCTGCAATCACTCGCGAACGCTGCAACCGCTGGCTATTTCGGACCAACGCCGAAGACCTGATGTCTGTTGAGTCGTTGCGGGAACTCGTCGAGAAGACGCCACGCCTGCAACAGGCGAAGTGGTTTACGATCGGCCACGATTACCCGTGGAGCCGCCTTGTGGCCAGCTCGGTTAAGGGAGTCCAGGATCTTCAATACGTGGGAGAGACCTTTGCGCCGCTCGACACCACAGATTGGGCGCCCTTTATCGCGCGTGCGCGCGCGGCCGGCGCAACGGCCGTCATCATGCCGGTCACCTTGGGTGTCCCACTGCTGCAATTCATCCAGCAGGCGAACGAGTTCGGGTTGACTGGAACGGCTGTGCTCGTGTCGCCCATCGGGCTTCCCGATTGGCTTGTCGAAAAGCTGGGGAACACATCGACGAACGTCATTTCTGCCGGTTCCTGGGCAGCCTGGCGATACGAAGAGGCCTGGCCGGCCACCAAGGAATTCAACCAAGCATTCTACGCGATGCACGGCCGGGTGGCGGGAATGCAGTCCCTGCAGTCCGGCAGCGCGACTCTGATGTTGTACAACGCCGTGACAAAAGCAGGCTCGGTTGATCCGGAGGCCATTGTCGAGGCCCTGGAGACGATCGAGGTGAACACGCCGGTAGGGTCGCTGAAGTTTCAGCCCAACGGCCGCCAGGCGCTGGTGTCGCTGTTCCTCGGCCCCTACGAGAAGCTCGACAGTCCACGGTACGGCGCCACGTATGCCCAGCGAGCGGACCCATTTCCGGCGAGCAAATCATTACCCAAGTCCGCCGCCGAGTATGGCTGCAAGCTCTAGCCGACCGCTTCGCCTACCCGGCTGGGAGGCTGCATCGTCGTGGATTGGAATTTCCTATTCGTCAACATCTTGAATGGTGTCGTCTACGGAGCATTTCTGCTGCTGACGAGCCTCGGGCTTAGCTTGGTTTTCGGCCTTGGCCGGGTTGTCAATTTTGCTCATGGCGCCCTCTATGCGATGGGGGG
>Ga0207684_10005463_pt1 | contig 11713 bp, 10 predicted proteins | sample KBSK5501metaG_FD_184342 | JGI IMG/M metagenome (GOLD analysis project Ga0207684, IMG submission 184342) | Corn, switchgrass and miscanthus rhizosphere microbial communities from Kellogg Biological Station, Michigan, USA - KBS K5-50-1 metaG... | ecosystem: Host-associated > Plants > Roots >... | reverse complement strand
TCGCATCTGTGCCTCAACTTCGGCACGGCGCGTTTCTTCCATGGCGCGCATGCGTATTAGCTCCTCCTGGGCGCGCGCCAATTCGCGTTCGGCAATCTGACGGCGATTTTCTTCTTTGGCCCGTTCCCGCGCCTCGGCTTCGATTCGTTTCTTTTCCTGCTCAGCGCGTCGCCGTGCACCTTCCTCTTCCGCTTGACGCCAACGCTCCTGCTCAGCTCGCAGAGTGTGCTCGGCCGCGAGCCTGGCGGCCTCGACTTCAGCTCGGCGCGCTTCTTCTTCCGTGCGCAGCCGCATTAGCTCAATCTGTAGCTGATTGATTTCTTCGGCGGTGCTGGCGGCAACCAACGTACTTTCATCCGGGGGTGAGACCTTCGCACGTGGCTGTTCGGAAATCGGTGCTCCACTTGGTGGCGACGCCGCAACGTCACTCTCAAGGACGACCGGCTCGCTCTCTGCCTGCTCAACTTTGAGAATCTGCAACAGTTCGGCTTTATGCGCAGCGAGGGCGCTGCGCAACTCGTCAGTGATGGTGCCGCGCGGCGCATCGATGACCAGGCGATCCTCGCCTGAGGTTTTCACCTCGACGCCCTTTTCGCGGAGCTGGCCAAGCAATTCGTGAGCTGTCATAGTTCGATTACCTCGCGTTCAGAATCTACCGGCAGAGAAGAAGGTTCAGGAAGCTTTTCGGAAGCAACAGGCGAACTCGGAGGGGTCGAGTATTCCGCAGGTGTGCTGGTGGCGCAGGCATCAATCGCATGCTTAATCAGAGTGCGCGGTACTTTTCGATCATTCTCCGTTTGCATTAAAGAGTTCAACGGACCGATGGCTGCCGGATCTCGCAAATCCATCAGGGCCTCAACTGCGGCACGACGTACGTCGGGAGAGGGATCGTCCAGCGCTCCGATCAGGTGCGGCGTGGCCTCGCTTTCGTGAACAAAACTAAGCCGGCGCGCGGCCGCGGCGCGTTCGTTGGGCGATTCAGCAATGCGTAGATCGTGGGTCGCATCGTCAAAGTAACCATGTTTCATGAAAGCTGCGCGGGCGCGCTGGCGACGCGGCACGTTGCGTCCGACAAGCGCGGCCAGCAATTCTGCCCCAACCAACTGTCGGGTGTCGCGGTCATCGGAACCAATTACGCTTTCATCATAATTGCCGCCCGCCATCACGTTCTTAATCTCTTCAGACACGCGCGCAATCCGCTCGCGACGGGCGACGTCCGCGGACTCAGGCACTGCGGTCACTGCCGGGTTGGAGGCTGCCGGTTCGGCAGGCTCTTCTTTGGAGCTTGCGGCGACTACGGCCGCCGCTGGAACCGATGCCGGCAAACTTGATTCAGCTCTTGAGGCTGTTGACTGAACACCGGCAGCTGCGTCAACGTCAGGCTTCGTCTTACGTGATTCGGTTCGGCTGGGACGCACCCGCCGCGCTCCCCGGGCACGTCGGCGCTGAAGGATAAGCGCGATGATAAGTAAGAGGACGCCGGCGCCGATGGCCACTGGAATTGGATTCAATTGAGCCAGCAGGATCCAGTAGTTAACACGCTCTTTCATCTGCGACAAAAAACTCCCCCGGGTTTGCATCTGCGTCGCGGGGGTTGGTTGAGACGCCGGTGTTGCTGATGCTGTTTTCTGAGCGGTCGTCGCAATTGGCCCAGTTGAGGGAACTGGTTTTGGAGTCGCGGCCGGTGTCGCTGCGGGTTTTGATCCTGCATTTGTCGACGGCGCTATGACCGAGGCGGATTTGCTCGGGGAGTTAGTATTAGTAGGAACAGGGCCTCGCGTTGCCGCCCGACTTGCGTTGCGGTTCGCTGACGTACTTGCGTTCTTCAGCGCGCTCGATGAATTTGAAGAACTCGGTTTGTTGGCATTCGCTTTCCGGGTTAAAGCCGCGTCAGGGTTCGATTGCGGCCGCTTTGTGTCGCGCCCGGCGTTCGTGCTGGTGCTTCCACCGGGCATCGTGAAGACAACCTCGAGCCGGTTTGAGTGCTGTTCGACGTGTGCCGTGGCTCCCGGCTGTAGCCGAAAGGAAACCACCGTGCTGTCTCCGCTGCGCTGGGTCTTCACATCCCCAAAACCACGGCCGCGAGTTGCTTCGGCCCTGGGCACTTCGGCGGCCGGAATTCTCACATAGAAGCGATCGCCACGACGATAGGCTTCATAGTTATTCAGCGATTGATCTGAAGAGATTGACACGCGCGATCCGTCCGGCGAATCACTGGCGCGCAGAGTGGTGACATGAGGCCGCTTTGACGGACCGGCAGCGTTGCTTTGCGCTGAAGGCCGAATAATCCGGCTTTGCGCGGCAACCAGCGTGGCGCTAAGCGCGAGGACTGTGCCGTATCTCAGAACCGTTAACGAGAGTCTTGCACAGCGGGGCGATTGGTTCTTCGTCTTCATCATTGGGGCAACCCTAACGAGAAACCTTCCGAAACGCTATAGAGAATTATGCAACGTCACTGCGTCATTGTCACTTGGAGTCAACTCAAAAACTGTCTGCTTCTGGTCAAGTTTGTACAGCACTTCCAGCATAGCGGTCCGGACCTTTTCAGGCATTCCATCGACCGCCACCAAATCGCGCAGCTTCGGAACCACGTCGGGTTTACCCGCGACGCTCAAGACGCGAACGGCGCACAAACGCACCTCAATGTCTTTGTGGTTTCGAATCGTCTCCAGAATGGGATCGGTTTCGTTGGCCCTGGCCAACAGAGAGAAGAGCGAAAACGCTTCATAGGCCTGGCGTCGATCTTCGCTTGCGAGGCGATCGGCCGTCTGCGAAACGATACCGATTTTTATGCAGGCTTGCGCCACGTCCCGTAAGGTCTCCGGCTCGGCTTTCTCCATCACTCGCACGTATGCTTCCGCGCGATCGAAGTGAAGACTGGTCAAGGTTCGAGCCGCAGCCGCCCGCACTTCTCGGGTTTCATCAGACAGAGCAATCAACACCGGCGCGAATACGGATTCGTGATCTATCGAACCCAAACCCACAACCGCCGCGGCCCGGACACCGGAGTCAGGGTCACTGAGAGCCAGCGTCGAAAGTGCCGACACCGAACGCTGCATCGGATGCGATCCGAGTTGCTGCGCGACCTGCGTGCGCACCTCCTCTTCCGGACTATCCAACTGGGCCAACAGGGCGGCCAGCGCCTGGTCTTCGGTCCCTGCTGGCAAATCCTCAAAGTTCGCAAACGATTCGTGTGCAACTTCCTCGGCGTTAGAGCCGTCAGCGAGCAGAACGGGTTCAGTTGAAGACAGATCCAAATACCCCAGACTCTCGACTGAGCACAAGCTGAGGGTCTCGCTCAAAAGCGACGCCGGGATATCAGGGTGCCGGCGGGCAATGTCCAACAACGCACCGATCGCCGCTGGCATTTTCAGAGCGCCCAAACTCGAGATGGCCTGATTACGGACGACGGTATCCGGATCGTGCAGGGCTTCGATCAAAAATGACAGCGACGCCTCTGATCCGATTTGTCCCAGCGTACGCGCCGCGGATGACCGTTCCCAGGCATCGCGGCCCATTAACATCGTCGCACTTTGGCGCGCGATAAAACCGTACTCTTCCAAAGCCGTGCGCGCTCGGCGCCGGCCCGCTTCACTAGTGTCTGACGCTTCCAGCGCCTTAACCAGGGAAGCCTCGATGGCCCGCCGATCGTCAGCGGCCCGCGACGCCATCACGTCCATGCGGTGTGGTTTGCCCAGGACCAGCTTGCCGACTTCCTGATCAATGCGATAGGCGCCGAATACCAAAGGCTCAACTGCGCTCGGCTTTTCCCACTGTTGCGCGGGTTGCAGCGATTGCACGCGCCGCTCCTCAATCATCGCGGGTTCCCGAGGCGTCGGGGAGGCCGTGCCCGAAGGGGTAATCTCCCCACGAGAGTTTCGCCGATGCGGTTGGGACGCTGCGACGCGGTCCTTGCGTGCGCCTTTGACCTTCTTAAAGACGAGCAGGGCAACCAACCCGACAACCACCATCGCGGCAATGCCGTACGCCGAGAAAATCGTTGACAGGATTCCATCTGAAGAGGCGTCTTCCTGCGCGGCATAGACAGAGCCGGCGCTGCTTACAAGTAAGAACGCAGAGGCCAGCGCGGCGACCAGTACTCGCTGTCCAGCGCGGAAAGCGAAGATTGAATTCTTATTTGGCATAGCTTTCACCATTCTTTGAAACCTCTTATTGAACATGGGGCGTGATTGCCTGAGATTTCGTTCCGAGGAAGTCTACGGATTTCCAGGTGTTAAGGGCCCGGTGAGAAGGCAAGGAGTGGTTTTCTATTCGGCGTCGGTGAATTTATATCCGATGCCCCAAACTGTCAGCACGAGTTGAGGGTTGTCAGGGTTCTCTTCGACCTTCGCACGTAAGCGGTTGATGTGCGAATCGATCGTCCGGTCATAGCCTTCGTAGGAGTAGTCCCAGATTTTTTCGAGCAGGTACTTGCGCGGGAAAACGCGTCCCGGGTTTCCGGCAAACAACCGCAACAAATCGAACTCTTTGGGTGTCAACTCCACGTGCCGGTCGGCGATCGTTACTTCACGGGTGACGGGATCGATGCGTAGGGTCCCGCGCACGATTGGCGTTTCATCTTTTCCGTCACCACTGGCCACCGCGGCCCGCGTTCGTCGCAGCACCGATTTGATTCGGGCTTCGAGTTCGCGCAAGCTGAATGGCTTAGTGATGTAATCGTCGGCGCCCATTTCGAGGCCGAGCACTTTATCGACTACATCGTCTTTCGCGGTGAGCATGAGAATTGGCATCTGAGGATTCTTTTGCCGCAATTCCTTGCAGACGGCAAGTCCGTCCATCTTGGGCAGCATCAGGTCCAGGACAACAACGTCGGGTCGGGATTTTACTGCCGCATCGATTCCGGCTATTCCGTCCGGCGCGGCATTTACTACATAGCCTGCCCGCGAGAAATACTCCTCGATGGCAGTCGAAATGTTATCGTCATCTTCAATGATCAGAAGCGAGGTTTTTGAAGCGGGTGCCGGCGCTACTCCGGCTGCTTCCGGTGAATGAGCTTGGCTTTTCTCACCAATTTCTCTGTCAGGCATTTAACGATTTCCCTCGAGGCGAGAAGGAATTCAGGGGGTTGCGCGCACCGCATAGCTAGGTGCGCCTTCAAGTAGGACTATAACAGGACGACGCGGTTCAACTCAAGCCCTAAGTTATCAGAATGACGGAAAACGGCACTCCCGGGCGTACGGTTGCCGCACGCAGCCCTGTCGGGGCCCTCTTATATTTAGTCCCAACTACAGTTTTCCGCCGAGATCGTTAACGATTTGACCGGGCCGGCGCCAACTTGGCACGCAGCCGGGCCTCGAAAGCCGAGAGTCCCGAGACGATTCGTTGAGAAGCCGCCGCCTTTTTGCTCATCTCCTGAAATACCGCGAGCCCGCGTTCATCACCGAGGCCCACCAGCGCATCAGCCGCTCCGAACATCAGCGCAAAATTTCGGCGTTCAAAACCCTCGTTGAATGTAGCAGTGATGAGCGCAAAGGTCCGCGGATCATCTTTGCCGGTCGCACCCAGTAAGCCGAGGGCGGAAGCGCGCACGCCGTTTGGGTTGCCGGCGGCTGAGTATTTGAATCCAAGTCCCAGCGCCCGCTTGTCCCCCAGCGCTTCCAGCCCGCTCAAAGCCGAGGCCCTGATTGTTTCACGCCACGAAGGAACATCTACCAGCTTCGTCAATTCGTTGTAGGCGGACGGATTCTTTGTTTCTCCAAACGCAAATGCGGCCGCACGGATCACCGCGTAACTCGGGTCATTGAGAAATTGCTGGTAGACAGTCGCGAGGCTCGGATCTTTTGTCGCGGCCAGTGCGCTGACAGCGCGGGCGCGCACGCGGGCATTCTTGTCCCTGGTTGCGGTTAGCAGCGTATCCTTTGCCTCCTTTGAACCAGTCAGGCTGGTCACTGCTTCCAACCGCGTTCCCCAAAACTCATCGTTCGTCGCCGTGTCTGCGATAGCCTTAATGATTGATTGGCGATCGCCGCCCGCAGTCTTAGTGTCATTCATTCGAGTTGCCAGTTGCTGCAGCGCCCAAATCCGGCCCAGTACATCCTGATCATGAGCTAGCTGATATACCAACTGGCCGGTAGTCTTGTTGAAAATTAGCTCTTTGATCAGCATGTCTCCGTAGTCGAAGTTGACGAGCAAGGGTTCCGAATCGACGGCCAACGTGAATGTCTGTTCTTCTTTCGCCGCGATCTGCACACGTTCGATGTGGGTGCCGGAGGCAGTGGCAATCTCGATGTCAACCGGAGTTTGAAAATAGACGACCTGTGGAAATTGCGATTCAGGATCGGGACGCTGCTCCTGCGTGACCGTCAAGGTGAGAGATTTTTTGGCCGGATCATAATCCTGGGTGACGCGAAAAATGGGATGGCCCATCTTGTAAAGCCATTGCTCGAAGAACCAATCCATCGGTTGGCCGGTGGTCTCCTCGATGGCGATCCTAAACTGTTCGGTCTCAACCGGCTGATGCGCGTACTTGGTCAGGTAATGATTAATCGATCGCCACCAGTTGTCTTCGCCCAGAATCGTGCGCAACATGTGCAGCACCGCGCCGCCGCGCGGATAGGCATAAGTATCGAAAACTGCGTCCGGGTCTGAGTAGTTTTTCGTGACAATGGGCCGTCGTTGACCCCGCGCCCAGGTCTCATAGTAACTTTCCTTGTTTGCCCGGACGTCGAGATACAAAAAGGCGTCGTGACCCAGGCTATGTTCGTCCCACATCGCCTGAAAATAAGTAGCAAAGCTCTCGTTCAGCCAGATGTCCGACCAGTGCCGGCAAGTTATCAGGTCGCCGAACCATTGATGGGCCAGCTCGTGAGATTGCAGTCCGTCGCTGGTGGCGTCCAATTCGGTGCGCGCGTCGTGAATCATGTTATCGGTCTGCGTAGTCGCGCTGATATTTTCCATCCCGCCGCCGAAATCGCGGACGGTTGTCTGGGCGTACTTGGCGTATGGATACTTAACTCCGGTCTTTTCAGAGAAGAACCGGACCATCTCCGGCAGGCGAGCGGCCGTGACTTTTCCTTCCTGGACTTCATTACTGTAGACGTTCGTGATGATCGGAATGCCGTCGTACTCGCCTGTAACAGGCGCAAAGTCGCCGACGATAATTGACGTGAGATAGGTGGCGTGTGGTTCGTCGATCTTCCAATCAAACGTGCGGGTCCCATCCGAATTCTCCCGCACCTCAACCAGCTTGCCGTTCGAAATTACGCTGAGAGGTTTTTCAACCGTTGCCACCATTTCCGAAGTCGCAAAGTCGCTCGGATGGTCAAAGCAGGGGAACCACAGATGATTGAATTCCGCCTCGCCCTGAGACCATATCTGCCGGGGCCTGGTCGGGTCGTCCGGCCGCGGCTTGATAAAATTAAGTCCGCCGCCGCCCAGATTAGAACGCTTTTCCAGCGGCGGTTGATTCGTGTGATACGAGATCATGACGGTGAACTCCTCGACCGGCTGATACGGACGATCCAGTGCCACTGACAGCTTTTCCCTGGTTGCGTCGTACGCGAAATTGAGCGTGCCGCCGGAGGAAAGTTTCACTGACGAAACGGTCATATAAGCAGCGTCAAAGTCTATCTGGCGTAAATCTTTCACCAGCGGAGCGAGTGTGATAGTCGCCGTGCCGATAGCCTGTTCGTGCTCCCAGTCGAAGCGTAAGTCGAGCTTGATGTTCCGCTGATCATAGTCATGGGCCGGAATGTATTGGGTGGGTGGAAAAGAGCGTTGCGCCCGTTTCGTTGGGGCTGGGGTCGCGGTCGAAGTCGGCGTCTGTGCCAGTGTCGCACAAGAAAAAATGCTAACGAGCGCCACAGTCAGGGACCATCGCACTGCGGGTCCAATGAACGAGCGAAATGCTTTCATCGTGGTCTCCACTTTAATGACTTTGAAGAGTCTCAGCCGCAACACATAGTTCAGCCCTTATTAATTCAAGTTGGACTGAGAACGTTGTGAAATACATGCCACCGAAGACAGGAAAGGGAGAATTCTGTCATTCCATTATGCTAAAGACAAGTTGAGTCAAATCGGTTTGTAGCGAGAGTAGGCTATTTGTGCGTCTGGCCGGATTTGCGTAATTCTCAGATCTCTTACTGCAGTTTTGAATGCCATGCATCCCGGCGCTTCCCGGGATGAGAACTTACTTCGTCTGGCCTGAAAGCCGCGCGCGTTCCGCGTCGGTCCAATCACAGAGTGTCTTCTTGTCCTCAGCGGACAGCCTCGCATGCGGATGCATGGGCAGATAGTAACTCAACGGCATTACACCGTCAGAAACTTCATCGCAAATCTGCCGCAGCTTTCTGTCCTGGCGATCCTGAGCGAGCTTACCCCATTCGGACAGATTCACGGCCTGGCGGCCTTCGTTCACGTCATCAGAGATCAACCAGGAAATCGGCGCGACGTTCGAGTACCAGGGCCAGACGGTCTTGTTGGAATGACAATCACTGCAAGACCGTTCAAGGATGGCCGAGGCCTGCGGCGTCATTTGCGCCCGCGCAAAAATCGTCTGAGATTCGTCGACCGGTGGGTTCGTTCTTGCCGGGCGGATGAATTGAATGCCGAGAAAAACAACGATCAGGATAATGGCGATCCATTTCAAGACTCGAAGTATGATTTTCATGTTTGCTGTCTTTGCAGTCGCCGATGGCAACTCCGAATGGCTGTTTGGATGTATCGGTTTTGTTGACAAAGTAAGCGGGCGCTGGGAAGAAGTAGAGCGGGAGTGCGGTCTATTGCTCCCTCTCTCCCTTTGGGAGCCGGTCGGGGCTTAAGGTTGAACTCAGTTAGTTCCCTCTCCCCAGCCCTCTCCCAAAGGGAGAGGGAGTTTCGAAGGCGTAAACATTCGAGCTTGCCATCACGATTGAAGTCGGCTAAAGCCAGACTGGAAGGCGAAGTGCCGACACTGATCCGCAATCCTCTTTGCGTCGCTGGGTTTTTGGGTCTTACATTACACCCTCCCGCCAGCGCGGCGATTAGCAGACACTGAATCAACGTCAAAACAGATCGGTTCAACGCGTCACGTGCACCAGCATTTCGGTGCCTGATTCCAGACGCAACTCTTTGCTGCCGTTGATGGCTAGCGAGCCAGCGCCGCCAGCGCCTCCCAGAATCAGCCCGATGGCTGCGCCTTTGCCGCCACCGGCAATGCCGCCGATGATGGCGCCGGCCGTGGCCCCGATGCCGCTGCGCTTCAGCGTCTGGTTGCCTCGGCTCTTGGATTGCACGCCACCTTCTTCGTCAGCCTTGGCCGAATCTGTTCCGTAAACCTTGGTCACATACCCGTGCAGGATTCCGTGGCGGCCGTCGCTCAATTCAATCGAGTCGAACGTCAAATTCATCGTCGTCCGACCCGTGACCTTACCCGACTTAATGATCGAGCGAATATGGCCGCGGACCGTGGCTTCATTAAAGCGAACTGGATCGATCACCGTAGCCGTGAACTTATCGCCCACCCGCGAATCCTTACTCGACAGCGTATCGTTAAGCCGAATTTTGAGGTTGGTTGCGACGGGTACCAATACGGGCGTAACCGTCCGCGGCGCCGGCCGCCTCAGCCGCGGTCTTCTGGTTTGGGCGCTGAGCGCCAACGGGATCGCTACCAATACCAAAAGCGTCAGTATGCTCTTTCTTGCTTTAGTAGACTTCATGAGACTCCTCCTAAACAGTGCTCAGTGGCACTTCAAAGCAAAATCACAATTCCCGGAGGGTTACTGCGTCTATGATAACCGGATTTTGGGTGAGGTTGCCACCTCGCCGGCGGCGGATTCCGTCGGGGCGGGATCCGTGCGGAACATTCCGGGGTCGGGTGGCGGCGGCAGCAGTTCGGGTGCGATCCCCTTAACAAGCTTCATGTGCTTCCGCAGCTTGGCGGAAATGTACAAACCCACCGCGAAGGTCAGAGCCAGACCAATCGCTCCGTCCACATAGCGGAGCAACAAAGAAACGAGCAGGCCGAAACCGATCAGTCCTCCTGGCAACATACTTACCCGGCCGGCCTCATTGAGATGTGATGAAAGAGTCGAAGGCCACGCAAAAAGCCAGTAGAGATTGTAAAAGGGGATGAAGTGTTTGCCCACGGCCTCGCCCGGCTGGATGGGATAGCGGTGTCCGGTCATCTCTGCCAGGATCTTGTGAAATCGATGGACACAAAAGAGCCAGTAGATCCAGCCCCCGAGCACAAGCAACACAAAGATGATTTGGAGAGATTGCTTATCGAAATCCAAGATTAAATCCGCGAACTCGGCCGACAGGAAAGCGATCGCGAAGACGAACCCAAACCATACCCAGGGAGGGGAACTCACGGCTGGACGATCTTCCAGATGTTGATCTGAATTGAGGAATGTTTGCATGTTAAGAAGCGAAGGACACTACTTCAGAAGAACCAAGATCCGGGTAGTGATCTTAGACAACGGCCGCTTGATCATCGGCTTTGCCGATAAGTTGCGGCGGTTCCGCATTCTCAAATGAACGCAGCCGCCGGGCCGTGCCGTCAGATTCAAAGATGTAAGCCGACGGAGCTTCGCGCATGATGATGTCCTGCAGACGCATCAGACCGTAAAGCAAAGCCTCAGGTCGCGGCGGACAACCAGGAATATAAACATCCACAGGGATCGTGCGGTCGACGCCCTGCATGGTTGAGTAGGAATCAAAAGGTCCGCCGGTCGAGGCACAGGCGCCCATGGCGATTGCCCATTTCGGTCCCGGCATCTGATCGTAGACGCGCCGCACCACCGGCCCCATCTTCAGGGTGACTGTGCCGGCGATGATAATCAGGTCACTCTGCCGCGGGCTGGGCCGAAAAACTCCCGCGCCAAATCGATCGATATCAAAGCGCCCGGCGCCCGTCGCCATCATCTCGATTGCGCAGCAGGCCAGACCGAAGGTCATGGGCCACAGCGCCGATTTGCGCGCCCAGTTGACCACCGGCGCACCGATATCCATCGCCTTCGCCGCGATGCTGCGACGCACGAAATTCGTGATTGAATCGACGGTGGTTAAGACAAAGCCTTCGTTGTGTTCAGACATAAGTCATTGCCGATTTCCGATTGCCAATTGCCGATTTGCCGTTAGCTTTGGGTTTGAGTGATTCAGAAGCAGACTTCCTCGAACTCGCCATTATTTTCGCGAGCTCATTCGCTTCGTCCAACAATGGCTGGACTAGCCGCTGCCCTAGTAGTTTCCCCTCGATGATCAACTCCATCCAGAAAGCACTTTCATCTGCTTCCTCTTCGACGATGCCGATCTTCGCAATGAACTCAAGCTTGGTTCGGGCGCGACAGGCAGCCCGATAGTTGGCTCCGACCGAAGTACCTGCTCTCGCAAGTTGACCGCCTATTGTCCGGCCGCTCAAACTATTCGGTAAAGCTGCAACAAGCTTAAGAACTCGTAATGCAAACTGCTTCGTGCGCTTCTTCAAGTCGTCGGGTTTCATCAATTCCAATCAGAGCAAGGTTCTTTCATCTAAAACCAATCGGCAATCCTCAATTGGCAATCGGCAATGGCTAGGCCCATTCCAGCGCGCCTTTGCGCCAGGCGTAGTAATAGCCCACTACCAGAATTCCTATGAAGACAAACATCTCGATCAGGGCAAACTTGGTGAACGAAAAATCGTCACCCATAAAGATAATCGCCCATGGCAGCAGAAAGATTGTCTCGACATCGAAAATCAAAAACAGCATCGCTACGATGTAGTAACGCACCGTGA
>Ga0207684_10005461_pt1 | contig 11716 bp, 13 predicted proteins | sample KBSK5501metaG_FD_184342 | JGI IMG/M metagenome (GOLD analysis project Ga0207684, IMG submission 184342) | Corn, switchgrass and miscanthus rhizosphere microbial communities from Kellogg Biological Station, Michigan, USA - KBS K5-50-1 metaG... | ecosystem: Host-associated > Plants > Roots >... | reverse complement strand
GAGCCGCATCGCCTCCAAGACCACCTCCTGCAGACGGCTTATGCCGCGCTGGTTCCGTTGCCGCGAAGACGCCTGGTGGCTGCATCGCCGTCTCCCGTGGCTTCACCTGTCCAGCCGCTGCAGGACGGCGCAAGGAGCGCGTCATGACAGACGTCCAAGTGGCCTTGTATGCGCGCGTTTCGACCGAGCAACAAGTGGAAGCGAGCACCATTGAAAGCCAACTGAGCGAGCTTCGGGCGCGGATCGCGGCCGATGGATTTGACCTGCGGACGGTGCTGGAGTTCGTGGATGAAGGCTACCGTGGCGCGACGCTCATTCGCCCTGCGTTGGAGCGCCTCCGTGATGTAGCCGCGGCTGGCGGGATAGATCGCCTCTATGTCCATTGCCCCGACCGCTTCGCGCGCAATTTTGCCTATCAAGTCGTGTTGTGGGAGGAATTGACGCAGCGCGGAGTAGCGGTCCTCTTCCGCAATCGAGCGCTCGGGCAGACTCCGGAAGATCAGTTGTTACTCCAGGTCCCAGGGGTTATGGCCGAATACGAGCGGGCCAAGTTCCTCGAACGGAGTCGCCGGGGCAAGCGGCACGCCGCGGAAGCGGGGCGCGTCGCGATCCTCTGCCATGCGCCCTATGGGTACCGATAGGTGAGCCAGCAGGAAGGAGGCGGAGACCCCGGCCAGGAAGGAGGCGGAGACCCCGGCCAGGAAGGAGGCGGAGACCCCGGCCAGGAAGGAGGCGGAGACGCCGGCTATGATCTCATCTGCGACGACGCTCTGTCCCACATTCCGCACCCCGTTGTGACCACTTTTCGCCATTTCTGGTAGCATGAGGCCCACACCGAAAGGGAGGGGCGTCATGAAGAGTCTGACGGTCGAGCGGCTCGATCATTTGGGCGTGGTGGCGGGGGTGTGTCGGGAGATCGGCTTGGCCGCATATCTGAATGCGCTGGCAGGCCCGAACCAGCAGCAAGTGAGCGTTGGGACAGCGACGGTGGCCATGATCCTGAACGGGCTGGGCTTCAGCAATCGCCGATTGTATCTGGTCTCGCAGTTCTTTGCCACCAAGCCAGTCGAGCACTTGTTAGGTCGAGGGATCACCGCGGAGATGCTGCACGACGACTGCCTGGGGCGGCCACTTGACTGGCTCCACGCCCATGACCCCACGGCACTCTTTGCGGGCATCGCGCGCCAGGCGCGCCAGGCGCGCCAGCGCTTCGGGATCGCCGCGCGGCAGGTGCACGTCGACACGACGTCGTTCGCGGTCACGGGCGAGTACGAGCCCGATCTGGATGCACACGCCATCGCCGTCACGTATGGCTACTCCCGCGATCATCGCGCCGATCTCAAGCAATGGATGCTGGCCCTGGCCACCACCCGGCAGGGCGACGTGCCGCTGTTCTGCCAGGCGTTGGATGGCAACGCAAGCGACAAGGTGAGTCTGCTCGCGGCCGTAGAGGCACTGGCCGAGCAACTACGCCTGAGTGAAGCGGAGACGCCCATCTTCGTGGCGGATAGCGGCTTGTACAGCGCAGACAACGTGGCGCGCCTCACCGCCGCAGGGGTGCAGTGGATTAGTCGCGTGCCTGACACCTCCCAGGAGGCGCACACCGCGCTCACGGTCGCCTGAGGACGCCTGGCAGCAGGAAGGTGCTCTCTGCTGGGCACCCGCGCCCCAAGCGCCCACCGGAGAGCGCTGGGTAGTGGTGCGCACGACCCAAGGCGAGGAGCGCGCGCAGGCCACGCTCACGCGTCAGGTAGAGAAGACGCGCCAGGCATGGCAGCAGCAGCTCTGGCATCTGGGCGCCCAGCGTTTCGCCTGTGAGCCCGACGCCCGGGCGGCGCTCGCCCAGCTCCTCAAGAAGCGCCCCGCCTGGTTCACCGTGCAGACCCGCGTCGTCTCTCATCCCAAGCACAGCCGCCCGGGGCGACCGCGCCAAGATGCGACGCCGGACCGCGCGGAGTGGCAGATTCAGGCAACACTCACGGTGAACGAGGCAGCGGTCACACGCGCAGTGCAGCGCAACGCCTCCTTCCTCGTTGCCACCAACGTCCTCGACGCGGAGCAGCTCTCCGATCAAGAGCTCATCCAGACCTACAAAGAACAAGGCAGCGTCGAACGCGGCTTCGCGTTTCGCAAAGACCCGCTGTTTCTGGCGTCCTCCGTCTTTGTCAAGAAGCCCGAGCGCATCGTCGCGTTGAGTCTGGTCATGGTGCTGTGCCTGCTGGTGTATCGGCTCGCCGAGCATCGGCTGCGCGAGCAGCTGGCAGCCACGGGGCAGACCGTGCCCACCCAGCTCAAGCAACCGACAGATCGGCCAACGATGCGCTGGATGTTCCAGTGCTTCGAAGGCATTAGCCTGGTGGGATTCCAGCCGTCCAACGGGCCACCGCAGCGGGACATCGCAGGCCTGGAGCCGCTGCATAAGCAGGTGATCAGGCTACTAGGTCCATGCTGCGAAAAACTCTACAAGGTGGACGCGTGAGGCTGCGAAATGTGGGCTCAGGTGGTCCGCCAAGTCTTTGCCTGGGTAGGGCAGGAACGCTGCACCCTCAACGAGGTGTGTCGTCGGCTGCATCAAGCGGGCGTGCACACGCGCACCGTCAAAGCGCATTGGGATCACAAGACTATCTGGGCTATGCTGAAGCATCCGGCCTACAAGGGGGAAGCCGCGTTTGGCAAGACCCGCTGGGCGCCGGTGGGTCCGCGCCTGCGCACGCCACGAGGCAGCTCGGCACACTCCCGGCGCGGGTAGGCGGGAAAAGCGCCTCCCAAAGACGCATGGAGCACCATTCCGGTGCCGGCCGTGGTCGCGCTCGCCGTGTGTGACGCCGTGCAGGAGCAAGTGGCAGAGAATCGGCGGCGAGCGCGTATCCCCCAGCAAGGAAGCCGGTACTTGTTGCACGGGTTGCTGGTCTGTGCGCAGTGTGGGTATGCGTATCATGCCGTACCACTGATGCGCGCAAGGCCTATTACCAGGCTCCCTACGTTCACCAGAAAGAGCGGAGAACCAGCTTTCGGGGAGTATCATACGCTTCGGAGCACCCGATGCTTCCGGTCGATGCTATACCGTAAGCAGAGCTTCAGGCCCTGGAGACAGCCTATACTGTAGGCCAGCCCAAAGGGGCGCTGGAACCGGAGCACCCGACTCCACTGGATTGCTCTCAGCGGCTCAGTCAGCAATACTGGTATGACTGTCACATCGCCCATGCGTAAGTGCTTCATGTACGCCGCGCCAATGCCCACACCGTTCACGCGCGAGTATTCGCGCATTTCATCCCACTTGTGGAAATGATCGTGGGTGACGCAGACGTCCTCAACGAGCAACATGTGGTAGCCCGCGCGCACAATGCGGTACGCCATGTCGCTGTCTTCCGCCGCAAATAGCGGAGCTCCTGCGCCAAACACTTCATCAAATGGCCCGACGCGTTGCAGTGTCTCAATCCGGTAACTCATGTTGCCAGAAGCGCCCCCCGCTCGCCACTGCTGATGTGCGCGAGTGACGAGACGACGTCGCGGTACGTGGTAGTAAGGTATATTACCACTGGTCCAATCATGGGGTGCGGGGTGTACTTCCCCGCAGATTAGCCCCACTTTGGGATTCTCTATAAAGTGTTGGTTGATTCGCTGTAGCCAATCTGGTAACGCGACACAATCATGGCCTGTCGTGCTGATAATGGGTCCACGGGCGTGAGCTACTGCTATGTTGAGGCTGGTCGCCACCCCGCATGTGCTGGATCGAATCACCGCAAATCGGTCGTCACGACCGATTGCCGTACGAATGGCAGTCTCGGTTGCATCATTATCACTTTGATCCACGATGATGACGTCAAAGTCGTCGTAGACTTGCTGCGTGAGACCCTGAAGTGTCGGTAGGATGGCGGACCCGCGATTGCGTGTGGGAATGCAGACAGTGATATGCACAGGGTCCCAGCCTTTCTCCCCGGTTCTTTGTCACCCAGGAGTCTCATCGAAGACTTGAAGCGCGCTCTGCAGTCGCGATGATGAGGTGCGACATGCCCGTGGCAGCGCGTTGCCACACCTAGCTCCAGCATGCGCTGCATGATACCCCGTCGCGTCACACAGTTGTAGAATCGCTCTCCGCTCTCGCGGCGGACTCGCGGCTTGGCGCAGCGACAAAGTACAACACTCCGGTGCGACACGGTATGATCTCCTCGCGCGGGGCCACGCGGGCCGGGTCCAGCCGCACACAGTACGACTGATATGTATGCGGCGCGTACGTGGACGCGTACGGCGTCGAGACACCGTCGATGCTCGCCAGCAGCGTCGCGTAGCGGTCGGCCAGACGCACGCGCTGTGCGAGGATGAAATCGAACTTCTTGAGCTGCTCGATGCCGATGGCCGCCTGGATGTCGGTCATGCGGTAATTGTAGCCGAGCTCCTCGTAGGCCTCGATCGTCACGCTGCTGGCATGGTGCCGCGCGAGGTCGGAGACGGAGGCGCCGTGCGAGCGGATCACCCGCGCCCGCGCCGCCACCGCGTCGTCGTTCGTCGTGATGACGCCGCCCTCGCCGGTGGTGATCGATTTGCGCGGATGGAAGCTGAAGCAGGTGACCGGGCTAATCGAGCCGATCGGCCGGCCATGATAGGTTGCGCTGAGCGCCGGTGCCGCATCCTCGATCACATGCAGGTCGTGCCGTCGCGCGATCTCGAGCAGTGGGTCGAGCTCCGCCGCGAGGCCGATCTGGTCCACCGGAATGAGCGCCTTGGTGCGCGGCGTGATCGCCGCCTCGACCAGCGCCGGATCCATGTTGTACGTCCGGCGGTCGATATCCACGAAGACCGCACGCGCGCCGACATAGAGCACCGCGTTGGCCGTCGCGATGAAGGTGAACGAAGGGACTATCACCTCGTCGCCGGGGCCCACGCCGGCGCAGATCAGCGCCAGATGCAGCGCCGGCGTGCAGTTGCTGGTGGCGACCGCGTGCTTGACGCCCAGGCGCTCGGTCTGCGCGCGCTCGAATGCGGCCACCAGTGGTCCCTGCGCGACCCAGCCGGTGCGGATAGCATGGGCGGCGGCCTCGGCCTCCTCCTCGCCAAGGTACGGCTTGGTGATCGGTATGAACGGGAGCGCCTCGTGGACTCCCCGCGCATAGGACGTGGTCATCGCGCGAATCGTCATGCCACCACCTCTAGTGCTCGCCGCACCTCCGCACGCCGCCACTCCACCAGCCGTTCCAACCCATCCCGGAGCGAGACGCTCGTCTCGAAGCCTAGGCGCTCGCGGGCCAGCGTGGTCCGCCGAGCCGGTGACGCACCGGGTTCACCTTGCGCTCCTCAAAGTGCTCCACGCGCAGCTCCGGCCGGCCCATGACCTCGCAGAGCAGCGTGCTGAGCTCCAAGAGCGTCGTCTGTGTGCCCGAGGCGACGTTGAAATACAGGTCGGAGGCGTCACTCGTGAGCGCCAGGACGTTGGCGCGGGCGATGTCGCCGACATAGACGAAATCCATCGACTGGAGGCCGTCGCCAAAGATCAGCGGCGGCTCGCCACGGTCAATGCGGTCCATCCAGCGGATCATCACCTCGGTGTAGACGCCGTGGATGTCCATGCGCGGGCCGTAGACGTTGAAGTAGCGCAGCGCGGTGTACGGCAGCCCGTACATTTCGTTGAAGCTGCGCAGCATGTGCTCGAGGCCAATCTTGTACGCGCCGTAGAGCGTGCGGTTGTTGAAGGGGTGATCTTCGTCCATCGGCAAGTAGCTGGCCTCACCGTAGACCGAGGCGCTCGAGGCGGCGACCACTTACTTCACACCCGCCGCCACGGCCGCTTCGAGGACGTTGAACGCGCCGTCCATCATGACGGTATGCGCCTCCGCGCACTGCGTAATGCGCAGTGCCGCCTCGTGATAGACGTAATCCACGCCCTGCATGCAGTCGGTGACGAGCTCGCGGTCGCGGACGTCGCCCTCCACGAAGGTGACCCGTCCGCGTGCGCTGGCGCGGGCAAGGTGGTGGCGGTTGCCGCGTATGAGGTTATCATTCTCCGCCAGAAGACCCCGCCCTTGAGGGCTGGGGATGACTGGCGCCCCGGCACGCCGTGTAGTAGACTGCCTGCATACCGTAGGGCCTGCGGAAATCGACGCCTGTGGAGCGGAGCCGATACCCCAGGCTCCAACGAACGTGGAAGACGGTCACGGCAGGGTACCCTGTCCGGTGCGCAATGTTCGGCCCAGGAATCCCCTGCCTTCAGGCATGGGGAGTGGTCAACGATGGCGATCACCTCGGCCACACCTGCGCCCATCAGCGCGTCGGCGATGTGCGCGCCGACGAGTCCTGCCCCCCCGGTGATCAAAACTCGGCTGCCCGCCAACTTATGTGTCAAAGTTGCATCCCCGCTCCACCAACCTGGGCCGGCACCATGCCGGCCCACTCACTCTCACCTCGCCATGTCTGGCCGCACGTGACTGCTACCTGTCTGGAATCACGCCGCAGTAAGCAAAATGCCGACAATGCCTGAGTAGATCAGCATCGCCTGTGTGTATGCTATGCCCGCAGGGTTGTGCGCAATGTCTGTGTGAGGTGGAGATCGAGTGAAGCTTTGCGCTGGGCCAGTTCAGTCTTGCTGCTCGCCGGCCGCCTTGGTTGGCGCGCGTGGCCTGGCGCTGCCCCCTGGCGCGTCTGGCGCGTCTGGCGCGTCTGGCGCGTCTGGCGCGTCTGGCGCGTTTGGCGCGTCACCTCGACGCTTGACATCTCGGCGTGCTAGAATTGCGCAGTGTCGAGCAGGTAGTCGTATTTCGTCTTGGGACAGCCAGCGCTGGGCCCCTTGTGATGGCTCCTCGCCGTGCGCTGGCACGGATATGGGAGGTCACGCGCAGTCAGATACCCCACGGCTGAAGCCGGGGGCTTGTGCAAGCAAGCCTACATCTGACCAGCCTGAGCCCTGCACAGGGCTACGATACCAGCGAATGTATAGGCACCCATACGTAGCACCTCAGCGTGTGGCGCTGCGGGCAACGGTTCAACAGGCGGACGGAGTTCGAGCCAGTGCCGTTGCCATCGGAAACCGCTGGCTATCTTTGGCGAGGGGAACTTTACCCGCACAGGCGGAGATGTACCCGAAGGGGTCGTGACCCATGGTCTTTGTCGTCGACGTAGACAGGCGGCCACTCGATCCGTGCCACCCGGCACGGGCGCGCCGGCTGCTCACCCAAGGGAAGGCTGCTGTCTGGTGGTGCTACCCGTTCACCCTTGTGCTCAAGCGTGCCGTGCCAGACGCCAAGCCACAGCCGCTCAGGGTCAATCTTGACCCTGAGAGCCGCACCACCGGGCTGGCGGTGGTGCACGATGCCACCGGGCAGGTGGTGTGGGCAGGCGAGCTGACCCATCGGGGGCACCACGTCAAGGCGAGATTGGACCAGCGGCGAGCCTGCCGTCATGGACAGCGTCAGCGTCATACCCGCTATCGACCTCAGCGCTTTGAGAATCGCTGCCGTCCTGAGGGCTGGCTGCCACCCGCACTGGAGTCGCGCGTCAGCAATGTGCTGACCTGGGTAACGAGACTGCGACGGTATACTCCCATTGGCGCTATCTCGCAGGAGCTGGTCCGCTTCGATACACAGCTTCTTGAGAAGCCCGACATCAGCGGAGTGAAGTACCAGCAAGGCGAATTGGCGGGCTATGAGGTCCGCGAGTATCTTCTGGAGAAGTGCGCCCGGAAGTGCGCCTACTGTGGCGCGACGGACAGGCCGCTCCAAGTCGAGCACATCGTGCCCAACGCGCGCGGTGGCTCGAATCGCGTCAGCAACCTCACCCTCGCCTGCGAGCCATGTAACACGGCCAAGGGCACGCAGATCGCCGACGAGTTCGGGTATCCTGGCGTGCAGGCGCACGCGCGGCGCCCGCTCAAGGATGCCGCCGCGGTGAACGCCAGCCGCTGGGCGCTCTTGCATCGCCTCTCAGCCATCGCGCTCCCTGTCGAGGTGGGCACCGGCGGGCGCACGAAGTGGAACCGCACGCAGCGGGGGCTAGCAAAAGCTCATTGGATTGACGCGGCCTGCGTGGGGGTGAGCACGCCGGAGCCGCTTCATATCGCTGGCGTGCAGCCACTTCACATCATGGCAACGGGTCGGCACAGCCGGCAGATGTGTCGCACCAACGCCTTCGGCTTTCCGGCCAAGGCGCCCAAGACTGTGAGTGTGGTGGCAGGCATGCGCACAGGGGACATCGTCCGCGCCGTGGTGCCGCCCCCCTCGAGCAAGGCCGGGGTGTATCTCGGGCGGCTCGCAGTGCGAGCCATCGGCTCCTGCAATATCACGTCGAGCGCTGGTACCGTGCAAGGCATTCACATCCGTTACTGTCGGCCGCTCCATCGCGGGGACGGCTACACCTATCAGAAAGGGGAGGCGGCGCTTTCTCCCCACGCCTAACGGCAGGGGCCTCCGCGCCGCAAGTAAGATGACCGGCGGTCGTCGTCTGGTTCTCGCCAGCACCAATCCGCACAAGATCGCGGAGTTTCGTGCGCTTCTCGCCGGGGCGCCGTTCGAGCTTTTGAGCCCCGCCGATCTCGGCGTAACCGTCCAGGTGGAAGAGACCGGCGACACCTTTGATGAGAACGCCATCCTGAAGGCGCTCGCCTCTGCTGAGGCGACCGGCCTGCTCGTGCTCGCCGACGACTCTGGCCTCGAGATCGACGCGCTGGGCGGCGCGCCGGGCGTGCACTCCGCGCGGTGGGCTGGAGTAGACACCTCGTACGAGGAGCGCTTCCGGTTGCTGGAGCAGCGTCTCGCCGGGACACCGGATGAACAGCGTACCGCGCGCTACCGGTGCGCCATCGCGCTGGCCGAGCCGGCGCCGCGTGGCCTGTATGCCGTCGTGTCGGGCACACTCGAAGGCCGCATCGCGCGCACGCCGCGTGGCAGTGAGGGCTTCGGCTACGATCCGATTTTCTCTCTACCGGAGCGAGGGAAAACGGTGGGCGAGCTTACAGTGGCGGAGAAGAATAGCATCAGCCATCGTGCCCGGGCCGCGGCCGCGGTGCAGCCCCTGCTCGCGCGGCTCGCGCGGCGCTGAGCCGGGCGGCTGCTCGAACGCGCTGCCGCTGATGAGAATCGAGGACGAGTGTGCGCAGCCACCCTGTGCGAGTGGCCATTGATCTGGAGACGACGGGACTCCATCCGGATCAGGATGCCGTCATCGAGATCGGCGCGCTCAAGTTTGCCGGCGACGACGTGCTGGAGACCTTTGAGAGCTCCGTGGCCACAGCCGTCGCGCTGCCCTATCGCGTCCAGCGGCTCACCGGCATCACACCGGCGCAGCTGCGCGACGCTCCCGCGCTCGGCGAGCTGGTGCCGCGACTGCGTGCCTTCCTCGGCGATGCTCCGCTGGTGGGCCACAGCGTGCAGTTTGACGCCGCATTCCTGCGCCGCGTGGGCCTGGCGAAGCGCAATCCCCTGGTAGATACCTTCGAGCTCGCCTCAACGCTGCTGCCAGACCTCCCAAGCTACACCCTCGCCGCCGTCGGCACCGCACTCGGCCTTGCCAGCCCCGCGTATCATCGTGCTCTGGCCGATGCGCAGCTCTCGCGCGACGTGTTCCTTGCGCTGCTGGCACGCCTGGAACAGCTCGACAGCGGCGCCCTTGAGGCGCTGGGCCGGCTCGCCGCCCCCGCCGATTGGACACCGGCATACTTCATTCGCGCTGTGCTGCGTGCGCGCCGTGCGGCGACCAGCGGGAGCGCCGGCTTCGCCTCTGGCACGCTCGGGGAGCAGTTGGCGGCCAAGCTCGGCATGGATCCCGCGGTGCTGGCGCTGGCCGTCGCCCCCGGCACGGCCTCGCGACGCCTCGCCGCTGCCCCAAGCGCCGCGGTGCCGGCGTCGCCCACCGTGCCGTCGCCCGAGCAGATCCCATCCTCGGCGCTGGAGGCGCAGCGCGCGATTGTGGCCAGTGTTGGGCAGTGTTTTGCCGAAGGCGGCGCGTTGCTCGTGCAGGCGGAGAGCGATGCCGCGAGCCTGCAAGCTTGCCTGGCGTCGGCCCTGCGCTGGGCGGCCAGCCATGCGGGCCGCGTGTTGGTGAGCAGCGCAAGCCTGGACGGGATGAGCCGCACCCTGCGCCACGTCCTGCCGGGCGCCTTCGCGGCGGCGGAGGTGGACCCAGCCACGGTGCCGGTCGCCGAGCTGGCGGAGCAGCATGCCTATCTGTGCCTGCATCGCTGGTTTGGGGCAGCACGCGACGCACGCAACGGGCAGCTCCCGCGTGACGTCGCCCGCGGCCTGGCGAAGCTGACCGTGTGGGCCGCCACCACTCAAACCGGCCTGCGCTCGGAGGTAGCGCTCGGCGGCCAGGAGCTGATCGCCTGGGAGCGTGCGCGTGGTGGCGCGGAATTCAGCGATTCGTTGGCATCCTGCGCCTATCGCCGCGACGGCTACTGCTTCGTCGCCAGGGCCAGCGACGAGGCGCGCGGCGCCCGCTTGATCGTGACGACGCACGCCGCGCTGGCAGCGCAGCTTACCCATGGCGAGGAAGGGCTGCCGGAGGCGACGCGTGTGCTGGTGCTGGACGCACAGCTCTTCGAGGAGGAGCTACGGCGTGCCCGCTCCGCGACGTTGGAGCAACAAGACATACTGACGCAGCTGGCGTTGCTGGCCGAGGTGGAGGCGAGCGGGCAACGCGCCGGCTTGTTCCATCTCGCCGCGCAGCGCAGCGGCAAGGGGCAGCCGCAACAGCGCGAGCAGGGATGGTTCGCGCAGGTGCAGCGCACGCGCCGCGCCGTCGAGGTCTTCTTTCAGGCGGCGCGCAAAGTCATGACGGAGGCGCAGAGCGAGCGCGCAGAACGCGCGCGCGGTGGCGAGCCGCTCGAGCAGCGCACGCTGCGAGTGGGTGACGAAACGCGGCAGCTAAGCTCCTGGCCTGGCTTCGCGCGTGCCTGGGAGGCGCTGCGCGACCAGCTAAGCGCGACAGCGCAGGTGGCGCGCGAAACAGCTGTGGCGATCAGCGGCGCCAAAGGAGGCAAGGCCGCGCTGGCCAGTGACGGCGTTGCCACCGATCTGGTCGCGACGGCGCGCGTGCTCGAACAACGCTGTGAAGAAGGCGCCGCGTTCATGCGCGGCGGCGAGGCGGCGCAGATGGTGCGCTGGCTACGTCTGCCCTATGCCTCGGGAGCCGGCCAGCAGGCGGACATGTTGCGTGGACGTGCGCCCGCGCCGCCGCGTGCCCAGCCCCCGAATGAGTCCGCTGCCGCCACGGCCACTCCCCCCGCGGCGCGCACCGGCGCGGCCAGCGAGCTTGCCGAAGAGAATGCGGAGATCCCCGTGTTGCACAGCGCGCCCATCGCCATCGGCTCCTCGTTGGCGCCGCTGCTCGGGCCGGATAGCGCGCTGGTGCTGGCAGGTCCGGCGCTGGCCGTCGCCGGCGACTTCACGTACACACGCGGCGCGCTCGGGCTGCCGGAGTCCGTCTCCACGCTCGAGCCCGCGATCGACCGCACCGACCAGACGTTGCTCTGCCTGCCCACAGATGTGCCCGAGCCGAACGCCCAGCAGTACCAGCGGCACCTGGACGACGCGCTAGTTGGACTCGCCGCGGCGCTCGGTGGTCGGCTCGTGGCCATCTTCCCTTCGCACGCCGCGCTGCGCGCGAGCGCGCACGGCATCCGCCGGGCGTTGGAGCGCCACGACATCCTGGTGCTGGCGCAGGGACAGGATGGCTCGGCCCGTCAGCTCTGGCACACGTTCCGCACCGAGCCGCGCGTGGTCCTGCTCGGGGC
>Ga0207684_10005458_pt1 | contig 11719 bp, 10 predicted proteins | sample KBSK5501metaG_FD_184342 | JGI IMG/M metagenome (GOLD analysis project Ga0207684, IMG submission 184342) | Corn, switchgrass and miscanthus rhizosphere microbial communities from Kellogg Biological Station, Michigan, USA - KBS K5-50-1 metaG... | ecosystem: Host-associated > Plants > Roots >... | reverse complement strand
CGTAGGAGGGGGGCAACCGCTTCCCAGGACGACTTCGATGTCCATGCCGATGACCCAGAACGGCGCCCAGCCTGGTGACGGGCGCGAACTGGCCGCCCTGCTGGCAATAGGGCCGGACGCCAAGGCTCGCGTGCGGATACTCGTGGTGGATGACGAGCATACGCTGCGCGAGAGCTGTGCCGGCGTGCTGCGGCACGAAGGGTACGACGTCACGGTGTGCAGCCGTGGTCAGGACGCGCTGGACCTGCTGAAGCGGCGCGCCTTCGACGTGGTGCTGGTGGACCTCTACATGACGCAGGTCGACGGGCTCGCGCTGCTGCGGGCGGCACTCGGGACCAATCACGACACGATCGTGATCGTGATGACGGGAAACCCGAGCGTCGAGTCGAGCGTCGAGGCGCTGCGGCAGGGCGCATTCGACTATCTCCCGAAGCCGTTCTCCGCCTCGCACCTCCAGGTGTTGATTGGCCGCGCGGTGCACACCCTGCTGGTCGCCCGCGAGACGCGCGAGCAGCAAGAAACGCTCGATCGGGCGCAGGTCCAGTCGGACAAGCTCACCCTGCTCGGCACCGCGCCGGCGTTCCGCCGGGCGATCGAGTTGGCCCGAAAGGTCGCGCCGACCGATGCCTCCGTCTTCATCACGGGGGAAAGCGGCAGCGGCAAGGAGATGATCGCGCAGTTCATTCACCACCACAGCCGCCGCTCGAGCCGTCCGTTCATCGCTATCAACTGCGCGGCGCTGCCGGAAGGGCTGCTCGAATCCGAGATGTTCGGCCACCGCAAGGGTGCATTCACCGGCGCGGTGCGGGACAAACCCGGCCTGCTGGAAGCGGCGCACGGCGGCACGCTGTTTCTCGACGAGCTGGCCGAGATGCCGAAGTCGATCCAGGCCAAGCTCCTGCGCGTGATCCAGGACGGCGTGGTGCGTCGGGTGGGGAGCGAGACGACCGACGCGGTCGTGAACGTGCGCTTCATCGCCGCGACCAACGGTGACCCTGAAGCGGCCGTGAAGGCGGGCGATATGCGGGAAGACCTGTACTACCGCCTACGGGTCGTGCCGATCAATGTGCCGGCCTTGCGGGAGCGACCGGAGGACATCCCGCTGCTCGCGGACTACTTCCTCTCCACCTATTGGGTGCGCCATCGCCGGAAGGGCGCGCCGTTCCCCCGCTTGACCGACGCGGCGCTGCGCGCGCTGTGCGGCTACACCTGGCGCGGGAACGTCCGCGAGCTGCAGAACGTGATCGAGCACGTGGCCGTGGTGGTGGAGCCGGGCGCTGATATCCGGCCCGAGGATCTGCACCTCACAGGAGACCCCGCGCCGGAAGTCACCGGGGCGAATCCCGCGTCGCTGATCTCGACCCTGCTCGAGGAGAGCTATCACGCCGCCCGCGACCGAGTGATCGCGCAGTTCGAGCGGCAGTATCTGACCTGGCTCGTCAACCGGGCGAGCGGAAACATGTCGAAAGCCGCCCGCATTGCGGGCGTCGATCGGACCACGTTGTACCGGCTGATGGAGCGCCACGGACTGCAGCGCAGTCCCACCGCAGGGTGGGTCGTCGAGCGCGAGCCCGGGCCGGAGGCGGGCGCGATGGATGACACACAGCTAGAAGTCCCGGCGGGCGCGCCTGGCGGGCAGGCCGCGTGATAACCGGGGGAGTGATGGAAATGCGGACCAATACGGCTGAACGGCTCGACTGGCCGGTCGTCGCGACTGGGCCGAGGCCGGCACCCGAGCCCGAGCCCCAGGATCTCACGGCCTGCCTGGCGGGCCCGAACGGGCTCGATCTCGTCGTGGACCTCGCACACGACCTCCGCTCCCCGCTCACGTCCATCCTGTTCCTCGCGGAAGCGCTGCAGCAGGGTCAAGGCGGCACCGTGACGCCGGAGCAGAGCCGTCAGGTCGGCCTGATCTACAGTGCGGCACTCAGCCTGTGCGCCACTGCGAGCGATGTGTTGGAGCTCGCCCGCGGCGGCAATCGCCTGGTGGACCGCTCGCCCACGCCGTTCTCGGTGGTCGAGACGTTCGCCTCGGTGCGCAGCATGATCCTGCCGATCGCCGAGGAGAAGGGCCTCGGCGTACAGCTGGTCCACCCCGTGCCCGAGCGGCGCGTGGGGCAGGCGCGCGCGTTGTCGCGCGTGCTGCTGAACCTCGCCACCAACGCCGTGAAGTTCACCGATACGGGCTATGTGGAGCTGGCGGCGCGGCCCATTGACGGCAGGCGTCTCGAGTTCTCGGTCCGGGACACCGGCCCGGGGTTCGACCCCGCCCTGCTCCGCTCGCTGTATCAGCCGGTGCGGCCCGCGAGCGGGCGCCAGCACTTCTCCAGCTCCGGCCTGGGGCTCGCGATCTGCCGCAAGCTCGTGAAGGCCATGGGCACGGAGCTCCAGGTGGAAACGCGGTCGAATTGGGGAACCCGCTTCTTCTTCGAAGTCGAGTGTCCCTCGCCCGAAGGTGTGGCGTCATGACGTTGCCCCGTGTGACATTGCCCCGGGTCGTGGCGCGCGGCCTGCAGACGACGCCGTTGCGCCATGTCGCACCCGCTCCGGGCATGACGACACTCACGGACTACCAGCCGGCACGACCGGCCCGACCGAAGCTCGCGCTGGTGCAAGCCGTCGGGTTCCGCCCGCGAGACCGCGAGCGGACAGCCCGCCGCCTGCTAAATTTCGTCGTGGCGGCCGTGGGGCTCGTCCTCACGTTTCCGCTGATGCTGCTGATCGCGGCGCTGATCAAGCTGACGTCGCGCGGACCGGTGTTGTTCGCGCAGACACGCGTCGGATTGGACCGCCGGGCACTGTCGAACGCCGGAGGAAACACGCGTCGCCACACCGATCAGGGCGGTCAACCGTTCACGATGTACAAGTTCCGCACGATGCGCCCCGCCGGAGGCAACGGGAAACAGGTGTGGGCGCAAGCAGACGACGCGCGCGTCACGCCGATCGGGCGGGTGCTGCGCAAGCTCCGTCTCGACGAGCTCCCCCAGCTCTTCAACGTCCTGAAGGGTGACATGAACATCGTCGGCCCCCGGCCCGAGCAGCCCACGATCTTCGTGTACCTGCGCGAGCAGATCGAGGGCTACCAGCGGCGTCAGCGGGTCCGACCCGGCATCACCGGCTGGGCGCAGATCAACCAGGGATATGACACATCAGTGGACGACGTGCGCCGCAAGGTGCGCTACGATCTCGAATACATCCGCCATCAGTCGACGCTCGAGGATCTCAGGATCATGTTCCGCACCGTGCCGGTGATGCTTCTCCGGCGCGGCGGGTGGTGAGCCCACTCTCCTAACCGGTACGTCTTGCACCACGCCGCGGTCACCTCGGTGCACCGCTCCGTGGACGATCCCGGCGTCACCCACACCGTGAACGCAACCGGCACCTTCAACATCCTCCTCGCCGCGCGCGACGCGCGCGTCCGGCGGGTGGTGTATGCCGGGTCAACCTCTGCGTAGGGCGAAGGGTACTGCATCGCCTTCCACGCGACATATGGCCTGGTGGGCTATCAGCCCGGGGTGGAGTTCGACGAAGGTCTGCGCCGCACGATCGCGTTCTACCGCGAGGCTCGCAGGCCGCGCCGCCACCTACGCGGGCGCGGGCGCGCCATCGTGCAGGCGGCATAGAGCGAACGCCATCTAGCCTGCCGCGTGCGAGCTCGCGCCGTGCTTGCCTCCTCCAAGCGGCCGGAACAGGGGCTCGTTCGTGAGCGCGTAGCCGTCCATGTAGTAAGCGTAGGCGCGATACTCGGACTCATCCCGGACGTCATTGAGTACTGCGCCCAACAACCGTAGCGGCAGCCGTCGGAGGATCTCGAGCTTGGCCTCGGCCAACTCCCGATCGGTCCTTCCCAACCGCAGCACCATCAGCAGGTTGCCGGCAAGCTTGGCCAGCGCGAGGGCATCCACCCCCGCCCCAAGCGGCGCGGTATCCAGCACGATCGCGTCATAGGTCGAACGCAGGCCGGTCACGAGGTCGGCCATTGCGGGCGAGCCCAGCAGCTCAGGCGCATCACGTCGGCGAGTGCCACCGGCAATGAAGTCGAGGCGCGGATGGGACGTCGTCTGTAAGACGGGCGCGCGGGCAACATCCCCGGCGAGGAAGTCCGTCAATCCCGGCTGCCGACGCAGGTTCAGCACGCGATGGAGCGCGCCCCGCCGGAGGTCAGCATCGACCAGCAACGTGCGCTGCTTCGCGTATGAGAACGCCAGCGCCAGGTTGGAGCTGACGAACGACTTCCCGTCCCCGCTCCCGGGGCTCGTCACCGTGACCACGATCGGACCGGAGGCGGGGTCATACTCGTTCACCAAGCTGAGGCGGAGACCGCGGAATGCCTCCACCACCGCATCGGGGCTCGTCGCACCATTTCCCTTGGCGTTCCGGTCCAAATGCGTTATCACCCCGATCACGGACATGCCGAGCTGCTCGACCTGCACGCGCTGGGCGATGGTGCCGCTCAGGCGATCGGCTAGGAAAGCGCCCGCGGAGCCGAGCATCAGACCCACCAGCAATCCCAGGGCGATTTGCTCCGGTAGCCCGATTCCCGCGGGTTTTGCCGGGAGGGCGGCATGGTCGACGATCTCCACCTGCCCAACGGTAACGGCCTCAGCGATCTTCGCCTTCTGGTACTCGACCCGGAGCTCGTCCGCGACCTTCTGCGCATTATCGACCCGTTCGGTCAGCCGCGCTTCTTCTTCTTCGGTCGTAGACAACTGCTGCTGGCGGGCTCGCAAGTCGTTCATCGCCGTGATGCGGCCCTCGAGTGACGCGATGGCACTCTGCACGCCGCCCTGCACCGCGTGGAGCAGATCCGTTTCGGTCGACCCAATCAGCTGATTGAGGCGTGGCAGGTCCGGATGCGCCGTCGAGCGGCTTGCCAATGAGTCGCGGGCCCTTTCGTACTGGTAAAGCTGCGTGCTGAGCTGGGTCACCGACGGGCTGGCGGTCACGCCGGGTGTCGCCAACGCGGTTTGCAGGGCTTTGCGGCTGACGCTCGAGTCGCGGTCGCGGAGTGCGGCTAGGAGACTCTCGTCGGTGCGTCGCTCTGCCTCGAGTTGCTGACGCTGCAGTTCGACCCCCGCCAATCCGGCCTGCTCACGCGCCAACGCCTCCCGCGACCCGTAGGCGCCGGCGCGCTGGCGAAACGCCGTGACCGCCTGCCGCGCGTCGGCCAGGAGCGAATCGTTGACCTTGAGTTGGGACTCGAGGAACTCGCGGCGTCGTGTGGACTGCTGTTGCGCGTCTTCGGCGCTCGCGCTCTTGAAGATGTCGACCACCTGGTTCAAGACGTGCTGCGCGACATACGGGTCCGGTGCCGAATACGTCACGTCCACGATATCGGTGTTGAGCCGCGGCTTGACCCGGAGGCGCGCCAGCAGACCGGTGATCGCGGCCTCGCGGTTCAGCACCCGCAACCGTGCGGTGGCCGCATCCGCGCGATGCAGGACGGCGAACCGAATACCGTGAGACTCCACGGCGGAGCCATATGGCGCGCTCCACTGCCCCGAGGTACCTCGCACGACGAAGCTGTCCCGGCCGAACGCGATCTGTAATGAGACCGGACCGGCAGCGGCCGGCACCGCCACCTCACCCAGAAGGCTCAGGGGAAGGTCTCGGGTCGTCACCATCCGCAGCGCGGGCATGCTGTCGACTACCGCACCGGCGACCGCGCGACTGGTGAGCAGCTCCGCCTGCGACAACAGCGGGTCGGAGAACCTCTCGTCGGCACGCGCCGGGTCTAACACCACGCCCCCGGTCAACGCACGCCGGGGATCCGACATGCGAATGACCGCGACGGCGCGGTACTCCGGCCCTCTCAAGTACGCTACGACCCCGGCGGCCGCCACCGTGGCTGCCACCACCCCCATGACCAACCGTACATGCCGACGCACGGCCGCGAACAACTCTTCCAGGCGGACCGTGCTCACCGTCGCCTCAAGCTCTCCTCGGTCCGCGTGGAGGCTCGAAGCCGCGGGGCGATCGCGCGGCTCGGTCATTATCCGTACCCCGCCAGCCGGCTCACCGGCTCCGGCTGTACGCAAGGACGGCCGCCACGGCCGCCGTCAGACTGGCCAGCGGATACAAGGCGTCCCGCAAGAGGTTGAAGCTCGAGCGACGCTCCACCAGTATCTGGTCACCGGATGCTATCACCAGCCGTTCGTATCTGGAGTACCCGCTGCCCAAGTCGATCACCATGGTGCTATCCCTGCGGATCACGTGCACCTTGTTCAACCGGCCCAGTTCCGTCGGCCCGCCCGCCTGTGCGATCGCCTGCGCGAATGTCGTCCCCTCGGGCAACCGATAGAGGTTCGGCTGACGTACCTCTCCCGCCACGGTCACCGGGAACACAGGCTCCAGGACGAACGGCACGCCCTGCTCATACGTGGACAGAACGGCGCGCAATCGTTCCCGCACCACCGGCAGGGGTGCCCCTGCGACTCTCACGACCTGGTATACCGGGTCCACGAGGGTGCTGTCCGGGGCGACGACGAAGTCGCCGCTCAGCTCAGGGTGGCGCCACACGTTGATCCGGAGGACATCACCCGGGCGGAGGGCCGGATCCGCCCCTGGTCGAACCAACCGCTGGGCCGATGTGGAGCCGAGGGGCACCATCAGCAGGATGGCCACGAGCCGTCTAGCCCAAACCGTCATCCCGTCTTCCTTGCGATTCACGGTGGGGGGGAGGTGCAAGGAACGTGCTGGTACTCGGCACCGGGGTCGTGATGCGCAACTCACTGTACGGCAATGAGTTGATAGAATGGAGCGTGGTTTCGGTGAGCACCCCACGGAGGCCGGATCAGGGTGCCTGTGGCTCGCGCGCATTGCCGCAGGTGTTGCGCGCCCGCCACGCGCCATCGACACGAAGCCGCAACGGGCGGCGCCATCAAGCAGTTACAGACATTCGGACCAGGCACGGCGCATGCGATGAGTCCCTTGAGCTATGAGCACGGCTGCGTTCTGGTCTCTCTGGTGCTTCGTCTTCGTCCTCCCGTGGGACAAGTTCATCGTGATCCCGGTATTGGGCTCCATCCCTCGCCTGGTCGGCTTGGTCGCCTCGGCGGTCGGGGTCGTCCACATCCTCGCGCACCGGCGGGTCAGGCCGCTGTCTTGGTATCACGTGTTCGCCGTGCTCTTTGTGCTCTGGTCCGGAGTGAGCGCCTTCTGGTCGATGGATCCGGAAGCGACTGGCGTCCGGTTCCTGACCTACCTTCAGCTTCTCGTACTCGTGTGGCTGATCTGGGAGATCGCGTGGTCGCCGGAACGCCAGCGGGCGCTGCTCCAAGCATACGTCCTAGGCGTATCGTTTGCCGCGGTCATGACGCTGTACCGCTATCTGTCGCATGTTGCCATCATCGACGAGACGACCCGGTTCACCGCCCTGAGTTTTAATGTCAACGAGCTCGGCATGACACTGGTGCTTGGCCTGCCGATGGCGTGGTACCTCAGCCTTTCGCAGCCGCACCAGCGGTTTGCCTGGATGTGGCGACTCTATCTGCCGCTCGGCGTCACCGCCATTCTCCTCACCGCGTCGCGCGGAGCGTTCCTGGCAGCGCTCGTGGCGCTCGCGATCATCCCGTGGACGCTGGGGCGCTTGCGCCTGGGGACCAAGGTCGCGCTGTATGCCTTCTGCGCCGGGACGCTCTTGGCCGCGGCGCAGTTCGTCCCGGAGACGTCTTGGGAACGCATTGCGACCATCCGATCCGACGTCGACGCCGGCTATTTCGGAGGCCGCGGTACCATTTGGCGGGCGGGCCTGGAGGTGGCGCAAGAGCATCCCATAGCCGGTGTGGGTGCCGGCGCGTACTCAGCGGCCGTCGAGCCGACACTCTACTTCGGATGGGGAGCCCACAGCGTGCCCCTGGCGATTCTGGTCGAGAACGGCATCGTGGGACTCCTTCTGTTGCTCGGTGCGGTAGCGGCGGTGGCGATACCCGTGAGGCACTTGCCGCTCCTCCAACGACGGTTCTCGATCGTCCTGCTTCTCGCCGTGGCGGTAGCATCGTTGTCGGGAGAGTGGGAGGATCGAAAGGCTTTCTGGTTTGTGATCGGAGTGCTGGCGGCGCAGGTCGTCTACCGACCGGCAGAGAAACGGGTCTCGCCGGCAGTCCCGCTGCGCACGCATCCCGTCCTCCAGTGAACCTCTAAGAGGTCAGGCGAGGGAGCCTGCCCCAGCCGCGCCCGCGGCGGGGCGTACCCCCTCGAGCGCAGCGTGTCATCGATCCGCGCCGACCCGAATTCCGTCAGCAGGCGGCGGAGATCCCGTCGCATTCGGCCCCGTCCCCCATAGGCCCGGCGCCTGAGCAACCGCGGCATGCCGCGCGGCGGCACTTCCTCGCTGTCCAGCTCCCACGGGTGAAAGTAGAACATGAACCACGATTGCGCGCGCAGCCGCTTCGCCACGCCCCAACGAAACACGCGGAAGGGGATGGCGCGGAAATAGCCGCCTCCGGACCACGGAACCACGCACGGCCCGATCCCGACGCGCGACATCGGCAACTCCAGGAGGCCGGGACGGACCGACACCACCGCGGTATCCGGGTCGATCGGCGTGGCCAGCCGACCGTAGCGGTCGTGCGCCTTGAACTGGTAGAAGCTCGAGTCGTACCAGTAGCCCGCCTCCGCCAGGCAATCGAGGACGGCGTCGCCGATCGAGAAGTTCGGAGCCCGAAGGCCCCAGACCGGGAGGCCGGTGATCTGCTCCAGCGAGTCGCGTGCCGTAGCAAGGTCCCGAGCCAGTGCGTCCCGCGACAGGCGGTCGAGCCGCGCGTGCACGTCGGAGTGACTCGCCACCTCGTGCCCCTCGGATACCATCCGGCGGACCAGCGCCGGGTGCCGCCGGGCGATCCATCCCAGCACGAAAAACGTGGCCTTCGCCCCGGTCCCGGCGAGGATGTCGAGCACCTCATGCGTGTTGCGTTCGACCCGCGCCTCGAGCGATGACCACGCGGCGCCGGTGAGGCTGGCGCGCACATTCTCGGCGTGGAACCAGTCTTCGACGTCGAACGAGGCCAGGAACACCGGCGCGGTCACAACAGCCGCCTTCCCCGCGCTTCTAGCCGCCGCGCGTCAGGTCGCGTGGGAAACGTGTGGTACTGCTCTCGCGTCGCAGGCATCGGGCGTGGCTCCGGCCAATGCGGCGTTCCGATCGCGGCCAGGAGGCGCGCGACCTCCCGTCCGGCCACGGTCTTGGCTCTCGCGGCGACCGCGAACGCGGAATCGGCCACCCCCACGTCCAAGGGAAACTCGGCGATCAGCCGACCGGCGTCGAGGCGCTCGACCATTTCGTGGAGCGTGACCACGATACGCGCGTCACCGTTCTGCAGCGCCCAAAACGTGGGCATCATCCCGCGGTACTGCGGCAGTTTGCCGCTGTGTACGTTCAACACATAGGGCACGGCCGTGAGGGCCGGGCGACGGAAGATCTGCGGCGCCGCGACGGACAGGAGCACGTCGACGTCGCGGGCCGCGAGTGTGCGCAGATAGGACTCATCATTGATCGAGGCCAGCCGGACCAGCGGAACGCGATACCGCGCCGCGACGGCTTCGAGACTGCGCGGCCGCCCGACTCGGTCAGAGACCGCGGCGGTGACGTAGCGCCCCAGCAGTCGCATGAAATCGAGTGGGCCATACAGTTTCAATACACGTCGCACCAGCGCGGCCTTGGAGTCGTTGAAATCGCGCAGCAGCACGATTTCCACGAGCTCGAGTCGGTCGCTCGCCGTCTCCCCGAGGAACGCCTCGAAGAAGCGAGCCGTGAAGAACGGGTCGCTCTGCGTCACGGCGACGACGCGGACGGGTCTGGTCCCCCTAGGCATCGCGTTTCACCGCGTCAGCGCGACCAAAGGAGCGCCGCGTCGGCGGCGTACCAGAAAGTCCCACGTCCCAAGCAGATATCCGGCCCCGTATGCGAGATGGATCACGGGAAACACCGCGCTCGATGCGAGTCCCACGGGCAATCCCCAGCGCCGGGCGACGAGCCCGGCGCCGATGAGGTCGGCCGCCACGTAGGCCCCCAGCGCGAGCAGGAGCAGGACGCGCGCGGCACCGAGCCACGGCGCGAACAGCGCCGCGAGTACCACTGTGGAGAGGAAGAGCGCGGGGACAAGCTGGCGCGCGGTCATCACGGCCCCAACCTTACGCGCGACCAGAGGCTTGAAGTAGCCGTACTGGAAGAACATCCGCCCCAGCTTGCCGAGCGCCGCGCGCGTGTAGTATGTCGCGACGACACCGGGTACCAGCAGCACGCGTCCACCGGCTCTGAGCACGCGAAAGGTGAGTTCCGAGTCCTGACTTCTCAGGAGGTCTTGGTCGAACAGCCCCAGCCGCTCGAACACCTCGCGCCGGTAGCACCCGCACTGCAGCGTGTCCACGTCCCGCACCCGGTCGGTGCCGAGGCGGTAGCGGGGGTTCCCGATCCCGAACGGATGCGCCAGCGCCGCCGCGATGGCGCCGGCCATGATCGTCGTATCCCCCGGCTGCGTCCGCCACGACGCCCCCACACTGTCGGCGCCGGTCCGCTCCATGCAGCCAACCAGGTCGGCAATGTAGTTCGGGGGGTAAGCGGCATGCGCATCCATTCGCATGATGATGCGGCCCCGCGCCCGCGAGATGCCCAGGTTCAGGGCGTGCGGCGTGGTGCGTTCCGGGTTGTCGAGCAACTGAATCATCGGATAGCGGCGGACGTAGTCCGCAATCACGGCGCGGGTGCCGTCGTCGCTCATGCCGTCGACGATCAGCACCTCGAGCCGATCGCGCGGGTATGCGTTCGCCAGCATCGAGTCCAGCATCGGCCCGATGTACGCGGCTTCGTTGCGGCACGGCACCACGATCGACACAAAGGGCTGCCTCATCATGCCCGCGCAATCCGCAAGGCCCTTGCCACCGGGGGACGCTCCCCCGAGTCCGCCCGATGTTGCCCGCGCGCCACACGTACCGAGGGTGACGGGCCACAGGTAGCCCCTTCAGCCGGGCGCGCATCTCGGCGCCAAGGGCGGACCGGCGGCCCCCCTCTTGCTGGACAGTCCCGTGCGCATGTGCGGCATCGTCGGAATCGTGCACTCAGACCCGGCCCGGCCCGTTCCTCCTGCCATGATTCGGCGGATGTGCGAGGCGATTCGTCATCGGGGGCCGGACGACGAGGGCGTCTACGTGGACCGTGCCGTCGGTCTCGGGATGCGGCGCCTCAGCATCATCGATCTGGCGGGCGGGCGACAGCCGATCTTCAACGAAGACCGGTCGAAGGTCATCGTCTTCAACGGCGAGATCTACAACTACCGCGAGCTCCGGCGTGGGCTGATCGCGCGGGGGCACGTGTTCGCCACGCAGGGCGACACCGAGGTCATCCTGCATCTCTACGAACAGTACGGCCCGGAGTGCGTGCAACGGCTGCGCGGCATGTTCGCATTCGCCATCTGGGACGCTGCCGAGCAGACGCTGTTCCTCGCCCGCGACCGGTTCGGCATCAAGCCGCTCTACGTCACGTCCGGACCCTGGGGAATCGGGTTCGCGTCGGAGCTGAAGGCACTCCACGTTGTCGGCTTGGCGCATCGAGAGCTCGACTGGGACGCGCTCGACACGTATTTCCAGCTCGGGTACATCCCGGCGCCCGCGACGCCGTTCCGTGACGTTCGCAAGCTCGAGCCGGGCCACACCGCCGTGTGGAATCGCACCCGCGGCCTCTCGACCCGGCAATACTGGGATCTCCCGCGAGCGCAGACCCCCA
>Ga0207684_10005457_pt1 | contig 11719 bp, 10 predicted proteins | sample KBSK5501metaG_FD_184342 | JGI IMG/M metagenome (GOLD analysis project Ga0207684, IMG submission 184342) | Corn, switchgrass and miscanthus rhizosphere microbial communities from Kellogg Biological Station, Michigan, USA - KBS K5-50-1 metaG... | ecosystem: Host-associated > Plants > Roots >... | reverse complement strand
TTGCGCGCGCCAGCCGAGGACGCTCGACATGTTGATGATCACGCCGCTGCCGCGTGGGACCATGTGGCGAAGCGCAGCGCGCGTGCAGCGGAACGTTCCGTTCAGCGTGACATCCAGGACGATGTTCCACTGCACGTCGGTCATATCGATGATGTTCGCGGTTCCGCCCAGGCCGGCGTTGTTCACCGCGACGTCGATGTGGCCGTGCTCGGCAACTGCCGTGTCGAAGAGGCGCTGCACGTCCTCCTCCTGGGTGACGTCGGCGGGCACGCCGAGCACGCCGAGCTCGCTCGCCGTTTCTTCGAGGCGGCGTTCGTGCTTGTCACTGATAACAACGGTTGCGCCTTCTTGGATGCAGCGTCTCGCAGTCGCCAGGCCGATGCCGGCGCCCGCCGCGGCGGTGATGAGAACGATCTTGCCCTGCAGCAGGTCGTGCGCCGGTGGGGCTTCAGGCATCGGATGCGTCCTCCTCGCGCGCCAGCATTGCACGGTGCTCGGCCGGAGTCCCGAATGCAGGCTGCAATGCGAGGCCGCGCTTCAACCAGATATGGAGGTCGTGCTCCCACGTGAAGCCGATGCCGCCGTGACACTGGAGGGCATCGGCATTGGCCAAGGCCTCGGCGCGCGACGCTGCAACCTTGGCCACGCTCGCCGCTTTTGCCGCGTCGCGCGTATTGTTCGTGAGCGCGTACGCCGCGTACCAGGCAGACGGTCTCGAGTCTTCGATCGCAACGTGGACGGTGGCAAGCTTGTGCTTCACGGCTTGGAACGAACCGACGGGCTTTCCGAACTGTTTGCGCGCGGCGACGTATTCGACCGTCATCTCGAGCAGCCTTTGGGCGATGCCGTTTTGGACCGCTGCGACTGCCGCTGTGGCGCGGGAGGCAGGGGTTGTCAGAGTTAGTCTCTCACCACGCTTGGATTCCACCGTGAAGAGAGGCCGCGCGGGGTCCATCGATTTCACTTCGCGCGCGGTGAAGTCATCGCGCGTGAGTAGGCGCGCGCCGGTGGGGTCCAGCAGCAACAGGATGTCTGCGATCCCTGCGTACGGAACGAACGGGTCCGTTTCGAGAGCGAGTGCTGCTACGGCGTCGCCGCTTGCGATGCGCGGCAACCAAATCTCGCTAAGCACGCCCGAACCGTGGAGCGAGATCAATCTTGATGCCACCACGGTCTCAGCGAATGGTTCGGGGAGGGCTGCTCGACCTGCTTCTTCTAGAACGAGGACGAGGTCGGTTTCATCGCCCCCGCTGCCACCGTATTGCTCCGGCACGATCACACCGAGCAGCCCGACTTCGGCCAGCGCGCGCCAGACCTTCGGGTCGCGCTCGCCGCCCTTCCACCGCTCGCGGATCAACGACGGTGGCGACTGCTTCGCGAACAGCTCGCGCGCGACGTCGCGTAGCGCGCGCTGCTCATCGGTGAAGTCGAAGTCGATCATCGGGGGAGGCCCAGGATGCGCTCGGCCACGATGTTGTTCTGGATCTCGCTCGTGCCGGCGTAGATCGTTGCGGCGCGCGCGTACCAATACAGGTTGTCGAAGTCCGGCGCCGCGGGCGTGTCCGAGAGTGCACCTGCGTACGGACCGAGAAGCTCCATCCCGTATTCAAAGATGTCGCGTTCGAGCTCGCTCCAGATCAGCTTCGTGACGCTTGCGTCGTCGCCGATCGACTCGCCGCGCTGCAGTCGCGTGAGCGTGCGCAAAGTGTGGAGTCGGTAGGTTTCGACGCGCGCGGCAAGACCGCCGATCGAATCTCGCACCGCCGGTTCATCCCAGACGCCGCGCACCTTCGCGATCGCGATCAGTTCTCGCAAGTCGCGTGCATATCGAGCAGCCGGCCGTGCGGGAGCGTCACGTTCGAAGCCCAGCGTGGACAACGCGACAGACCAACCGTCGTTCACCGCGCCGATGACATTCGAGACGGGCACACGCACCTCGGTGAAGAAGACCTCGGCGAATCCTGCGTGGCCGTCGAGCTGCACGATGGGTCGAGCGTCGACGCCCGGCGATTTCATCTCTATCGCGAGGAACGAGAGGCCGCGGTGGCGTTCCGCTTCGAGATCGGTGCGGACGAGTACGAAGATCCAGTCCGCGAACGCGCCGTAGGACGTCCAGATCTTCTGCCCGTCCACGATCCACTCGTCGCCTTGTTGCACTGCTTTCGTCTGGACGTTCGCGAGATCGCTGCCGGCCTCCGGTTCGCTAAAGCCTTGCGACCACACGTCCTCTGCCGACAGGACCCGCGGCAGCCAGCGCGCGCGCTGCTCGTCCGTTCCGTGCTTCATGAGCGTGCGGCCCAGCAGCTTCTCGCCGACGACGTTGATGCGCTCGGGGCCGTTAGCTAGCAGGTACTCCTCTTCAAATATGGCTTGGCTTACGACGTCGAGCGCGCGCCCGCCGTACTCAGCGGGCCACGAGACGCCCGCGTATCCGGCGTCGAACAGCGCGCGCTCCCATGCGCGATGCTGCTCGAACCCTTCACGTGTTCCGGGCGAGGCGAGATCGCGTGGCACGTTGGACGTGAGCCACGCGCGCAGCTGCTCGCGGAAAGAGATCTGGGCCGCAGTAAATGAAAGATCCACTTAGCCGAGGATATCGGCTAGGACCTTCAATGCCGCCGGATCGCGGGTGCCCGTGATCAGCGTCGTGACCGGGCTCTTGATCCACGCTTCCATGCGCTCTTTGATGCGTGCTGCGGGACCGATCAGCGAGATCTCGTCGACCAGCTCGTCGGGCACGGCCGCCGCAGCTTCTTCCTTGCGACCGTCGAGGTACAGGTCCTGTACCGTCTTCGCCTCTTCCGCATAGCCCATGCGACCGACAACGTCGAAGTGGAAGTTCTTCTCGCGCGCGCCCATGCCGCCGATATACAGCGCCATCGCCCACTTCAGCATCGTGAGTCCCGCGGCGACGTCGTCGGTCAGAACAACAGACACGACACACGGGATATCGAAGCCCTTCGGCGCGCCGGCGAGCGCCCGCTCGTACACATCCGTCTTGTACGGCGAATAGAAGATCGGCATCCACCCGTCGGCGATCTCCGTCGCGAGCTGAACGTTCTTCTGCCCTTCCGCCGCGATATAGATCGGGATGTCCGCGCGCAACGGGTGCACGATGGACTTGAGCGCCTTCCCGAGTCCCGTCCCGCCCGGGAAGGGGAGCGGGTAATGCTCGCCGTCGTTGGTGACGGGCTGCTCGCGCTTCAAAACCTTCCGGATGACCTCAACGTACTCACGCGTTCGTGCGAGCGGCTTGTTGAACGGCTGGCCGTACCAACCCTCCACCACTTGCGGGCCGCTCACGCCGAGCCCGAGCAACAGCCGGCCGCGGGAGAGGTAATCCAACGTGAGCGCAGTCATCGCCGTGGCTACCGGTGCGCGCGCGCTGATCTGCGTGATCCCTGTTCCGAGCTTGATCGTCGACGTGTGCGCGCCGACCCACGCGAGCGGCGTGAACACATCGCTCCCGTACGCTTCCGCTGTCCAGACGGAGTCGTAGCCGAGGCGCTCGGCCGTCTGCGCGAGCTCGATCGCGTCTTTCGGCGGCTGCGGTCCCCAGTAGCCGAGCGTCAGGCCGAGCCGCATGTCCGATGTCATCGTCAGCCCCCTGGGAGCGAAATGACTTTCGTCTCGAGGAACTCTTCGAACCCTTGCACGCCGCCTTCACGGCCTTGACCACTCTGGCGGTAGCCGCCGAACGGCCAGCTCGGATGAACGAACATGCTGAGGTTGATCGAGACGGTCCCGGCGCGGATGCGGCGCGCGAACGCCAGCGCACGGTCCTCGTTCTGCGACCACACACCACCCGACAAGCCGTAGATCGAGTCGTTCGCAAGTCTGACCGCGTGCTCCTCGTCTTCGTAGGGGATCACTGCGAGAACGGGACCGAAGATCTCTTCCTTCGCCGTGAGCGAGTCGGGATCCACATCGAGCAAGAGCGTCGGCTCGATCCAGTAGCCGCGGTCCATGTAGTCGGGCTTGCCGCCCCCAGCGGCGACGGTCGCGCCTTCCGAAACAGCGCGGTCGATCTGCTGGAGCACCAGGTCCCGCTGCTGCGCGGTGACCTGCGGACCATGGAGGAACTGCACGTCGGTCGGATCGCCGCACTTCAATCCCTGGAACATGGCGGTGAGGATGCCTTTGGCTTCTTCGTAACGCGAGCGGGGGATGAGCGCGCGCGTGTGGCGCGCGCAGGCCTGTCCGGCGTGCGCGCAGGCCATCGAAGCGAGGAAACCGGCGGCGAGGCCGAGGTCGGCGTCGTCGAGCACGATCGCGGCAGACTTGCCGCCGAGCTCGAGGTGCACGCGCTTCACCGTGTCTGCGGCGCTTGCAAGGATCTTGCGACCCGTCGCCGTCGAACCGGTGAACGTGATCATGTCGACATCCGGATGCGCGACCAGCGCGGCGCCGATCTCGTCGTGCGATGACGTGAGGATGTTCACCACGCCGGCGGGGATATCGGTCTTCTCGGCGATGAGTCGCCCGAGGATCGACGCCGACCACGGCGTCTCCGGCGCTGCCTTGTGGACGATGGTGCAACCCGCCGCCAGCGCCGGTCCGATCTTGTTCAGCGTCAGCATCAGGGGGAAGTTGAAGGGCGTGATCGCTCCGACGACACCGATCGGTTCGCGCGACTCGACGCCCCGGCTCGGCAACCCGCTGCTCACGACCTGACCGAGATCGCGCTCGAACTTGTACGTCTTAGCGAGCTCGATCCAGTAGCCGAACGAGTTGATCGGCTCGTCGAGCTGCGCGACGTACGTCAGTGCAACCGGGCTGCCGGCCTCCGCGACGATCACCGGGCGCAGTTCCTCGCGCGCTTCTTCCAGAGCAGCCTTCAGCTGCTCGAGGCAGCGCGCGCGCAAGTCCCGATCGGTCGACCAGTCCGTGGTGTCGAACGCGCGGCGTGCGGCCGCGACGGCACGGTTGAGGTCGTCTTCGGTTGCCTCTGCAGCGACGCCGAGCACTTCCTCCGTCGCCGGATTGATGTTGTCGAACGTTGCGCCGTTGGATGCGTCGACGAGCTCGCCGTCGATCAGCATCCGAGCCTCACCCTGGGGTGCGGACATGCTTACCCCTCCCGCCTCGGAACGCGATCAGTACTTAACGATGAATCCGTCCGTCACGGGCTCGCGCTTGTCGAAGTACGGCACGAGCGAGCTGCTGAGGCCCTCGAAGTCCCAGCGGCCTTCGGTCTCGAACTTCTCCTCGATGCGAAGCGGCGCGAGCAGCGACACCTGGTTGCCCCACACAACGAACAGCTGCCCGGACACGCGCTCCGCTTCCGGCGACGCGAGGAAGCCAACGAGCGGCGCCACGTTCTCCGGCGCGAACATCTCGGGGTCCATGCCGAACATCTCGGTCATGCGCGTTGCCGCGCGCGGCGCGATCGCGTTCGAGGTGACGCCGTACTTCGCCATCGCCTGGGCGGTCGACGTCGTCAGTCCGACGATGCCCGCTTTCGCAGCCGCGTAGTTCGGCTGTCCGGGTGATCCCATGAGGAAAGCTTCGCTCGACGTGTTCACGACGCGGCCGTACGCGGGGTTGCCGCTGACCTTTGACTGCTCGCGCCAGTAGGCGCACGCGTGACGCATCGTGTTGAAGTGACCCTTGAGGTGGACCTTGACGACCGCGTCCCACTCGCCTTCGGTGATGTTGAAGATCATGCGGTCGCGCAAGATGCCCGCGTTGTTGATCAAGATGTGGAAGTCGCCGAACTCCTTGATCGCGAGGTCGATCATGTCTTTCGCGTCGTCGTAGCTCGAGACGTCGCCTCCGTGCGCGACGGCGGTGCCGCCTGCGGCCTTGATCTCTTCCACGACGGCCTGCGCAGGCTTGCTCTCTTTGCCTTCGCCTTCAACCGTCGCGCCGAGGTCGTTCACGACGACCTTCGCGCCCTCCGCCGCCAAGTACAGCGCTTCCGCGCGCCCGAGACCCTGCCCTGCCCCCGTTACGAGCGCGACCTTCCCCTCAAGTGACTTCGCCATTACAGCCTTTCCAGGATCGTGGCGGTGCCGATCGCCCCGCCGCAGCACATCGTGATCAGCGCGGTGTTCTTATCCGAGCGCTCCAGCTCATGCAAAGCCGTGGTGATGAGGCGCGCGCCGGTCGCCCCGACCGGGTGGCCGAGCGCGATCGCGCCGCCGTTGACGTTGATGCGGTCGAAGTCGGCGTCGTGCACGCGCTGGAACGACAGCACGACGGACGCGAACGCTTCGTTGATCTCGATGATGTCGATGTCGCTCATCTTCATGCCGCTCTTCGCCAGGATCGCGCGCGTCGCATCGACCGGACCGTCGAGCAGGTAGTACGGGTCGGTTCCGACGACGACTTGGGTCTTGATGCGCGCGCGCGGCTTGAGACCGAGTGCCATCGCCTTGTCCGCAGACATCCAGAGCACCGCTGCAGCGCCGTCGGAGATCTGCGACGAGGTTCCGGCAGTGTGGATGCCACCCTCGATGACGGGCTTCAGTTTGGCCAAACCCTCGAGAGTGGTATCGCGCAGCCCTTGGTCTCTATCGACCACCACGTTTTGGCCGTCGACATTCGGCGCCTCGATCGACAGAACTTCGCGGTCGAAGCGACCGTCCGCCCATGCCTTCGCAGCCTTCTGTTGCGATGCGACACCGAACGCATCGATGTCGTCGCGCGTGATGCCTCGAAGCTTGGCGATCCGCTCGGCTCCTTCGAACTGGTTCGGCATGTCGAGCGTCCATCCCGGGGGGATGAACGAACCCGAGCCGTTGATCACGTTGCTGCCGAGGACGACCCGGCTCATCGCCTCGATGCCGCACGCGATGCCGGCCTCGATCGCACCGGACTCGATCAAGCTCGAGATAAGGTGGTTGGCTTGCTGCGCGGAACCACACTGCGTGTCGACGGTGGTGGCGGCGGTCTCATACGGAAGTCCTGCGGCGAGCCACGCTGTGCGCGAGATGTTCAAGGCCTGCTCGCCGGCTTGTGTGACGCACCCGCCGATGACCTGCTCGACGAGAGAGGGCTCGATGCCCGCGCGCTTGATGACTTCGACTTGTGCTGCGCCGAGGATCTGCGCAGCGTGGAGGCCCGAGAGGGCTCCGTTCTTCTTCCCGATGGGCGTACGTACCGCCTCGACGATTACGGCATCCGGCACGGAAACCTCCCGTTGTGCGTTAGGGAAACGGGATGATACCCGGAACTAGAACAGATTTCACTTTTGGCCGCGTCGGTTCTAGTGCCCGAACGGCCATTTCCGGCGACGGCGGCGGCGGCGTTCAATAGGGCGGGGATGCTCAACGACGAGGTTGCGTGGTGAGAGCCGCGAGCAGGTTTGCCGCACTCGGATCACTCGCCGTCGTCCTCGTCGCTTGCCCCCGGCATGTGCCAAAAAGTTCGAGCAGCCCGTCGCCGACGCCATCCGCCACCCAGAGCTTTATTCCGTGGATAGACCAGCGTTCGGATGAATTGCCGCCCATCAAGCCGGTACGACCACCTCGATCGACCGCTGGACTGATCGCGTGCACTCCCAAAGAGCTCCGAGGCGGCTTCATGACAAGCGAAGGCGCGGCCGGGAACGATCTCGCAACTTTGGCGTTCGTCGACATCGGGAAGCATCCCTGTTACCTGCGCGGGCGCCCCACCGTGCGATTACTGACGTCTACCGGAAGGGTTCTCCCCCATTCCAGCGGAGCCAGTTTCTTCCCGGACGACGGTCCGATCATCGTTGTGTTGAAGCCGGGGATTCAGCTGCCTAAGGTCGACGGACAGTGGAGCTCGGGTCAGGGCCAACTCGGTATCCAGGCCGTCGATTGCAATCCGAAGGACAAGGTCGTGCGTGCATTGATAGATCTGCCCACCGGTCGGCTCACCGTGCAGGTCCCTCCGGACAGGATCACCTCGATCGGCCCTGCCTGCCCGAACGTTGGAAATGGGGGAGGCGTCGAAGAGTCGATCGAAGTAAACAACTTTCAGTATCCGCCTCCGGATCAATCCGGTCCGTCTTTGTACACGTCCGTTGCGGTCAACATCGACGCCAGCGGCCCAGTAACTTCGGGCGCGCGGTTTCGATATCTCGTGACGTTGACGAATCTCTCATTCAACGAGCTTTGGTTCCCAGGTTGTCCGACGTACAGGCAAGACCTTTCGTGGAGTGGGTCTCTCACGGGAAGGGCTTTGCGGCTGAACTGCCCGTCTGGTTCCATTCCCGCGAACGGGTCACTTACCTTTGAAATGCTTATCGATGTGCCGTCCGATGCCCGTGGAGAGGGAACCTTGCGATGGTGGCTAGACCCGTTCCATGGAGGACCGAAAGTCGCGACGATGATCCAGATAGGGCAACAAGCTTAGGTCTACGGATGCCGGCTCAATCATCCATCGGCTCGACCCATTGCGCGCGCCAGGCCGGCGGCTTCCATGGGTCGGAGATGTAGACGGTCTCTCGGAAGACTTTGTCCCCGCGGAACTCCATGATGGTGACGCTGTTGCTCGGCGGCGCATCGTCGTATGTGATGTTTGCGTGGTTGACCCAGACATCACCGCCGCCGGTGATCCGCCATATCTTGAGGCGCACCTTGGCGGGAAACGACGAGCGGAAGGCATAGATGTTTGCCTTGCCTTTGATGCGCTCCCGGCCTTGGGGAAACTCCAGCACCGCGTCCTCGGTGTAGATCTCGTGGACCTTCACCTCGTCGATGCCGGCGTTCTCGTAGTGCTCGGTTATCAGCGCGCGCGCAGTGCCATCGTCCATGACCCGGCCTCCTTGGGTGGGGACCGAATCCTACGGCCCTAACGCCATAGGTCGTATGGATCTACCCCCGAATACGGGGGTAGATCCGTACAACCTAGGTCGCGCGCATCGTGTCGGCGTACCGCCGCAATGCGATCACGCACCACACCGCTTCGATCACGCCGAACGGCCACGCGTTCGCAAGAAACCCGTACACCGAAGAAAGCAAACAGCCCAGCGCGAACAGAAGGATGAACGTCCGGCCACGCCGCTCGAGGGCGTACATCGTCATCATGAACGTCAGGGACACAACGCCGTAGGCGGTGAGCAACGGAAGGTCAGTCGCGGATCATCAGGTGCGCGGCCGCGTCGAGGTCGTCGGCCATCTGGATGCCTTGGCTCCATCCGCGGACCCAGAACGTCAACACGGCGAACCACACCTGTCCGAGCACGCGCATCAGCTGGTCTTGGTCGGGGGGCGAATCGCCGTTCATCGCCTGGCCGATCATCTCGCTCATCGTTAGATAGACCTGCGCCGCGCGCTCGATGGAGCCGGGCTCTTCCGCGTCCAGAGACCCCAGCGCGGTCACGAACGCGGCGGACAACTTGGGCTGGCGCTCCATCGCGCGCACGGTCCCGCGCAGCACGCCGGCGACGCGATCGGCCTTCGTCGCGCCTTTCTGCGGGCGCGCGCGCTGCTTATCGCGAAGGTTCTCGGCCCACTCATTCAAAGCTGCAACTAGAAGCTGATCTTTCGAAGGGAAGTAGCGATAGAGCGTCCCGAGCGCGACCCGCGCCTCGGCCGCAACGTCACGCATCTGAACGGCCTCGTAGCCACCCTTCGTTGCCAGCGAGATCGCAGCTTCGATGACCCGGCGGCGCCGGTCGGACTGCTTCGGCGTCAGCGAGTTTTCGTCCGGCGCGCGTCCGTTCCCGACCGTGCTGCGCGCGGCTGCTCGCTTCGTGGCCACTCGGCCCGTCGTACCTGCCATGGCGCAACCGTAACCCGGAGTAGAACCTGTTGCAATATTTTGGGGCGAAGTCCTATAGTTGCCCCCCATGGATCTAGAGCTCGCTCCCGAAGACGACCCTCGACGGCTCGAGGTCCGCGCCTGGCTCGCGGCGCACCCAGAGCCGAGCGGTAGAGACCTCGCTGAAGCCGGCTACGTCGTTCCCCATTGGCCGAGGCCGTGGGGTCTCGACGCCGACCCGATGACGCAGCTGCTCGTCGACGCCGAGCTGAAGCGCGCGAACATCCAGCGGCCGATCAACCCGATCGGCATCGGGCACTGCGGACCGATCCTCGTGAAGCACGGGTCCGAGGAACAGAAAAATCGATACATCATGCCGATGCTGTCGGCCGACGAGATCTGGTGTCAGCTCTTCAGCGAACCCGAAGCCGGCAGCGACCTCGCCAACGTCGCGACGCGCGCGATCAAAGAAGGCGACCACTACATCGTCAACGGGCAGAAGATCTGGACCTCGCTCGCGCACGCGGCGAAGTTCGGGATCATGCTCGCGCGCACGAACCCAGACGCACCGAAACACGCGGGCTTGAGCTACTTCATCGTTCCGATGGATCTTCCCGGCGTGGAAGTGACGCCGATCGTCGAGATGACCGGCATGCACCTCTTCAATCAAGTCTTCTTCACGGACGTTCGCCTTCCGGCGGAGAACCTCATCGGCGAAGAGAACCGCGGATGGGAACTCGCGAAGGACACGCTTGCGAACGAGCGGGTCACGCTCGCGCGCGAAGGCGCGCAGTGGGGATGGGGTCCGGCGGCCCGGGACCTCGTCAACCTCGTCAAAGATCGTGGGGGAGTGAGCGACCCCGTCATGCGCCAGCGGCTCGCGCAGCTCTATTCCGAAGGAGAGATCCTGCGCATCCACTCCCTGCGCATGGTTGCAGACCGGCTTGCCGGCAAGCCGCTCGGACCGGAATCGTCTGTGCGGAAGGCGTTGTCCGATCCGCACGGCCAGCACATCTTCCAGACCGCGCGCGACCTGTCGGGACCGGCAGGGCTTCTCGCAGAGGTCGGACCGCTCGGTGCCGATCCGCTGTGGTGGGCGAATGGTTTCCTTTTTGCACCTGCCCTGACGATCGGCGGCGGAACGTCAGAAGTTCTTCGAAACGTCATCGGAGAGCGGATCCTTGGGCTTCCGCGCGAACCCGATCCGGATGCAGGCAGGGCATGGACGGAAACGCGTCGAACAAAAGGGGCTCAGGCGAAGTAGAGGTCTGGCGGTCATTTGCGGGCGCTGGATAGGGTGGAATGGTTCTTTCTCCTTTTCGGGGAGCCAACGGGTGAAGGTACGTTCGAAGGCAGTTGCATCGGCTGTCCTTTCCGTCGCGTTGCTTGCGACGGCGTGTGGCGCGCGCCTGACTGATGCTCAGCGAGCAGCCGGCATCGGCGCGCTCACGAAAGGCGGGACGACGGGGAGCACCGGACCGACGGTGCCAGGTGCGACAGGAGGTACAGGGCCAAGCGTCGTTCCGGGCGGCTCGACCGGCACCGGCGGCACCGGCGGCATCGGCGGAACGGGTGGCCTTGGCGGTACGGCATGCACATCCGGCGGCGCGACGGACACTGGTGTAACCGCGAATCAGATCACCCTTGCCACGATCGCGGACGTAAGTGGCGTGCAGCCCGGGCTCTTCAAGTCCGCATGGCAAGCGATGCAAGCGCTCGCGCTCTACGTGAACAGCAACGGTGGCGTCTGCGGCCGGCAGATCAAGAACCTCTTGTTGGACTCCAAGGCCGATGCGACGCAGAACCGCGCCGCAGTCGCCCAAGCCTGTACCTCGGCCTTCGCGAGCGTCGGCTCGATGTCTGCGTTCGACGACGGTGGTGCTAGCGTCGGTCAAAGCTGCGGGATCCCCGACATATCTGCCATCACCGTGAATGCCGCGCGCTCGACGGCAACGAACGTATACCCCGCCTACCCGGTCGGGCCGAATTACTTCAACACTGCGTGGGGCACGTATATCAAGAACACTTATCCCAACGCGATCAA
>Ga0207684_10005455_pt1 | contig 11721 bp, 9 predicted proteins | sample KBSK5501metaG_FD_184342 | JGI IMG/M metagenome (GOLD analysis project Ga0207684, IMG submission 184342) | Corn, switchgrass and miscanthus rhizosphere microbial communities from Kellogg Biological Station, Michigan, USA - KBS K5-50-1 metaG... | ecosystem: Host-associated > Plants > Roots >... | reverse complement strand
AGGTTGACATGAGAGCCCACTGGATAGCTGCTGGCCTGTGCGCAGCGCGCGGCCAGCGGCCACCGTTGGCTACATTGCGCGAGAACACCGAGCATCGCGTCTGCGAAGCGCGTGCTATTTCCAGAATGCCGCTAAGGCGCGGCTAGGCTCGCGTACGCACTGGCAGGCACTGCGAGACCGCCTGATCGCACAGGACTTCACCTGCCCCTATACCGGCACTCGCCTTGTCTTAGGGGTGAATGACTCGGTAGACCATGTCTACCCCATTGCCAGATTCCCCAAATTACGCGATGACCCAGCCAATATTGAGTGGGTTCGCCGCGACGTGAACGAAATGAAGGGTGACAGGACGCCTGACGAATTCCTTGCGCTCATCCGTCGCATTATGGAGTACCGCTCATGACGGGCAGGCCCGTCAGGCGCGAACGTGGGTGGATGCACCGAGCGTAGCCTGAGAAGCCCCCGGCTTTATCCGTGGGGAGCATGTCACTCAGCCGACGCGACAGAGTGCGGGCGCGCCCGCGTGAGCCGGACGTAGTGCGGCTGCCACACACGCGCGTCGATGCGGCGCGCCAGGTCGTCCGCAGTTCGCGGCTCAGCCACCCCGGCACGCCCTGCTTCGACCGCCACCGCCAGCGCAACACCGCGCGAGACCTCACGCACGGTGTCGACGGGTGGATAGAGCGATCCCACCGTACTGCCGTTCCCTGGCGCACTCCCTTGCGCACAGGCGCTCAGGGCGCGCGCCGCCGCCAGGAACATAGAATCCGTGACCTGGTGCGCGCCCGAGATGATCGTGCCCAGCCCGACGCCGGGAAAGATGAACATGTTGTTGCACTGGCCGATGCGAACCACCTCACGATTGAGGTGTACGTCGCCAAACGGGCTGCCCGTGGCAACCAACGCTCGCCCGTCGGTCCAGGCCAGCAGCTCGTCGGGGGTCGCCTCGCTCTTGTCGGTCGGGTTGGAGAGCGGAAAGATGATCGGTTGCGCGACGTGCCGCGCCATCTCACGGATCAGCGCCTCGTCGAACGCATGTGGCTGAGCCGCCGTGCCGATGAGGATGGTGGGGTGCACGTGCTGCACGACCTCGGCAAGTGAAATGCGATCACCAAGCGGTGCGGACCATGCCGCGAGGCGGTCCACGGGCTGCGCGAACATCCGCTTGCCGGCGTCGAGGTCGGTGCGCCCCGTGTGTACCAGTCCCCGTGTGTCCGTGAGCCAGAGCGCGGCCTGCGCCATCTCGCGCGAGAGCCCATCGTCTTGCAAGGCGCCCACGACTTGCTCGCAGATGCCCGTCGCCGCGGAGCCGGCGCCCAGCACGACCACACGCTGATCCGCGAGGCGCGACCCCGTCCGGTCTACGGCGGCCAACAGTCCCGCCAGTGTCACAGCGCCGGTTCCCTGGATGTCGTCGTTGAAGCTACACAGCTGCCTGCGGTACCGCTCTAACAGGCGACGCGCGTTCGCCTTCGCGAAATCTTCCCACTGGAGAACAGCGCGCGGGAAGGCGCGCTCGACAGCGTGCACGAACTGCTCGATAAAGGCATCGTACTCCGCTCCGCGTACGCGCTCATGCCGCCAGCCCAGGTAGAGCGGATCGGCAAGCAATGCGGCGTTATCCGTGCCGACGTCGAGCACAATCGGCAAGGTGTGCGCCGGGTGGATGCCCGCACAGAGCGTGTAGAGCGCGAGCTTGCCGACGGGGATCCCCATGCCGCCAACCCCCAGGTCGCCCAGCCCCAGGATGCGCTCGCCGTCGGTGACCACGATGATGGCAATCTCGCGCTCGGCGGCCACCTCCTCCAGTATGCGCTCCAAATCGGCGCGATGCGGGTACGCCAGATAGAGACCACGGGGACGGCGGTAGATGTGGCTGTATGACTGGCAAGCGAGGCCGACGACGGGGGTGTAGATGACAGGCGCCATCTCCTGGATGTGCTCCTGTAGCAGCCGAAAGAAGAGCACTTCGTTGCGATCTTGCAGGCTGGCGAGAAAGACATAGCGCTCGAGATCGCTCTCCTTACGACGGTAGTTTTCGTAGGTGCGCGCCAGCTGCTCCTCCAAGGTCGAGACATGCGGAGGCAGCAGCCCGAGCAGGCCAAGCTCCTTGCGCTCCTCGGCGGTAAACGCGCTCCCCTTGTTCAGCAGCGGCGTCTCCAGCAGCACGTGCGGTGGCAGGTCGACCGGGAGCGCCTCCCATGCGCCGGCTGTATCAAGCGAGGTGGCGTTAGACATGGCATGGCCTCCCATTTTCCGACCTTCCCAGGCGCTCACGACGTCGATCAGGACTGCCGTAGGCGTGCGTCGCACATACGAGGAGTAGCGAGAGCGACTGCGACAGCTTACGCGCCGCTCCCCACGGCGCACGCATGTCTCAGTTGGTTCCCCGCAGCATACACCCTTGGCATCACATCAGCGTCTATTTTCGCCTGCCGTATGTCACCGGCGCGTCACGTGGCGACAGATTGCAGCATGACGTGCCTCGGCGCGACCTCACACGTTACGCCCCACGCGGATCGGCGGCCAGAGGAGCCGCCGCTCGCGCTCGCGCTCGCACCCGCCTAGGCACTATACAGGCTGGATAAGCTCCTTGACGTCGTACTTGCTGCGCACTTCTCCCGGAGTCTGGGTGCTGGCTCCAGGGCGCTGGTTCCCCGAGTCTTTCAGGATCCGTTCGGTCGTCAGCCGGGCGGAGATCAGCACCAGCGGCAGGCCGGTGCCGGGGTGCGTGCTGCTGCCGACGAAGTAGAGATTGCCGTAGCGCTGGTGCCGGTTGTGGGGCCGCAGGTAGCCCACCTGAGCGAAGCTATGGCTCAGACCAAAGGCGGCACCTTTGCTCAGGTTGTACATCGTCGCCCAGTGGCGCGGTGTAAAGCCAATCTCGAACTTGATGTGCCGTTCCAGGTCTGGCATCTTCGCGTCTTTGGACAAGCGGGCCAGGATCGCAGTGCGTGCGCGAGCCTGGAGCGCTGGCCAGTCCTGCTCGACGCGCGTGTCCAGGTGTCCAACCGGGACGAGCGCCATCAGCGTCTCCTGTCCAACCGGAGCGGCGGAGGGATCGACGCGGGCAGGCGCGTGCACGTAGATGCTCGGCTCATCAGGCAGTGTGTGATCCTTGAAGATCCGGTCGAAGCTGCCGCGGTAATCGTCCGCCAGGAAGACGTTGTGCGTCCCAAGCTGGGGATACGTCGTGTCGACACCCCAGTAGAACATGATCGCAGAGCTCGTGTGGTGCAGGCGCTCCATCCGGCTCGCCGCTTGCCGGTCCGGAAGTAGACGTGCATACACATAGGGCAGGTCGGCGTTCGCCACGACGATGTCGGCATCCAGGCGTGTGCCATCTTCCAGCACGACTCCAGTGGCCCGGTCGCCTTCCAGCGCAATCTGCTTGACGGGCGCCCGAAAGCGGAATGTCACGCCGTGCGCCTCGGCGATGGCGACCATGCTCTCGATGATACGGTAGAGGCCGCCGATGGGGAACCACACGCCGTCGGCCAGCTCGGTATACTGCAGTAAGGTATAGGTTGCCGGCGCATCGAACGGGCTGAGGCCGAGATACATGTTCTGAAAAGAAAACGCTGCCCGCAAGCGCGGATCGCGGAAATACCGGCTGACGTTCGCGTAGTGTTTGACGAGCGGCTTGAGCTGAATGAGCAGCGGCAGATTTCGTGGGCTGAAGTAGTCTGCCAGGCTGTAGAAATTGCGCCCGACCAGGCGCTCCAGCGCGAGATGATAGGCTCGATGGCCTTCCACGAGGTAGCGCAGCAATGCGCCGAAGCTGCCGGGCTCGATCGCCTCGAGCTGCGCTTGCATCGTGGTGAGGTCGTTGGTGAGCGCAAGGTCCGCTCCGTGGGCGAAGTGGACATAGTAGGTAGGATCGATCCGGCGCAGGTCGAGATGGTCCTCCATGTGCTCGCCAAGAGCGGCGTACGTCTCGGCGAAGACTTCGCGCATGAGGAAGAGCGTTGCCCCAATGTCGAAGCGATGCCCCTCATGTACGAGCTGGCTGCAGCGCCCGCCAGCGGCCTTGTTTTTCTCGACCAGCTGTACGGCGAATCCCGCGCGGGCTAGCCGGGCCGCGGCCGCGATACCGCCCAGGCCGGCTCCGATCACGATTACGCGTGGGCGCATACTCATGTCGCACTCCTTTCGTATCTTGTCGTTGCGTGCTCCGTTATCCGTCATATGCGGCCCAACACGCCGATAGTGCGCGCGGACTGTAGCAGCAGTCGCGGCGGCAGGCTGGGTACCATCACCAGGTTTTCTCCAGGCGTTGCCGCTTCGTCGAGGAAGCGCAAGACGCGTGGGGCCGCGTTGTGGCGAAACAGGGCGACGAGGATCGGCGCGACCCATTCGCCGTGGCGCTCGAGAATGTCGAGCATGACCGCATCAAAGTAGCGGTACCGCCGCGGTCCTCTCGGGACATGGTAAGGGTGCTCATGCTCGACCAACGAGCGGACGATGGCGGCAGAGTCCTGCTGGATGCGCATGAAGGCGTAGCCAGTGGAGGGTTTGATCATCCCGCCGTTGATCCCAATGGCCATGACGTGCCGTCCGGTACGCCGAGGAAATGGCCGATCGGTCAAAGGGCTGATCCCCTGCTCCACGCGCACGATGCGGTAGGTTGCAAGGCCAAGCACACCATCCAGATAGGCGCGCAGCGCCCCCTCGCAGGCTTCGCGGCTCGTGGAGTCAGCCGCGCACAGGACGTACTCCAGCAGCGCCTGATGGTCTGAGAGCGGCAGCAGGTACATGAACCGCAAGCCGTGCCGCTGTGGCGTACGGAAGTCCAGGAACGTGGCGACCTGCGGATCGAATGCGGCCGCCGGCGTTTCGATCTCCCAGCCCTTGAACTGCTGCTGGAGGGCATGGTACCTGGCAACGCTATGGCTGAGCTGGGACCATCTGAACAGGCTGTCGAAGACCCAGGAGCCATCAAACGCCTTCCCGTCCACCCAAACGCGCGCATCCTCATTGCCGTCGTCGATGCGCTCGACATGTCCCTGCACGAACTCCACATTCGGGTGGGCTGACAACACGCGGCGCGCGAAGCGATAGAACTCGCTGCCACGGATCATGTTGTAGCGGTACGACCCCAGATCCAATGTCTTGGTGAAGCCCTCGCCCGCGACACGCAGCCGATCCCAGGACCGAGAGATAATCTCATCGAAGAGCGTGGGCTGGTCGGCCCAGAAGCACCACGTGTGATCGTCCTGCTCCTTGGTGTCCTGATCGACGATCAGGATCGAGCGCTCGCAGAGCGGGCTGTGCACCAGTTGGCAGGCGAGGCTCAAGCCGGCGGCCCCGCCGCCGGCCAGAATGATGTCGTAGCGCTGCATAGCTCGCACCCTCTAGCGCGCTCGCCACCAGATGCCCGGCAGCTTGCGAAGCTTGTCCCAGTCGCGCACGTGTGCCCGACGATGGAAGACGTCGTAGTCGTGCGTCTCGATGTCCGCAAGGATGGCCGCATACAGCTCGCTCGCGGCGGCGATGGCGAAGCGCCCGTCGTTACGGAGGAGCGCGATGCCTGGTCGCGCCTCGGCGTAGAGGCGGCGAGTACGCGCGAGCTGGAAGCGCATGAACGCGCGCCAACGATCGTGCACCTGCCCCGCGGCAAGGTCTGCCTCAGTCAAGTCATAGGCGGCCAGCTCGTCTAGTGGCAGGTAGACGCGCCCGGACCGCCAGTCTTCGCCGATGTCGCGCAGGATATTGGTAAGCTGGAGCGCGACGCCGAACTTGACCGCGTACGGGATGGCTTCGTCACCTGCGAAGCCAATGATGTGCATGCTCATGAGTCCGACTGTTGAGGCGACACCGTAGGCGTAGGTCGCCAGCTCCTCGAACGTGCGGTAGCGCTGCTGGTACAGGTCGCGGTCGACACCGTCGATCAGCTGCTCGGCACAGCGCCGGGGGATGGCGAAGCGCGCGCGAGTATCGGCCCAGGCCACGGCGATGAGCTCGTCTGGAGGCGGCGCGAAGGAAGTCGCCATGGCGCGCCACGCTGCGAGATTGGCCTCGGTCTCTATCCGCGTCGCGTCTCCTCCGTCCACAATGTCGTCGGTCCGACGGCAGAAGCCATACAGTGCACAAATCGCCCGGCGCTTAGGCGGCGGCAAGAGGCGAGCCGCAGTGTAGAATGTCCGGCTGCGTCGCGACGTGACCGCGTCGCAGTAGGCATATGCCCGCTGCAGCAGCGCCTGATCGCAGCGCGGGATGTGCCCCTGGTCCACGTCCCGCTGTTCGGCTTCGCTCGCCATGCGCAGCAAGGTATGTTCCCAACTGCCTGCCGGTGCCATTGCCGGGCTCGCCGCGCCCATGTTCTGTCCTCTCGATCAGCTGCCGGCGGGTGACTTCGCCGGTGTTTCCGAGGCGGTTCCCACAATATTCCGAGGCGGTTCCCACAATATAGAGAATCACCGGGCGGTCACCGATTGGTCTCGAAGGCTCTTGGCACCATCACAGGTTGGTCACATGCTGGTGTGCGAACGGCTTGGTGGCGGTTGACGAGCACGCGTCGGAAAACCAGGGAGAGAGGGCCGCTTCACGTTCCTTGCGAGCCGGATAGATGGAGGGATGAGGCTAACTGAGGCGCTAAGAGGCGTCTACTTGCACACTACCGCTGCTCTGTTTCCGTGCGAGGCATACCTCCTGGGTCACGCGCGCGGCGACCGTGTGTACGACGCGCGCTATCGGGGATGACAGCCCTGCACCAGGGGCAAAGTCCTGACCCTCGATGCCGTAGAGGATAACGTGCGGCGGCAGTAGACCGATCGTGCGCGCCAGCTCGATCGCGGCGGCCACGCCGAAGTCGTGGGTGGAGCAGGCGAGGAAATGCGCTGGGAGGGGGGTCTTGCTCGCATCGATCCGATACATCTTCCCTGGCGTGCCTCGCGCGGCCACGGCGTCGATCAGGATAACGCGCTCAGCATCCACCCAGGCATTTATCAGCGCCAGCGCTTCCCCTGCCTGCACGACCATCCCGACACCGGCTGGCTGCGTGCCCGCCAGTGCGCGGATCACGGCCGGCCCGATGCCGTCGTCGCCTCGGTACTCGTTGCCCACGCCGATAATCAACGTCGCCTGCGGCACCTGGCCCTCCTCAGTCGCGGTCGACCTGGAGTGTGAGGAAATGGGTTGCGCACGAGATACAGGGGTCGTAGTTGCGGATCGCCTGCTCGCACCGCGCGGTCAACCGCGCATCGTCGAGGTCGCTGGCCTGCTCCACAAAGTGCCGGAGGTCGCTCTCGATGATCTTCTGATTCTGTGAGGTCGGCGGGACGATCTTGGCATCCACGATCACGCCGGTGTCGTCGAGCCGATAGCGGTGATAGAGGATGCCGCGCGGCGCTTCGGTGCAGGCCCACCCGACGGCAGCGCGCGGCGCGACGTCGATTGCAGGCCGATCTGGCGGCTCGTACTCCCCGATGATGCGCAGTGCCTCATCGCAGGCATACAGCGTCTCGACGCTGCGCACGACGATGCTCTGGAAGGGATTGCGGCACGAGGCGCCGAGACCAGCGTCCCGGGCGGCTTCACGCGCGAGCGGTGAGAGCCGCTCGAAATTGAGGTTGTAGCGCGCGAGGGGACCCACGAAATACGTCCGTCCCCCTTCAAGCACGGAGTGCAGCGCATTCGAGTAGGCTACGTGCTCTTCGGTGAAATGCTGCTCGTATTCCTGGACGTCGATGTCGAGCCCGCGGGTTGAGGCAATCCTTCCTTCGTTGATTGGATACTCGTCGGGATGGCGCAGGCTGACGAACTCGTAGTCTCGTTCGAAGTGCGGGAAAGGCAGCGTCGCCACCCAGCGCACCGTCTCTTGCGCCAAGTCACGGGCGGCTTTGAGCTGTTCGGCGAGTGGAACGAGTTCCTGCCTAGTCGGCACGCGATAGAATCCGCCCACGCGCACGTTGATTGGATGCACCTCGCGCCCGCCGAGCAGCGCGATGATGGCGTTCCCAGCCTTCTTCAGCTCGAGGCCACGCTTCACCACGGCCGGGTGATCCGCCGCCATGCGGATCGCATCGGGATAGCCGAGAAAGTCGGGCGCATGCAACAGATAGATGTGGAGCGTGTGGCTCTCGATCCACTCACCGCAATAGAGCAGCCGGCGGAGGGCGCGCAGCTGTCCTTCCACGCTGACGCCAAACGCGCGCTCGACGGCGTGCACCGCGCTCATCTGATAGGCGACCGGGCAGATACCACAGATGCGCGCCGTGATATCCGGCGCTTCGCCGTACATGCGCCCACGCAGAAGAGCCTCGAAGAAGCGTGGCGGCTCGAAGATCTTGAGCCGCACCGTTTGCACCTGTCCACCGCTCATCTTGATGTAGAGCGCGCCTTCGCCTTCCACGCGCGCCAGATAGCCCACCTTGATGGTCCGTGCAGATTCAGCGTCAGCGCTCATCGTACTCGCGGCGCGGAGCCCCCTGCCTTCTGGCGCGGGGCGGAAGCGCCGCCTCCCCCTTTCCGGTTCTGTCTGCTGGTGCAAGAATGCCGAGATGTGCAAGGCACTCTCGCGGAGCACTCCGAGAGCAACGGTTCGCACCTTTCCAATCTGACGTTCGCAGGGTTCGGGCAAACAGTCGGTTGCCCGGTAAAACGTTGGCCGCACCCGCTCCACAGTGGGCTGCCGTCAACCAGCCTATGGCGTCGCCCGGTAGAGGGCATGGATAATCAGGCCCTCGTGGAAAGGCAGACGCAAGCCCCCTAGCGTTAGCTATGGGGTTGTTGACCGCTCCTGCCCCTCACTCTCCTTGCGGAACGCCTCGGCGTAGGCATTGAAGCCGCGGAAGGCACGGACAAGGTCCTGCGGGTTCGCCCCCATCGCGCGCCATTGCGCGCTCAAGGCCGCGGTATTCGGCGTCTCTTTTGGCCCATAGCAGCCATAGCAGCCACGGGCATAGGCGGGGCAAATGGCGCCGCAGCCAGCGTGCGTTACCGGCCCGAGGCACGGTGTGCCGTGGGCGACCATCACGCAGACGGTGCCTCGGGCCTTGCACTCTATGCAGACGCTGTGGGCAGGCGTGTTGGGCTTGCGGTTCTGCAGATAGGCGCTGATCACCTCGACGAGCTGGTGCTTGTTGATCGGGCAGCCGCGCAGCTCGAAGTCCACGGCCACGTGATCGGCGATGGGGGTGGACTTGGCGAGCGTGTTGATGTACGACGGTGTGGCGTAGACGATGGAGATGAACTGCTTGACGTCCTTGAAGTTGCGCAGCGCCTGGATGCCGCCGGCGGTGGCGCATGCGCCGATAGTCACGAGGTAGCGCGAGGCACGTCGCACGCGGTGGATGCGCTCCTCATCGTGCGGCGTGGTGATCGAGCCTTCGACCAGCGACAGATCGTATGGCCCTTTCACCGCCGCCCGCGACGCTTCAGGAAAGTATGCGATGTCCACGGCGCCTGCCACCGCCAACAACTCGTCCTCGCAGTCGAGGAGGCTGAGCTGGCAGCCGTCACAGGAGGAAAATTTCCACACGGCCAGCGTGGGCGTCTGCTTGCGGGTCACTTTCGCCACATTACACCTCCCATATCGTCAGCAGCCCCTGGAGGGCGCTATACGGGAAGACGGGACCATCTTTGCACACGAAGTACGGTCCGTATTGGCAGTGGCCGCACTGTGCCACCGCGCACTTCATGTTGCGCTCCATGGACATGAAGATGCTCTCTCCAGGTACCCCGCGCTTGCTCAGCTCGCTGGCAGTGAAGCGCATCATGATCTCCGGCCCACACACCAGCGCGATGGTGTTTGCTGGGTCGAACGGCACTCGCGGGATGAGGCGCGTGACGACGCCGACGCTGCCGCGCCAGGAGCCGGTTGCCCGGTCGACTGTTACCACTACGTCCAGGCCGCCATGCGTGCGCCATCGCTGGAGTTCGCCCCGAAAGAGGATGTCCGATGGCGAGCGGGCGCCATACAGCACGGCGATTCTGCCGAACCGCGCACGCTGTGCGAGCGCCGCATAGATAACAGGACGCAAGGGCGCCAGACCGATGCCGCCCGCCACGACCACGAGATCCTTGTCGTAGGCGCGCTCCACCGGCCAGCGGCTGCCGAACGGGCCCCGCACGCCCAGCACATCGCCTGGCCCGAGTGCTTGCATCGCATGCGAAACAATCCCCACGTCACGAATCGTGTGGACCAACGGCGTGCGTCTGGTCGGGTCTCCGCTGATCGAGATGGGGATCTCGCCCACGCCGAAAACGTATAGCATGTTGAACTGACCAGGTGCGAACGTGGGAACAGCTGGATCATCGAGCGGATCGAGCTCCAGCGTAAAAGTGTCGGCGAGCTCGCGACGCCGGCGCTGCACGCGATAGCGCCGCGGCAGCATGGGATCGGGATCGGAGGCACGGTCCATGACGCTGCTCATCGGCTGACTCGCTTGCCGCCGCGCGCGGGGAGCGCGTACACGTCCAGCAGCTGGAGCCGCGTCGCCTGGAGCCGCTCCACAATGATGGCCGCGAAGCGACTCATGATTGCGTAGCCAAAATCGTGATCGCGCCCGGCCTTCTCGCGCAGGCATGCGCCATCCAGCGAGATGGCGCGGACCGGCTCCAGGACGCGCGCGCTAAAGTGCCAGCGGTAGGGTGGGAAGAGCCACGACCAGCCGAGCACTTCCCCCTGCTCGATGGTTTCGATGGTTAGCATGCCTGCCTGCGGCGCGGCGGTTTCGAGCGCCACCTTGCCATGCCGGATGACGTAGAAGCGGTCTGCCTGCTCACCCTCGCGAAACAGGTACTCGTCGCGTCCGAACTGCGCATTCGTGCCGCAGCCGGCGATCAACTCGACATCGCGCGGGTCGAGCGTCGAGAAGAATGGATGGCGCGCCAGCTCGTCGGCGATCGTCTGCATGGTTACGCCTCTTTCGAAGACTGCGCCGGAGCAGCAGCGCTCTCGCGGATGGCGCGCGTCTCCTCGGTGATGTCGATACCGACCGGGCACCAGGTGATGCAGCGCCCGCAGCCGACGCATCCAGAGGTCCCGAACTGGTCGTACCAGGTGGCGAGCTTATGGGTCATCCATTGGCGATAGCGCGCTTTCGTGGAGCCGCGCACGCTGCCACCGTGGATGAACGAAAAGTCGCTGGTGAAGCAGGAATCCCAGCGCCGCACGCGTTCCGCCTGCTCGCCAGCAAGGTCGGTCACGTCTTCGACGGTCGTACAGAAACAGGTTGGGCAGACCATGGTGCAATTGCCGCACGAGAGGCACCTGGTTGCTACCTCGTCCCAGCGGGGATGTTCCAGGTTGGTCATCAAGAGGTCGTGGAGGTTCGCGGTGTCCAGCGTCCGCCCCATGTGCGCGGCGGTCTCGGCAACCACGTGGTCCGCTGCGAGCAGCTCCTCGTCGCGCGCTTCTGTATGCGGCACATCGGCGAGGATCTCGGCGCCGAGCGCCGTGCCCACCTCGAAGAGAAAGTAGTGGCGACCGGCGTCGAGCACCTCGGTCAGGCTGAGGTCGAAGCCCTGATCAACATGGGGCCCTGTCCCCATGGAGGCGCAAAAGCAGGTGCCGCCGGCCTGGCCACAGTTGATGGCCACGATACAGGCCTGTGCGCGGCGCTGGCCATAACCGGGGTCGGTGTATGGCCCGCCCAGGAAGACACGGTCCTGGATCGCGATGGCATGAAGCTCGCACGCGCGCACACCGAGGAAGGCATAGCGCAGCGCCTCGTGCGGCTCTGGCTCGATACGAAAGCCCTTGTCTTCTTTCACCCC
>Ga0207684_10005454_pt1 | contig 11723 bp, 8 predicted proteins | sample KBSK5501metaG_FD_184342 | JGI IMG/M metagenome (GOLD analysis project Ga0207684, IMG submission 184342) | Corn, switchgrass and miscanthus rhizosphere microbial communities from Kellogg Biological Station, Michigan, USA - KBS K5-50-1 metaG... | ecosystem: Host-associated > Plants > Roots >... | reverse complement strand
CGACCAGTTCCCACTCCGAATTTGGCTTTGGATCGATCGCCTCCTCGCGCGCGACCACGATCCCGTCCACGCCCAATTGCGCGAGCCACCCGTTGGAAGCGGCCTGTGATTCGAGCAAATACCTGCCCATGTTTAAATCAATCTCGCCATGAATCGCGAAACCGAATTGCACCGCCACCCCAGCGGGAAGAATCGGGCTGTAGCCATTCACAAAATGCAGCCTGCCCCACATCGATGTGCTGCCAGGCCGAACAACCTGGCCAACCGGGCCCGGTTTTTTTTCGATGCAATAAGTAGTTTCCGCCGGTGGATAGATGCTTAAGTAAAGCCGCCGCGGATCGAGCGGCGCCCGATCAAGTAATTTTCGATCGAGATTGTATTTCGGCACGCCGGAATTCGGCGGAATGCAAAGGTAGATTGCCAACAATGCGGCAAAGGTGACGCACGCTGGTGTCCAGCCACGCAGCGATTCGTTAGGCAAAAAGAATTCGGTCAAGGTCCAGATCGCGGCGATTGCCATTAGAATCCATGTTAGCGGGAACGCATAATTACCATTTGTGCGCAAGATCGACATAGTCGCCGCACTCAAAACAACAAGTACGAACGCAACCACGCCCGGGCGCGCAAAAAGTATTTGTTGATCTCGCGTGGCTACGCGCAGCGCTTCCGCCGCGCATAGCGCGAGGATCAGATGAAAAAATGGCAGCCAGCGAAAGCTCCAGCGGAAAATGCCAATCATCGGTAGCATCGCGAGCAAGAGCACGAGCAAGAGCAGCACTAGATCCCACTTGATTTGCCTAGCGAGTGAGCGGCCGGCGCCGATGAAGCCAGCGATGAGAGAGACAGGAGCTACCAGCCCGCAGGCCAGCTCGGTCGCCGTGTGCGGCAAATAACGCGTGGAGAAATCAGCCCAGTTGACAGTCCAGCATGGCAGAATGAATCCGGGCAGGGCGGTGGGCGGCACAAGCCACTGAAAATGCGCGTTTCTTGATTGCAGGTCGCGCGCTGAACCGTGGACGTAATCGAAAATCGCCAGCCAGGCGGGCGCAGAAAGCCCGAAACCGAGCGCCGCGCCGGCGAGCATCGGGAAGATCGACAAGACGCTTCGGGTTTGGCCTAACGATCCGCCACAGGACGGATTCGCCGTGGCGAACTTGATCGACAACCAGGCGATCAAGAGCACGAGCATCAGCACGGTGTAGGGAAATCCACCGGTGACGACCAGGTAAACGAACGGCGCCGGCCAGAGAAATCGCCATCCACTTCGTTGTCGATCCAGCGCGCGCTCCAATCCCCACCAGGCCCACGGCAGCCAGGCGAATGCGCCCAGCGCGCCGAACCAATCGCTTGCCCCCCAACAAACGATCCAGCCGTTCAATGCTGCGACGAGCGCGACGAAGATCGACAATGGAACAGGGAATTTGCGCTCGCGCGCGAGCACAAATGCGCCAAGCGCAAGAACGACGAGATGTGTGATGGAAAGTGCGGCGGCTTGTTGCGGAAAGGTCAGCGGAAATTTCCAAATGAGAACGACGATGGCGTTCACAAAAACTGAAAACGTGCCGTACTGAAATTCGCCGGCGAGATTGCTACAGACCCACGAATACGGACTCAAGAGTGGGAGATGACCTTCGCTCCAGCTCCGCGCCACATCGGCGAACACGGGAAGGACCGACAATTGATAATCGTCGTTCCAGAAAACAAGCGGATCGCGCCAGAGAAGAAGCAGACAAAAAACGGCGACGATTAGTCCGGCAGCTATTGCGCCGACGGAATTCTGCCACCGATTAACACAGATTTTCACAGATGCAGAAAAAGACACCTGCTCATCTGTGTTTCATCTGCGGCCAAAAAAATCTTCAGAGAACCACCGGTTTGCCCTCAGTCATAACGAGGACCTTCTCCTCGATGTCGTGAGTGCGCGCGCACGCGAGCAATCGCTCCAGTGGTTCCTCGAGCGGCTCATAACCAAGGCGAAAAGTTCCATAATGCATCGGCACCAAAGTCTTCGCGTCGAGTTCGGTGAAGGCGCGAACGGCTTCTTCCGGGTTCATGTGCACTTCGCGCGCGAGCGGTGGATCGTAGGCGCCGATGGGCAGCAGCGCGATCTCGATCTTGTAGCGCTCGCCGATTTCTTTGAAGCCGGGAAAATAGGCGCTGGCGCCGCAATGAAAAATCGTGCGACCGCCGGAGCCAATGACAAATCCGCCAAACCCACGGTGCCGGTCGGCGAGAAAACGAGCGCCCCAGTGATGGCACGGCGTCAGCGAAATTTTGAGCGGACCGAGTTCAATCCTCTGCCAGTAATCGAGTTCGTGTACGATGTTGAATCCGAGGCCATGCACCAAATTTCCCACACCGAGGGGCACGACGATCGGTTGATCAGCCGCGACCCGGCGCAGGGTTCGCCGGTCGAGGTGATCGAAGTGCGCGTGCGTCACGAGCACGAAATCAATCGAGGGCAAATGATGAATGTGGAAGCCGGGCTGCTTAAGTCGCTTGATCACTTTCAACCACATCGACCAAATTGGATCGACAAGCACGTTGACCTCACGGGTCTGGATTAAAAACGACGCATGCCCGATCCAAGTGATGCCGATTTCGCCTTCATGAACTTTTGGAAACAACGGGCGTGCGCGATCGCCGGAACGCTTCGTGAAAAGCGTGGGAATGAGAACGCTGGTAAGGTAATTACGTTTATGCCAGTCGCTCCGGGGGCGCAAACTCACCCGTGTCGATCTTTTGGCGCCGTCGTGTGACGCCTGGCGCACCACATTCCGCCGGCTTTTTTTCGAAAAAGGAATCGGCACGGTCATGGAAGCATATAAGTTTGCCGAAGCGAATCAAAAGTTTTTGCGCTCATGAGTGAATCTCTGGACATGATCGCGCAAAAAGACGCTCTGCGGCGCGGAGATGCGGCAGCGGCTGAGCGCGCTGTCGGCGGAAGATCGACAATCGCGTTCCGAGAAATTCGCCACCGCGTCTCGCAATTGGAAATTTGGCGCGGCTGGCTGAGCGGATTCTTTTTTTCTCGCCGCTCTCAAGGCGAGCCGGAGATCGCCTCCCTCGCACAAATGCAGCGGCAAACGCAAAACTGGTCGCGACCATTCCATTGACAATCCGGCTGGAAACCGAGTTCGAGCTTTCCGGAAGATCCGGATTTGATTTTTGTTCCCGGCCTCGCTTTTTCCAAAGATCGACATCGGCTCGGTCGCGGCGGCGGTGTCTTCGATCGGTTGCTAGCGGGCCCGCCACCGCCGCTTTCAAATTGGGAATTTGTTTTTCGTTTCAACTTATCGATGCAGTTCCGACGGAAGCTCACGACATCCTGATGGACGCGATTGTGACGGATGAGTGAATCGCATCAAGTCGATCCCGCACAATCTGACGAGCGGCACGCGGTTGTCCCCCTTGAACGAAGGGCGGAAAAAATCCGCGTGAGGAACAGCCGTACGCACAACTGCCAATAGGGCGCGGGTAAATCTGGCGGTAAGCAGGCGAGAATGCCGTAGCATCTGCGACGCCGATCATCCCGGGGGTCCCTTTCGTCATCCAAGCTGCGGAAGCGCTGAAACAAAGGGTCGTCACCGAAGAAAGCTTCAAGCCAATGGCTCTCGACAAATTTTCGCGCTGGTGCATTTGCGGGAAAGTCGTGGAGAAAAACGGCGCAGGGTTTTCCCGTGCGCAAGAGCCGCAAAGCGAGTTTGAGGGCACGAAACTCTTTCGGACCGTCGATCAGCACGGCATCGCCATGTTGCAGCCGCTGAGTGAGGAGTTTTCGCGAATCGCCATACAAAAGCTCCACATTAGGGTAATGCTTCAGCTTGGCTTCAGCTGCAGCCGCATTCGGGGAGTGAGGATCGAGTTCCACGCTGACAATCCGCGCTTGTGGAAAACAGCGCGCCAGAATAAGCGTGCTTTTGCCGCGAGCGCGGCCCGACTCCAGAATCTGCCTGGGCGCGTGTGGACGAACGGCGGCATAAAACAAAAACATCTCGCTTTCCCAAATGCCTCCAAAGCCTGATTCGGGCGGAATATCTGCGATTGCGCCCCGGTACTCCGGCAACAAATTGTCTGCGCGCTCCAAAACGGCCGTGATGCTGAGCGGCGGAAAAGCGCTGGATCCCGGCATCAGATAATCATCGGCGGTTTGCGCACCACGGGCTACCAGATTTACACTCGATAGCAGCCGCGCCCACTGGAATTACCAGCAACCGGATTTGCATTGCGAAGTCTCAACTGGTTTCTTGGCGTGGCGGCGCATCGCGCCAATAGACATGCAAAATTTGCCCTTCGATCAACGCGCCTGTTTCATCGCCGGTCCAGCCAAATCTGGAACGACGCTGCTGCGCGCTTTGCTCGACGGTCATCCCGATCTTCTCGTCCTGCCGCAGGACACCGCCTACTTCCCAACAGTGCTAACGAAATACGGCCCGCGCGGGCGGCGCGCGCAATTCGATTATCTGACCAAGGAATCGCTCACAAAGATTTTGTTCGGGGGCCAATCCAAGGCGGACAAACATGATTACACGGATTTTCCGCAGCAAAAATTTCTCGCGACATTTGAACGGGCGGCATTCGATCCGGCGAACGCACAACGAGATTTGCTGGTTCTCATGATGGAGTCGTACGCGGATGTTCTTGGGACCCCGCTCGATAGCGTCAAGCGCTGGGTCGAGAAAACGCCCGCGAACCGCAATTACATACCGGCGATCTTCTCGCGCTTTCCGCGCGCCAAACTCCTTCTCACAATGCGCGATCCGCGCGCGTTGCTCGCAGCACAAATTGCGCTGAAAAAGACCAGGGAAGACAGACGGTTCTCGGTTTATTACGTGATCGCACATTGGCGCACCGCCGCGAAGCTGGCGAAAAGCGTGCAAGAGGCGGAGGTCCCGGGTTTTGTCGTCGTGTACGAACAGCTGGTGCGCGAGCCGGCGATCACGATGCAAAAAACCTGTGATTATCTTGAGATCGCGTTTGATTCCGGAAGCACCCTTAACCCGACGAAAGTCGGCCGTTTATGGGCAGGAAATTCGGCGGCGGGCGTTCGTTTTTCGGAGATCAGCGCCGAGCCGGCGAGGCGATGGGAACACGAGTTGAGCGAGGACGAGATCGGCTGGGTCGAGTGGCACTGTCACGATCTGATGCCGCAGTTCGGATATGAGCCGCGACTGGACCGCCAAACCCTGCGACATTGGATCAAACCGATCCGCGGCGAACAACCGCGCGAATTTTTGAAATCGCGTGCCTATTCCTTTCGCGACCACTGGCTGAAACACTAGATCGACAGCGAGTCGGTCGCAGCGGTGATTCTTCGACGACTCTTGATCACCCGCAAATTCCGCATTCAGTTGTGCGCGAAATGCGCATTTGGAAAATAGTTGTTCCGCTCCTTTTGCTTTGCTCGGTTGCGACCGCGGTCGAGACGCGTCTGCTGTTCAACACGGTTTTCAAAGGGCAGGATCGATTCAATCGGCTCGTCTCACTGGCAAGGAGCGAAGGTTGGAAATCGCTGCCGATCGGCGAGCGGACGGCGGTGGTGGGCCAGGCCCTTTCTGGCACGCGCTACAAATCCTACACGCTCGAGATCGACAATCGGGTCGAGGCGCCCTCGGTGAATTTTCAGGGAATGGATTGCTGGACGTTTTTTGAAACGTCGCTCGCCTTTGCGCGCATGCTCAAGGAAGCTGAATCGAATTGGACGCCGGAAACTTTGCTGCGTTACATTGAGACGGATCGTTACCGCAGTGGCGTTTGCACAGGCGAATATCTCTCGCGTCTCCATTATCTGGAAGACTGGCTCTACGACAATGACCGCCGCGGTTTGGTGGAAGATCTGACGCACAGTCTCGGCGGGGTGAGCGTGCCGCACTCGGCGCGCGAAATGACTGTAGGCTGGCGTCATTACCGCTATCTCGCGGCGAATCGCTCTTTGCTGGGGCCGCTCGCGCAAATGGAAAATCGTGTTTCGGCGCGCCCGCTCTATCAGATTCCGAAAAGTCGTGTTGCCAGAATCGAACCCAAATTGCAGAGCGGCGATATCATCGGAATTGTTTCGCACGATCGCGGCGGTCTCTACTCGACGTCGCACGTCGGCCTCGCCTTGCGTACAAACGACGGGGTTTTACATTTTCTGCACGCCTCGGCTCCGCACAATTACGGGCGGGTCGTCACCGATTCGCGTCTCTCGACGTATCTTTACACGTATCGAACCGACAGTGGAATACTGGTTGCTCGTCCGTTGAAATAGTTTTGATCGCTTCGGCGATTGATTCTTGCACTGAATCCCTGCCAAGATCGAAACATGAAACGAATGAGAATCTGGAAGCTGTCCTTATCAATCCTGCTGGCAACTGCGGTTCCGGTTCTCGCTGAAACAAAAATTCGCGTGGGCCATTTCCCGAACATCACCCATGCACAGGGCGTAGTGGCGCATGCGCTCTCGCGGCAAGGCAAAGGTTGGTTCGAAAAACGGCTTGGCGAGGGAACCAAAGTCGAGTGGTTCGTGTACAACGCCGGGCCAAGTGCAATGGAAGCGATTTTCGCGAAGTCGATCGATATGACTTACGTCGGCTCCGGACCGGCGCTGAACGCTTACACGAAGGCCAATGGCGAGGAGATCCGTTTGATCGCCGGTGCGGCCAATGGCGGATCGGGCTTGGTGGTTCAGCCGGACCAGAATTTAAAAACGGCCACGGATTTTCGCGGAAAGAAAATCGCCACGCCCCAATTGGGCAATACGCAGGACATTTCGTGCCGCGCCTGGCTTAGCGCAGGAGGGCTAAGGATCACCCAGCTCGGCGGCGACGCCCAGGTGATCCCGACGCAGAATCCTGATCAATTGGCACTCTTTCAGCAAAAGAAAGTGGAAGCGGTTTGGACAGTGGACCCGTGGGTCTCGCGGCTGGAGCGGGAAGCCTCTGGCAAAGTAATTGTCGAGGAACGAGACGTTGCTACAACGGTGTTGGTATCGAGCGTGAAATTCTTGAGCGAGAAACGTGACATCGCGAAGAAGTTCACGCAGGCGCATGGGGAACTCACCCAGTGGATCATTAATAATCCCGAGGAGGCTCAACGAGTGGTCAAAGCAGAGTTGCTAGAAGAAACGAGAAGCGACATGACCCCGGAGCTGATAGCTGCCGCATGGAAGCGCATTGTATTCACAGCGGAGACGCCGCGCGCCGCGGTGGAGAGTTTCATGCAGAACTCGGTGCAGGCAGGTTTTATTAAAACCGCGCCCGATCTTTCGAAGCTATTCGAAAAGCCGTAAATGTCGCTGCGTGAAGAACTCGAAGGGGTCCCGCCGGCCAAGCTCGCGGTCGAGCACGTCTCGAAATGGTTTCGCCAGAAGCGCCAAATCGTGCACGCACTCGATGATATCTCGCTCGATGTGGCGGAGGGCGAGTTCGTCTGCCTGGTTGGCCCGAGCGGTTGCGGAAAAACAACGCTGCTCGACATCATCGCCGGTTTGGAGAAAGCCGATCGCGGTCAGGTGCTCGCGGACAATCACCCCGTGCTCAAGCCGGGCCGTCACCGCTTGGTGATGTTTCAAGAGTCCGCGCTGTTTCCCTGGCTCGACGTGCGCGGCAACGTTCTCTTTGGTTTGAAGTTGAAACCCGGTCTGAGGAACACCGAGCGACGCGAAATCGCCAAGTTCTTCATCCACCTTGTCGGCCTCGAAAAATTCATCGACGCCAACGTGCACGAACTTTCCGGTGGAATGAAACAGCGCGTTGCGCTGGCACGCGCGCTCGCGCCGAATCCGCGCGTCCTTCTCATGGACGAACCGTTTGCGGCCCTGGATGCGTTGACCCGCGAGCAACTTTACGGCGATATCCAGCGGATTTGGCAAGAACGGCGCAAGACAATTGTCTTCGTCACACATAACGTCCGCGAAGCGGCCTGTCTGGCCGATCGGGTGATTCTTCTTTCGCCGAACCCGGGGCGAATTCGTGAATCGTTCGATATTCCGCTGCCGCGTCCCCGCGACATCAACACTGTTGAACTTGCCGGTTACGCGACGCAAATCACACGCGCGCTCAAAGGCCACCTGCACGCGACGGTCGCCGATTAAATGAAACGCGCGCTGCTCGCCACGCTTTTTTTTCTCGCGCTGCTTTTCATTTGGATAACGGTGGCGCGCGCAAAAATTTGGTCACCGATCCTGCTGCCCTCACCCCGCAGCGTCGGTGAATATCTCGCGGGCGCGTTGCGCGACGGCACTTTGCTCCAGGCTACGGGTGTGACGCTGCGGCGCTTGCTCCTCGGGTATTTCATCGGGCTGGCCATCGGTCTTCCGCTCGGACTTCTCAACGCGTCGTCGAAATTCGTTGAAGATACGATCGGAGTGCTAGCCCTCGGCCTGCAAACGTTGCCCAGCGTGTGCTGGGTTCCGCTGGCACTACTTTGGTTCGGGCAAACGGAAGGGGCGATGTTGTTTGTTGTGGTCATGGGAACGGTCTGGTCGGTTGTCATCGCCACCGACACCGGCGTACGCACGATTCCGCCGATCTTCGCGCGGGCCGCGCGCACGATGGGCTCAACTCCTTTTCACAAATGGACGCGCGTGATCCTGCCGGCCTCGTTGCCCTATCTGGTGACCGGGATGAAACAGGGCTGGGCGTTTGCCTGGCGTTCGCTCATGGCCGCGGAAATTTACGTGACGATTCTCACCGGGTTCGGTTTGGGGCATCTGCTCCATTACGGTCGCGAATTGAACGCGATGGATCAGGTCATCGGGATCATGCTTGTGATCGTGATTATCGGTTTGCTGACCGACAAAATTTTGTTCTCGCCGTGGGAACGTTTTCTCCATCGCCGCTGGGGAACAGGAAGACGCTGAGACGAGAGCGCATTCAAGCCGAAGATGTCGATGTTGGCAGCTCGATGCTGAAGGTTGCGCCTTTACCCGGGCCTTCGCTGCGGGCGCGGATTGCGCCGCCGTGCATTTCGATGATCGCCTTGCTGATGGCCAAACCGAGCCCGAGACCCTCGCGGCGTGAATCGACCTGCTCGAAGGCCTCGAAGATTTTGTCGATAAATTGCGGCGCGATTCCGACGCCGGCGTCACTGATTTCGATGACGATCGATTTCTGCGATGAATTATACGACCGCACAGAGATTTTGCCATGATCGGGAGTGAACTTGCAGGCATTGCGCAGCACGTTCCAAAAAACCTGCTGCAAGCGCGGTGGATCGACAAGTACCTCATGGGACGACGCTTCTAGCGAGACAACGAGTTCAAGATGTCGATCTTCCATGTCGCCGCGCACGATCTCCGTGGCGTGCTGAAGCAGTTCGTGAGCGTCGGCCGTGCGAAGTTGAAGCTGTAATTTGCCGCGCGAAAGGCGCGTCAGGTCGAGCAGATCATCGATGAGCCGCGCCTCCAGCTCGACATTGCGACAAACCATTTGCAGGCCCTGCTTGATTTCTGGACTGAGCTCGGCCTGACTGGCCGTTCCGCCCGCCCAGATCAGAACCGGATTCAGCGGAGTGCGCAGTTCGTGGCTCAGTGTGGCAAGGAATCGGTCCTTGGCTGCATTTGCTGCCACGGCACTTTCTTTCTCGCGTTGCAATTCCTGTTCGACGCGGCGCCGCTCAATGAAGAGCCCGATTTGACTGCCGAGCGCCTCGACCAGTTGCAGCAAGTCCAGATCAGGTTCCACCACTTGCGGGCTGAGCATCTCGATGACGCCATTGACAGCACGCCCCGCGAAAAGAGGGAAAGCAAAGCCACCACGTAATCCTGCTTCTTTCGCCGCCGGTGTTCGTGGAAAATTCGTATCGACGGTAACATCGTAAATCCAAGCCGGCTTTTCCGTTTCCCAAACCCGGCCGGGCAGACCTTCCCCCATTCCGAATTGAACTGAACGCGAGAATTCTCCGAACTTCGCCAGTTTTTCAGAACCCACCTGCCAGAAAGAGGAGCAACGTAATTTCCCAGCCGTTTCATCGTAAAGCCAGAGCGCGCTCAAAACCCAATCACCAATGGAGGCGATGATTTGAAGAATCGGTGAACTTGCTTCCTCGAGTGTCCAAGAGCCGGCCAACAAACTGGCGACTGTGTATTGGGCCACGCGTCTGCGGTCATTTCGAACTCGCTCCGTGATGTCGCGCGCAATTTTCGAAGCGCCGATCATGCGACCGCTTTCATCTTTAATGGGTGAAACGGTTAACGAAAGATTCAACAGTGTTCCATCTTTACGCTGTCGCACGGTTTCGTAGTGTTGAACGCGTTCGCCACGGCGGATGCGTTCGAGGATGCTTGGGAGCTCATCGCGGCGCTCCGGTGGAACCAGGATTGCGACAGAGCTGCCGATGACTTCTTCGGCGGAGTAGCCAAAGAGCCGCTCTGCTCCCGCGTTCCAGCTTCTAATGATTCCGTTTAGGTCTTTACCGATGATCGCGTCTTCGGAAGATTCAATGATCGCGGCTAGGCGGCTGCGGGCTTCTTCGCTGTGCTTGCGCTCGGTGATGTCGCGGAGGTAAGCGATAAAAAGTGGCGAGCTGTCGATCTTAACGGTCGCGATGGCAAGCTCGACCAGAATCTCGGAACCGTCGCGCCGCGAAGCCTCAATCTCGATGCGATGCCCAAGCAGGGGCCCCTCACCCGTTTTCAGATAGTGAGCCAGTCCTCGTCGGTGTCGCTCGCGCATTCGTTCGGGGATAATTAGAGTCGCTAATTCCTGGCCAATGGCCTGGGCGCGGCTGAAACCGAACGTGCGTTCGGCCGCGGGATTAAATTCCCGGACGCGTCCTGTCGCATCCATAGTGATGATACAATCGAGCGCCGACTCGATGATCGCACGAGTGATTGACGCCAGCTCTTCGAGCGGTTGTCGCCCTGCTTTTGGCTGCTGTTGCTTGGATGCCATCAGGTGCCACGCGCTACATCAGTAGAGAAAGCACCGCGTTTAACAGAAAGAGTAGCAGGTTTGGCAGCCAACATGCAATAGCGTACCGGGCCACACTGCGCGCCCTTAACGACTGGAATGACAATCACGAAAGTTGTAGGAAGATAGTTGGCCGGCCATTCGCCGGCGTGATATTTCATGAGAGTCCTTTGCGTAGTTGAACACGGTAATGCGCCGAGTACGCGATTGCGTTTGCGCGATTGCCTCGAGCATTATCAACGACTCGGTGTCGAGGCGACGGTACTTCCGGCGCGCCGCTCCAGCATCCGCGATCGGCTGCAAGTCTTGGAGAAAGCGGCGCGTCACGACGTGGTTGTCCTTTTCAAAACGATCGGGTTTAGCCCAATCGAGCTGAGCCTGCTGCAACGGGCAAACCGGCGAATCATCTTTGATTACGACGATGCGGTGATGTTCCGCGACCAAAAGCACCGGCGGCCGTTGCGGGAAAAGAACTTCAAGAAATTTCTGCGAACGGTGAAACGTTGTGCGGCCGTTGTGGCCGGTAATGATTTCCTGGCTTGCTTCGCTGAGGCGTGCGGCCGGCGAGCCGTCGTTCTTCCGACTTCAATTGATCTGAAAAGATACCGCCTGAAGCAACATTCCGGTGCTCGCGGCCTTACGGTGGGTTGGCTCGGCTTAAGCGATGGGCTGCCTTACCTGCGTCATATTCAGCCGGCACTGCAACGGCTCGGCCGGCAATTTCCGGGACTCAAACTGAAAGTCGTGTCTGACAAACTGCTGCATCTTGACGGCGTCGTCGTCGAGAACGAACCGTGGCAACTTGAGACCGAGCAAGCAAATCTGGCGAGC
>Ga0207684_10005452_pt1 | contig 11724 bp, 13 predicted proteins | sample KBSK5501metaG_FD_184342 | JGI IMG/M metagenome (GOLD analysis project Ga0207684, IMG submission 184342) | Corn, switchgrass and miscanthus rhizosphere microbial communities from Kellogg Biological Station, Michigan, USA - KBS K5-50-1 metaG... | ecosystem: Host-associated > Plants > Roots >... | reverse complement strand
GGTGGCCTGCGTCGGCGGCGGCAGCAACGCCATCGGCTTGTTTCATCCATTTCTGGAAGATGACCAGGTCCGAATGGTCGGAGTCGAGGCTGGCGGAGAAGGAATTCAGAGTGGAAAACACGCCGCACGTTTCCAGACCGGCAAGCTCGGTGTCTTGCAAGGCACAAAAACGTTCTTACTCGCCAATGACGATGGTCAAATCGAATTAACCCATTCAGTTTCGGCCGGACTCGATTACGCCGCGGTTGGACCTGAACATAGTTATCTACGAGATCTCGGACGGATTGAATACACCTACGCGACGGACGACGAAGCGCTGGCCGCCTTCAAGCGGCTTTCCAAAAGCGAAGGAATCATTCCTGCGCTGGAGACGGCGCATGCCATCGCTTACGTGATTAAGGCGGCTCCAAAAATGTCCGAAACTGAAATTATCGTGGTCAATTGTTCCGGCCGCGGCGATAAAGATCTTGGTCACTCCGGAGTTTAGATTTTGGATTTTCGATCCCAGGACTCATTAAATAGCTGTTATTTGGTCTTTCCTTATTGAACGCATGAACGAAGACGCTTTTAAGATAGTCGACAATCGTGCCATAAATCAGAAATCTAAAAACCGGGATCCAAAATCGTGAGATCGATGACCGGATATGGCCGCGGTGAAGTCGATCACAAGGGCGCGAAGTTTAGTGTCGAGTTGAATTCGGTGAACCGGAAACAGAGCGATATCGTGGTGAATTTGCCACGTGATTTGGCTGAACTGGAACCGCGCATTCGCCAGACCATCAACGAGAGTATTTCCCGTGGTCGAACCAACGTGCTTGTCTGTGTCCATAACGCCGCCAATGGCGCGCGAGCATTGGCCCTCGATGCTGAGCTGGCCCGTTCCTATCACGATGCCATGCGCGCCTTGCAAAAAGAATTGAGCGCGCCCGGCGAAATCACCATTGGCACAATTTTGCAGGCGCCCGGCGTCATGCGCGCGCCTGAAGAAATAATCCAGCCCCAGGATGTGTGGCCGGCGGTTGACCGCGCGCTCCGCGCCGCCCTGGCTGAGTTAATCAAAATGCGCGAGCGCGAGGGCAAACATCTGGCCAAAGATTTGATTCACCGCCTCAAAGCGATGCGGAAAAAACTGAAAGAAATCCGCGCGCTCCATCCCGACGTTGTTAAGAAATATCGCTCCGCGCTGCTCGATCGCATTCAAAAAGCCGGGCTACCCATTCCGAGCGACGACGAACGCATTGTCAAAGAGATTACCTTTTTCGCCGATCGGGCCGATATTTCGGAGGAGCTAACGCGCCTGGAAAGTCATCTCGCGCAATTCGCTCATCATCTGCGCAAGAACGAACCGGTCGGTCGCACGCTTGAGTTTATAACCCAGGAAATGTTTCGCGAATTGAACACGCTCGGTGCCAAAGCGAACGATGCGTTTATTTCGCAACGCGTGGTCGCTTGTAAAGCCGAGCTCGAAAAAATTCGCGAGCAGATTCAGAACCTTGAATAGAAGCCCTCTCCTACATAGAAGTGAGCCGACTAGCTGTCGATTCGAGGTTCGCCCTTAGGTCTTGTGATGGCTTCTAAAGAGTTCGGCCGTTACGGAATTTTGTTTGTCATTTCCGCGCCGTCAGGTGCGGGCAAGACAACATTGGTCGAGGCGTTCCGGCAGACACCGGAGTTTGTCTATTCGGTCTCCTGCACAACCCGACCAGCGCGAAGCGGCGAAATTGAAGGGGAAGATTATTACTTCCTCAGGGAATCAGATTTTCTGGCACGCGTGCAGGCGGGCGAATTTCTGGAGTATGCGGAGGTGCACGGACATTATTACGGCACATTGCGAAACCCGGTGCTTAACAATCTGAAGAATGGTGTCGATGTTTTGATTGATATCGACACCCAGGGCGCCGCTGCCATTCGTAATTGCGATGACGAATTTATCCGCCAGGCCCTGACCGATGTTTTTATTATGCCGCCAAACCTGGAGGAGTTACAACGGCGGTTAATCAAACGTGGAACCGAAACCCCGAAACAAGTCGAGTTGCGCCTCATGAACGCCGCCCGGGAGATGGAATTGTGGCGCGATTATCGTTACACTATCATCAGCCAATCAGTTGAAGAGGATTTGGAAAAGTTTCGACATATAATGGGCGCAGAGCGATATCTCAGCCGGCGTCTCATCCAACGATAATCGGCCACCTTTGATGCAAAGAAATTCGAAACGCAAAGTTGAGAGATTGAGTGCGCGAAAAGTTGTGCGCATTCAGCCCGGCGCGAAATCTGTCATCCTCGGTGTGACCGGATCGATTGCCGCTTATAAATCCGCCGAGCTCGCTAGCCTGCTGGTAAAGCAAGGCCATGAACTCTTTGTCGTAATGACGCATGACGCCACGGAATTCATCGCCCCATTGACTTTACAGACGCTTTCAAAGAATCCGGTTACGACCAGCTTTTTCGACGAAAAAGAAAATTGGCGACCGGGGCACATCGAGCTGGCGGACCGCGCCAACCTGCTTCTCATCGCCCCAGCTACCGCCAACATAATGGCGGAGCTGGCGCATGGTCTGGCCGGTCATCCGCTCGCCGCCATCGCCCTGGCGACACGCGCTCCGATTCTGCTTGCGCCTGCCATGAACGGAAAAATGTGGGACCATCCCGCCACCAAGGAAAATGTGGAAACATTGAAATCGCGCGGCGTTGAGTTCATTGGACCCGAAGAAGGAATGCTGGCCTGCGGCTACGAAGGACTGGGACGACTTTGGAAAGTGGACGATATCGCCTTTCGCGCTGAGTTTTTGCTCGCGCGGCAGGATAATTTGATTGCGTGAGATTTGTTGTCACGGCCGGGCCGACGCGCGAGCCGATCGATCCGGTTCGTTATCTCAGCAATCGCTCGTCCGGCAAGATGGGCTACGCCATCGCGGAAGCTGCGGCTGAAGCCGGACATAATGTCCTTCTTATTTCGGGGCCGGTAAATCTTGCTGCCCCGAAAAGCGTCGAGCTTGTTTCGGCGCTGAGCAGCGAAGAAATGTATGAGGCGGTCCATCGGCATCTTGATGGCGCCAACGTGGTGGTAATGTGCGCCGCGGTGGCTGATTACAAGCCGGCAACTGTTTCTGCCCACAAAATCAAAAAACAAGACCAGGCTCTTTCGCTCGAACTAATACCGACGCGCGACATTCTCGCATCGCTCGGGAAAGAGGACCGACAATTTCTGTTGGTTGGCTTTGCCGCCGAAACAAATGATCTCGAAAAAAACGCGCGGCAAAAGCTCCAACAAAAACATTGTGACATCATCGTGGCGAATGATGTCGGCACGATTACTTCCGGCATGGAAACAGATGAAAACGAAGTAACAATTCTCTTTCGAGATGGTGAAATAAAAAAAATTGCGCGCGCGCCCAAAAAAAATATCGCGCGCGAGCTCGTAAAAATATTTTCAAACATGCAAGAAAAACGTTTGACAAAAAAAATGTCATGATTACTTGACTCGTGTAGTGAAGTCATTCCCAACTCTTCACAAAATCACCGCAGATGCGGATTGAAAGGGGGGAATAGTCGATGGCAGCAAAGAAAAGAAAGAAAGCAGCGAAGAAAAAATCAGCTAAGAAAAAGAGGCATTAAGGCCCCAAGCTTGATCACGGCCGCGAAAATCTTTCGTGGCCAAAATCCAACCTTCAACCCGGGAGGAGAATTTATTTTCCTCCCGGTTTTTTTGCGCACTAATCCACCGGCGCTGTCATTCTGATCCAGCAGTTGCGGGAGAAGGATCCCGCGTTCGAAACTTTCACCCTGCGCGTGCCATGTCTGATCAATCAGCCTATGTGAGATCAGTGCTCCGCCCAGTCGCGATCCCGTCGTTCGGGATGACAAATGAGCCGACACGGCAATCATAAATCATTTGGTAGCTCGCGCGGCGAATCCTATTAATCTTCATCATGACGCATTATCGCGATGCGGCCGAGAAAGCTGCGCGGGCCGCGGGTGAATTACTTCGCCAAAACTTTCACCGTCCGCTCCGGGTCAACGCGGCCGAACCCCACGATATCAAGCTTGAGATCGACGTGGAGGCGCAGAATCTCATCACAACGTCGCTTTTGCAGGAATTTCCGCAGCACGCGCTTTTTGGAGAAGAAGGCATCGTCGGTGATCAAACGAGCGTCCATCAGTGGGTCGTCGATCCGCTCGATGGCACCGTGAATTATTTTTATCGCATCCCACACTTTTGTGTTTCCATTGCCCTTCGCTTCCAAGGCGAAATCGTCGTTGGCGTTATTTACGATCCCATGCGCGATGAAATGTGGAGTGTGCAAAAAGGAGACAAGCCTACCCTCAATCGTGAGCCGTTTCGCGTCAGCGATCGCGCCGATGTGGCTGAGGCTGTCATTTCGGTCGGTCTCTCCAAAACAGGTGTGACGATCGAATCTGGTCTGCCGCTCTTGCAGGAAATGGTCCACCGTGCGCGCAAATGCCGTTTGATGGGAAGCGCCGCGCTCGACATGGCCTACGTCGCCTGCGGACGCTTCGATGCCTATATCGAACAAGGCATCAGCCTTTGGGATGTCGCCGCTGGATGGATTCTGGTTGAAACTGCCGGCGGTAGCGTCGACCTGCGCCCGCGCACTGATATGAAAGACAAGTACAGCATTGTTGCTTCAAATGGCGTCATCGATTTAAAGCTTTGACATGATTCGATGTGGAATCGGTTATGACGTGCATCGTCTGGTCGACGGACGGAAATTGATTCTGGGTGGCGTGGAACTCGCACACGAACGGGGCTTGGAAGGACATTCCGATGCAGATGTGCTCTCGCACGCCATTGCCGACGCCCTCCTGGGCGCGATCGGTGCGGGTGATATTGGTCAGCATTTTCCAAATACGGATGAATCGATCCGCGGAATTGCCAGCATCGATATTTTGCGACGAGTCGCGTCCATTCTCGCTGAGAAAAAGACTCGTCTCATAAATCTCGACGCGACTCTAATTGCCGAAGCGCCGAAGATTGCTCCACACATCTCCGCCATGCGAAAACGAATTGCGAACGCAATCGGCGTCAGTGAATCAAGCGTGAGTATTAAGGCAACAACAAACGAGGGATTAGGAACGATTGGCCGCGGCGAAGGAATTGCCGCCATGGCGGTGGCAACGGTGGAACTGGAGTAATGGAGTGCTGGAGTAATGGTACCGTGAGCAATCCTGTTTCATTATTCCATTACTCCTTTACTGCATTACTCCACTGATCGAGATGCCGCTGCGTTTCTTTAACACCTACTCGCGGCAGCTCGAACAGTTCGAGCCGCGCGATCCAGCTTCCCGCCAGATCGGCATCTACACATGCGGACCGACTGTTTACAGCCGTGCGCACATCGGAAATTTCCGCGCTTATATCTTCGAGGATTTGCTGCAGCGACACCTCGAACTGCGCCGCTATCAGGTGCACCGCGTAATGAACATTACCGACGTGGATGATAAAACGATTCGCGGTGCTCGCGAAGCCAAGATTCCGCTTTCCAATTTCACCGCGCCTTTCAAGAAAGCATTCTTCGAAGATCTCGACACGCTGCGAATCAAGCATGCCCAGGAATTTCCCGCCGCCACCGATCAACAATACATCGACCGTATGATTGCGATGATCGAAACACTCATTTCACGCGGCCTTGCTTACCAGGCTGACGACAAGTCGGTCTATTACCGCATCAACAAGTTTCCCGACTACGGGAAACTGGCGCACATCGATCTTACCCAGCTGCAATCCACCGGGCGTGTAAAGCATGACGAATACGATAAGGAGCACATCGGAGATTTCGCACTTTGGAAGGCGTGGGACGAAGAAGACGGGGATGTCGGCTGGGAAAGCCCGTGGGGCCGGGGCCGGCCCGGCTGGCATATCGAATGCAGCGCCATGTCCACCGCCCTGCTGGGTGATCAGATCGACATTCACTGCGGTGGAGTCGACAACATTTTCCCCCACCACGAAGCCGAAATCGCACAAACCGAAGGCTGCACGGGAAAGAAATTCGTCTGCTACTGGCTCCATTGCGCTCATCTGTTGGTCGATGGCCAAAAGATGTCGAAGTCGCTCGGGAATTTTTACACAATACCTGACGTTCTCGCCAAAGGCTACAGCGGTCGTGAGATTCGATACGCTTTGGTGCGCGTCCATTTTCGGGCGCCGCTCAATTTCACCTGGGAGGGAATGGAGGAGGCGCGGGAAGCGTTGCAGCGAATTGATGACTGGCTGGAGCGTCTGCGCGACTATGCTACGAGTTCCGCCCTTCCGAATCTCGAACAGTCCGAGAGCGGCCAGACAAACTTGCCCGACGAGCAATTCGAGCAAGCGCTCGATGATGATCTGAATATCTCCGCCGCGCTTGGCTTTTTGTTTGAATCGATTCGCGAAACCAATCGCGCGATGGATCACCAAAAGTTTGACGCTGTCTCTGCGAATGCTTGGTTGGATTGGTGGAAGCGCATTAATGCGGTCCTCGACCTCGAGAGAGAAACGGCGGAACTCCCCGCTGAGATCGCCCAGCTGGCGGAGGCGCGCGCCCAAGCGAGGCGGGCAAAAGATTTCGGAAAAAGTGATGAATTACGCGACGCCCTCAGCGCTCGCGGCTGGGAAGTGCGCGATACCAAAGACGGGCAGAAAATTACGCGACGCCCCGGTGCTTGAGTTGGCCATTGGACAGTCCAAGAGATCTCTCACAAGGCGGATTGATCACCCTGTTTACGCCAGAGTAACGTTCGCTTTGATTGTGGTATCCCTCCCTTTGCTCGGGATGACAGTCAAAGCGTGATGGATCCCTAAGGGCATAGTCCAACACCAAGTATGAGTTACGGTGTCATCCTGAGCGGAGTGAAGGATCTCTCAAAAGCCGAGTTGAACACGCTATTTCAGGCAGCGTAACGTTCGCTTCGATTGTGAGATCCCTCCCTTCAGTCGGGATGACAATTCACAGAGTGATTGGATGCCTAAGGGTACATCTAACAGTACAGGGACGTCACCAGCCTTCGCCAAGCCCCCGGCTGGGCCGGCAAATGACATCCCTTGACCGCTGCTGGTCGGCTCGTTCCGGCGGTCATAGACCGCCGCTACAGCCGAACCACGGAAAAACTGCGTGCGCTGCTTGGAAGAATTTGCGCTGGCAGAAGGTGATCAGTTTCGATCATGCTAACGAACAGAAAGATGTTTGCCCCTGCCGAACTCCTTAATCTCGAGCACACTGCCCACCCAAAACTGTTCGAAGACCAGAAGTACGCCTGGGACGCCCTGAAGCAAATCGCCAGCTATTTGCAATTTCGGCTCAAGCCAGCCGTGCTCGGTGAGCTTCTCGGGAAACCATTTATCAGTCGAAATATTTTTGTGGGAGCGGGGACGATCATCGAACAAGGCGCGGTTTTGAAGGGACCGGCCTGGATCGGCGAAAACTGCCACATCCGCAGTGGTTGTTATGTGCGCGAAAACGTCATCGTGGGCAACGGCGTGGTGATGGGAAACTCGTGCGAATTCAAGAACTCAATTCTTTTCGATGAAGCGCAGGTCCCGCATTTCAACTATGTGGGAGATTCCATTATCGGTTATCGCACACATCTCGGCGCCGGTGTGATTCTGTCGAATGTGAAACTGGACCATAGTGAAATTGCAGTCGTGGCAGAGGATGGCAACATCGCCACTGGCCTAACGAAGTTTGGCGCGATCGTTGGGGATCGCACCGAAATCGGTTGCAATGCCGTCATTAATCCCGGCTCGGTGCTCGGTCGCGACTGTATCATTTATCCAGGCACAAATTTCCGCGGTGTCCTTCCGCACGGCAGCATCGTCAAGGTCCGACAAGAGCAGCAAGTCTTAACGCGTCGCGAACCCGGCCAGGTGAAGAACTGAAGCCTCGGCGACAACGTCCATGGCGAAGCCACGCTGTCGAGACACGATGAACTGCCACGCTGCCCTCTGACATCTGATCCCTGACGTGTGATGTCTGACATCAGCGGATGGGCGGGGATTCGAACCCCGGGTGCCTTTCAGCACACACGCTTTCCAGGCGTGCACAATAGACCGCTCTGTCACCCATCCCGTTATCTGTGCTGTAGCGGCGGTCTACGACCGCCGGCTCCTTTTTAACCCCGGCGCTCATAGAGCGCCGCTACAGTTACAGCTGCAGCCGACGGAACAATTCGTCGAGCGGGAGCTGGATTCCAACAAAGAATTCGCCGAAGTCGCCGTATTCGGCGCTCACCGCATCGAAGCGCATTTGATAGACGATGGCTTTGATCTGAAACGTGTCGCGCGCGAACAGGGTCACGCCCCACTCCGCGTCGTCCAGACCGGTCGAGCCGGTGATGAGCTGTTTCACTTTGCCAGCGAACTGGCGGCCAATCGTGGCGTGGCCCTTCATTAAATTCCGGCGCTCGACCGACGGAAGGGCATACCAGTTGCGCTGCTCGCCCCGCCGCTTGCTCATATTGTAAAAGCAGACCACCGGCCAATCAGGCAGCGTCGGATACACTCGCTCCTGACGATAATGATTCATTCTTTCGCGGAACGACTTCATTGCCTCAGCAAACTTCTCCGAGCCTCGCTCGATTTTCTGGTCCTTAACCAGCGTGTCGGCGTATTCGTCCTCGCTTGTGCTGTACTCGCTCTCCTCGGTTAGCGAGAGATAGCTGTAAACCGACGTTAAGAGGTCCGCGCCAAGAGCCAATGAAATTCGTTTCTCGATCTTGTTGGCGTCATGCAGGTCCGGCGTAATCAGCATGAATCCAAGATCGGCTTTTGGCGTAACGACACTAAGAGTAAGCAACTGCGTCGACTGCATCGCCCGGACGTCCTGCACAAGCGAGGCAAGGTTGGTTTTCGCCGCATTCTGTTCCTCCCGATTCAGCAATTGCCATTGCCCATATTCGATCCGGTAAAACAGATGCATGCAGTGCCAGCCTTGCTCGGGCACAAGCGCAACACTCTTGTCAGTCATCGCGCTAGTTTCCGCCCTGCCAAGATCGGGTCAAGAAGGTACACTGTAGCGGCGCTCTATGAGCACCGGATCTGGAATGGGAAGATAGGCCTCCCGGCCTGTCATGGCAGGCAGGCTTCCAGCCTGTCGAACCTGCAACCGGCGCGTTTATTGCCCAAGCATTCGCCGCGCGCCGAACGCTATCGCGCCGGCGTCTCCGCCTTGGGCAAATGCGCCATGCAATATTCTTCCCCGTCGCGCGACACCCTGAATTCCATGTTCGGATCAGTTATCTCCGTCGCACCGCAAGCGGCGCATTTGTGCAGCGGCTCCCCCTCAACGGCCCGCGCATCCATCTCGAAGCGTCGGCGTCGCATAGAGACTTCCTGCCGATGTCGCGCTTCGTGAAACAATTCGCGACCGAAGAAAATCAAGTAATTAGCGAGCGCGGCGACGACCGCGCTGCGAAACTGCACCGAGCCAACAAGAAACTGCCAGAAGAGAAGCGCAGCATATCCCCAGGCGATCCATTTTACCTTGAGGGGCAGGATGTAGGCGAAGTAAATGACCACATCGGGATAGAACCGGGCAAAAGCGAAGAAGATCGAGGAGATCAACATCGAATTTGAAAAGCGCGCGCCAAAGAAGAAAGCGGCGATGGTTGTGCCGATCATGCCGATGAGAAAATAGAGATTCAGTTTAAAAGAACCCCAGGCTTGTTCGAGGCGGTCCCCCACCCAGATGAGAAAGAAAGCGAAGAATGCGGCGTTAAACCAATCGGGCGCGGGGATGAGGCTGCCTAGTTGCGGAATAAAAATGTAAGTGACGAGCCGCCACAGCTGGCCGTGACGGACGGCCGTCGCGTCGAGGTCAATTAGCCGGAGGTAACTCGGGTCCCACTTGTAGAGCAGAAACACGACCGCGCTGAGCGCCGCCACATAGCGTAGAAGCCCAGGAACGGCTAAAAAACCGAATCGCTTCTCCAGTTTGTCGAGCCAGGTCATCTTCGCGCCCACGGTAAAGGTCTCGGCGTTCGTCTTCAAGCGGTAGCGGCGATTGACCCGTTCGGCTCGGCTCAGGGCAGGTTCTCAATCGCCATTCCGCAATCTGAGGAGAGCGAGCAATAAAGCCGCTTAGAGAGTACCGGCAGGCTGGGTCGCCGCGGCGACCGCTCCCCTGATTTAGCCGCGTTGACACCCCAGTGTCGACGTTTAGGCTTGGCGGGGTGACTGAGACCGCGCAGAAAACGACTCCGCTTTACGAAGAACATGTGCGGCGCGGCGCCAGGATCATTCCCTTCGGCGGTTGGCTCATGCCGGTGCAATACACCAGCATCGTCGAAGAACATCAGGCGGTGCGAAATAACATCGGGGTCTTCGACATTTCGCACATGGGCCAATTCATCGTAAAAGGAGCTGGCGCCGGCGACTGGCTCAACGCCATGTTGACCAACAATATCAGCAAACTGGATGTCGGTATTGGTCAATACACTTTCTTATTAAACGAAGCCGGCGGAATTATCGATGACCTGATCGTTTACCGGATCGGCGACCAAGAATTCTTGCTGGTCGTAAATGCCGCCTGTGTTGATGACGATTTCAACTGGCTGAATCAGCATCGACGGAAGGAAGTAAGTCTAACGAACCGCAGCGCAGATTTCGGCGGAGTGGCAATTCAAGGTCCGCGGATCGCTGAATTATTTCACGCGCTCTTCGGGCCAGATAGCGAGTTGCCGCCCCGAAATTCGATTGTCGACTTGAATTTCAAGGAAACGACCGTTTCAGTCGCTCGAACCGGTTACACCGGTGAAGACGGCGTCGAAATTTTCTTCCGCGCCGAAATCGCAACGAAGTTGTGGAATGCAGTTTTGGAAAAAGGCGAAAAATTGGGGATCAAACCTTGTGGATTAGGCGCGCGCGACACTTTGCGACTCGAGGTATGCTATCCACTGAACGGCTCCGATTTATCGCCCGAACATAATCCGATCGAAGCCGGTCTCGGATTTTTTGTGGACCTGAGCAAGCCGAGTTTCATCGGGCGCGACGTCTTGCAGCGGACAAAGGAAAACGGCCCGGCCCAGAAGCTTGTTCCTTTCCGGATGGAGGGAAAGGGGCCGCCGCCGCGACCTCATTATACCGTCTTCAGCAACGGCGAGCGCATCGGGGAAGTAACCAGCGGCACGCTTTCGCCGAGCTTGAACTACGGGATTGGCATGGCATACCTGTCCGCGCCGCAGGCAAAGATCGGAACGAAAATCGAAATCGAAATTCGCGGGCAGAAATTTCCTGCCACCATCGAAAAGAAACCGCTCTACAAAAAATCATGAATGTTCCCGATGACTTGCTTTACACCGAGACGCACGAGTGGATTAAACGCGAAGGTGACAGCATCCGGGTTGGCATCACCGATCACGCCCAGTCCGAGTTGACCGACGTGGTTTATGTCGAGCTGCCGAAAATGGACCGAGCAGCGAATGCGCGTGAAGCGATCGCGGTAGTGGAGTCGGTCAAAGCGGCGAGTGACATTTACGCGCCAGTGAAAGGAAAAGTTGTCGAAATAAACAAGGCGCTCGAAGCGGACCCAGGCTTGATCAACCGCGAGCCTTTCGGCCAAGGCTGGCTCTTTGTGCTCAAGGTAGATAGCCCCGCCGATCTTGCCAAATTAAAAGACGCAGCCGCCTACCGCCAACAGATCGGGTAGTACCTGGCTATTGAAAACCGAACGCGCAACTGGTACCGGCCTAGACCCAATTATTCCGATTTTTAAGAGCAATTGCCGAATAATT